>Ga0179593_1688057_pt1 | contig 10280 bp, 11 predicted proteins | sample CZODoug2_1_08_16_FD_185931 | JGI IMG/M metagenome (GOLD analysis project Ga0179593, IMG submission 185931) | Vadose zone soil fungal communities from Angelo Coast Range Reserve, California, USA - CZODoug2_1_08_16fungal (PacBio error correction) | ecosystem: Environmental > Terrestrial > Soil >...
ACCCCTACCTGTCATGGCCCAGCCATTTTCAGAGAAAAGTATCCCAACCTCTTTTTTTCCGAAAAAAAATCTCCGAAGAAAAGGGGAAAGACGAGTTTGAAGGAAAAAAGGAAATCGCCGGCAGTACTTTACTCGCCGAAAAAGGCCGTAACACGGGGGGGCAGGGAACAGGAGGAAGGAAAGGAGAAAAAAAAGTATCCCGTTGGGCTTTCTCTCCTCTTCAAGAAGGGGAAAAATCACTTGCCCCCTCCGGTGGGGAAAAAGGGGAAAAAAAAAAAAGGGCGAACTTCGGCACATTAGGCACCGAACAGAAAAAAAAACGCAGGGTCAGTTGTATCTCTTTCGGGAGGGGAAATTCCGAACAAAAAAAAAACCACTCCATTTCAATTCAATTAAAAGAAGCAATCAAAACTCCTTCCAAGTAAAAAAATGGGGGGGGGGGCTTATTTTCAGAGCGCGAAAAAAGTTGAATAGCGAGTGTATTTTAACTTCGAAAAGGGGGGGTGCTCTTAACTCCCCAAGAAAAGGGGAAGGGAGAAAAAAGGAAAAAAATAACTTTATCCATATCCTGCGCTCAGGAATTATCGAGATTCTTTTAAAGAGGTTTCTCAGGAAAAAAAAGAAGGTTAAATGCCTCTTCACAGCAAGAGAGAAAAAGAGAAAAAATTCCATATCTACCCCAGCGAAGACACCCACTCGTTAGTCCTTCTTTGGCCGCGAAGAGGGAACCGTTCGAACTTATTCTTAAGGAGAGGAGGGCGATTTTACGATCGATGGCCAGGTCTTTCGAGCCGCCTGCCGCGAGTACACGGAGGGAAAAGAGAGCAAAGGTAGAAATTTTACCAGCGGCAAAGACTCGTCGAACTTTGATTATACTTAATACGCTAGGGGGAAGCCAAGGGGAAAAAAAGAAAAGAAAACGTAGAATCTAAGCCGCGAAAAATGCAGGGTAACCGAGCTCTTTCCAACGCGTCCGGAAAAAGGGGTCCCTTCGCTGTGGAAAAAAGGGAAAAGAGGGGGGGAAGTCTTCAGCACCCAGGGCTGTCACAATCTTTAATGCACGGAGACCCTGAACCTGGATTTACCGAAGGGGGGAAAAGGGGGAAAGAAAAGCGCCGGCGCCTGCCAAGCCGCGGTCGGCGCAAAGGCTGAGGATCTCTCTCACACAAACGTAGTATTAATTAAAAAGATATAGAGTGAAAAGAAATGAATCCTGCGCGCCGCCCGGAGGAGGGGCAGGAGGCGGGGGTTGGGGGGGCCCGATTTTCGGTGGAGGGGGCGCAGCTCGTCCCATTCGTTAACTCCGATGAACGGGCTTCACTCTTGCATTGCCCCGCGGGGGAAGAAGTGCACCAGCCACTTCGTTTCGCAAATGAAGATCGCAGTCAAAAGCTCTGGGGAAAACAGAGGGGGCCTCTGTCTTCGCTTCTTAAAGGGGGAAGTTGGGGGAACCTGAACCGTGGGGCACCATTATGCTTATAAGGGCAAAGGTTCGCGAGAGTTGCCTGAAAGAAAAATACTGATCATTGGAAAGAAAGGTGTATATATTTCAGGGAAAAGGGGAGGGGCGGATCGAACGCCATGCAAAAGGGGAGGAATCAGTCACTCCGAAGGAAATCGACATATCAAAGTTCGAACGGGGGGTTATGCCGGTCTATTCGGCGCAAAAAAAGGGTTTGGGCACCGGAGGGGGGAGGGTATTCTAGGGAAGTGGGTTCGCGAACAAGCGGTCTTCCTATCATTGAAAAATCTAACATCGAGGGGGAAAGGAAAGGTGAAAACCGCATATCGATCAGCATTACGCATACGGTTGAGTGGAAGTTAGCGAGGCGTTTGTTCCGTTCGAAAAGGAATAAAAAAACGACATTGCTCGCATCCGCAAATTTTATTTGCAAAAAGAAGGAAAACATTCAGTTGGACTTTAGTTTTCTGCGCATTTTGCTTGATTGAAGGTGTCTTCTCGTTTTGAGGGGGGGGGGGGGGACTGAGAAGGGGGAGAAGAACGAGGACCATAACTGTCGAGCGAGAAAATATCAAGAATTTGGCGAATTCGCGTTCTCTAGGAGGAAAAAAAAAAAATGGAATTGGGAAGGTCCGCTTCTCGAGGGGAAGGGGGAAAGGAAAAAAGAAAAAAAAGGGATATAACTTAATGGCAGCCGTTAGGGTCATTGGGGGGCGCGACGGGCTCTTTCCGGGAGAAAGAGGAGGAAAGGGCGCGTTTTTCCAGCAGGAAGAAAGAGGGGGAGAAAAGGGCTTTCATAGTGCTCGGAGCGAATCTCAATCCAAAAAGTTTGATCCGTACTTCAGCGGAAGGAGAAAAGGAGGTTTAGGCGACTAGCCTCGATTAAAGTGGAGGAGGGGAAGGAAAGAGGGGGAGGAGTGGAATGCGGAGGAGGGGGTGGGTCGAGAAGTCTTTTGCAAAATATCGATCAAAAAGAGGAATCGCGACCGTACTGTACATAAGGGGAAAAAAAAGAGGAGCGATAACCGATGAGAAAAGGCTGCGGACTTGGGCGGGGCAGGCTGCTGCTTCTGCCGCGCACAAAGGGAAGGGAAGGGGGGACATCCATCCTGAATCTTCAAAAAGGAGAGGGGGAAAAAACCGACATGACCCGGCCCGGAAAATCTCAAAAATATGACCATTCAAAATCTTCGCCAGAAAAGAAGTCTCTTCGCCAATCGAAGGGGGGAAAAAAAAGGGGGACGAATCGGTGTCCTGCACGATATCGGAAATTGAAGTTCCTTCTTGTGTGAAGGGAAAAAAGCACCGGCAACGACTCAAAGAGGAGGGGGGAAGGAGAAAGGGGGGGGGGGAAATCCCCTGCGCAAAAGAAGACTTGGACTCTCCTAGGAAAGGGAGGCGGTCACGGTGCTTTATTTAAAAAGAAAGAGGAAAGAAAAAGGAGCCGTCTTTCGGCTCAAATCCGCGGGGAACGCTAATGCATCCGCCTGTGGCGCGTCATCCTAACTTCGCTATGGTAAAAAAAAGGAGGAGGAGGAATCATAGAGATGAAACGTGGAAAAAAAAGAAGGGGAGATGGACGAGCCCAAACACGTCTTATTCGCCGCGATCGAGCAGAAAAATTGGCCGCCATCTTCTCCGGGGAAAGGAGGGTATAACTTCACGTGACCGGAAAGTCAGAGGATGACCATTCGCGAGAGCGAATGAGAGGGGCATGCGACGCATGTGTTGAACGGTTGCTATTTCTCATCGTGAAAAAGGAGTGGCCTCTTCTTTTTCGTGGGGGGGGGAAGGGAAAAGAGAAATGGTCCATTTGCTGATATGATTCCAAAAAGACAAATGCCCGAACCGATTCTTCAAACTTTTTTTTGAAGAAAGGAGGAATCTTTCACTGCAGGAGGGAAAGGGGGAGGGGACTTGCAATATTTTTGAGAAGGGGAGGGGGGTCGGAAAGGGGGGGGCGGTGAGTTTACACAAAGAGAAGGGGAGTAAGATGGCCTTGCAACAGCCGCTGCGCAAAAGTGCAAATGTGGCGCCGGAAAAGAATCCTCAGCCTGCCGCCCCCCCAAGGGAAATGCCCTTCTAAGACGCATAGAAGGAGGGGGGAGTCTGAGCGGAATCAATTTAGAGAGGGATCGACGAGCGTCGGATTTATCTATCCTTGAAGACACCGCTTCGAAAAAGAAGGGAAAAAAAAAGGAACGTCACCTGAATAACTAAGGGAGCATCAAAGACATTTTCATAGAGCTTGCATTCCTATCCAACAAGGAGGGAGGGGACTCGCTCCGAGAAACGATGAAAAAGAGAGTGAGTCGGTATCTCCTTCCCAACGAAAAGATCGGTATTCCCCGGGGACCTGGCGCCTACCACGCAGGGGGAAAAAGGGGCGACGGCTGCCATTCAGGGAGAGGGGGGGGAAAGGGGTCTCTCATCGTCCCGAAGCGTCACAATCAGTGCACCCTCCGTTTGGTTAAGACTAAAAACCCCTAACTTCGCCCATTAGCAGAAAAAAAAAAGAAAAGGAAAAAAAAGAGAAGCATTATTTTCGCGGGGATAATTACTTCCGAACAATCCCCTCGATACTACCCCTGCAAGGGAAACTGTGCAACTCCTTCGAAAAAAAGAAAGGAAGGGTAAATGTGCTTATTGGAAGTGGGTTGCGGGGGAGATCTAATATTTCTTTACGGGGGTCGAGCACTTTCGAAGAAAAGAAGGGAAGAAAACAACCCATTTAGCTAATCGGAAGCCTCTGGCCTTAGGCGTATGGCCTGATCTATATTCGGTGGAAAAAAAAAAGGGCACCCGCTATTTTCGAAGATGGGGAAAGGGGATGCCCTCGGCCGAAAACGGGGTCGCTACCCCAAGAATACCCCTCCTCCCAGCCGGGAAAGGGAAAGCTTCTTTGGAAGGGGAGAGAAAAGGGGAACAGTATTCTTAAATCGCTCAAAGTTTCCTTCGGCGGACGCGATCAATAAATCGCTGGGGGAGGAAAAGCCTGCACGCATTCAGAGGAGGGAAGGAAAAAAAAAGGAGAATTTTCCTCGCCCGCAAAGCCGATGGGGTGATTATCCTTATACGAAATGGTGTCAGCCAATGTTCCGAAAGAAGCCCGCGAAAGCTTTCGGAGAGAAAAGGGAAGAAAAAAAAGGGGGGAGCCATCTTTGAGTCAACCGGCGCAGGGGGACGTGGCCTGTGCATCTTCTTCAAGCACAAAGACAGCAAGCTTTACGTCAAAGAGAGGAACAGGAAAAAAAGGAAGTTGACCTAATTGTACCGGCGCGAACCAGAAAAGGCTTCTCCAGTTCAATCCTCTTTCTGCTGCAGGAGGAAAGGAGGGTTGCTGATTTCATCTCGAAATGAGGAGATGAAAAGAAGGGATGAAATTGCAGCAATGAAACCAAGAAAAAAGAGCCGACGCGTCTTGCAAAGGGAGGAAAGAGAGATTTTGACCTTTGTCTCATAACTGTGCAGGGACGCTTTGGGGAAGCTTGCTTACGTCCGACAACAGGGGGGAGGAATCCTTTCACTCCACGGAAGGGTGAAACATATTCGCCGTCATCTTTTAACTCTCTCTTCCAGGGAGGAGAAGGGGCTTCGCTTCTTCCTTTGACTGAGAGGGGAAGGGGACTGCCACAATTATCGTATAAGTATAGCCTCTATGCTTTCGTAGGAAAGTGTCTGATCATTGCCTAGGTGGAAAACCTCGCGTGCATTGCTTCGATAGGAAAGAAAAAAGGTGGGCTTTATCGCGTCTTCAAAAATGGGAACGGAGATTTGGAAGAATAAGGTTCGAACGGAAAAGAAGGGGGGGAGGCCAACGAAGCGACCCTGAGAGGGGGGAAACGGCTGGCGGCGGGGGATCTGTAGTGGTTCAGAACATATCTGTCGTCCGAGAAAGGGGCTGGAGAGCGGGAGAAAAAAAAAGAAGGGAGAGGGGAAACTCATATCGATAAAATAGTAAGCGCAGGCCTCTGGCTCAAGTTATTTTTTGTAAGAGGAATAGGTGTTTCTGGGAGAGAGAAAGTGCCGGGACGTTACTACATCTTCGATCTCGCCAAGAATTATTTGGTCGCGAAGCAATAACGGGAAAGGGGAGGAGGAGTTGCAGTTGTCATGAGTGGGTAGGGAAAGGGGGGGGGGGGGAGAGCTTCGGGTTGAGGTCCCAATTTTGGCACATAACGCTACCGAAAGGGGAGAGGCCGGTTCGCCTAATGGGGGGAAAAAGGAAGTCTTCAACACAGGCGGGGCACTTGATGGGGGGGGGGGAGCGTTCCGGACGCTTCGAGAAAAAGGGGGAAAAAAAAAGGGGGGGAGGGGGGAAGCCGTTCGATAAAGGCGACAGACCTCGTTCTACTAGAATCCTTCTATCACGGAAAAAGTGAGACGTTGGTGGCATTCTCTCCCTAAAAGAAAAGAGGAAACGAGGCCGAGGAAGCTCGATACCACCGCGGCACACGCTTTTTGTATCCGGAAGGAGAAGGCTGGGCCATTCGGGAGGGGGGAGGGAAAGGGGAGTTCAGGCTGTGTACCAAAATTTGAGCGGATTCTTCGGAAGAGAAGAAGAATTCTTTGGCAAAAGAGGAAAAGGCAATAAATTCGCGGAAAAAAGTACGTCCCTAAATTTGATTGAAAAAAAGGTCCGATAACCGATGCTCTGAGAGGGCAGGAAATTTCCTCGAGGTGCGGAGAACGGCAAGTGAAGGAGTATCTCATCGCTGTTGAAAATAAAACCACTGTTCTCGTTTGGTTTTCCTCACGAAAATGAAAAATTCGCCCTTCTCAAAAATATTGCCAGGAAAAAAGAGGAGGGAAGAAGGGGGGGGGGGGGAAGCTTTCTCTTCGCCAAGCGCGAGACCAATTTGCAAGAATCGTTTCCGTCCTTTGGGGGGAGGGGTTTCCGCTTGTTTTAATTGCAAGAAAAAAAAAAAAGGGAAACGACGCCAACTCGGAGCGCAAGCAACCCGTGTCAATCACCTTCTCCTGCCGGAGGAGGCATTGCGAATCGAGAAAATGTGCATCTGGTCTGTCCCTGGGAGGGGGGATAAAATCCGCGCCATTCCTATCCTATGGAGGATAAAACAGGGGAGAGGAAGGATTTCTTCTCGGGAAGAATCTTGGTGGGCTCTGGGGAAAGGATCATATTAAAACGTTCATCTCTCTCAACAAAAAAAAAGAAAGGGAGAGAGACGGGGTTTACCTCTAGCATTTTCGGCTGAAGTATGAAGCCAAGCGATCTAGTCTCCATCTCCCAGAAAGGTGTAGCACGCCATGGCTCTTCCTGCCAGAGAAAAAGAGGAATGAAAGTGACCGCGGCACGTGGAGCGTGCAATTTGCCAAAACGTCCCTCAATCCTGCGAGAAAAATGTTGCTATGCGCATCGGGGGAAGGGTGGGGGGATTCGTTTCGTTTGGGGGGGTCTGCAATTCACACAATAAAGGAAAGGGGAATAATTCTATAGCCAAATTTCGCGGAAGAAGAAAGGGGGGGGGGTGGAAGGGACAGCTCCGCTTGGCGAAGAGAAAAACTGAGTCATGAAAAACTGAAGGTTTTTTAGAATTTAGAAAGGACGAGAGGGGGAAGGGGACGGCGATTTAAACCACACGCTCCCCAAGGGTAGGGAATTCAACCAGCCCTGCTCTACTTCTTAATTCCCTGGGGAGAAGAATCCTTCCTCCCTCAGGAGTAGAAAAGGGACCGGCTCCGCGCAGATAAAAAGCGATCGTTACGGGAGGAATCAATTTAGGAACGTACGGTCCGAGAGGGGAAAGAGAAAGAGGGTTATCGATCTTTGGGTCAAAATTACACGCTTTAGCGTCGCAAGAAATCGAACCCATGGAAGGCAAAGGGAAAAGGGCTCCTCAACCGACAGGAAACGCATGTACAGTGCCGTCTTAGTCCAGAAGGGGGGGGGGGGGCCAGGAGGAAAAAGGGGAACTCAAAGTCGCGTGGGGGTCGGGAGCGCCTTCCCAACGAAAAAAAAGACGTGATTCGCCGGATTAAAAAAACCGGACGGGCCTTGTATCTGAACGGCCTGGAAAAGGTTTTCGTTCTCCAGCAGGGAAAGGAGAGGGACAGCGGACCTTCCCAAAGAGAAGTGGGGAAGACTAAAGCCCGCTCACTTCTCCAAGGAAGCCGCAAGAGTTTCGTTTCGGTAAGGAGGGGGGGAGCGTTCTGTGGCGTAAGGATGCATTAAACGAACAATCAAAAAAACCCTGCAATTTCAAGCAATAAAAAGGCAAAAGACAAAAAAAAACTCCCGTGGAAATGTTTCTTAGGGGGAAAAAAATAAAATCTGTTGTGGCGGAAAAAGGAGGGATTCCGGCGAGCACGTCAAAGAAAAACATTCGCTAATAGGTCAAAATAACTTGAGAAGAGGGAAGAAGGCGGATCGATATGCCGGGGGAAAAGGAGCTGCCCCGCGATTTTCGAAAGGAGTGAATGCTCGGAAAAAAAGCGCTGTTCCGCGAACAAAAACCTGGAAAAGAACAACCGCCGCCACGGTGCCCAACGAGAGGCCGAGAAAGAACCCGCATACCGTGAAAGAGTCGCCTCGCAATATCTCGGGAGGAAAGGGGAGGAAATCGCTTTCCATGGCGTTGAGGGACTCAATATCTAACACCTAGTCCATTATAAGAAAAAGGGGGAACGCAAATCTCGAAGGAAAAGAGAGAACTTGTGAAAGGCAGTCAAAGGCATCAAAAGGGTCCTTTACCAAGAAAGAAGAAAGAGAAGCGAGCTCGAAAAAGAGGGGGAGAAGAAGGAGAAGTTTTCAACGCGCCTGCGCATCGTTCCCAAAGGGCTCTTGCTAAATTGAGGACCGGCTTCATCACCGCCGGTGGGAGGAGGGGAAAGTGAAAGGAAAAGGCTTCTTCTGAACTAGGGGGTAATAAACGCAAAGAAATCTTCTGTCTCCCTGAAAAGGAGATTTCAATGCTGTTTTCATTGAATGAAAGTGGGAAAAAAAAAAAAGGGTATAGGAAAAGAGAAGATTGAAATGGAAAAATCCTACTCCCGAACTCTTCTTTCAATTCTCCGCAAGGGGGAGGGACTCGCGTCGTCCAAATGCGGGAAAGAGTTTCATGAAGAATCACCGGCAATCTTTCTGTACTCCGGGGGCTGAGCCGTCCAAAAAAAGGAGGGACGCAATCGCCTGGGGGATGCTCATTCCGAAATCGGGTCCATTGCACGAGAAGGAAAAGAGGCTACGCTTCTTACGTTTCTTCTTCTTGGGGAAAAGCCAAACCATCGTATAGGATGGGGGGAGCAAAATTTCTGTCTGATAGTCGGGAAAAGGGGGGCGAGGAAAATTTCGGTGATAATTGGGGGGGAGAAGGAAAAAAAGAGTGGCCCTCGCGTTCAGGCGCGGGAATTTCAGGATCGCGACTGAAAAGCAGAAGTACTCGTAATCTTGGCGAGGGGGGGACCGAACGTATGCCGGGCTATTCGCGGAAAAAGGGAAAGAGGAGTGGGGAAAAAGGAGGTCGCTGGGTATAAGGATGTTCTAGAAAAAGAGCTTGAGAGTCATTGAAAGGAGGAAAAAATCGGCGGGCAGAGGGAAACTCATTCTATCCAGCAATGAAGCAACTTAATCGCAGTCTCTGGCATGAGGGGGGGAATTAGCGAAATGTCTTTGTGGAGGGCTCGCAGAACTATAAGGATCCTCGGAACAAGTTTATTTCTCTCTCTGCAATAAAGGGGGGAGAAAAGGAGTCTTCTATGAGGAGGAGGGGGAGGGGGGGGAAAGGGCAGTGGTCTTCTCGGGTGAAAAGGGCAAGGTTAACGCACAGAACGAACCTAACTGCAGTCCGGCGAAAGAAGGGGGGAGGCGGGACTGTGTGCGAAGTTCGCTGGCCTCGAGTGCTAAAAAAAAAAAAAAGGGGAAGGAAAAGGGAAATTTCCGCGGCTCGCTTTCGGGAAAAAAAAGGGAACTTAATGGCAGCCCAAAGGGGAGATAAAGGCGACTGGTTTCCGCGGGGGGGGGAGACGGGGTAATCCGGCGATCACTTCTTGCGACGAGTGAGGAGTGGGGGGGGAGAGGAGAAAAAAAAAAGGTCGGCATAGTGCTCGGCGCGAGGAACAAGAGTTTAGGTACTGCAAGGAGGCTGGAAAAAAACTGCTTGGGCCATTCGGTCGGGGAAGAGAAGGTTCTTCGGTGACGTCCATTTGTTCGAGGAGAGGATGAAGGAGAGAAAAAGCTTTGGTCATCCGGGGGGGAGAATCTGGGGAAATTAGTCCGCGCGGGAGAAAGAAATCGCTACCTTAGGAAACTCAAAATCACGATTTCAAAAATCGATAACCGGCTTCTCTTCGCCGGGAATTTAATCGGTGGAGTCTTCATTCTTCGTCCTTCTGAAAATATTCGCATAGGATGTTCATCATCCTAATCTGAAAAAGAAAAAGGTGGTTTTCCCACCCCCCAAAAACCAAAAGGGAAGGGGAGACGCGTCACTTCTCAGGCAACTTCAGCCATGAGAAGTGACATTCTCTCTCCAACTGCGCTTGCCGGCACCAAAAAGGTGGCCGCACTTTGGCTATCTGAATCGAAGAAGCAAAATGGAAGCCGGATGGGGGGTTTGGAAAAAAGTGCCTAAAACCCACTAACTCCGTGAAAAAAAAACTCTTCTGGGGCCGCTTCTCATAGAAAAAAGGGAAAAAAGAGATTTCCTGCTTTCAACTGCGAATAAAGGTGGCCTGCTGAGGAGGTCACGTGTTCATGTATGGAAAAGGGGGTCCTCGCAGGCGAAGAAGAAAGAAGAAAGGTCTCGAGCTTGGCGCTCGAAAAGCTGGGTTGACCGCGACAAAACTGGCTCGATTTAAA
>Ga0179593_1291155_pt1 | contig 10279 bp, 12 predicted proteins | sample CZODoug2_1_08_16_FD_185931 | JGI IMG/M metagenome (GOLD analysis project Ga0179593, IMG submission 185931) | Vadose zone soil fungal communities from Angelo Coast Range Reserve, California, USA - CZODoug2_1_08_16fungal (PacBio error correction) | ecosystem: Environmental > Terrestrial > Soil >...
TTAGGGAAAGGGTGGGGACTCCACGGTTCAAGCAAAGTCCCCCACAAAACCACACACCCACAACTCACCATACAGGGAAATACCAATGGACCATATCCAAGGGTCCAGGACACAGGTAAAAAGGAAGAGCAAGGCCCTCAGATTGGTGAGAGACTCACAGGGGAAAACCGGACCAGCGAGAGCATATCAGAACCACATCCCGCAAGACGGGGAAAGGGAAATGGACGTCAAACTTTCAGTCTAAGGCATCGATCGATTCATTCAGAGAGGCTCACATAAGAGAAATTACAATCAGACAAGCGGAAAGCAGGCCCGAGGAAAAAAACCCGAAGGAAAAAGGTCAGGGTCTAAGCGGAAAGCCGGGCAGACGGAACCACAAGCTACGCAAAATGTTGGCATACACGTAAAACGAGCTCCAACCGACAGGAAGGAGCCTGGACTGGAGTGGGGGCGGAGGGCAAGGGAGGCAAAAATGGATCCAGGGGAAACTGTCTCCCATGAGATGTCGTCAATGTAAGGAAAATGACAAAAAAGGTGGTTGACATCTCCTAAAAAAGGTCCCCGTCTTGAGACGTCACGCGAGAGGGCGTGCAAAGGTGAGGGTACCGAAGGAAAATAAAGACAAAAATCAACGAATTGGCAAAGTGTTACGGAAACCCCAGAGTAAGCTTGAAGGAGACAACGCCCAAACAACGGTCACAAGATATGTGACATGGGAGAGGTGGAGAGAGGGAGGGGACGGTGGAGATTAAAGCAACCATCGGAACTGCTCATGGGAAGACTAGGTCCGCAACTGTCAAGCTCTCCAGCCGTGGCTTCCGACGAAAGAACATGCGTGAAAAATCACTCTGGCGGCAAGAGCCGGAAGAATCCAAGAAGGTAACGGACAGAAGAAAAGGAACAAGTGGGAGGGGACAGGAAAAAAAAGGTGAATAAGAACGAACGTATAATTAAAAAAACAGGGAGGGGAGACGGGTGTCGAGGCCAGTTTCAACATCACTACGCAACAGATAAGCTGGTGGCAAGACAGACGGCGCAAAGGACGCGTAAGTAACAGCCGACGAAGGGAGACCGAAACGTGGGGGAAAGGGCAAGGGTTCAAGAAAGATAAACGAAACAAGGAGGGGTTTAGAGCGAGACTCAACACAACGGCAGGAGAAAAAGGGAGGAGGCAGTGCAAACCCCCCTTACGTTCATGCAGGAGGAAAAAGGAAGAGTTAACATTTCTGAAAAACCAGGGGCCCACCGGGGCCAAGGAGAAGAGAAAGGGGGGAGAGGGGGGTACTTTTTAGCGCGCGGCGGGGAACTTGAAAAAAAACTTAGGATGGGGGCGTATGAATTTGAAGTGCACAAATGGCTCTTATGGCTCTCCAAGTATGTTGGTCTTGATCAGGGCACACAAAGTAGCCAAAGTATCGGGGGAACGACACGGAGAAAGAAAATAAGGACACTGGATGTTTCTACGCGAGGACGGGTAGCCGCTCATGGAAGGGCATGGGGAGAAGCCCCTGGACAAATAAGAGGCGAAACCTCTGGAAGGCACAGGGACCCCGCCAGGGACAAAGGACAGGGCAGAAGGCCTGGCACCATGAGCACAGATGCGGGTGAGGAGTCAAGGGAGGGAGGGATCACTACACGAGCCTCAACAACAAGGCGGCCACGGAATTTAGGGCTGAAAGGGAACAGAAAAAAGGGTCCGATCCAAAGGAAACTCTGGGAGGTGGAGGTACATAGACAAGGGGACCCAAGTGGGGGCTTTGGGGGTGCGAAAGTACACGAAATGAAAACTCCGACGGGACTGGAGTCTACAAGGATATGGCAAGAAAGAAGGGGGTACCACTTGAAAGAGGATCGACGTTAGGAAGAGGGTAAAAGAAAGAGAAAGAAAAAAACGTTTCTGCTCAGGAGAACAATCGACGGAGACCCATGATCTCAAGGTTCGGTGAGCGCAAGACAGTAGGACAACACCTGGTGCGTAGGACTGTGGGGTGTTACAATGACAAAGGCCGTGCTGGAGAAGGCAAGGGAAGAAAATGAGACAAGGTAAAGGGACAACTGTAACTTGCCAGGCGTATCCTGGAAGGCAATGTAAGGGAAAGGGGGAAAAAGGCAGGGCAAGCGGAGGGAGAAGGCCGCGAAAACGGGAGGGGGCTATGTCCACGGGGTCATCCGTGCGATCCATCGGGGTAGGGAGGTAAGAACAGAGGGGAAAAGAGGGGGCAGAAAAGGGGGAGCGATTAAACAGGGCAACACCAATATGGAATGCGAGGGACGTGAGTAACCAGGGGGAAAGGAAACAGGGGACAAGGGATAATGGTTCCGGTAACTGCTACGGGGGGAGCCGGGCAGAGACCTTTTGGAACGGACCTGTGCTTAATGGAATCCCAGGAGAACAGCACCCATGGGCAAGGCGGCATCTGAACAATGGGGGGAAAGGTGGAAAAGGCCAGGGAAGGGGAATTCTCGGCCAGATAGGAAACAGTGCAAGTAAGAATACACCCAGCAGGACAGCAAGGTAGGAAAAGTGTGCCCAATTCAAAGCTATACACGCTCCAGCTTGGGGGCGGAGAAAAACTCAAATGACCACGCCGTCTAGACATAAGGTGAGGCGGAAAAAAAACAAGTCAGAAAGAACTTAGAGGGACAAACAAAACGAAAGTCGAGAAAGGACAAAATCGTAAAGAAGACTGTTGGGGGAACGTTTCTCATAAAGTGGACGGACTCGCAACTGCCCGGTGGGGCCTCGGTGAATGGGACAGATTTGAAAACATGACGGTAGAGTAAAGTGGAAAAATAATATCTACGGAGCGAAAAACGAGGATTTGGGGTTGGGGAAGGTGACTGGCCTCGGAGCGTAACAAGGCTACCATAACGGTGAAAAAAAACTTGGGCACTATAGTCGACCGTGTTTAAGCTTGGTGGAAAATTGTGGGAAAAGAAACGAGGCCAAACAGAGATCTCCGTAGTCCGCTGGAAGGGGTGCAGCCCTCACACAAGCAGGACACGCCCATGAAAGCTATACTTGAGACGAATGGAGTGGAAAACAGTCGCCATTGGGGACTCTTGGTTTGTGCGGACATTCTGCAGGATTACGAAACGCGGAAATCTCGACGCCGCCAAAGAAGGAGGGAGAGATAAGAGAAAAGACTGAGAAGGAGACCTCCGTGTCACTGGAAAAGAGGTAAACTCCAAATCGAAATCGGAGGCCCACGCCATTGACCGGGTCAAAAAAATTCATTAAGAAGGCAGATGCGAAGAAAAAAAACTCTCAAAGCATCTACCAATACCAGAACACCTACTATCAGATAAAAACTCAAGGAAAAGAACGGTAGGATGGTAAAGAGCATTAAAGGCACGAATAAGTGGGAAGGGGAGAAGAAGACTAAAAAAGGGAAATGGGTTTGGACTCAAGGGGGTGTTAACAACCGAGAGGGGTGTTCACCATTGATTGACAAAAGTCTATAATTGTTGATCGAGGTCGAAAAAGAAAAAGGAGTGGGAGATAGAGATACCATAATAGATTCACCCAGCAGGGGGAGGGAGTTACTTGTATTAAAAGGTTGAATAAGCGCATTGACAGTCTTTGGGCGCTTGAACAGAGCTCAAAGTCATGTAGGCAGAGAATAGTGCTTCAGCGTGACCGTTTCAAACAGTATGACCAGACACTCGAGCCCAGAAAGTTGGGGGGGGCTTAAAAGAACGCAGTCTTGGCAAAAAGGGTGAGAGAGATGAGTACGCTTGACAAGAAGACAAACACACCGAAAAGGCCTTCCGTAAGCTCAAGACGGCCCATAATCGAGGGAAACAACAACGTGAAAGATGATCCGGGCGCAGATGGTTCGTCAGGCGGGCGAGGAAAAAGATTAAAAAGTAGTAACGACGGAAGAATAAGAGCGAAACTGGGCCAAAAAAGGAGTGGAAAGGCAAAAAAATCTGGCCTCGAGTGGGACTGGGAGTTATCAATGGTTGAACGATACCAGGAAGACAGGGGCACGACAGATGAAAAAATTGAGAAAAGCCAAATAAGGCACAAGGGAAAAAACCCAGCTTGTAGGAGCAGAGGAAGCGCGGAAACAAAAAAAGAATTGAGGACAAGATAAAGGGCGGGGGTTTGCCATCAATGGGGCAACCACGCGTGCTGACCGCAAACTCCTTTCGGAACACGCCAATCTCTAAGAGCAGCGGACGGAAGCGCAGTAGGAACGAAAGGGGAAGAAAACGGCCAAAGAAGTACCGGAGTTGCCTTGGGTGGGCAATTAGGCTCCGGCGGGGGCAGGGGGTATAGCGGAAGCAGCAAGTCCGGGAGGGGACGAATACGAGGGGGACCGGAGACCGCGACATGCGCGGGACGATTACGGGGATGACACGAGGAATTCAATCGAGGTGCAGAGAGGAGCAACGTTCTGGGGCGAAATGTAGAGACACTAAAGTAAAAGAGGTGTTACAGGACAAAGAAACCACAAACCAGGACCATGTTTGTGCGCGGGGGGAAGAGACCCTAAGTCACCAGGTGACCAGCGTAGATGATTTTTGGGGGGAATGAAGCAGGGGAGGGCACAGGAACAGGACAAACAGAAGAATGGAGAACACAGGACGAGCGGGAGCCATGTCCGGGAGGGTGTGAGAGAGTAAGGGGAGGGGGGGGGAAGAGGACATTATAGTTGTGGCAAAGGCGGCACCCGGGGTAGACGTCTATGGGTTCAAGAGAGGGAAAGTCATTAAAACATAAAGGGAGGGGGGGTAGAAAGATCAAGGAGGGATGGGGAGGAGTACCGGCCTGGGGGAGGGAAACATATGGAAGAGAGGGACGGCAGGGAAAACATTTTTCTGCAACCCGCGAAATATGGTAGAGAAAGGAGGAAAGCTCTAAAACCCCAGTTAAAAGGTGCAGGGAGAATTGTGGTTTGCACGTACTTGTGAATAAGGGGGAGATGAGGGATGGAAGAAGGAGGGGCGTGAAGTCTCCTCCACGTAGAACCGAACGCGCGCAAAACTCGCCCGGCACTTTGCGTCCCCGGGGTGTACTGCCCAAGAAACATTTGAGAAGGGAAATTACTGGAGGATGCGGCACAACAGATGAGAGACCAGCAAAAGTTTAATATTTACAGTGGACATCTGGTTTGTTCATAGGATTAAGGACATGAGGGGACCTCTAAACGTCCAACAACGAAAGGACAAAAGTAAGACAGGAATAAGGGAAACAGAGAAAAAGGCGAAGTGGAGGGTTACAATTCCATATCCATTCAAAGCAGGATTTCGTTGTTGAGAGATCTCAGAGAAGGTGTCACTCGCGCTCATACGAAGCGAAGATGGACTGGTGAGGAGAAGAGCCGAGGAAAAGAGGAAAGGAGAAACGGGAAGACTAAAAAGGAAAGTCTCCCGCATTCGATTGAATTCATAGAACATTAGGAACGAAGGACAGGGCTTACAATAGGCGCGCACGAAGGACCCAGTACAAAAAATGTCGGGCCAAAATCGTAATAAAAAGATATCACGATTCACATCGAAGGGGGGGAGAAAGCAAGAAAGGGACGACCTAGGGTGGTCCACAATGAACTGTAAACGGGGGGGGCAACTCCGGGGACAAACCCGCGAGTAAAAAGGAAATGTGCCGGGGGGAGGTGTCGGCTACACCAAGCAAAGTTTTTAAGGAACTTGTTTCCCTGGTCGCAGATTCTAACTGAGGGAAGGAATAACCGGAACTAAACCGTTTAAAAAACCATCGTTGGGACATAGGACCGAACGGTCCCAGGGGGGGGGACCGCAGTGCACGCGCGTTCTCAAGGACGACGTGAAATCGCGCAAACCCAATAAAGAGGGCAAGGAATGCCGAAAAAACCATCCAGAGGGAGGGTCGGGAACCGACAAAGGGAAGGGAAAGTGACACCGGACGAGCCGGGTGGAGGGGAAGCGGGAAGTAGTGTAACCGGCTGCATTTGACCATCGGAGTGCCAGCAAAAGTCGCACACAAGTCCACGCTCCCACAAATAGGGAGACCAAACAGGACAAAAAAAAAGGTGGAAGAGAGCAAAAGAGGACAGAGGAAGAAGTGCCAAAAATGTGAAAACGCTCCGAGCAGGAAACCGTCAGTCTCAGTCTACAGGAGGCTGTAGAGGATGATGGTCGGCGCTAAAAACAAAAGTGATCAATTATACGCACGCAAAATATAATGAAAAATACAGGAGGAGTATTGACAAAACAACTAGGTGAGAGGAAAAGAAGGAAATCTCACTAAACGAAAAGGAAACAAGATCAGAGGCAGGCAGCCGCAGCGCAGAACAAGAAGGCGAACTAGTCCGAAACCGGGCGCCCGCAGAAGATGTATTCAAAAGAAGAAGCGAAAGGGAACACGCACATCCGAGGAGAGGATCAGGACTGTAACAAAAAGACGACGAAAAAGAAGGATAGCTCGAACTCAACCCACCAGGAGGGGACGGTGGAGCCGAGAATCTGAAAAGAACCGTGCCAAAGGAGAGAGCATCGGCGGGGAGAAGGCTTTAAGCGCGCTGAATATTGCAAACCAGCTAAGCTTTGTTTGGGCGAGGAAAAGGGAGGGGGGGGAACTGAGGAAGGGAGGAAAACAAGGTCTAAATACCTTCACTGTATGGCTTAGAAGCCTTTGTCAGGGTAAGGATGGTGATTACGAAAAACAAAAGATACATCTGCCGTGCGACAAAAGAGGTGGGAGTCCGGGGCTCCGCTGTCGCAGGCAGGAGCCCGGAGGAAAGGACAAGCAACTTCAAACCAGTTTACTGCGGATGGTGAACCGACGGGCGAGACGGCGGAGACATTTCGGTCCCAAAAAAAAAACCAAAGAGAGGGTCAGAGGAAGAGCAGAAAGAAAGGGATAAAAGAGAAACAAAAGAAAAAAAGAGCTAGAAGAAAAGACCCTCTGGACCGTGATCGCGGCGGAATTCCAGACTACGAAAAGGGTTTAGGACATTCACCTTTTCAGAAAGTGTGGTCTGTGTAGGAAAACAAAGTAGGGGTATAAGGAACAACTCTGGAAGATACAGGGACGTCGAAAAGAAGGGGGAAAAGAATCGAGAAAGGAATTGGGGGGGGGAAAAGGAGCACTGGTTACAAACCGAAGGAGAAGCGGGAAAAAAAAGAAAACTTTTGGCTAACCGTGGCCTAAGGACAAAGAATTCTGGTGCGGGTGAGCGAGAAAAGAGGGGGACAAAAAGGGGCGTATTGAGGGGGGAAATACGAGCGGACGGCACGTCAAAATGAGAATGGAAAAGGGGGGGAGGGAGGCGAAATGGTGAAGCGCCAAGCTCAAAAGCGGGAGATGGGCATGGAAAAGGGGAGATGTAAAAAGGGACAAACGAAGATGGAACGGCAAGAAAGGGACGTACGATGTGTTTACATCTCCTTTAAAAACTCGGAGGTGCCGGGAGAGGCGGGGGTGTCTAAGCAATCTCGAGTTGAAAAGGAGGCAGATCTAGTCAACACAAAGAGGAGGGGAAATGCGATGGGAGGTGAAAGGGGGGGGAACTAACGCAATAGGGGATCTGGTCCATAAAAAATTATGTCTGTGCATTCCGAGGAAGAGGGTATTGGGACTTAGTGGAACGCAACTTAGGGGTCAAGAAGGTAGCCAAATATGAAAAACCAAGGGGCCGGGGGGGTCGGCAAGAGGCAAAGTGGATGAAGAAGGGAAAAGATTGGGATGCCTTAAGACCTCCGGACTGAAACAGAATATGAACAAATGGGGAATTCAAAAGAACAAGCAAGGGAAGTTTGCAGGGGGTGAGGACGCTCCCAGGAGGGGTGCGACGGAAAAAAAAAAGAAAAAGAGGGGGACACAGACCTAAGGAGACCGGACCGGAACCGTAAAACGGAACACAAACGAGACAAAGACTCCGGTCTTTAAAGACGTGTCCGCGAGGCTCGAAATGTACAACCCGGCCCTTAGACTCAGAGTGGACAGAGGGGGGGCGAAAATGACGGCTAGAGAGCATGTGTACCAGGCATCTGAGATAATCTGAGAGAGGGAAAGAGGAAGTGATTGGGTGAAGATAGGAAAGGGACATCTGAAAGGAAAAAAAATGACGAAAATACTAAAAAAGCGCCGCAATAAGGGGGCAACGAAAAATAGAAGGGGGGGAAGGCAGGGTCCACGACCAAGTCCTTCATCCCAGAGTGGACCCGCAGTATATCGATCATCAAAGAAAGTCTCAGGATAATTTCCCCGGTCAGAACCCCAGTGAAGAAAAAAGAAGCTGGGTGCGACAGTGTGTGAAGTAGGAGATGAGACAACAAATCAAACCAAGGGGGGCCGCGGGGGGGTGGGGTACAAAGGAGGGAGGCAGTGGAAAAACCGGGCCTACAGAGAAAAAGTAGGCGAATCGCAATGAAAAGAGTGGAGCCTGGGTCGAACGTCCAGGAGACTCTCCAAAAAACTAGTCAGAAGCTGCAGGATCGGCGGTCGTCCCCAAATGTGAATGGATCCGAAGTCGAATCAAGTTCTGCCTCTCCGCAAAAAAGAGAGAAACATAGAGCGAACCCAGGGAGAACCAACAAGGAATCCGAATAAAGGGAAAAACGAGCAAGCTCGACAGAACAAGTAGGGGGAAATCAACTAGAAAGTGAAAAAGAATGATCAGGAGTCTCTCAGAAAGGTCACTGTGTTTGCTAAGGATTGGGGGGTTAGCACAGAGAGTGGTGGGGGGACACACATTTAAAGAAACCTGCACGTTACGTGAGGGGAATCAAGGAACGTGAGAAATATATAAGAGGCCGACGAAACGCGGGGCGCAGCATTTACACTTTGATATTATAGAGGGTCGCTGACAAAAATTAATCGGACAGAGGGCCGAGTACGAAAAACTGTCTACGTGCTTTCCGGGCAAACAAGTAGAAGAATAGAACAGAGGTTGGGTTTATTAAAGCAATGTTTTGCACAAGTGGGTATTATTCCAACGTTCAAAAGACAAACCCGCACAAAGGTCATCCGAAAAGCAAAGAAAAAGGATGGCCAGATAAAAAGAAACAACAACTGGGGCGTGAGGAAAAGCAGAGATGGCAGACCACTATAAATGTAGCTTTTTCGGCTGAAGGTCTGGTAGCGGAGGGGAACGCGAAACGGACACAGGTGACAAATGGCAAAGGGTTGGAACAAAAAAACTTCTCAGGGGGAGATTGGCGTACATGTGTGACCGGTGCCGTAGACTGGCCCAACGAGGAGGAAAAAAAAAGGACGGTGACTAAGCTCAAAAGGAAAGGCAAGCCAAAGCAGGAAAGTAAGGAAGAGGTTATCGCGAAAATCAAAAACCAAAGTGGGAACAGAAAACGGGAGCCGGGGTCCATCACATGGAAAATCTGGTGTGCTTAAACAATCTCCTTGGCACACAAAACCGCCAAAATGCTAGAGCGCGACATTAGATGCGCAGGAGGGCGACAATGTTGAGCTAGGGCAGTTAATGTTTACCGGGAAAAGGGATGGGGTTGATGCGGCCGGTCGTGCGGGTTCTGGGAGTTGAGACTGCAAGAAAGGGGGGGGAGGAGGCTCAGCAAGTCCTTTTTAAGGGGAAAGGGAATGAAAGAGGGGCGAACGGGGAAGAGGGAAGGGAAAGAATGGCAGGATGGAACGATTTTGGATGGAGCAGTGACGCTCGAAGGAAAAAGTACACAAATGCCGTTGGCGAATATCTTCTAGAAAAGGGCGGGGAGACTAGGTGAGAAGTCAGGGCACCTGGGGGGGTTGCGTAAGAATGAAAGAAGAAACACCAAACCAAGAGGAAATGGCGATGGCCTGACTCAGACTTGTCGCAAATCTTCGTGAGTGGTATTTCCTGGCATGAAACAGGGGGAAAGAGGAAAAGTCGTGGAGACAAAGACTTACGAGCTTGGGGAGAAAGGGCGAGGGTGAGAGGGAAACCGGGGAGGGGAAATAATATAGTTGCACCAGGAAGCAAAAGAAACCCGGGTTAACGGCATGGGGTCCAAAGCTCAGAAAACAATCTAGGGGGAGTGGAGCCTATAGAGAATTGGGGGTACAATGAAGAACCGGGGCGGGGCTGCAAAAAGATGGACGAAGACTTGAGGGCACAGCATGGGGAAAAAAAGGGGGGGGACTGCGAACCCAACGTGAGCGGGACTTACTCTCAAATTGCTAGGTGACGATTATCGGTAGACGTGGGGGCACGTCGAGGCTAGAAATGGGTCAGGATGTGAGTGGACAAGAGAAAAAAATCTGGACGAGACACCACTACAAGGAAATCACTGCTGGGGAAGAAAAGCTACTTGAATAATGGTAGGTAGGCTGCATGTCGGA
>Ga0179593_1326137_pt1 | contig 10279 bp, 15 predicted proteins | sample CZODoug2_1_08_16_FD_185931 | JGI IMG/M metagenome (GOLD analysis project Ga0179593, IMG submission 185931) | Vadose zone soil fungal communities from Angelo Coast Range Reserve, California, USA - CZODoug2_1_08_16fungal (PacBio error correction) | ecosystem: Environmental > Terrestrial > Soil >...
CGCGTGGCCCCTTCAACTCAAAAAAAGAAGCGCAAAGAAAGGTACGTGCTCGGGGGTCACCAACATGTCGACGAGGAACAACAGGGGGGAGAAAGAAGAGAGGGGGGAGGGCCCAAAAAGAACCATACAGAAAGGAGAAGGGGTTGAAAACTGGGGGGGCTCCTGATGATGAAAGAAAAAAGAGAGCGAAGGGAAAACGAGCCGGGCCAGGAAACTGATAAGAAACACAGCCAAGGAGAATCAAACAGCAAACGTCACGGGAACTAGCAGAAAGAACAAAATGAGAGAGAAGGAAGGAGTGAGGCGCTACAACGGGACATGGACAGTGCGGAAAAAGTCAAGAGAAAGGATGCACCAAAAGGATGAGGATGGGCCAAAAAAATGCAAACAACGGAAGGTCACCTTCAAAAAGGGGGAGATAATCTCGCTACCAGTTAAGTACCAAGAAAGGGGGGAAAAAAATTAGGTACAAACCCAAGGGCCGGCGTAAGGGCAAACGAAAAAGTTTCAAACGGCGCCTAAATTGAAATCCAAAAAAAGTGGTTGGGGGGGGTGCATATGGGGAGACAAAAAGAACTTTAACCGGTCAAGGGAAAGGGGGGGGAGGGAAATACACAGGGAGGAAAACCTGAGCGAACAGGCCTTGTCACGCAAGAAAAAAGGAAAAGAAAAAGGGGAACAAGCACAGGGAGGAGCTGGGGAGACTGGGGGCAAAGGAATGGGCGATAGTAAGAGTAAGGAAGGGAAACAAAGAAAAACTTCGATGGCAACAATTCGGGGAAAAACACAAAACCAGGCAAACCACTAGATCCAACGAAAAACCCACAACTGGGCCAGGAGGCAATCAGATAGGACTGGGAGCAAAGGGTTAAAAAGAAGAATTGCTAGCTTGGAAAAAGATCAAACCAAAGACACCACAAACTCGCGGAAAATGGGAGAGGGTGAAAAAACTTGGAGACAGAAAATGGAGTAACCTAACTTAAAAGACTGACAAACCTACAAATAGAGAAAAAAAAGAGACGAGGGAAAAAGGGTGTGGCCGAAAAGAGCAACGAAGGGGGGGGAAAGCAAGCATTGTTCAAACGAGAACCGCGAAAAAGGGGTGGCGCAACCGCAGAACAAAGCACAAAAAAAATCGGCCTAGACCTGGAGGCTTTACAGACCCAGGGAAAAAACACATGTCACGGGAAAATTTTCGGGGACGCAATATCACGCAAAAGGAGTTCCGTACGGTCAGAGGAAAATCGGAAAAACCAAAGCAATGGAAGGAGGGGCAAAAACAAGGGACACTGGTCGAAACGCGTGGTCTGTTTTCCATCTCAGATGGAAAAAAACAAAGACCGAACAAAGAGGGGTTATCAAGGGGACAAAAAATTAAACCAGACGAAAAAAATATCTAGTCGAGGACGGAAAGAAACACTCCCAAATAAGGACATTGCCCGGCGGCTGGGAAAGGCCTGGGGGGGAAAAAAGAAAAAGACCAGGGAAAAGGAGAATTCCGAAAAAAGCGGGCCCAGGGACTTGTGAAGGGGAAGACGGTGGAAAGCAGAAGAAAAGAGAAATGGGAGCTGTTGAAACCTCAACCCGAGTGTGGTGCGGCAATAATAAAACTAAGAATAGAGACCAAGGAATGAAAGTGGGCGAGGAAAAAAAAAACCCCCTTTCCAAAAATTAATACTTTGGGGGGTGTTCGAAGAAACCGTCGAGGGGAGGGGGGCGGGAAGGAGGGTTTGTGGGTTTCGCACTGAAGCCCGCACTTGGGTCATGAGGGGGCACCGTGCCACCGAAGCGAAAGACTTGTCAAGGTGAGGCGGCCGCGGGGCCCTGCTCAAATTTTTGAAAAAAAACCTGCACCACGAAGCTTTTCTCAGGAGAACCAGGAGAAAAGAAAAGGAAACAAGTGCTATTTCATGGGGGACGAGGGGGGGCAAAGGGACGCGAAAATTGGGGGGAAATATGGACTTTAAAAAGGGGGGTTTGGAAAAAGTCGGCAGAAATACTGAGTTTTGTGGAAAAACAATATCGAAGGGAAGGGTCAAGACAAGAATCCTGCGGGAACTGAAAAGATCCCTGACACCGGCAAGGGGATGGGAGAGAGAAACACACACACAGGCGGAATTGCTTGGGGACAAAGACTAGGGCATTTTGGAGGTGGACGGGACGGAAACCTTCTAACAAAACGGAGAACGGCCGACAAAGGATGTCGGACAAGTGGCAGCCAACCGGAACGGATAAAAAACTCGAGGACCCAAAACAATAGAGGGGAAAAAAAGAGAGAGATTACGGACAGCTGTAAAGTAAAGGTCTGATTAAATACATGAAGTCAACTCTCAAATAGAAAAATATAGTTGGAAAATTCCGGGTCAATCCAAAGAGATAACGAGGGAAAGGACGGGCACTAAGATGTAAGTCCAAGAAACCTTTCCGAACACTAGCCATGGGGGGGAGATGAAAGTACCAAAAAGGAAAGTTAGCAAGCCCAAAGGATCCTAGAAATATGCTGCATAAACTCCAAACAAGGCATGGAGTAGACAACGGTGAATGTAAACAAGATCGGGGAACTAACTGAGGAGAAACGAACCAGCTAGTCAGCCGGCGGGAAATTTGGAAATTTTCCAAAAAGCCATCACGCGAAAATCAAAAAAAAAAAAACACCCAAAGATGTGGAAGGGGTAAGAGAAAAGGAGGAAAACATAAGTCCATAACAGGTTCGCTGGGGAAACGGTGAAGATGCATGGCAGGAACTAAAAACCAGACAACCCTCCAAAAAAGAAAAAGAGGGGGTAAGAGGAACCAGTGGTGGTCCGGGGTGGAGGAGCTTTCGGGAAGCAAGACCAGAAAGTTTCCTTGAGTCCGGAGAACAAAAGCAGTGCGGTCGCGTAGGGGGGGTTTGAAGGAAAAACCGGAACCTTCAAAAGGGCAATCAAAAGCTATGCCGAAGGGGCTCAGTTGGGCACTGAAACGAGGGGAACCGGGGAAAAAACAAGGAAGGGGTGGTTCACATAAAGGATAAACTACCTTGAACGAATCAAAAAGAGGCAACAGCCAAGGAAGGTAAAAAAAGGGTCACGCGCATGGGTCCCGTGCCGTATCGCCCGAGGGGAGGCGGGAGGGAGCCAGAAACTTGGGGGAAAAGACGTACCTCGAGATACTGGCAAACGCGGCAACGGTGCGTCGAATTTGTACGAAGAAGGGGAGGGGGGGTCAAGACGAATAAGACAAGCCTAACGGAACGTTATGTCAGAAACCGGGGAAAGAGGGAAAGGGGGGGAGGTGGTCACCCTGTGAAAGCAAAATAGACTGAAGAAGAAGGCAGAAGTGATAGGGGCCGAACAAGAACTCAGGTGAAAGGAGAAGTGTCGGAGCATTCCACATGTCACTCGTCGTAAATAGAGGAGGGGGGGGGTTAGACGAAGTTCGGTTTACAACGCAGACAACACATAAGGAAGGTTGAAAAGGTTAGGCAAGGGAGGGAAGAACGGGAGGTGAGGTTGGGGGTTCCAAGGGAGACTGAAGGTGGGTGGAGGAAAAACTCACGCTTGAAAAAAAAGGGGGGAAGACGGAAACCTGGTGAGGGGAGTGCCATAAAACGGGGCGTTGAGCGGCAGGGGCCGGGGGGGGTGGGGGCAATATGTGATGATCGGAAAGGGGGGTGAGGTGGTCTTAACATTGGAAGGGAATAGCGAATGCCCGTCCGAAAGATCGCAGCAGCGTGGTGTCCGTGGGGTACTGAGTGGGGTTGCGGGAAACGAAGTTCACGGAGCAGGGGGAAAAAAGGAGTTAGGGAATCCGCCCAAGCTTTGAAACATGACAAGATCAAAGGGGAGGGATATAGGAAAAAAAAAAAAGGGTTGCATGTACATGCTGAGAGGGGCCGGAAGGGCACGCCCAAAATGGGACGCACAAGGCCCGTGAATAGTAAAGGGAGGGGAAAAGGAGGGCTGAAGAAGACTATGGAAGGGTGAAAAAACCATTGTGGAATGACCCGTCAACGGAGAGGAAATGGCAGAAATCCAGAAATTGGGGCATTGGGAAACGGAGCTGAACTAGCCGGAAAATGGGCGCAAAAGAGAAGAAAAAACTACGGACTTGGGCTCCGAAGGGTGTGCCGATCATCGGGGAAGAAAGGCCGTTTTGTAAGTAGAAGAGCTGAGAATACTTGGTTGAACAAGGTTGTGAAAAGAAGGGAGCTTCGGCGCGAAGACGCTGCCACATACCCCAGGGGGAAGAAAAAAGGGATTAACATTCCAAACTAGGTATTGGGAGGAAGAAAAAAAAAACTACCCAAGGGAACGGGAGGAGAAAGACAAGTAGAAAAGGGATAAGAACTAACTCCTAGGGAGGTAGGGGACATGGGTCACTAAAACTAGGAAAGCTAAACAACAACGAAAAAAAACGGAGGAGAGGAAAAAAAAAGAGTAGATCGCGTGCGAAAGGAAAGAAGAGGCGCGACAGTCAAGTGGCAACCAGGTTTGGGAGAATGCAGGCAACGACATGGGGAAAGACAAAGCAGTGGTCACTGGCCAATGCACTACGCGGACACAAGTTGAAGAAAGGTGCGGCAAAAATTTGATCCAGAGGTAAAAAGCCTAGCGAAGGAGACATAAGGACAGAAAAAAGTCAGGAAAAATTACCAAGAAAAGGCAACGCCCCAGCCTAAAAACGCGGACGAAGAAGGAAAATAGGAGGCACCGAACCGCAGCTCACGCCAATGTAAAGGTGGGGAAGGAGAGACAGGAGAACAAGGAAGCGGAAAAAACTAAAAGAGACCCAGGGGAAAGGGCGGAGTGACGCAAGGTCGGGGCCGGCACCGGGAAGGACCTTTGTGGTGCGACGAGCACAGGTGAATCCCTATACAGGAAAGCAAAGGACCGGGGAGGAAAAAAATGGGCATCCTTCCTAAACATAGAAGAAAGAATTGAACATGGAAACAAGGGTGGTGAAGGTAAGAAGCAAACATTGAATGGGAGAGGCAAAAAAAGAGCATGGCGGTGATTCAAAATAGACACCTGAGAGAAAAACGAAATTTCAAGGCCAAAGAACAGGAAAACAAACGCTGGAACGAGAGGAGACGGAATCAGGATGAAAATGACTCCTTGATAAGGCAGCAAAATGGGAAGAAGGGGGAAGAGGGCAAAAAAAGAAATGGGTAAAAAACAACACACAGGAAGAACTGACAGAAATCTTTCAAGTTAAAGTTCGAGCCAAGCAAAGCGATGAGGGTGAAAAAAAAAGTGAGAAAGCCGAACTTCACAAGGAGGGAAGAATGAAGAAGAAACTGGAGGAAGAAAGAGGGGAAAAGGAGGAAACCTAACTTGGAATAAAAACTAAACCACCATAGAGAAAAAGCGGAGAGAAGGGTGACAAGGGACATCAACAGAACGCACCGTGGCAACGCGAAAGGGGGCGGCCACCGCATCACCGAAGAAACAATCAGGAGAGAACCTCTTTAACAAAAAAAACCATTGAAAGACCGTACGGGCAAGGGGGGAGGAAATATTCAAAGAAAAGGGGCTTAGGACATTTAAGATAGCTAACACAGCCAAGGAGAGGCAAAAGGAGAAGGCCAACGGTCGCGCCTGGGGTGACGGGACGATCAAGCAAGAGACAACCAGGGGTGAAGAAAAGAAAAAAAAAAAAAAAAAAAAAAAGAAAAAAAGCTCCCACCGTGGGAAAAAGCATGACAAACAAGCAAAAGGAAAGATTAAGACCACAAGGGCGACGATTCAGGTTCAGGAGGCCATATGAAGGAGGTTATCTCAATACCACGGTAGGATAAATGCATGGAAAAGCATGGTGAAAGGGCCGCCGAAGGGAACAACCAAAAGCAAAGATCAAATGAGATGTGAAAAGGAAAACTGTGTCACTGGCAAGCTATGAGGCGGAGAAAAAATCAAGGAGAGGGGGGAGGAGAGTACCAAAGAGAAGAGACAGACGGGGACAAACTGGACGGAAACGGTTCGCTAAAAGTGAGGCAGTGTACTGGAAGGGGTGTCGGGAAAGTCTCAACGATGAGGAAAAAGTCAAAAGGAAAAGACCAGATGGACCTGACTGAAATTCGGGGAAAGGAAGGAGAGGGAAGAGGCTGGCAGAGTCATAGAAAAGTGAAAAGTACCGAATAGAGAACGCTAACAGAGAAATGAAGACCGGAGACTAGTTATTCAATTTGACTGCAGGGAAGTGGGAAAGAGGCCCGAGTGAAAACGACGTGACGCAAGAGGGGTGAGGGGGTTTGGGGGAGGAGACGGGGGGGAATGCAAGGGACTGGGAATTCAGAAGGGGAGGGGTACAGTCCAGTCAAATGTCTGGAAAGTAAGATCCTGGGCGAAAAAGACAAGGCAAGTCGTTGAGATCAACTTTCATGACGTGGAAAAGAGGAAGGGCTTTTGTCGAAGAAGGTAAAAAAGGAAAAGGGAGAACAGGGTTGCCAGACCAGGGATTCGAAAAACAAAAAACATAAACCACAAAGCGCGGGGGGGAAAGGTGAAAGACGAGCTCAAAAAACAAAAAACGGAGGCAAAAGAGGAGAGGAAGAAGGGGAGCTGCAGAGAGTGGTGCGAGAGCCAGGGTAGAAAGGGTCTCACCATCACCAGGCAGGCTAGATTGAAAAGTGCACCAGGAACGCAAGCACTCGGGGGGAGGGGCAAGCGCCGTAGAGGGGCGTCAATAGACAAAGGGGCAAGGGTTATCGATGCGCAACTCTTTCATCAGTAAAGGGATGGGAAAGCATCCACTTCGGAAAGGGGGAACGGGTCACATTCTGGAAGGGAGAACACAAAAAATGGACGAAGGTTCAAAGAACAGAATCAAAAACAAGATGGGCAACATTACAATGGACAAGTCAAGCGAGGGACAAAAGTCAGAAGGCGCAGGGCAGCACTTCAAAAAACGAGCAAGTCTTGAAGTGTAAGAAAAGGACAAGGGACGCGGACCGTCCTCCAGCGGAAAGAAGGAGTGTGAGGAAGGGTTGGTCGGTTGGAAGACAGGTTCATAAAAGACTAGACAAGTGAGAAAAGGGGGCAAAAAACAATGAAAAAGGAAGTACAAACATCTGTAAAAGAGGGAAAAAAAAATTTGCCGTTAGGGAGGCAATGAGGGGTCAGATCCTCACCCACAGTTCCAGTGGGTTCTCACCGGATGGTGGGGGGGAGGACATGTGACTGAGAAAGAGCAAACCGGAAAAGAAAACTGGGGAACAAGTCTCATTGAAAAACTTAGTGCTCACATGAAAGGAAAGAGGCAGGGAAAGGAACAGGGGGGGGAATTTCCCGCAGTGGAAAGAAGGGGGCAGAAAGAAAAAAGACAAGCCCGACGAATGAGCCCGCATTAGTGACCAGGCCACGGACGAGGTGGAGGTGGCATGTGTGGAAAAGGGACTTGTGCTTGCACAGTGTACAGCAAACGATAGAGATCAAAAGTGCGCACGAAGTGGATGACAAAGGGGGGAAAAACCGACCCTCCAACTGAGGTGGTTGAAAGAAGGGCAAGGCAGGGGAAAAGGGGGAGTCGGATATAGTGAAAATCAAGGGGGAAAAGGGGGGGGGGGGTCACCCAGGTTGGGGGGTATGGGGGGAAAGCAAGATGGTGAACCAAAAGGCAGGAAGGGTGATGCTTTTAAAACACGGAGGCTCAAGGGGGGTACAAAGCACCGTAGGGGAGGGGGCATGCTTGGGTCGTCGAAAGGGATAGAAAGGAGGGTGGTGGGTAAAAGTTCGTGGGTAACCGACACGAAATAATGTCGAAAAATGTTAGAAAAAGGGGAGGAGGGGGAAGTTAACCTCGACACATGTGGGAGTCCACAACAACCAAAGAACAAACTAACAATGGAGAGAAAAAAGAAAACGGGGGGGGGAAGGGGGTGTCATCTTCGAAAAACTTACGTGCAAAAAGGGTTTTGGGGGGGGGGAAAAGAATGGCCCTCGAACCATGGATGCAGGTGATAACGGCACCTGAAGGCGGAACATAAAAATGGCCAGTCCGAATAGAAGAGGGTCTAACATGGGGGGGGGTCAAGGGGGGCAAGAATGAACGGTAGACATTGGACAGGGGAACCGGGGCAAGAAAACAAAAGCCTTTTTGGGAATACTCATCACATGGGAGGGGGGAGAAGAAAGGGGGCACAACAAGGGTGGGGAAACTGTGTCAAGCGAAAAAAAAAACGTTTTTGAGCAACCGGGCAGAAAATGGGAAACCAGGAAGGCACGGGTGGGGGCGGGTCAAACTTTATAAAGGGCGGAAAAGAGGAGCAACAATTTTTGCCATTGGGTGAGGAACTACGGGGGCGGGAGGGAAGGGTAACCTGGACGGATCAAACCGGGTTCAACAAGAGCAGGGTTGAAAAGCATGGGGGCCTACGACCAAAGTCGCACAAACAAAAGCGAAAAGAAACTGGCAAGGGGGAGGAAGCGGGCGCCCACCGAAGAAAATATTCTACTCTGGAGAGGGATGGAAAGGGGGGTAGGTCAAGAAAGAAGTTGTAGAACCATCGAGCACGAAAGAGGAGACGCTATAAAAAAACAGGGAGGCTGCAAAAGAAATGGCCGAGGGTATTTTTCTGAAGAAACACCACCGGAGGATAACTGTGGGGAACACAAGTGGACGAAAAGGGGGGGACGAAAGAGGAGGCGATCCACCCACAAGGAGACGTGGTGGGTAATTAATTGGAACGCCGATCTCAATACTCAACAACAAAAAAAACATAAGGAGGGAAAGGAAACTAAATAGGTCGAGTGCATAGGACACAAGAGTCCGAGCCGGAAAAAAAAAAATTGACCAGAGAATCCGGTAGCAACGGGGTTTCGACTGACACTGACAGGAAAATTGATAAATCCACGGGAGGTCAGGCCAGACTCAGGTGCACATTAAAGCCGCGAATCCCCGGGGAGAAGAAAGAGGAGTCGAAAGAAAGGATCGACCATATCCGGGACCGTCAGCAACCAGTACCTAATTCTGAAAAAACGCAAACGGCCAGAATGAAGGATAGGACGTCCACTGACACGAAGAGACGCAAGGAAGGAGGTTGAAAGAGAGCACGAAAAAGGACTTGAAAAGAATGATGCAAAGACGAAAACCGGGTTGGACAAGTAGGGCAAAACGGGGCATCCGCCCGTGTAACCAAAAAACCGTAAGAAAGGGGCCCAACCAAACAATTTGGGAGTCATAAAAATGAGAAAACAGGGAGGGTAAGAAGGAGGGGACAGCTCCTAACCGTTGGATTCGACCGGGGTCCACGCCTTCTGGAGAAGGGCCCGGAACAGAGACAAGGACAGACCATTGGTTGAGCTATTATCCGGTGGAAAGGAGAACGGGGGGGAGGCCTCACGAACGAACTGAGAAGGGGACCAGCGAAAGAAAAAACGGACAAAAAAAGAGGGAAAGAGAGCATCGTAAGCGGGACAGGAGAAGAGAAGTACATGCAAGGAAAAAAAAAGCAAAGGAATCCGTGAAGACGGGGAAAAATCGGGGTCAAAAACACCACAAGGGGACAAGAGAGAAAACTCAACACAGAAGCAACAAAGTTACCGGACAAAAATAAGGAGAAAGAAGGTGAGCAAAAAAAAAAATGCGGGAAAAGGGGAAAAAAACGAAAAAGTAAGCTCGACAAACCTCAAGCAAAAGAAAGGAAGGAAAAAAAGGAAAGTTAAACCACGGCGTCACACTGACAAAAACCAGATCAAGGCCGAAGAGGCAGAGAAGGGGGGGAGGAAAAGCAAAAATACAAACAGACGGACGACTTCATTCAAACGAGCCAAACATGAGTTGACCAGGAACAACAGAAGCGGAATCGACCGAGGGGAAGGGGCGCACCGAAAATGGGCTTTTTAAAAAAAACGGGGGTGTAAGAGAAAGAAAGAGGGGATGGAAAAAAGGGTTCTTATATCCACGACGCGTCATGCGTGGCCTAGAGACTGGAAAAAACAGAAAGCAAAGGGGGAAGGAAAGGGCAACAGTCTGTCCACGTCGGAAAAAAAAAGCAAGGAAAGGGTTACGTCGCGAGGGAGAGAGGAAAAAAAAACAAGGGATCAATCAAAGCCACAGGGGGGGGGGAGAAAAATGGACAAACACGGAGAAAAGAAAATGACTCGACATGGGGTTCCACCCGACACGGTCTTGCCTGGCGCCTTGGGATCTGAAAGCTGAAAGAAAAGAAGGCATTGAACAAAAACATGGTGAGGGGGGATGCCGACGTGCACAGAGATAGGCTCCCAGCAAGAAGAAAGAAGGAAAAGGGAAGTGGAAGGAACCCACGGGGAGGAATTAAGGACCGATTCGAGACCAA
>Ga0179593_1425313_pt1 | contig 10279 bp, 12 predicted proteins | sample CZODoug2_1_08_16_FD_185931 | JGI IMG/M metagenome (GOLD analysis project Ga0179593, IMG submission 185931) | Vadose zone soil fungal communities from Angelo Coast Range Reserve, California, USA - CZODoug2_1_08_16fungal (PacBio error correction) | ecosystem: Environmental > Terrestrial > Soil >...
CAAAGCAAACTGATTGGCCGTCCTTGTCTCCCGATAGAAAAACCAAATTGTCGGAGTTTTAAAACTTTAAAAAGGGCAAGGAATAAAGGGAAGGGGGGGGCGGACTTGAAGGACGGGGGGAGGACCGGCTTTGAAACTTCAACCTTGGGCCGGGGCCCATGGTTTTTCAGGGGGCGGAACCAGCCGAAACGGCAGCAGGGGGGGGGAGGAGGTATTGGTGGGGGGATTTGGGTCAACGAGGTTTTGGAACGCACATCTCCCTTCTTGGGGGGAAAAAAGGGTAAATAAGTGATAAAGGACGCCGGGAACTTGGTTAAAAGGAAAAAAAAGGGGGATCCAGGAAATGAATAAACCCTCCTTTCGGCAGTAAGAAAGTGTTGGGGAAGAAAAAGAACGGGGGAAAAGGGGAACCAGAACAATGGAAAAGCTCAGGTGTGATACAGAAATTATGGAAACCTCGGTATGATCAATGAGGAGAAAAGTTCATTGTCGAATGGCGGGGAGGGGGAGGCAAACCACAGGGTCAGTGAAAGGGTCGAAAAACAGAGAGGAGGGTTATGGAATCGGCGGAAACTTACGTAGGGGGAGACGCAGTTTACAACCGGTTCCAAGCCTACACAATAAGGAAATGTCACGAAATAGACACAAAAGGTTGAAAAAGGGTATAAGCAGGGGAAATGTAGGACAATCTGCTCCTGGCCTGTGCCGCCTTCGGTCCATTTGGGGGGGGGAAGTGGACATTCGGAAAATGAAGTTGCAAATGGCAAGACCACGAAAAGACTCGTGCTAAAAAGAGGCCACCCGCGGACCCATCGGCCTTGGGGGGGCGAAGAGGGGCACAAGTAGCAGTTCACGGGGGGGGGGGGGGGCGTGCTGCCCTGTTGATAAGCAAATACTGAGGGTCGTAAGAAGAGAGAGCGTTCCTGGGAAGACATCGGGAAAAAAAAATTGAGCGGACAAGACCGAGAAGTCCGGGGTGGCGTGGAGCAAAAACGAAAAGGGTCCGGGGGAGCCAGTCAACATATTCGACGTGGGAAAGAGAACGTGGAACGCCCTATACTACCGTGACAAAGAACAGACCGTGCGGGCAAAAAAGGTGAGGGGAGTTCAGGGAACGGGGGTTATTAGAAAACGGGAAAACGAAGGGGGGGGGGTCAGGGACAGGGAAGAGGAAAAGAGTTTGGGATCGAAAGGATTAAATCCCCTGGTGAACAGGGGGGCCCAAAAAACCGCCTTCTCTGGGGTTGATCTGGTCCGAAAGGGTCTATACGAGAGGGGAGAACCGAAAAAAAGAAAAAGCCCAGGGGGGAAACACAGGACACATCACCCTGAGATATGGGACGCCTCAAAACTGAGCTCGAAAGGCACATCCATCAGGGGCCAGAGGGAAGATCTATTGAACTTAGAAGGCAGAAACAGGTTGCAGTTTGAGACGACGGACGGTGGAAAGTTACGGCCGGGAGGATCCTCATCGAGACAAAGACGAAGTCGTCCGTCACAAGTGAAGGAAACACCAGGGGGGAACTTCAAACGTAAAGAGGGCGTAAGGGGGGAGAGCCAGTCCTGAGGTATAGGACAGCACCATAGAGCCCTGAAAACAGGAGGTGCGAAGGAGGAGGGAAATTCCGAGAAAAGGGGGGCACAGACAGATGAATCAACTGTGACGGCCCTGGGGGAGCCTGTCTCCCACCAAAAAGAGGGCCTTGTCATCCACAATAACTGATGAAGCCTCAAAAAAAAATAGGAGACTTCGCCATCCCCTAAGGAAGCGGGGGGCGGATACCGTTTTAATGGGAAGCCACGGGAAAAACGCGGCAAGACGTCAAGACTCGCCCGCACCAACGAAAAAAAAAAAAAAAACCCCCAGAGGGAGACTCACTGAAAAAGGGAAGACAAGGCAAGCAAAGGGTCTTTCCAGGACCATTGGGATCACAAAGGCGGCCAACGTCTTAACGAATCGAAAAGAGTCTTGGGGAAAAATCCACGCGCCCGGAAGTGAAAAAAGAGAAGAGAGCAACAACGAGAGGGGGGGTAGTGGGAAGAAACCGCCGCTAGGCACAGCTGGCTCGTATTTTGGGAAAGATCGAGGGGAAGGGACTTGGAAACAAAGTTGTCCTTGTGAGCGGGAACTGGGGTAGAACAAGTGAAAGGGCAAGAAAAACGAAAAAAAAAAAGACCTTTCATGGAGGCCTCGAAAGTTTGGTGGGTTGGGGCGTGCCAAAAAGCGGCGGGGTCGTCGGCCGGAAAAAAGGGATTGTTGAAAAGCTGGCAGGGGGGAACTGAGAAAACAATGCCAACGGGGACTTCAACAGAACACAAGGCTCGAAAGGTACGGGAGTGTAGGAGGGGGGCCACGGGGGGTGAGAAATAGAAAAAGGACAAGGTTCGTCTCCCGTGCCAAAGCTAAGTCAGACTGTGCCCAAAAAGGTTTTTTGACACTTGTTGGCGAGAAAAACAACGTGGTCAATGAAAGAGCGAAGGTTTGAAAAAATTCAGGGACCGGGAAGAGATGGAAGACAATAGACCAGTAACGGGGAACCTCTAATTTGTCGGATCCAAGAAAACGACCGCGGGGAAAGAGTAAAAAACCCCCGGGGCTTCTGAGAACGCGCGTAACCTACACTGCTGGCGGAAAATGTGAGACTACTGAGGGGGGGGGGGTTAAAGGGGGGGAGGTGGTCGAGCACAGAGGGGGCAATAAAAGATTCACCGCCGTTAATAACCCGGTCTAAAAGGGGGTAAGAGAGAGAGCATGGACTAAGTAAGACGCAAGAAAAACGACTTGGCGACCATCCAAGGTCAGGAAAAGCGTAACCTGGAGGTCCGAAGAACCGAGGTGAGGAGCACCCCGGAGGGTCGAAAAAAATTCTCTAAGGGAGGGGCAACAAAAGTAATCATCCGAAAAATGGAACAAAAGCCGGGGGAAGACTGGGGAAAAAGTTTCAAATGGAACTGTGATTAAAAAAGAAGACGAAGAAAACAACCTGGGGCCGCACCCTGGCCAATCCGTTGAAAAAAGTGTAAGATTGGACTCCTAAGGCAGGAAACGGAGGAAAGAGGGAAGGTTTGGGAAAAAAAGGGGGTCTGGTAAGGGGGGGGCAAGGTTATGTCGAGGGGCGTTGCGAAAACATAGTCGGCATCCCGGGAGGGGGGGAAGGAGTAAGTCACGCCGAAACCATGAAATAAAGGAATACGGTATCTGCCAAAGAAAACAGAAATCAGCCACGAGGTAGAAAAGGGCGCTGCGCTGCTAAGCTCGTCAAGTTGAATGATCCAAAAACAAACCAGAGCAAAAAAAGGACAAAAACGCCAAGGCCAAAACCAACAGCACCGCTCTTACGCGCAAACAAAGGTGGAGGAGACATGTCAAGAGACTGGGGGGAAAACGGAAAAAAAAAAAATGTTACAATAATCAGGGAAATATAGAAAAATCCATCGCAGAGGAAAGGCATGAGAGAGAAGGGGAACAGGGGGGGTGGGGGGTTGCAAGAATGGGGTTTTTCAAAAAAAAGCGTTGTTTCGATGTTGTGGGCCTAAAAAAGTTGAAAAAAATAGGGGGGGTAAAAATTCTCAAGAAAAAAACGGAAAACGGACAGAGGTGAAGGGACCGAGACGAAGTTATCAAAAGCGACATCCCGGAACATTTCACATGACTGAAACATTCCAAGCCAAAGGCCCCCTTGCGCCGGGGGGGGAAAGGAAAAACCTGATCCTTAGATGCCGCGTTGATGAAGAAACATCAAAACGAAGAGCTAGAAGGTCCGGGATTCGTCTTAACGTTGTGACCGGGGAAATTCAAAGAATCGACAATTTTTAAATACACCACACCCGCGCGGCCGGAAAAACCCGGGTGTTCGCAGAAATTTGGGGGAGACGGACAACCCTAAAAGGGGGGAGGCGCAGAACCCTTTGAGAAAGATGGGATCCAAGTGGTCTGTCCATTTGGCACAAAAGCCCGGGAGTAAAAGTCCAGGAAATTGAGAAAACCAAGTAGCGAAAGACAAAAAACAAGGCTGCCCAAAAGGACAGGGGGGAAAGGAGGGGGTCATGAAAAAAGAAGAAAGGCCAAGAAAAGGAAGGTTGAAAGAGGGATCCCACAAAGAATGCCAGAAGAACCACAAAACAAGTCCCTTTTTGGGTCTGAAAAAAAAAAAAAGGGGGGAAAGCTTAAATCGAAAGGGTGGGGGAAAAAAAGGGCGAGTAGAACGAGTTGCCAAAAGGGCCGGGCTACTACGCAAAACACAAAGGGGAAAAGAGGAGGAAAGAGGTCAAAAAAAAAAATCGCGGGGGGGGACAAATCCAAGATTTCCATAGGGACCGGGCCGAACGTAAGGTATAGACAAAAAAGGGGCCGGGGTGGAAAGGAATACCAGAAGATGGAAAAAAGAAAAAAAAAAACCAGGGCCTGGTGGTTTTGAAAAGGGGGCGGAACAAGGGGTTGGCGGCCGGGGAGAAAAACCAAGGGAGGACCTATTTGCCGGGAGTGAAGAATTGCGGGCCGAGGCCGCCGGGGCAGCCTGGGGATGCTGTGATTTCGGTTTTAGGGACCGGGGAAGGGGTTTTGGACTGCTCGAAAGGCTTTGCCAGGAAGAACTGAAAGAGGATGAGGTTGGAGCGCCCTGACTGGGAAAATGATACATCAAGACGAAGGAAAAAAAAAGGGGATGTGGCACCTGGCAGGAGAAATAGGGACTCCGAAGAGCACCCTACGGGAAAACCAAAGGGAGGGAAGCGCGGGTGAGGTTCAAGGAAAACATTAGAAAAGATCCGCCCAGTGCCGACGAAGGGGAGGTGAGGGGAAAAACCCTATGTGGGTGAAATGAAGACGAGCAAGTGGAAATCCGAAGAGTAAGGAAACTTTAAACCCTGGCGGGTGTTTCAAGATAGGGGAGAAGCCAAAGCCGGTTCAAAGGGAAACAGAAAAAAACAATTCCCAACGAAGGTCAAAAAAGCGCAGGGTTAAAACACGGGTAACAACGGCCCCCGAGAATGGGGAGTCACAGGGAAAAGGAGTCTGGCTTTAAAGGAGACCCTAGTGTCATGTCGAGAGTTGGGCATGCAGGGGATTCGTGTAAATAAAAGAACGGGATAGTCTGAAAAAGCCAAAGGTGTGAAGGTCAAGGCCAAAGCAGGGTTTTGGGGGGCGGTGGGGCAGGCCTCGTGGGGGAAACTACGAAATGGTCAAGAAAGTCCGAAACGCAGCGGACGCCGTGAAGTAATACATCGGTGGTACGAAGCCCGGGAGACTGTACAGAGTCCAGATAACGTTTCTGCGGCGTCCTGAAAGGGGGAAAGGCCCGGGGGCAAGAAACTTTGCAACAACTACCTATGGCTCAAAAGCCATGCAACAGTAACAAAAACAGAAGAGGGAGGGGGTGAACCAGGGCAGCGCAGAAAAAAGGCAAAAATTTAGGGGGGTAGGAGAGGGAATCATAACAATTAAGAGTCGGGCAAAAAAAAAGCGAATGGGGGCGCGAGCTACGCCCAGCGATTGGAAAAAACAAAGGGCGGGGAGGGGGGAAAGTTTGGGGAAAAGTATCTGGGGGGGGCAACTCTAGAGAAATAAAATACGCTCCCCGAAAGTCAAAACCGGACAGAACCCATCAAGGTCTTGCGCTCCACCGAGAGCGAAAGGCGATGCGTCTAAGGGGAAAGGGGATAAGAAAAAAGAACTGGAAGTAAGAGAGAACGGTTCCTGCAAGAAAAGAGGCGTGAATGAGGGGAAAAAACTGGCACCCACACGGAACAAACCCGAAGATGAAACAGCCCAAGGGAAAAGGGAACAAAAGAACAGCAAAGCAAACAAGCCGGCGTCAGGGAAAACGAGAAAGGAACAGGGGTTCAAACAGTCCAGTTAAGCAAGAAAACAAATAGATGGAAAAGGACACTTGGAATATGAGCAAACGGGGGAGGGGGGGTGAAGCGTTAACGAAAGAAAGGACAAGAGGAGGGATTATCACGGGGTCAGGAGGAAAAGTCAAACGATGCCAACGTTGAGATCGTTCAAATTGGGGGGAACACGGAAGAAAAACTGATAAAGACAACTCCAGGGCTCGCCAGCATGCCTCCGAAAACAGGGGGCTCAAGGGGGAAAAAGATTAAAAGGGTGACGTGACCATGTCGACCAGAGCAGGAATACAGCCGATAGTGGCCGAATTGCCGCCGCGCACAACCTTTCCTATGAGTTCGACCGAAAAAGCAGTGCACCACAAATGGGAGACTCCCCGCACGAGAAACAAAAAGCAAAAAAGGAGTGACACACCGGGCAGCAAGAAAAGCCTGGAAAAATCCCTACACAACGGGGCGCAGGGAGTGAAACTAGAAAATATCTCTCTTTAAAAAACAGTAAGGAAAAGGAAGGGAAGAGATTATTTGAAAAAAAGCCGAAAAAGCCCCGCAGGGGGGGGGGGAGGGGTTTGGGTCCCAAGAATCGAGGAAAACGGGGGGGGGGAAAGTGGGGGGGGGAGACTAGGGGGGGGGACGGGAATCGCCAAGGACAAAGACCAACGACGCACCAGTTCACTTACGAGGGGGGGCGTCGAGCGGTTTTTTTGAGGGGCGCGGGGGAGGAAAAAAAAAATGAGATTCGGCACAAGAAGAATAGAAGCGGGCCGGAGGGGTCACGAAAGGAATTATTCCAAAAAAGGCACTCTGGACGTGGCCGCCCTGAAGCCAAAGGAAGGGGGTCCTAGACTTACAAGTTAAGACCGAAAAAAAATGCCCACAATCTAAGGGGGACAAGTCAAACGAAACTTTTGACAACGTGTGGGGGGAGGGAGTGATCAGAGACGGACTGTGCCCGGAGGCCTCCGCAAAGCAAATACGAAACACATCACAACGGCAAACTCGTCACTCTGATGGGGGGGGAAGAACTTGGAAGGGGGGAAACGAAATAAAGAAAAAAATGACTGCTCGACAAACACGGGCTCCCCTAGCCGCGGGAAACAAAGGTGCTCGGAAAAAGGGGAAAGGAAAGGGGGGTCAAACCCTCACGGAAAGGGGGAGACGGGGATCTGGGCAATGAAAAGGAGGTCACCTCCGCGCGCGAAGAAACTGTCAGGAGGGATAGGGATAAGGCAATTTCGGGAGGACAAAGGGAAAAATAGAGAAAAGAAATACGCCAAGGGAAACCCCTCATTTAAGCAAGTCTCTCAGGGGTGGCTGATCCGCCATGGGGGGGGAGACGCGTGCTTCGCTCCTGGCGAACCAAGGAAAGGCAAAACAAAAACCATCGCATGACACAACGGGGTTGACGGACGGGGCCTTTAAAAATTTCAAAACTGGAAGAGAGAGAAAAAAAAATCCTGGGGAAACGGGCGCCCAGGCAAGGGCGTTGAAGGTTAGATTAACGAAACTAAAAAAAACTGGAACGGGATTGCGCTGGGGGGGTTCGACCAGCGAGCGGGTTCGGCCGGCCAACTGGGTGTAGAAAGGGGGGGGAGGTGAGGGAATATGCCCCAGGAAAAGTGGAATAGGGGGGGGTGCGGGCAGAAGAAACCCCGGAACGAACACGCAAAGAGTTACGTCGGCCCCCACGCCCTCACAAAAGGATCATCCACAAGGACCGGGCACGGCCAAATGGGCCATGGACCAGGGGTTGATGTATCACCTAACAGCGCCAGCTACAAAAAACGGGCATGGGATGGGAAACCTGTTGGAAAAAGCGAACAGCCATCCGCAAAGGAGGAGACAGGAGTGGGCCTGGGTGAGAAGGGGTTAAGCATTGAAAATAAACTCGCAAGGAAAAGGAGCAAAGCAGCCGACGAAAAGATTGGCGATCCATAAAAAAGCAGGCCATTGTGGGGTCCGAAAATGGGTAGCAAAAAAAAGAGGGTGAAAATTGGGGACCGGGGAATGGTGTGTTGGTGGGAGGCTGGACCCGTGGGGGGAAACGTCGATCCTCGGGAACAAAACAGAGAAAAAAAAAAAGGGCAAACAAACACACACACCACAAAGGCAACACCGTAAGTGGTGGCCGCCGAAGATGTTACACAAAAAAAAAGAGGCGAAGACTTTCAAATCGGAAGTTCAGAACATTAAAACCAGGGGCCCATCCCGTAAACGCAGGCGGAAAATCAAAAAAAAGAACTGATAGCCGAAGGGGGGGCATGAACTGAGAAAAGCGCAGATATACACTAATCGGGGGCAGTCTGCGGCACCAACTAATGGAGGGGGACCAAGGATGTTTCTGTTAAAAAGAGAAGAGATCCGGAAAAAGGGGGGGCGGAAATAATCTTAACACCCCTCAAAGGCGCAATTGGGAGCCTCGGACGGAAAAAAGTGTCTGCCTGGCAAAGAAAGCGACGAATGAAAAAAGAGGGGGAGAAAACTGTAGCGAAAATGAAGAAATCCAAGACACCAGCTTCCAGGGTCAACCAGAAAGATGGAAAGGGAAGTATCCCCGGCCAACGGTTCAAGAAAAGGGTTTTTACGCCAAACAAAACGCCTACGGTGCCAAAAAAAAGAACAACCGGGGGGGTTGGGGGGAGGGACAGCCGTCGTGGGGGGGGAAAGAAAACTTGGAGGCAAGTGGGGATGACCCAGGGGGTGCGAACTAGGAAACGATGGAAAAATGTAAACGTGGTCCGCCTCCGTTCAGGAGATCTAACAACATAGAATGAGGAAAAATGGGGAGAAAGATATGGAGGCCCTCTTGCGAATGCAAAGGGTCGCGGGAGGTATAGAACCCATTCAAAACGGCGTCTGAAAAACCAAAAGAAGGCTGGGGGGGGGTCTCGCAACGACTTGGCGGTATTTCCTGGGGAAGGGACGTGTTTTGAAGGACACGGGACAGGTGGCCGGGAACCTCCAGGCTCCTTGCAAGGGGCCCTAGTCGCTGAAACTTGATTTGGGGGGAGACTGAGGTTTTAGAAAAAATTGGGGGGGGGGGGAGGTCGAGGGACTTTTGGACAAACATGCGAAATAGGAGAATGAACTGGACAAAACCGAAACATGGGGGGGGGACGGAGTCCAATCCCGCAACCCGCTGGGCACAAGAAGAAGAAAAATCATGAGGATAAAGAGAAGAAAAGCGTAACGAGGGATCTCGAACGATTAGGGAATTAACCTGATAAGGGGGGAAAGGATTCCGGCGGGCGATGGAGGAAGGGCTGCATTGAATTTATCCGGAGGGAGCATGGAGGTAAGCTGGCTCAAAAGAAACGCAGGGGGGGAGGTTTCCAAGAATAGGAAGAGAACACGGGGGTTTCCAAAGTCACGCAACACCGTAACCAATATAGAACCAAATGTGTGAACTGAACAATGGAAAAAGAGGGAGGGGAACCAAAAAAAGTGGGGAGTGATAGAAATCGCGACTGAGCTGCTTCATGAAAGGGGGGGAAGGAACAAGGGGAACCAGCAAGGACCAGAAAGGGCCGGAAAAAATAAAGATACACAGGCGCAGGGAATGGCTGGCCCTTTCGCGCCACGGGACAGGGCACGGGGTGTGTGGGAGGGTGGGAGAAAAGGTGAATCAAAAGAAGAGGGGGGGAAGAAGTCCCTCGCAAAACGCCACACGGAGGTCAAGGGAATACATCGTGTCGGAGGGTGAACTGACTTAAATGGGCACGCAGCGTTTGGGTTACACGGGGAAAAGGCCGGGGGGGGGGCGTGCAGAGGGGAAGGGGCATTTAAAAGACGTGAGCAGAAAACTTGAGCAAATCAGCCTACACCGTCAAAACAGCAAACCGTGGCCCCGTGTGAGAGTAAGGTGAAGGGGGCCGGAAAAAAGGGTCGGGGGCGGGGAGACGAGGCGCGGGTGGAAACACGGGCTAGCAAGATTGGGGAGGAGAGGAGACGCACCGTAGAAAAACGGGGAAAATTTCACATGAAAACAGGGGGGGGGGAGGGTTAATTTTGCTGCAGGGGTATCTTGCCGAATATGGTTCACAGCAGGAAGAAAGACTCGGTCCAACCAAGTTTATGAGGGAAAAACTCAGCAAAGGAGGAAGCTCGGGGTGCAGAAACCAGAAACGGAGGGAAGTCGATGGGAGAGACGACGGATTGAGACAAACGACTCATCGATTTCCTAGCCAGGACGAGCGTGGTTTGGTCTGGAAACGGGGGGGAGGCGGGGTTGAATCAGTGAGGGGAACCGGGGAAAAATGTAACAAGACAGGAGAGCAAAGACCTTTCCTCCTAGGGGTACGACCAGCCAGTGCTGGATAACTCGAAAAACCCCTTGTTTGGGGCCGCCATTTCGAGGAGACGGGGGGGGGGGAAGGAACATCCAATCAAAAATAGAAAGGGTGCAAAAAAAAGGGCTTGACTGTCGAAGACA
>Ga0179593_1475782_pt1 | contig 10279 bp, 11 predicted proteins | sample CZODoug2_1_08_16_FD_185931 | JGI IMG/M metagenome (GOLD analysis project Ga0179593, IMG submission 185931) | Vadose zone soil fungal communities from Angelo Coast Range Reserve, California, USA - CZODoug2_1_08_16fungal (PacBio error correction) | ecosystem: Environmental > Terrestrial > Soil >...
ACAAAAAACAGAGGGGAAGAATGTAGGGGAAAGAGTTCCCTGCCAGAAAAAAAAACAAGGAAAAAGAAACCATGGTGATCCAGAGCAGAAATGGGGGTGGGATAAAAGGGGGCCCACAAAAGAAATTAAAATACAGGGGGGGCACTATTAGTGTTAACCATATGCAAAATGGGCCACACACTCAACATGGGGGAACAAAAGGGTAAATGGGAACAGTACTAAATGTGTTCCCACATTTCAGAAAAAGGTGGGATGGTACGATTGAAAATGCCGATGGTGAATCACCAGGGACAAAGGGAACTGATTCGGATGAAAGGTCTTGGGAAAAAAGGAACAAACAATTTTTTCGCAAGTTCAATAAACTCCACAAGAACAGAAACAACAAAAAAAATGGTATTAAACCACAGAACACGAACCCCCCGAGCGGTTCACTCATGGGGTTGGAGATGCCCAGGAAGTTTCTCCACCCTGGTAGGAGGGAACGCTAGGGGGACGCAAAAGGTAAATCACCATGCAGTAGGGGGGGGGTCCAAAAACTGGGGTATGGGTAAGCATGGATTGGTAAAATTAACAAGGAGTGGGGGGGACCTCATCCAGCCGCATGGAAAGATATCAACGGTGAAAAAAGCAAAAAGCTCGGATACCAAATTAGAAAATAGCAGAACCCGCAATCTGACTGACCAAGAGGTGGGTCAATAGTTGTAGATTAATCGAAAAAGTTGGGAGGCATCATTTAGTGGGGGGTGGAAAGGGTAGGGGGGCATTGAAAAATGATGATAGTAACAATTGTAAAGGGAAGTTGGGGAGAGGAGAATACCGAAATCGGCCACGAGTGTTGAGATTATAAAAAGTTAGCCCACTCCGCCCGCATCTCTTCATATTGGAACTCCTCAATCCTTCTTTCTTGGGGGATGGGAACATATCATCGAAGAATTAGGGGAACACAATTGTGAAGGCACAATGTCTTAAAAAAAGTCAGGAGGAAGCTTTCTGTAAAAATCACCGTAACCATCAGAGATTTCGAAAAAAAAACAAGGACGGAACCAGAAACTGTATAAGAATGGGAAGAAGGTTAGAGAAAAAGGGATGGAGGAGGGAACAACCTGCATAAAAAGGCAAAAACTGTAAGAAAATGTTCCTGGGACAAAGGAAAAGGGGGAAGGCTAAGTGACAAAAATTAGGGTGGTGGGGAAGAACAACTTAGCATGGCTACAGAGCAAGTAAGGGTGATGGAGGCCTCAAAGGGCAATGACTCACACGGCGACAAAAAAAAAAAAGGGAAAAAGACAGGATTGAGCCCACTAGCCTGGGGAGGGGAAGGGTGGGGAATAACTAAAGAAGAGTCAAAACAGCCGCACAAAAGTTGGCAAAGAAGAAAATAGAGGGAACAGAGAGGGGACAAGATTGCCACAAAAAAGGAGAAAACAAAGGAAAGAGTGCGGATATAAAGGGGGGGGTGGGGGTATCATGGATTAATTACGGGCGTGCTGGGTAGAAAAGGGAAGGACTGTGAAGGTGGAAAGGAACGAAAGCCGCACAGACGCGACTAGGACGGAGGGTAAATGAGTTGGGAGAAAAGCAGAAAAGGAGTCACCTAGTCCACTATCATGTTTGGGAAAAAGACAGCCAACACCAATTCTCACAACGGTGTTCGGACATTGTTTGAAATAGGGGGAAAGTCACATAGAATGGGGGTTGTTGTAATTTGCCAGGGAAAGTATCAACTGTGTATAGAAATATGAAGGACAAGGTTGACTGCAAAAAAAAGCGCGAGGGATGGGAAACTTTGTTAAAGGGGCCCAAACTAAGCAAACTATATCAGAGGAAGGGGCTACTCTGCAGTGGCTCACAGAGGGGGGTTGGGGCAAAAGAGGGGTCTTAAATATTTCCAAAGAATTTGGGGGCAAACACTTTGGGTTGGGGGGGGGGGTATTACCGAAAACCACACCGAAACCAAGAGAAGAAAACCCTGTTCAAATTGTGAACTTATAGAATGAGGGCCCCGGAAAGCAAGGGATCTCGATCAACCCCCACCAATAGGCGGAGGAAAAAGAAGGCCAGGGAGACTGTGGAAACGCTTCGACAAATGAACCAACAAAAAAGTGGGAAAAAAGGGGTGGAGGTCATCGGGGATAAGGAAAGAAAAAAACAAAAACAAAATTGAAGGCAAATAAAGGCAAAACTTAGAAGAGGGCAATGCAATGAAAAAGGCCAAACTAGGGGAGAAATGAATTCGGGGTTTCAGAAGATAAAATATGTAGGTGGCGGTAGGGGAGAACAGTGGGGGAAACGGGACCGTCAAAACGTCGAAGAGGTCAATACGAAACACAGTACTGACAGCCCGGTTGCTCACCCAAGGAAGAAGCAAGCGGAATTTGAAGGGGAGTTTCATAAACACAAATTAATACACAGTTGGGGAATATTGGTTTTGGGAGGATTTGTGGCAAACTATCAGGGGATTTGATGATCAAAGGTCGGGTCTTAATACAAACGATTCATGAAGAGAAAAGGAAAGCAGAAGAGAGGGGAGAAGAACAGTCCACATAAATTCAAAAAATGTGGAAACTATCATGCCAGAAAAAAACCTAGGAAAAAATGATATATGACAACCGAGGAGGAACGACCCATTTGGGGACTCCTGGCGGGGGAAATGAGTGGGAAAGGGGGAAAGAAATTCGGGAATGGAGATGGTAATTTGCAAAGGTGTTATTCTTCGTTTTGGAGGGAAAGTATCTCGTCTATAAAAAGAAGCTCCATACAAAGCCTAGGGGGGAAATCACAAGGAAGGGGGTAAGGGGTGGGATGTCTGGGGCAAAAAAGGGGGAATTGGGGACCGGATGTCCTCCTCCACCATAAGGGGGGACGCTGAAAAGAAAATCCTCAAAACTAAACAAACCACAATCAATGGCAACAAAATTCAAACAACATAACGAATTTGGGGGGGGGGGGAGAGCACCTCATTGCCAGGGGAAAAGAACTGTCGGACATTGAATGTTATGTGTGGGTCCGATGGGGAAAACAACATCATTATAGATAACAAGTAAGCACAAAAAGTTTGATTTGAAGTAAATGGGGGGGGGGTTGTCAGAAAAGAGAGAGGGCACCAGGGTGGGATGAGGAGGACAAAAGGCCGTGGAGTAAAGAAGAGGGGGGAAGCCAGTTTGAACTGACCCACTGTTTTGTTGGGGAACAAAACAAACTGGAAGGATGAGATTAAAGGATGGGAGGGAAAGGACTCACCCAAAGGACAGGAACCTCTGAGTAGGGGAAGATGAAGAAAAGCGGAGGTAGTAATAAGGGGGTGAGACATTCACAGACGAAAAAGGTTTTATAATATGTAAAGACAAGGAAAGTCCACTTTTCTAGAGAAGAAAAGGAGGGGGCCACTATGGAAGGACACAGAAGTTAGGATCAATGAGAGATAAAAGAAAAATGAGATAAGGGGAATCATCTGAGGGGGGGATGGTGCTTCTGGGCCTAGTTGCCGGGTGGGAGGAATTGATAAATAATGGGGCCAATATGAAATGAGGAACATCAAAAGGAATTGGACATTACCAACCCTCAACAGTGAACAAAATGGGGGAACGTGAGGATGATCATATCAGCGCTAAGACGGGGTCCCTTGCACTGGAAAGGGGTTCAAAACCAAGAAACGGTGGGGAAAAATGGTCTGGGGGTGTGGTCAAGAAATGTTGGGGGGTGCTCTGGTTGTGAGAATGGAATTGATACACAAGTGGGTGCAGTGAAGGTGACCAAAGCATTACGCGCAGAACCGTATCGATTGGGGCAAGGTGTGCTGTCTCACAATAGGAAAAAAAATTGGGGAGTCCCAACTTTAGAAAGGGGGGAAGGGTGTAACGTCGGGTTCAAATGGGGGAACAATGTTGAGGGGGACCTGGCAAGCATGGGAAACCATGGCTCCAAAGAATCTTACCACATGGGTCTATTCAGGGTTGTGGGAATCCAATAAAACATGGTAGTTGTGCGAATGCTTTAATTGGCAGTTGCGGGTTGGGGGGAAAAGAAGGGAAAAGGTCGGGGACCTGGGGAGGGGAGACTCACTGAAGTAGTTCGGATGCTAAAAAAAAAGCTGATGTGGGAGGGGAAAATAACATCCAGAAAAGGGAAAGAACAGTTCCCTCCTTGCCAAACCAAACTGCGACCAACCAGGTGGAGAAAAGTATGAAGAAGTGGGAATGAGTGAACAAAAGAGAAAGACAGTTACAGAATGGTGGGACCCTGGTTCACCTTAGCCATGAAAGACCCTCACATTGGGAACAACCTTTTAACAGACCATTAAAAATGAAGATTTCCACATGTCAGAAAGTGTCATTGGACGAAAAATATGAGACTAAGGGTTGATAGCACAACCCTACTTGAACAGACACGGCTCTGATGAAGGAAGTCTTGGGGGGGATGTGTCATCAAAAAATGGCTCAAGGGAAATCATACTCACAAGAGACTACCCAAAAAAGGGATAAAACACCACCCATAAAACCAGAACACCATGGCACGAGTGGTTGTGGGAAGGAGACCCAGGATGTAAAAAGGGGAACTTCGAAAAATAGGATTCAATCGAAAGAAGGAAATTTATTGGTCCACTTTATGGGGAGTCAGGCAACTGACATGTGGGACATCAGCCCGCATGGCACATTAGATAGTAAATGACCACCAAGGACGAGAGGACTAACTGACGAAAAGCAGAAAACAGAGGAGCTTAACATATAGAAGTTTGTTTCAAGATTGATATTAGATCATTTAGGTCCTCATTTAGGGTTTCAAGTCATACGTGCAAAAAAACTGAAGGGACTTACTGAACTAACAAGGTGCCAGGGTATTTAGGAAAAGAAACCATGAACTATCTCCACTGTATTCAGGGAATTTGTATACCGTATTCCGCATCCTAAAAGTGTCAGATCTCGGTCAAGAGGGGGGACCTCAGAGCTCAAAGAAGACTGGGTAATGGCGGGGAACGTCAAAAAAGACTGTGACACTACGAAAGGGGGAAACAATGGAGGCAGAACAAAGTGTGGGAAGTCAAACTGGGAGGCATGACTAAAGAAAAACGGGCTGTCAACTCAAAGAATAAAAACCCTTGGTAAACAATCAGAGCTTTCGAAACAACACCCAACTTCCATCAACAACTGGGGGAGACTAAGGCCATGAGATATTATGTTCCTCCAATAGGGACAATACATGCAAAAACGGGCACAGACTGTCATCACGGGGGAATTCAAAGAACATGGAGGCGTGGGCAGGGGATGGAAGAACCAGCCCCCAAATTAAGAATGTGTTGAATGAACAACAAAAATTACAGGAAGGAAGCACAAAATTCCATTGTTGGAGGAAACTGCAGGCAAGGAAAAGAAAAACTCTTTCGAAACCTCATTCAAAAAAAAAAAGGTGGTGAGGGGGGACCCACTAGGCAAGGTGGGGGAGATCATTGGGGAAGCCGATATCGGGGACCATCCAAGGACGGACAAAAGTGTGGCCATCAATCGAGGAAAGTACACGGGTGGGCCCAAGCCAAGTAGGGACAAGGGGTTGGCCGCATACCGTGAAACAGTTTGTAATATATCAGTGTGGTTTTAAGGATGGCTATGCTATACTAAGGAGACTTGAGGTGGCTGCTACGAAGAAAGCATCGAGAGTGACTGGACTGGATGGAGGGAGAGGTGTCAGAGTAAAAGAAGGGGAAGAACATATTACCGAGAATGTTTGAAAGCCAACCTAAATCCAAAACTCGCTCAAAGGGGGAAAGATTGGGGTGAAAACGATGGGAAAGTAATAATCAGGGGGTTAAGTATCCATGGGTCACCGGACAAGTCTCCCTGTGTAGGACAAAGAAAATTCGATGAAACTTGTGTAGGAAACAGCTAAGGCACCACTAGATCTCATGCAACGAACAGAGGAAGAAGTGAAGAGGTGCGGAACGAGGGAGTATTGCCATCAATGGGGGCCGAAATGTGTGGGGGAAAAGGGGGGGAAAACCGTAAACAATAAACAACCGCCACACTAAGGGGGGGTGTGGGGGGGTTTGCACGGAGGAGAAAACCAAAAGGGCACTGGATCTAATAAAAAAAAAAACTTATGAGTAGGAACAAAAAGAGAGACAAGGGGAATGAAGTTTGGTCAATCAAGCTACGGGCCAAACAAATAAAAGGGTGGGGGGAGGAGTGGTGGGCAGTTATCGTGGGAAGTCTTTAAGAAAAACAAAACCAAGGGGAAAAATGGGGTGCAAAACTTGGAAATTGTAGGCGGAAAATTTCAACAAAATGAGGACGATTTCAAGCTTAGAGTGGGGCGAGCAATGGCACGAAGAAATGGAAAAAAATTCCAGAGGCGCGAAAAATGCAAAGGAGCCACATCGAGGGGTATCTACAATGCATCCAGTTCGCCCAAGGTACTAACCCACCCCTCCCGCCCCCACAAAAATGATTTAAGGGGGGGACCTTGGCGCAATCTAACAAGGGACCCACAGAATTTGGGTTCATGGGGTGGTGGATTGTTCTCAGGGGTAACTATGTCCCACATTGCGCCCCAGAGAATTCGCTAGGTCGTTGCGTTCATGGTATAAACGACATGGGCGCGGGTGACGGGAGGAGAGGGGGGGGGCTGTGGGCTTGGACGGGGTCGGGTGGGGGGGGTGGAGCGGTCGGGGGAGGGGGCGGCGCTGTGACGGTAGGGGTGTGTCTGGTTAAGGGTGTGGATCCTAAGGAAGATAGGCGAGCATCGCGGGTGGCGCGTGGACGGCACGGAAAGCCGAAGAGTGAGCACGTCCACAGAAACGCCAAATAAGATAAAGAGCCAGTCGCGCGGTAAAAAGACGTTACAAAAACTCATTCATAGACTCTTCGGACACTTTTTACATTCCTTGAAGGGGAAAATTCGGGCCATGATCCTGCGGAATGCAGAAAAATGGGGCACAACACTTTTTTATTATTCTGGGCTGTGACCGACGAGGAGGTACTATAAACAGCTCCCATAACCAAGCAAGGGTCCTAACATAATGACCTGAGTGTGGGCCTGTCTGGGTGCAAGAGGGGACATCCTGGACCTGATTCCATCAAGAGAAAAAACTGGCCTACTTCCTGGAGAAGAAGGCAGCCGAAGGCCGCCTCAACAAAAAAGTGGTGGGGGATGGTTATGGAAAGAAAAGGCAAAGAACCCCTTGCCAGTGGAGGTACCTTCACCTTGGGCTAAGTGGTGCAAGGTTATGCAGGTCCAGGAAGAATCATACTAGAAGAAATAATGGGTGATGTGAAGTACTGGTGGGGGTACACTGGGAAATAGGGAAACAATGGGGGGGGGTCGTGATTGAAAGAAAAGGTGGGAGCGACTTGTAAGAATGGGCACTAAGGGGTTGCCGAATTTCTTGAGAGGAGAGGGACAGGTGGTCCAGTACGAAAAAACCTTACCCGTATTTCTCTAGGAGAAATCGGAAGGAGGCGGAAGAAGTTGTATATGGGCAAAAAACTAAAGAGAAGGGAGACAATAAGGTTTATAGCGGAAGAACCCTTTTCCACTGGAGGGTTCTAGCTGGTAACAATTGCCACAGGTATGGAAGGAGAAAAACAACATAAGTGAACAAAGGTAGAAGAATGAAACAAATATATATTGGCAAAAGGAAAAGGGGGTCTGATATTTTGCGTGGAATGGAGGGGGAAGTTCCGGGTGGTTGGTGTACAGTTATCTAGGGTGACCAGGAATGGAAAAAAACTCCCTTTTCAGTGGAAGAAAGGCCCTCAAGTGAAAGGGTAACTGAGATGCCAGGGGAAAAGAGCCTAAAGGATCCCTGGTGCATGGGGGGCAAGGTAAGATAGAGCCACAACATCCGGCACAACACCCAGCCTCCTTTTTGCTGTGGTAAAAAAGGGGGGGGGTTATCAATGACCAGTGGTGTTTGGGTGCTATGTCGGGGGGAGCCTGGAGGATTCTTTCAAAAAAGGTGAGTGGGAAAGTTTGGAACCAATGCATCATGAGGAAATCAAGAATCAGAAAGAAAGTGGGCTAGGGTTGGATCAAAAAAATAGATATTGAGTACTAAAACTTTCATTAGGGTTTTCAAAGGGGTTAATGGGGAAAGTCAAAGGTGTCCGCTATGTGGGAGGAAGTCATCAGTCCAACCAGGGAGACAGAAATAAAGGCCACGGAACTATTCTTGTTTTGGGCAAAGGGAACACCCACAGGGGAGGGAGACTGTGCGACACCAGGGGGGAAAGGGGTGGAAAGGGGGTGGAAAGGAAGGGACTGGTCCTTCTGTGGACCAAGGAAGTAATTCTGAGGGGGGGGGACTCTCTCACAACAAGGAGAGAAAAATAGAAAAGAAGAAAGAAGGACATAGACAGGGAAGGGAAAAAAAGCAGAAGTCAAAAAGTTCAAAAAAAAAAAAAAAACAAAGGGGTGAGCAGTAGCAAGAATGTTGAAGCTTGGCCCAAAAGGGACACCTACAAGTTGGTAAAAGTAGAAAAAGGGGGGGGGAACAGATTTCAGGGAAAAATACCATCACCAGAAAAGTTGGAAAATTGAAAAGTACAGTGGCCCACCTTGGAAAAGGGGCAGTTTAATCAGAATGCATGACGAGGGTGGAGAAAAGACACCCTACTGGCCCAAGAGAAGGAGATCAGAATGCTTCTGAAAAAACGGACAAATTGGGGCCAGAAAGGTCAAGACTCAAGACATAGCAACCACAAACTGGTTGAATTGATAAACACCCCCAACCACAGCCCACCATAAAGGGGGCAGGGGGTTGATGGAGAAGACCCATGGAATTGGCAAGACCCAGGAGAGGGAGGAGCCAGGATATGTAAAACCGGACAAAGTCTGATGGGGCACTGTGGGTAGGCAGGATGGGGGCTCACGGAAGAGTATGTTGGTCCGCATCCGATGGGGCACAATTAAATGTTAAAAACCACACCAGGAAACTGAGGAACTCCACAGGAGCAAATAGCAAACCCGAGAATCCCATTAGCAGGTTTCAAAGGGGGGGGGGGCTGGGGAGACCTCAAGGGGTTGAGGATGATAAATTCCCATTGGACCTCGCTATCTATAAAAAAGTGAAGTACCTTTTTTACGAGGAAGGCATAGTCTTCTCCAGAGGGGTCCGTTAGGGAAAAAGGGGTGAGTGATTCCGCTCCTCCTGCAGTCTTCGAAGGCGCAGAGCTAAAAGGTGACAGAGGCAAAAATTGAACATCACATTGGAACAGAAGGAAAACCATAACGTAGGCAACACCAAAGGGAAGGGGGACAATGCTTACGGAAACCAATCCCGGGAGGCCTCCTAAGAAAAAAAAGGGGTACAATAAGAAAAGTGTCGAAAAAAACAAGGGACGTACAATCACAAGGAGTCTCGGAGAGTTAGGGGGGGCTCACATGAGGGAAAATGCCAGGGCAAACGGTGGGGGGCACACTGGGGAATGAAGGGGGCAAAGACATGGAGGGGGAAGGGGTGGAAAAAATCCCCCAATGAGGGAAATGGTTTGAATGGTGAAACGAAAAGGACAGGGAAAATGAGAACAGGAGGTGGGATGAGGCAGGCAGCGTGACACAGCTTGGAAAACAGAACGAAAAGACCTGACCCGATGGTTGTGGTATGGACCCTACCTGGTGGAATGTTGGATAGAAAAAGAAAAAAAAAAACAGAAAGAAGAGAAAACAAGGGACAATCAGGGGCGCGGCCCCTTAGAAAAGTTTCAACAGACAAAGGAGTCAATTGCCGTCAGTTTTGAGACGAGGTAATACATGGGGTTCTGGAAGATGACTAAAAAAGGGGGACTTGAGGGGACTCACAGCTGAACGTCTGAGTTGGTACTCTGATATTAGGATTAAAGGGAAGAGTGTACTGTTGGAAAAGAGGGAAGGATCATCAAATATTAAATTAATCACTAAATCCCCAGGAACAAAAAAGTGTACTAAACGGTGAATTTTGGAACGAGGGAAATCAGGCATGTGGGGGGGGAGTTTCTTAATCCTGGGGTCCTCCCCAACTGCACCGGACCCAATTCCCAGGTTCAACGTTTAGGGTGCAGTCCTATAACTCACATCTCTATGGAATATTCATGGTACAGCATTTGGAGGGTATGTCAGGAAAGATAATAACCCGGAAGCGGAACTGCACACGAGAGTTGCAGAGTTTGGAAATTCAATGGCATGGACAATTACAGGTGCAGACTGTGGGCAGAAAGGGGGGTTTGGTTATTACAGGGGAGAGAAAAAGAAAAAGAAACCAGAAACCTGTCAAGGGGGTTCAACTTCGGAGAGGGAAAAAGGTACGACTGGG
>Ga0179593_1487083_pt1 | contig 10279 bp, 9 predicted proteins | sample CZODoug2_1_08_16_FD_185931 | JGI IMG/M metagenome (GOLD analysis project Ga0179593, IMG submission 185931) | Vadose zone soil fungal communities from Angelo Coast Range Reserve, California, USA - CZODoug2_1_08_16fungal (PacBio error correction) | ecosystem: Environmental > Terrestrial > Soil >...
AATTTCCTTGCCAGGGAATGAGTGGCCGGATTGGGGGTTCTAAGGGTATATGGTTCGAAAAGAAAAAGAAGGGGCTCGCAAAATCGTCAATTGAACTGAGGGGGGAGACTAAGTAAAGTACTCTCGGGGGTCTCCTGTGGAAGTGAAGAACCGGGGTCAATCACAGTGGCGAAAAAGGAGTGATTCTTCAAACACTTCGTCGTGGGATACAGCCAAAAGCGCGAAAACTGGAAAAAAAAGTTTGCGTCGTGTCGACGCCAACAACTGGGCTGAGGGAACGGATCCGACTGCCCTCTACGTAGAAATTATGACAGTCGACGTGGCAATGGATTGTAGAGGGGGCAGGATGAGAGGTACCTTGAAGAAACACGCCGAAGTGAGGGAGAGGAAGGCGAAAAGTCAGGAAGAAGTATGGCGTGACAGTGAGAATCGGGAAGAAATCGACAAGATTCCTGCAAGCAAAAAGTTTTTGCAGATGCATAAATGACAGGGACGGAAGGCCTAAGGGGCTACGTTGAAACATAGAAACCAAGGGACATGAAAAAAAGCGAGTCACTACGCCCACGACTGTGAAAGGAACGTGCTTACCGGTCCACGAGAACCCGCTTTCAGGAGCACCGTTAAAAGGTGTCGAGTCTTCAAAGGAAAGGGGAGAAAAAAAGTGAATATCAAAGGGGCAACGAAGATTTATCCCTGAAGGACATGACTGCTACGAAAGGAAGGGTCCTCATGTTAAAGGTCCCAGAGGGCTCACAGAGGAAGTGACTTTGCGAGGAAATGCTGCGATCAAAAAGAGGATTACCAAAAAGACTCGCGAATATCCTAAAAATAATTAAGAAAGGTGAGACCAGCATGAGCACCGACAAATGGGAGTTTTTGAAAGAACGAGTAACGTACACCCCACGGGAGAAATAGAGCAGTGGGTGCCTAGTGTGAAAATCGGAGAAATGAAAGAAAGTCAGAACAACACGATAGTGGATCTCCTCTATTAAAGGGTACCAGACGAAAAGTCAACAACAGGCAAACGGAAGGAAAAAGGTAGGTAGTAGGTGTTCACAAAAAAAAAAAGAAGGATGGAATCTCTACGGAGTTTTCCAGCCGTAGAACTAAAAGCTCGAACTGTTAAATCGCTCGGAAGGCGACTTTCTTGGAAGGAAGAAGGAGCGTCGAAGGAGTGGGGGAGGAAGGGCTTGGGAGGTAGTGAACCAGAAGGGGGCTTGGCGGAGGTTCCGTGCGAAACCCAAGGGGGGGGGGGGGTTGAGGGAAAAGGGGAGGAAGGTACTGTGGGGATCCCGCTTGAGGCAGTGTTGAAAGGAAAAAAAAAAGCGGAAGGTAGGGGGAGTGCGCCTTGGCGGCAGCACCGATTAAAAAGGCAACATATCCAAGGAGGGCACAGACGTTGAGTAGAACGCAAAATGGGGACGTTGCTACATTTTTAGTCAGCTGGGAAAAAACAGAAATACCGAAGATCAAAAAAAGAAAGAAGAGCATTCCAGATTCGAATAGATGAAGCTGGCGTCGAAAGGCAAGGGGTCTCGAGTTGCGTATAAGCTCTTTGAAAGGGGGTCATGTGCAGGCGAAAAAAAAGAGTAAATGAAAATAATTAATGCAAGAAATAATAAGCCTTCAAAGGGCCCAGAGGGAACTGAGTCAGATGGAAAGGGCTTGAAACCAAATGCGAGAATATGGTTAAGGCACTACCGTCATAGCAACCGGCGAAGAGGGTTTCGCGAAAGGGATTGTTGTTCAGCGCAGACTCCCTCATACGGGGGGAAAAAAAAGGGGCCAAACGGCCAAAGAGGTTCAAGCTAATCAAGAACGAATCCCGGGATTATACTTGAAAGGAATCCTATATGTTTTACTAAAATGAAGGTGGAGAGAAAAAAGGCCTATCCCTGGGGGAGAACGTAGGGTGCCGTGGCTCAGCGTCTTGGCAACATTGCATGGGATAGGGGGGAGACTTTTCGATAAAACACCAAGACCCCATATAACGGGTCAAAAGGGACAACAGAAACTGATCCTGCGCAAAGGGAGGTAGAAGGTAGGAAAGGAGATGAGATACAGCAGGAAACTGGAGGTAAGAGAAACAGCCTAAAATTCAAAACCCGCTAGCTAACACGACTTAAAGGGTTTAAACTATGGAAAGGCGCCCCAGGTCAAAAAAATAAACAAAAATCTTCGCTCTGCGGAAAAATGGCTTCGCGTTAGGCATTCTGAGAAGTTTCTCAAGCACTGGGGAAACGAAGACGCGGTCAAAGTGAAGTGTCCTGACCACCCTTTGGAGAACAGCAAATCCCAGAATAAAAATCTGAATAATGAGATTATTGGGGGGGGGGGGGATGGGAAATGAGCGAAAATGAAGTGGGAAAGAGGCTTCAGGGGAGAGTCAACTCTAATGTGAGGTGCTAGTCGCCGGGGGAAGGTTTGGGGGGAGGAAGGTTAGACCCAACAAAACAGCGAAAAAAAAGCATAGTTGTACATACTCTCAACCCCGCACGGTAGAAAAATGGAGCGAAAGTTAAAAAATGTTAAAAGGAACCACCCAAGAAGCCGAACTGGCCTCCTCTAAATGGGCCTATAGAATCACGGGCAAAAAGGCGACCAGCCCTAAGGGGGGGGTGAACTAGAAGGGCTTTATGTAACCCTTCACAACCAAATTGAAAAAAGAAATTCCGTCAAAAAAAGGGTAAAAACCAAAAGTGGAGTTCAAAAAGTAAGACGTACTATCCAGCAGCTAAGTGGCAGCACAGGAAATTTCGCAAGGTAAAGGACAAACCGCAACACCGAACCAGACAGTGAATAGCTCTCAAAAAAACACGTTATTATGTATATATATCAATTTTGTCTTTGGAGGGTGCGGGAGAAGGACAGGAAGAGAAGTTTCTGAATATTGGTGTGTCAGATGACAATGGGGTGTCGGTGAGTTAAAACGGACACGTGGTTCCGTAATAAAGGATCCGGTCCGGGGGTGGGTTCAAGGGGTAAGTCGGGGGTTCTCAAGGAAGACAAAGGCGATGATAAAAAAGTTCGGCTGAATAGGGAAATTTAAAGGGATGTTCGTGAGAAGTTAGCGGATAACAGTTGGTGCCGGTCTTGTGGGAAAGGAAAAACAAAAAGACGACTAAGTAAACGGGCGGTGGGATATCAAGTAAAAACGGGTCTCTTGAGGAGGGGGGCTCGTCGCCAGAAAGTCGTGAAAGAAACTCTAAAAAATGATGAAGAGAGCAGCATACCGCGGAACACTGTTCTATCGGATAAGTGACATAAACATCTCGCTAAGAGAGATTGGGTCTGTTGGGGGAATGCTGGCTGGGAAATTTGAGGGGGAGTGAAAGGAAACTAAAGATGAACCGTCTTCAGGTTCCAAAGAGACGAACTTGCCGATAAAAGGGAACGCCGACTTTCCAAAGGGCGAAAGGGTAGGGTTGTGCGGCTGTGTCTGGGGCGCTGAATACGAAGTTAAAAAAGGGGAGTCTTATCTATCTGTATTGTCGGCTGTTTAGGATAGGTTGGGGGAAAAAAAATATGGGAAAGAGATGGGAAAGAAAGAGGAACCTTGCGAACTTGAGCAGGAAAGAAAGGTTGATTGGGGAAGTATATGGTGTTATGTTACCCTGGGAAAGTAAATAGACCGACGACCTCGTCAAAAAAAAGACATTGAGGGGACCTCAAAAGAGCCAAAAAAATATGAAACCCAAGGGATCGGACGGTGTTGATTGCACCCTGTTAGTAAAAAAGAAGAAACATAATGGGCGATAATGGTAGGGGTTGGGTAGGCCTGGCTAGAAGAAAAAAAACAATCTTTCGCTGTGGTGGAACGGGTGAGAGGCGATGAAGAGGGATGGAGGGGCAAGAAAAATCAATAGCGAAAAACCCTCAACAGGGTGCGTATCTAATTGAAGGAATATGAGACGCTTGCTGCATACTGAGAGTACGACACGGATCTCAAAATCGCGGATCAGAAGGGAAAGATGAGTAGAAGCGCGGCGGGACAGGGCACGTGGCAAAAAGAGAAAAAAAAAAAAAAACAGCCGGAAAAAAAAAAACAAAGAATCGGCTATTCCGATCAAAAAAGGAAACTAAAATAAAAGCAATTCGCACGGGACATTCCTCAGAAACAAGAAAGGGGCGCAAGATTGAAGTCTACTTCTTTGTGAATGGGTTGAGGAAAGGTGCTCTCGGGTGTTAAAAAGAATGAATACAAAATGAGCAACTGGGGGTCATCTGCAGGGCGGCTACTCTTGTGAAGCTAAGCAAGATGTCTGGCTGAAGGGGCATACTTAAAAATGATGATCGCTCAAACAGGACAAATCGTAGAAATAGGAGAAGCCGAAATTGGGGAAGATACTAACCTAAATAAAAGGGCAGAAAGAAAGAAAAAACCTTGCGTAGGAAAGAGATTCAACTTACCTGGCAATAACGCCGCGGGGGTAGAGGGTACGGGGAAAAACCGCCATAGCTCTGAAAGAAGGGATTTTGGGGGGTGAACACGGACTAATAAATAAAAAACGTAACGAAAACCAGAGTTGGACCGTGGTTGACTGGCTGAGGGGGAATAATCTTAAAGGGACATCAGTCTGCAGAGATCAGAGGGACCAATGTCTTCAAAACGATTTCATAATCCGATAACGGCTCGGGGGGAGAAAAGGAAATCTTTGCGCGACTAGGGAATGGGAAATCTAAGCTGAGAACAACTCGGTATTAGGTACCGATAAAGAGATCAACTAAAACATTTGGGGCAAGGAAAGTCTTCTTTGAATAAAGGGCTCAATAAGACCGCAATAGCTCGCATCCTGGAGAAAAAGATAAACAAATGGGCGTAGAAAACGGGGACTTAGGGGAGGGGAAAGCGGAGGACCGATGCACATTGTTATGAAACAAGGGGAGCAGTGAAAACAAGCAGCAAAATGTCCTGGAAGCCATCACAGAGTGTGTATCTAGAATGAATACGTGGGTGTCAAAAGGATCCCGAGAGAAGTGTTTTATATCTGCGCTCAAAGGATGGTCAAGAAAACAAGGGTTGAAGCCATTACGGTATAACTACAGGCCGCCATAAGTAGGGAGGTATTGCTGAAAACTTAAAAACTTGAGGGGAGATCGCGCGCAGAAGTTATCTACAATATATAGGATAAAAAGAGGAGAAATAGGGGGGTAGAAAAAAAGTCCGTCATCTCCCAGCACGTCGATGGAAAAGTCACACGAGCATGTCCCGGCCTGAATCCTAAAATGCACGTCGATGCCGAAGATCCAGGTACAAGGGCGGAGGAATCAGAAAAAAAAAATAGAAGGGGGGAAGGCTAGAAAGACAACTTTGGGGAAACAATAAAGGGGGGAGGGAAGGAGAGAGGTTGCGCAAACTTGAAAGCGACTTTAAAGAATCCATCTCGCAATATGTCACTTGGGGACAAAGAATTACCATAGTGGAGAAGAGAATCGGGGGGGGGAAGTCAATACGAACATTGGAGAGGCAGATTTGGTAGCCATAGCAGAGAAACAAAGCGGAAAAAAAGAGCTGATTATTAATGAGGGCAGAAGGGAAGCTGATCCACAACCCGGGGAAAAGAAAGAGAAATAGGAAAAAATGGAATTCCGGAAAAGGGGGAATGCTCTTTTCCGCGTTGGTTATGGTTGAAGAATTTGAGAAAAAGCACGGAAGTATCAAAGCGTCAAAACGTGAAAGGAAAAAAAGAGTAGAAAAGACTATGGTAAGTCGTACCGGGAAAGTAAACAGGGGGAAATACCGTTCGCGACGGATGGATTGCCAAGAAAGAAGTTGAAGAGAGAAATCTGAAGGGCGGTACGTAGGGATCAAAAGGACAAATGGGCGGATAGTAGGGTCGAGAATAGGCATCTCTGTAAGTAGATCAGAAAGGACCTCGAGTATTAAAGGGGGGAAGGAAAACAAAAAAGGGAAGAGACGTGAACGGGTAAAAAAAAGGTGGTAGAAGGGACATGCGCGTGTCCTTTGAAAGAGCGATTAGATAACTAATAGTAGATTAGGAAGGAATTGAGCCTGATTTAGGCTCGGCCTAAGGGGGGCCAGCCTGCAGGGGTCAAATGTGTGGGTTTTCATGATCACACTTTGGCTGGGGGAAGCTTAACTCTGTCAATAGGACTAAAAAGGCTGGCATGGCTAAAACAAAGTATTAAAAAGAATTTCTAAACACATACCCAACCGATCAAATATACGGTCGCATGAACGGAAGGGAAGTGTAATTCGAGGGAAGCTTGTAAAAGGGACTACCTTAACCGAATTATAGTTGATATCTGGAGAGTAAAAAAAAAAGTGACAGGACCGGGGCCGCAATATAGCCTCGACGAAAGGGTCAGAAAAAATACGAAGAGGTTTCTCGGAGGGGGCTCCAAGTATGGACGGAGTTCAGTTGTATAATTGGATGCGATAAAAAAACATCGGGGACCTTGGCACAAAGGAACGGACGCAAAATCGATTACTCTCTGGGACACAATGGTAAAAATTTCGAAAATCGGAGGAACCTCCTGGTTTCTGGTTTTCACAATCATGACAGAGGCAGGCGCGCGGCGAAGAGAAGCGGGGAGTTGACTCTGGGAAATCTTAAAGGGAAGTTCCTGATCCTAAAAAACCACTCTATTCTTGAGTTTACGAGAGGTAGAAATTCTACAAGAACAAAGAAGCAACAAAGGCAACTTGGAGGGGGGGAACGGAATATAGGAAGGAGGTGTTCACACCAACATAAGCTTTCATCGCTACGGAGTAAGGAAAAAAAAAAATGAGAAAATATTGAGCCTTAGCGGTAAGGGGAAAGGGTATAAGTGCGAAGAAGGAGGTGGGGCGGGGTTCGGGGCCGATTCTTCGGAGGTTCAGGAAGGAGCCCGATGTTGTGGTTTTACGGGGTTATGCGGCGCAGAAGGGAGAAGGGGCACGGAAACGTGAAGGGGAAGGAAGCAACCGCGTCAAAGGGGAAACTTGGCAAGCAACAGATCTGGAAAAGGACAGGGGGAGTCAAAAAGGGCCGCCAACGCTTTGAAAAGAAAAAGAAGGGAGGGAGCATGTGTGGGGGGTATCTTGGAACCAAAGCGCGCACCTCCTATAAAGCTGAAACAAAAAAGAAAAAGACTTAAGGGGGGCGCTGAAAAATGCTAAAAGAAATTGAGCGGACTGCTATTGAGGGCGGGGCGATGCAAAATAGGTTCGTGGGGGGAGAAAAGAGAGTAAGCAATGGGGCAGGTTGAGGGAGAACTATTAAAAAGGGAAACAAAAAAGACGTCGGCTCTTGACCCAAAAAAAAGCTGGCCATTTCTCGAATAAAAATGAATAATGCCGTGAGAAGGGGCGGAGAGAGGGACCTGGACAAGGAGAAGGGGGAATTGCACTTAAGCAGAGAACCGGATTGAGGGTTGTCGCTATGATTGGTGCCTCAAACCTAAGAAATCATCGCCAACGAACACCAGAAAAGATTGGAGGAGTAAAAAATTAAGTAAGAAGACAAGACAGAATTAAGGCGAAGACGCAAATGAGGATGAGTTTGACTCACTGGAGAAATTCAAACAGGGGGGCCGAGAAAAGGGGGGGTTTGGGGAAACATTATGTGACTTGCATCGGGATAGAGGAACAAAGAGGGTCGTCGTTTCAGAAGCACAACTCGTCAACAGTCCACTAACTTCCTGAACATCCAAGGAAGACTGCTAAACAAGGAAATTTAAAACCAAGTGTCATAGAATGGAAATGAGAGGCTAGTCGGAAAAAGGTCGCGCATATAAAAGGTAGGCCGCACCGCAGCGGTCCGGACCTGAATTGTGGTAATTGATTAGGCAAAAAGAACCAGACCCGAAAGCAAAATAATTAAAGCGATCTTCACAGACGCTGAAAATCGAGAGAATGGAGTAGAGGGGGGTGATAAAAATTTGGCAACGACGAAGGTTCAGTGAGGGTCCGAAACCAAAAAATTTTAATACATCAAACATAACAAAATCAAGGATCATCGCGCTAGTATGGTGAATACACTGAAATCTAGAAGGTGTGACGAGGAAAGGCGGGAGGCTGAACGCTATTGGGGGGGGAGGGGATCATTCGAAAGGCGTGGCGAATAGCTGCTCCCGAGAAAGCGAACCCAACGGTACCTTGCAGCTATCAACAAAAAGGGTCTGGGAAAGACAGTGCTGTTCAGAAAAACAAAAAAACCGGCACATAACTGTTAAAAAAGCAATGGCTCAAATCTTTCAACGGCGGGTTCAAAAAAGGAAAAGGGGGGTGTGACAAATCTCGGTCGGCTTGAAAACCAAGCAAGAATACACAAAGTGAAAAGACCAGACCGGTAAAGGAACACCGTTGACGTGAGCAGCAAGGTCATCGAGGGCAAAAGACAGGGAGGTAGACAATCAACACGTCCAGAAAACATAAAAACCCTCGGGAAAATTTAGACCTCTCTAACCAAAACGGAATGATGGGAGAATTTGAGGGGTGGTAGGAGGGTGGGTAAGGGCCTGGAATGAGGACGACTACGGTAGGGGGAAAGAATCTGGGGAATCACGGGCAGGTTACTGTGAAAGAAGGTTTTGGCGCCCTGGGAAAGTTCACAGCATGTATTTCATTGGGTAAGGGGGGGACGCTTGGGGTGAAGAAGAATGACACCGGAAGAAACACCCTTTTGTGGAAGAGGGGAGTGGAAAGGGGTTCGTGGAGCTCGCAAAAATGTAGCAGTGACAGTTTGTGGAAGGAGGAGGGGGGTTACTCGGGAAAAGAACAGGGACCAAGAAAACGGGTGGTAGGAGGGGGGGGGAATGCACAAGGATCGGGGGGCTATTAGAAAGACGGCGGACTAGAACAAAAAGTTAGAGTGAATAGCCGATCCAACGAAAAGGGGAAGAGATGCATTCTCAGGAAGGAACACGAGCTCTATGTCGCTATTGTTTTCAGGGGAGGATAGGAGGAAAATTTCTTTTTGGTACAATAGGCTGACCGCGAGGGGGCTTGGTAAAAAGTTAACTCTGAAAGGGGATAAAGGGCGCTGAGGGCTAAAACTAATTGGGGAAGAAAGCGCGCTGAAGGAAAATGTTGGGGTTGGAGGTACTCAAAAGGGGAGAGGCCTCAAAGGGGACACAAAATAGGGAACGCGTTTATGAAAAATGAGTTGAGGGCGGGGGGTGGGTCACCGAGAAGTTTTCGATCATATTTCAGATAAAAGGGATTGCCGAACGGAAGAGTAAAGAATGGGATGGTTACACGTATGGGGGGGGGGAAGGGGGTGGGGGAAAAGGGACATCAAAACCCGAATATGACATGAAAGAGTCACGCTCCCAGCTTCGAAACACCCCCTACTGTACAAGGAGGCCTGGGGGTTTATGACGGAAGGTTTCCCAGGATTCAAACTCAGGAGATGGGATGAGGAAAGAAGGGAGGGAGCTCATGCTTAGAATAAGAAAAAAACACAATGGCGGAGGGGGACTGGGATGAGATGGATCTGAGGAAAAAAAAACGCCAGCTCACAAAAGCGACAAAGACAGAAGACGTGTCTTTTCCTAGGCGAAATTGAGGCAATATTCTAAGCAAATGCGCAGAACCATCTCATACCTACAAGGCTAGGAAATCTTCACAGGATCAAAGGTTAAACTTGGAGATATGAGAAGCAGAGGCATTGTCAACTTGGAACAGTTAGAAAACAGTCAAGCGGAACTTACCGAGCGAACTCAACGCAGGAAAACGAGGAAACAATATGGGCGTCCTTAAATCGGGCGGAAAGGGCCACTGAAGTCCCTTGAACATGGGGGGGGGTAGCGGCGGTGAGGGGTTGCAAAGAGTTTAAAAGAAAAAAGATGCAACGAAAAGTAATTGTACTTCAAAGCGTGCGGCGGAACGAGTTGGAGGAGGGGAATATCTTGGGGCCGTAAAAAGTCACTGACGACTGGGTTCTTATCACTATGAAAAAACTCGAAGCGGTGTAATCAAGTCACCAGAAAAAAACTCTTTAACGATCAGGACTAAGAAAGCCGTTCATAAAGAAATCAGAAAAAGAAGTGCGACCTGCTCCTGAGATTAAGGACGACTCAGAGGACGTGTAAGGAGGAAACCTGAGGGAGAGAGCGGTGGGTGTGAACACCTCTAGATCATTGCGTACAGAAAGAAAAAAGTGGGAATGTTGCCGTCTTGCGGTGGTGAACCTTGACAAATAACTTACCAGCGACGTACAACCTAGCGGGGGGGGGGTGAAGGCGAAGGGGAGTCCAGGGAGGGAAGTGGTTCACACTCGAAAAATCGATAAGAGGCTAAACAGCTTTGGGAGGACATCTGTCCGGAAACGCC
>Ga0179593_1515309_pt1 | contig 10279 bp, 10 predicted proteins | sample CZODoug2_1_08_16_FD_185931 | JGI IMG/M metagenome (GOLD analysis project Ga0179593, IMG submission 185931) | Vadose zone soil fungal communities from Angelo Coast Range Reserve, California, USA - CZODoug2_1_08_16fungal (PacBio error correction) | ecosystem: Environmental > Terrestrial > Soil >...
AGAACGCTCAGGACAGAGCCCATGAATCCATATCTGTGGGGTGAGTCAGGAAAGGGGGGACGGGTTTCATTCACTCTTGGGGCGGCAAGGTCGATAGGGAGACGATCGGAGGGGCATGATACAAGGTGGATAGCGAGAAGCCAAGGAGTGGAGCATAAGGGAGTAATTGGGCGCAGGCACTCTCAGGTCAGAGTTGCCTAGAGGAAAGCAGAGGCGGGGACGCTCGGGGAGGAGAAAAGCGGAAGAAAAGAAATTCGACTTTTGGGTCGGTTGTCGCGGAAGAGAGAAAGGGGAAATAGGGGTCCCTTAAGTGTGAAAGGACGGGGGGAAAACAGGTCCTGCTGAAACGGGCAGTAATTGGTTACGAGGCAAATGATCAATGATGAGCCGTACTGAACAGGAGGAATGTTATCTGCTCCTAGGAGTGGACGGTGTGACCAAAGCAAGAGCTATCCGAGCAGGGGCAGGGTCTTTGCATCGGGATTGGAGAAAAAGACTAGCCATGAAAGAAATTGGGGGGGTCTAGTGAAACAGGTCATCAGAGCGGTGCCGGCAGCATGGGGCATGGGGAGGAGAGAAGGGGGTGGTTGACTCCTTCTGAATCAATACACTCATCACCTGGGAACGAGTCAATCAGACAAACAAGAAAAAATCAAAAGTAATATTGTAAGAGAAAGCGAAAACCAAAGGGTGACGCAATCGGCGTAGCAGCTGGAATAACACATGCGCGCAAGCGGAAAAAAAAAAAAGGCGTACGAACGAGGGATTACGAAGGTGGTGTGAAATAAGGGAGGAAATGGAAGGGCACCCTACGGTCAAAACGAGTGTCTAGAAAAAAAAGGAGATTGGGGACTCAAAGGGAAGAAAAGGACGAGGGGAATGCCGTGTTAAAGCAACGCTCGGAAAAGGATCACAGCATGAATACGTGTCTGAAGATGCAGTGGGGACCTTTCGGGGGGGTTCAGGACCACCGAAGGGTCAACAAAACTAAGGCAGACCAAACTGTATCGCTTCGGGGGTTGGTGCAGGGGGAAAAGGCGACATAAAAAGATGAACAAAAAGTTTACATCGGGGGAAGCTTGACGGGAAGCCGGGGTGCATGGCCGGGGTGGATCTCTAAGCGACCGGGAAGGGGAGAGGGAGCTGATACGTTTGAGACAAGGAACTCACCGTTGCTGAAGAGAAGGAAACTAAACGGGGTACAAACGCCGTCCCCCGTAAGACTCGGGGATTCGGAATACACGAGACCGCTCCATAAAAGAAAGACCAAAAAACAACTGAGGAGTGGAAAATAGGGAAATTCTTGATCATGAAATCAAACTCAGTAGCGGTTAGGCTTAAATCGCTGGGGGAGGCAATTTACTAGGGGAAACGTTACAGAGGTCTACTGACAAAAGTATCAAATAAATACAGAGGCGCCTATATCGGACGCACCAGCTACAAGAAGAAAAATGAAGACCAGTAGGCACTGCAGCCATTGGGGAAAATGGCAAATTTGGGGGTGATCAGGATTTTTTAGTGCAAACCCATAAAAAAACCAGAGAGCGCCACCGCGTTGAGGGGAACTGAAGAGGAATGGGTTGGTGTGAAATACAGAACAACAGAATCGAATAAAACAGTCATGAGCAGGAAGACCAGAGGTTGAGGAAGTTAGATAAAGTATCTTCGAATAACGGCGGGGAAAAAGGACGAGCCAGAAAAAAGAGAGAAACTCAGGAGGTTAGGACAGCAACGAGACGTGATGCATTGAGGACGAAGCGAATTCGCTCGGTCAAGAACGTCCGCCATTAAAAAGCACCACCCGGAAGTTACTTTAAAGTCTATCCGTGAGCAGCGGACGCATTGGCGTTAAAAAAAGAAAGAAGCCGAGTTCAAACAAGAGGCAGGGGACCATTTTTAGGCCAAAGGGGCTTGGGTTGTTTGAGGACTGGGAGAACCCAACTTGTGTGAGAAGAATCTAAAAAGCCCATCCCCCCCAACTGCCGTAACCAGAAGCCCTCACGGAACATGGAGTCCATAAGGAGCGGAAAATTGTTTCAACGCTCACCGAAGACAGAAAAGCGAGAATGTAACATCAACTCAACGACATCTGGGAAGAGGCCCTGCGGAAAAGGAGCCATAACGTCGCGGGGCCCAAGAAAAAAAAGACACGACGGAGGGAAAAGGTCAAAGGTCCTTCCTGGTTCGGGGTCATCCGGGATCAGGCTGCACGCCAATGTTGCAGTTTGCCAATTCCAAGGGGAACTTAAAAGTCAGGACGACTGCTCGGTTCACGTGAAAATTGGCCGATTCCGCAAAGAAACACGAAGTAGAGAGAGGGCAAGCGCTCCCCATCATTCAGCAAGGGGACAACCGCGTGGACGATGGCGAGACCTAAGGAGAAAAAAGGATGCTTTCAATGTGCCGGGGACTCAAGACGGCGGACCCAGCAACTGAGTTTCTACGCGATTGACGAAATGAAACCAGATCGGGAAAAAAGGAGAGGGGGAACATGGCCCTCCCCTATCACAAGTGAATGAAAACCCGCGCCCTAAGTGGGGAGGGAGATAAGGAAAGTCCAAAAAGGAGATCAGATCGTGTTATGCGTAAGCCAGGAGCATGGCCAAACAGCGATGGGGGAGGAATATTTAGACAACTCGATGTCACCGTACTGACGTCTAATCTACCAGGATTCACAAATTCGAAACGTGGCTGACCGAATCAAAAATGGGATAAAATCTGGGGAAAGAGTCGAGATATGTAGAATATCACCTGGCGGGGAGATGCCCAGGAGAAGAGAAACGGTACACTGGATGTTTGAGGGAAGAGAAGAACGACGGCGAACACAACGACGCCGAAGATAACTTTTGGAGGGAGGGGTCAGAAGAGGAAACAAAGAAATCAAGAGAAAGAGAACTGCACTGAGATTCATCGGGGGGGGGAGGTTAACAACGGGGAAGGAGAAACAGAGAAATTAACCCTTCGGCAAAACAGGATAATGGGCGCACCGATGAAAGGGAAGAGTGAAACGAGCCTAAGAAGACCGGAACGCAGCCGCAGAGTCCATCAAAAAACTGAAAAACCATGGGTAGGACTATGGGGGCAAGAAAGCCTCATCTGGAACATCTGCGACAGGAGGCGATTTAAAAAAAGTGAGGGAGGCTTATGTGGACCGGGCAACAAATTCCTGCGGGGAATGAGGAACTTTTGTTGCCGTTCAGACGGGTCGAGAGTTGCCCCATCCGACAAAAAAAAGACTAAGAGGCGAAAGAAAAATTGCAGACGAGGGGAAAACCTAAGATATCGCTAACGGAATCGGAAGGGAAAGGAAAAGAAACAAGCCCTTAAACGCGAAGATACCCCGTATTAGAAGCGGGAGTGAGGGGCCGGTCCGCTTCCACGGGAGGGAGATAAATGGGGATGGGAGAGGAAGAAGAACAGGTGCAGGACGAATGGTCCCTAAAAGTGCGCCCTGCTTTAAGCTCACGAAGAGAGGCCGTGGCTCAAACAGGTCGTGCGTGAAGGAACCCAGGAGGCGCCGCGGTCAAGGCTCGAGAAAAAACAATATTAGGAAAGGAGAGTAGGAAGGAGAGAGGAAAGAAGGAGTGTCTGGACTCTCGTCCACACTGCCTCGGGGGGGGGCATGCGCTGGGTTAGACAGAAGCAATAGGAAAGATATGCCAAAAAAGCATGCGAAGGGAACAGGGGGGGGTGAGGAAAGGTAAGTCCTTATGACCAACAAAAGGATAGACGGAAAGAAAAGAAGAAAGGAGCCGCCATACCCCGACGGTGGCCGCAGTAGAAAATACAAAAGAACGCTCGCAAGAGAATGAGGGTCCTGGGCTGAGGCTTTGTGGTACCCTTTCTGAGTAAGAGTTGAGAAAAGCGAAAAAGCTGATTTAGGTGAAAAGATGGGTAGCCGATGAGCCATGGAGTGGATGAAAGCAAAGAAAATGAGCGGGAAAATCACGGCGGAAAAAAAAGATGCACGACTAACAAGCGAAAGAGCACAAGACGAAGCGAAAGCTAGCCGGCAGACTGCGAGGTGTGCGATTAAGGGAGATGATTCCTCATGAAAGAAAAATGTAGAGTGATGAGAAACTGGCCGGCTGGGGAGGGTGACCTGGAAGAAGGAGCCGGATTGGAATGCATTCTATTTGACTGTGCGCAATTCACGGGTTAGGCGGCAGAAGGGTAAAAGGAAACTAGGTCCTAATGTGAGAGAGTGTTGACTTTGTGGGTCACGAGGAAGGGAACGGAAGTTGCTGTCGTCTTGGGGCTCGAGGCGCGGCCCCTAAGACAAAATGTTAAGGGAGAGAGGGGAGGAGGAAGGGGGTTGGGGGGTGACGGTCGACTTCCACACACGACTGAAAAAGGGGAAATGCCCGGGCGCAGTGGAAGGAAAGGGACTGGAAAACGAAAAGAAAAAAGAGGGGCTTGCTTTACCAGGTGAGTTGCGGCGCATGCTGGGCGAAGGGGGGGGGGAAAGGACTTAGGAAGCATGTCGAGGAGCGAAGTATAACGGTGGCAATGGAAAAGGGGAGGACGTCAGAGGCCGACCGGGACTGAGATTGGGCCTACAAGGGGGGGAAAAGTAACCATCCCATGAAAACAAGATCGGGGTTGGGGACGTCAGATAAGAACGAAGGGAGGGAGTGGTTTCATTAAAGGACGGGGTGGGGTCCTCGATGGGAGAGACTTTTGAGGCTCACTGAGCAGTTATCGCAGAAGCCAGCGGGAAGAAGAAAGAAGAGGAGGTACTTTGAAAGCGGTCCAACTCAACACTAAGCAAGAATAGCTAGGACTCGCCGATCGGAAAAGAGGGGGTGGGGGGACCTGAGAAGAACTTGGAGATCATCACACTTTCTACTTGATGTCCGGCATCTCAAACTTCAAGTTACCCGATCAGTGTAGGAAGAATGTGGGGAAAGGATGTTTAAAAAACCGTTGCCGGGTGAACTCATTAAATTTTGTTAACTACCGGCGAAGGGTCGAGAAAGGAATAAAGGGACCTCTCGGGGATTAATATGCTGGACCGAGTTCGCCATACACGAGGGGCCAAAATCGGTTCTTGGCCGCAATCAAGAGGCGGAAGGACAACGAGCCGTTCATCTAAAGTCGAAACAGGAAGAGGCCGCGAGCGGTTCGGAATGAACAAGTTCCTCCGAATTGCCGGGGTATGGGAAAGCCCGACATGGTCAATGGGGCGGAGGGAGAGGGGGGGGGGGGAACTCAATTTCAACCTGGAATCCTCGATCCAATCAACAGATGGGGGAGACATACAGTTTAATCACTAAAAAAAAGGGAGAGGCGGACCAGGGGATCCTGAAGGGGGGACGCACTAGGGCTTATCAGCGGGGCAATCCAGCCACATCGCCCCAGCGGCAGACGCCGTCGGCAACCAAAGAGAAAAAGGTTTCGGGGAAAGTGGTGAAATAGACGAAGGGCCAAGCTTAATGAAAGGGGGGACCGAAAAAGGGAGCGACGGGAGGATTTTCTGCCAGAGACAAAAGACGGGTCAGGTCACCGCTTTCCGTTTGGGGACCTAAACCAACCGCGAAAGGGAAAAGAAGAATCAAACTCCTGGGATTGAACTGCTTCCTTTGACGCCGTGAAGGGTTGTTAGAAAAAGTCATCCCTGGCGGGGGGAAGGTCGTGTGGAGGCGGAGTGGGTGGAGTGTATGCTGGAGATGGGGTTCTAAAGAAAATGTGAGAAAAACAATTTGGGTAAGTTCTGCACCTCCAAACCAATAGAAGTACCGGGGGAAAGGAATCGTGGTGGGAAGTAGCGGGCGCGGGGGGATCGTAGGGGGATCAATGTGCCGTAGGGGAGGGTTGTCGAGCGCAAGGACTACAACTTACAGTCAAGGGGTAAAACGGCTGGAAAGGGGGGCGAAAGGGCCTGCCCTAGAACGCGGTGAGGGCATGAATCACCGCAAGAGCGGATCTCAAAAAAAAAAGGGAGATTAAAATGAGAGCGCTTTCACATAAATCACCGGAGAGAAGGTTAAAGGAATGTCTCGGTCCAGCGATTGGAGTAGTTCAGTGGGAATACAACTGAGTTTCGGGGGGGAGGAACTGTTACGACACGTAAAAAAAAAAGAAAACTGGGGGGCACGTGCCGATACGACACACCAAGAGACCCGGGCCCAGGAAGACGGAAAGAACTTCGCGCCTTGGGGGGCGGAAGTTTTGTTGTTGGTGCTTGTATTTTTGTGCAAACAGAAAAACAAACCACACCGAGCCGCCACGGAAAACAATGTCCATGGGATGAAGGGGGCGAAGGGCGCAAACCACACGGAGGAACGGGAAGAGCTTCATTGTTGTAGCTGGAAAGACGGACTGAAGAAAACAGTCCTCCAGAAAACGCCCTAGTCCGGAAGAGAAAAGAAAAAAAGAGTCCTGCTCGTTAGAAAACTGAAAGCAAGACTTCGCCGGGGCAAATACGAAAAGTACCAACCGGACGTACTACTTTGGAGGACTCTGGCCGAGGGAGGCGTCAAGAAAGAGAATCTAACACTATGTAAATCCGAGTGCGGAACAAAAATCAGGAGGAGAGAGGTTCTAATCTTCGCCGTGCTGTTCAGGGGGGAAGAACTGAGGGAACGGGGGAAAAAGGGGATGAGAAGAAAAGTCAAAAAAAAGACGAGTCCCCCAACGCATCCTCCGCCTAGAAAGGGAGGAGAGGAATCCTAGATCTGCAGTTTTAAAAAAAGAGAAACAGCCCCGCGAAAGTGATCATCTTAACGCCTGTAAACTGGTAGATCGCGGCAAGAGGGTTGACCACTCGTCGGGAAAAAAACGATAAATCAATAGGTAAAAAATGTCCCGACGTATGAAAGGGAGGCAGTGGATTGGCGACAAAAAAGGGAATAAGGTTTCGCCGGCCACGGCATAAAATTGACCACTAAGGAAAGACACTGCGAGTAACTTGAAATTGCTACGATGCGAGCAATCGAAAAAAAGGAAAATGGAGAATTCGAGGGACCGCTCCCCCCGTCCTGCAGCCCAAAAGACTCGTGGATCGCTAAGCTAAGCCTGGCCCGAAGGGAACGCTTCAACTCCGAGAGAGAACCAAAGGGTCTTCCGCTGGATTTCGCGGGCAATGAGAAAGGACTCTAATAAGAGCGCAGATCAGGGGAAGGTAAAAAAAGTAACCACGCGAAAAAGAAACGTCAGTTGCGCAAAAAAGCCTGATAACCACCTATGGGCCTTTCGGATCGTAGCCATCCGTGGAGGCAAAGAGGGATTGAAATTACGTGCGGAAGCGGAAATGTCCACCGCTGCGGGGATACGACCGATTCCCAAGGCCCTTCCCGAACACCTCAAATCGAATGCGCCCCGCGAAAAGAGGGAGAAAAAATCGGCTGCGTGAGGAGAAGGGACCTGGCGAAACACGGGATGAAACTCTTCCCACTTTGTTGCTGATGGCGCAGGCTCTAACTCTAAGGGTCAGAAAATCAAGAAGAAGATCTCTAGTAGACCTGAATTCCTTCTGAATCGCGAGAAAAAAAGCCTGCAACTTACAGAAATTCATCGAACATTCCCATTCCCCAAGAAAAGGAGATGAAGCAGGTCGGAAGTGCGAAGAAGTCAAGGAGGATCCGGTCACGAGCTAACCGGAAAAGGTCCCCTTAAAAAAAAGTCCACGTAAGATACCATTGGGGTTAGAAGAGATAAGAAACAGAACATCCGCACAGGGGGAAGATTAAGGGCTTCAGGAGGGCAACACGGGCTTCTTCCAGAAAAGGTGGGAATGCGGGGTTCTTGCTGGACTTGATGTGAAATAAAAAAGATATAAGCTTTTAGCCAAAAAAAAAAAGAAAATCGAAGACCCATCAGTTTCACGCGAAGGATGAGGCGATTCAAAGGACTCGGGCGAGCACGAAGCAGCCCCCGAACTAGTAGAAAAAGAATGGCGGAGTAGGAAACAGGCTCCGAGCCAAAAGGACATGGGATATAGGGAGTTGTCAAGGACGAATAAAGAAAAAAAAAGGGTTCCTGCTGGAATAGTCTGCACAGAAAGGTCTAGGAGATCAAAGTCTCGATAGTTGGAGGAATAAAGAAGAAGCTCTCAAAAGACATCTCTAGCAACAACAACAACGGAGATGTCATTTATCTCGGCGTAAAGAGGGGGGGCTTTTTAGAAACAGAGCCGGTATCGCGGGAAAAAAGTCGATAAAAGTGGGAATATACTAACTCCCTCAATGGGTGGACTGCCCAGTCATCGACCGACAATCCAACAAGGCGAAAGGCCGCAATACCAAACGAGGGAAAAAACTGGCCTAATCAACGAAAAAAGGGAAAAGAGGGCGAAGTTGAGCGTGGGCTGAAGGGCTTGTGTTAGGCTTCAACTTTTACCGCGATCATCAGATTATGTCAGGGGTTAGAAATGGGATGCCGGGATCGGAAGAAAAATAGGAACAAACTCTAATAAAAACGAGAGGCCAACTACGGAAAAAAAACAGAGGGAGAAGGGAAGGGAAACGCATCGGTTCCGACCGAAGCAATACATAGGGAAAGCTCCGGCAGCCTAATTGGAAGAAAAGAAATTGATAGATCCAGGAGAGAGGGGGTTTCGTGTACCTGCAAGGATGGCGCGGGATCCTTTGAGGGTGGATGCAGATTTTGACTTCGGGGAAAAAGCTAAAGGGAAGAAGGAACAATCGAGCATAATAGTGGAAGAAGCTATGGTGCACGTTGGTAGAAGTGATCGGAAGTTTCAAAGCGGTCGTAGGGGGCTTCGGGCGCAATGCCGCAAGGGCCAGCAAAAAAAGTCGAATAGAGGGGGTGGTGAAAAGAGGGAGTTATGCGCCATCATCAAGAAGGGGGAAGTAGAATTAATCAAACTTTTCACTCCGCGATGAACACGCATGAAAAATCGTAGGAGGGAATGTGAATGACCTTGCGGAGAGGAGAGGGTAAACTTGGACGGGCGATCATGTTCGCGAAGACTGTAAAAAAGTTGTCGAACTTCAATCAAAAGGGGTTGTCCTGCGGCACATGGCGATAATCGCCAAAGATCCAAGAGGGGGGGGAATAGGCTCGAAAGGAAAAAGGACGAAAAAAAAGGGTCAACAGGGTTGAATAGCGGGGAGGATCTCGATCTTGTCTGCGAAGGAAAGATCAACTCCATTCGGGGAAAGGGGGGGGAAGTTGCAAGCGGCATCATCGAAAAAAAAAAGTTAGAGGCAAAAACGCAAAGGGATCTGGTTTTTGAAGAGGCAGGGGGAGCGCGGATACTCCTCAAGAGACTGGTCGTATGTCAGGGGGAAGACATAGTCCATTTGAAATCAGTGAACAATAAGCAGAGGAAAGAATGGACGGATGTTTACACGTTCACGAGGAGGGAACAATTACATTTGGGTTGGGGAAGAAAGATCATGGGAATGACGAACCGAAAAGTGGAGGTTAACCTAGAATGAGGGGAGAGTGCGCCTACAGCAAAAGGCCAAGTGCTTGGGAAGAAGACCGAAGTGCATCAAAGAGGGGGGGCAAAGGGATGTCCCCACATTCATCTCCGCGGGAATAGGTGTGGCTGGTCTATTGAGGGAAGCAGAGCGGAGAAATCAAGAACATTTGGCAATGGGGAAGATGCAGTGGGGACTTTCTGGAATGACACTATATAAAAAGACCAAAAAAAAAAATTCACAACCACAAAACCACCCCCAAAAAAAAAACAACCAAACACCCCCCACAAATAAGAGGCGACGTCTCGCACTAATTTGGGGGAATCATTTCTAGTCCGGGTTCGACCTAGCTGGCGGGTTGGCAGATGACTCCAGCAAAGCGCAAGAGGCCCCGCGTACAAAAGGGGTCTCACGAGTGCAAGTGTTGAAAGGGAAGGATTATTGGACCCCGATCGATCGAAGGGAGCCTATAACTCTAAGTAGGGGGGCGGATCGATCCCCGACTCGGTCGTCTGTTACCGGGAATCCCATAAGAGTCGAAAACGATAGAAAAAAAGAAGGGAGTAGAATGACCTTGTGACGACTGGCTCAACCGAAATTAAACTAAGCACGACTGAAGGAGAGGACGGGTATCGGAGTGGGAGGCAGGTGATGTGGAATTCGGCAAATGTACGACATCACCAGGGAAAAAGTCAATGCACCTCAAAAGGAAAGTAAAAGAGTGAACGATCGGGGCGCTTTGGGGGACGACGTAGACAAGGGCAAAGGTCGGCTGATTACGTTGTCAAGCAACGGCAAAAAGTTTAGAGGGGAAAAGACGGGACTTGCCCGTTCAAAGAGGAAGGGGGGGAGAAGACATTCCTGTCCCCGAGGGGACGTGAAACGGCATG
>Ga0179593_1559202_pt1 | contig 10279 bp, 14 predicted proteins | sample CZODoug2_1_08_16_FD_185931 | JGI IMG/M metagenome (GOLD analysis project Ga0179593, IMG submission 185931) | Vadose zone soil fungal communities from Angelo Coast Range Reserve, California, USA - CZODoug2_1_08_16fungal (PacBio error correction) | ecosystem: Environmental > Terrestrial > Soil >...
AGGGGGAGACCCCCCCCGCGAGGGGGGAAAGGGGAACATCAGCAAACAAGATATGAGAAAGAAGGCGCTATCTTCACCGAAAGGAGTTGGACAAGAGCGCACTGAGAGAGGAAGGCAAAAAGTCGAAAACAAAAACGCGTCTCAGGGGGGGAAAGAATGGTATTAAAGCAACGAAGGAGTGAAAGAAAAATACGATACCCGACCCGCTAGAGGCGGCCAAAGAATTGGGATGGGGGAGTCTCGTGTACTCTCCAAAACCTGAGGGCTTCCGGCTATCTGAAAAGGGGGAGGGGATTGTTTCAGAAAAAATCCAGAATGACGTGCACAGTTTCTTATTAAGTAAGAGGAGGGAAAAACTCGTCGGGGAAGGCCATTACCCAGTCTCGGACGTGGAGGAAAATTCACGGCGTGAGGCAAAAACGAAAATGGGTCGCTGGCGGGAAGAGGCAAGAGAGGGCGATATTATCCACCGGCATCGTGCAACTGGGAAGCCACGCGTACCCGATCCGAGTCAAGAAAGAGGGAGCCTCACAAGAGGATTGTCTCAAGTTGAAAGGAGGACCCACAAAAAAAAAAGGGCGAGAGGAAACCGTAAAGCGAAAAGGAAAGGGAAGAGCGCCGCACATGAGATGGGGTTGGCGATGGGAAGAGTAAGAGAGCGCGGCGTGGGCGAGAAGAAGGAAAGATGCAGTGGGGAGTGGGGGGAAGATATCTCAAAGATTGAGGAGTAGGTTTGTAGAATCCCTACTTCAGACCAAAGGAAGAGACCGCGCATTTGTAACGGATTGATAACTAATAAAAGGGAGGAGACGCCAAAGAAGAAAGAACTCCTCCCAAAGGAGGGTTTCCGTGCCATTTGGGGCAACAGACTGCTTCGATTTCAAAAAGACCAAAGGATAATAAAAGAAAGGAAACAGACGCGTGACGACGCTGAGCATGGCTAGAGCGACTTTCATCTCAGTCCCCAAACGCTCTTCTGGAAAGGGAGGAGGAGCCTCAGAGAACGAAAAGGACAGAACCGGAAACCCTTGTGTGTTCGAAAGGTGGAATGACATCTCAGTCCTACCAGGAAAAACCCTCGGGATGGGGTGGGGTAGGAATTGGTCGGGGAGGAAGGGGGACCTTGCATAAAAAGAAGCAGAAGGCTGCAAGGCTCAAAAAAGAGGCATGGAGGATGCAACCAGGACTAAATCAGCAGGAGGAAAAGCAAGCATCACTATAGCTTGATAGGGGGGGACATAAGGAAAAAACAAAAAAAAAATATAAGTCTCTACCCTCTCCCCTGGAAATGGGGGGCCGCACGGTAGCGGTCTGGAAGAATTCAAGAGAGGAAACCACAAGACTACCTGCCTAAATCGGGAAAAATGTCCGAGCGAAAAATACAGAACCGGAAAGTTTCGTCCCCTCTGTCTTGGAAGGAAACATAGTTGGAGCAAAAAGAGAAAAGATAGCTGACGTGGGCGGAAGAAAAAAAAAAAAAAAAAAAAAAAAAAAAAAAAAAAAAAAAAAAAAAAAAAAAAAAAAATTCGGAACGAGGGCGACCAGGCAGAAGAGAAGAGAAGACACTAAACCAGCGATTGAAGATAGAGTGGTTTGTAATCAAGTCCGGAAGAAACGGTCGGCGTGTGCCCGGGGGGGAAAACGCGCCAGGAAAAGGCCGGCGGGAGAGGAAACGACCAGGGTGGAGGGTCTCTAGAACCTGAAGAAGGGAAAAAAAGGGAGGTCAGGAAAATCGGAGGTGACGGCCCTCCGACCGCTCAAGAAAAGGACGGTCAAAGGCCGCGCCGCACCACAATGGACGAAGGGGCTCTTGGTCCTGTAGACCCGGGCGCGAGAAATAGGTCATTGGAACGAAAAGGTCGACAGGGAGGCGTCTCACGGTAGGGGAAGTCTATGGAAAGGGTCAATCGTTGTGGAAACGGCATCGGTCGGAAAAAACTTTCGCGCCGGGGGGCTGGGTATTTGATGAGGGGGGAAGGGAGTTGGAAAGGGGTTCAAAAAGAAAGGGGAAAAAAAGGTCGAGACTCGGGTAACGAAAGAGAGAAGGGCATCGTCGAAAAATCCGAGAGCTTGCGCGACTGGTCCGAGAAAAAATGACAGTTACGGAACAAAACTGTAATCCAGAGGGGCACACAAGGGCTGGTTCCAAACTTAAAAAGAGTTGGTAAAAAATACTACGAGTCCAGAAGAAAGTTTCAAAAGGAACTCCGCCCAGCAAGGGGAAAAAGGGGGCTGATTGACCTCGCAAAGGTAGTGGGATCATTGAGGGAAAAGGGGATGGGGAGGCTCTTACGGAAAGACCCGGAAAAAAGCAAAGTCGATCGCCGAGCTTCGGGAGGCAGGGAGGAGGGAGAGGGACAAGAGGGACGTGGTCGACAAAACGGAAAGAGGGGAAAACAGAAAAAATGTACACCAGCCTAAGGGGGGACGGAGGAGAAGCAAACCTTCGGACGTAGGCTCAAAAAGGGCAAGAAACTGCGCAACCTCCATGTTTGCGGCGCACTAGGGGTAAAAAACAAACGAAACAACCAACAAAAGGAGTTGAATGGACGACGCGCCGACGAAAAAAAAACAGGAAAAGCGATCAGAACCGAAAGGAGTGCATAACCCGACCCGGCATGAACAAAACCTCCTCGACATCAGACTGGTCTGACGGGGGTGTCAGAAAAAAGGGCGGGGGGGCACCAGGGAGATGACCCGCCGCGACATCGGGCACAAAAGCCAAGCGGTCTTCTGCGTCAACCGGTTTCCGGGGCTCAGCAAACGGTCGAGAAACGCAAGCTGTCAAGGCACCTTGCCTGGGAGAAAGGGACTAGGTTTGAGTCAACTTGATCAAAAACGAGACGCAGCACGAAGCTTGACCTCAGTCCAGGAATGAGTCGCAAGAGGTGGCATGTACCTGTCCTCAAGGAGTGGAGAGAAGAACTTAAGAACTAGACGGTTTATCTCTAAGCAAAAAGGGAGGAAAACGAGGAGAAAACGAGGAAGTATCGCGCCAGAGTCTCAAAACAATAGGACCTGTACCTGCCGCGTCCCAAAAGAGATGACCGAAAGCCCTTCCTGTATGGTAAAGCGTCGAATCGGCGATCCTCAATTAGGAGGGCGAAAAAGAGCGGAAAGACTCAGGCGGAGGAAAAGGGGGACGTCGGCTTTGCGTGGCAGACTCTCAAGTGGCACATGGAACTGGCCGCGCTGTAAAGAGGCTTCCGCTGAGGCGGGGGGGCCAGGGATTTCTGTCGCGTAAGTCTCCTGCAAGACACGTTATCCAGACCAAAGTCAAAATGTGAGGGAAAGGCGGGCGGTAGGCAAGGGGGCCATTCCAGGGGGCAGGGTCTATTAGAGAGTTTGGGGGATCTAACAGGGGGGGGAAAAGGGGTCGGCCCGGCTAGGAGTAAGGGAAATGGTGAGGGGGGTGGTGGAGGGAGGTTGGAGTTGTGATTAACAACAAGGGGAGGGATAGTAAGAAGTGGAAGGGAAAAGAGGAATTGGGCGGGGAGGAGAAGGGGAGGGGGATGGGGGGGATGTGGTGAGTGGTGAGATGGGAAGGTTGGTGGGAGGGGGGGAATGGAGGGGTGGGCGAGGGTAAAAGAGAAAGAGGGGGAGTGGGGCAGAAAGGAAAAGTGTACAGGGGGGGGGGGAGTATGAAAGGGGATTAGGAGAAAAAGGGGAAGAAGAAAAAGAAGGGAAAGGGGAGAGATACGAAAGAGGAAGGGGGGATGGAGAGCGAGATATTGTGGGGGAGGGTGGAGTGGGCGGTGGTTGGGAGGTAAAGGAGGGATAGAAAAGGAAGTGGGCGAGAGAGGTGCGATGTGGAGGGGGAAGATCAGAAGAGGGGAGCGGTGAGGGGTGTGGGGAAAGGGATGGAAGAACAGGGAGAGGAGGGGGAGCAGGGGAAATGGAGGGAGATAGGGTGGGGCGTGTGGAGGGGAGAGAAATAGACGGTAGGGCAGGAGGAAGGGTGGGATGGGATTGGTGAGGAAGTGAAAGGAAGGGCAGAAGAGGTAGAATGTTAGAAGGTGTGGAGGAGGGAGAGTGGCCATGGAGGGATGGGAGGTGGGGGGGAGAGCATAGGGGCAGCGGGAAAGCGAAGGGGGGGGGAGGGGGTGAGTGTGGGGGAGGGGAGGGATAAGTGGGGTTAGGAGAGAGGGATAACAGGTGGGAGGAGGAAGGGAGGAGAGGAGATGGAGGAGAGAGGGCGGAGAGGTGGGGTGGGAAGAAGGGAAAGAGAGAGGGCGGGGAGAGGAGGGGGGGCGCGGGGGGGTGATGGGTCGGGAAAGGGGGGGTTGGGGTTGGGGTGGGAGGACAGGGATGAGTAGGAGGGGGGAAGAAGGGGGCGAGGAGAGGGGCGGATTAGTAGTAAGTAAAAGATGGGGGGGAGAGGGGGGATGGGGAATGGGTGAGTGGTGTAGGGGAGGAAGGGAGATGGGTGGGGCGGGGAGGGGGGTGAAGGATGATGGTGAAGGAGGGGGGGGTGAGGGGATGGACGAGGGGGAGGGGCGGATTAAAGGTAGGGAGGGGGTTGGGGTGGAGGGGATACGGGAGGTGAGAGAGGGGGGGATGGGGGGAGGAAGGGTGGGGGTTGGGGGGGAGGGGGAAGGGCGGGGGAGGTTGATGGATAAAGTGGGGAGGTAAGGGAGAAAGGGTAGTGGGGGGGGAGGGGGGGGGGGGAAAGGCGGAATGGGTTGGGAGAGAAGGAAAGGGGGGAGAAGGATAAGGAATAGGGGGGGGGGAGGGACGGGGATAGAGGAGGGTGGGTGACTCTTGTTATGGGCCCTCCTCAATGGAGTTGCGCCAGAGCTTGGGGGAAAAAGGACGAGCATCCGCCGGTTACGCAGTTAGGGGGAGATCGCCAAAAAAAAGCTGTGAAACCCGTCGTACGAGTCTGGGAAGATACCAAAGTAAAGGGCCGGACAGGGAAAGCGCCGGGATCTCTTGAGAAAGGGGAGAACTATCTCGCTGCAGGGACGCGGGAGTTTTTAGGGGACGAGGAAGTCAAGAAGGACTCAAACTCCAGCATGCTCTGACAGCATTTCACACCTAGGGAGGAGGGATGGAAAGGAAACGGGAGGGCTGTTCCAGGGGTTCGGGTTAAGTACCCCCCCTTTCCCCAACTAAACTAAGGAAAAAAGGGATAAGCCCGGTGCCGTGAGGGTCGATCTTTCAAATTGATGTAAGGGGACGGTGCCTGGGAAGAGGGGGGAGCAGCTCTCGACGACCCGTTCCTTACCGAGAAGGGGGAGGAAACTGGGGAGTAGCTGGCCGTTCACAGCTAGGGCCGTCGCCGTGTGACAAGTCGAAAAGGGAAGGACCCAAGAGAACAGAAAGCACGGAGCGAAGGGGTCTCTCAAAGAGGAAGGGTGCAAGTTAAACTTTCAAAAACCCAAGGAGGAACCCGTGTACCCGAAAAAGGGGTTAAGCAGGGTAGAGGACTTGAGAGGGGTGAGGAAGGAGAAAAAGAATTTGCGGACACGACTGAAGGGGGGTCTAGGCACTGGCCAGGAAGGAGGACCGGGCGCCTGAGGGACATTTGGTTTGGAGGAACAAGGAAACCTAGGTTAAAGACGGGGGGGAGCTAAGTGCCAAAAGACAGTGAAGGTGTACGCGGCGGTGAGAGAAAAACTAGCTTCTAAAACCGCAAGGAACCGGAAGGGATACAGTGACAGAGACACCCCGACCATCAGACACAAACACGCCAGGGGAATGGGGGGTCCACCCACGGAAATTGATTAAAAACCCATCAAAAAGGAAGGAGCTAGACGGGAAACTCTGTGTTGAGCGCTTCGTAGATGGGAGGCGGGTTGACCGTGGAGGGGGGAGAAGACGTGGAAACGAAGCTTATCTTACGCAAGGAAAACAAAAGAGAGGACTGAAGAGAAACTACTGATGAGAAAGAGGGCGGAAGAAGACGTTCCCGGTTTATGGACAAAAAGAAAATTGGAGGAGATTCAGGCAGAACACACAGGCAGAGGTCTGGAAAGGCGTTGAAAATCTATAAAAGATTGCGCCGGGAGAAAGGGCAAATGAGAAGATGGGGGGGAGTAGGCGATACAAGAAAATCACTATAACCCGGAAGCTCAAAAGTAATGGGGTCACATCCTTGCAGGGAAAAATTATGTAAGTGAAAAAAAAAGCGAAAGGAAGGGCGCGTCTCAGACATAGAATGGGAGAAGTGACGGGAGACAACCGTCAGAAAAGAAAAAGTGTAAAAATATAAAAAAGGATGATCTGTGGAATGGCATGGGGAAAGGAGTAGGTAATTTGGAAAGGAAAGAAGGGGGTTCAAGGGTGCACCTGGAGGTCAGATAGCAAGGCGCTGATGCGGATAAGAAGTTCAGGGCTTGAGAAAGTTAGCGAAATGAATGAAAGTCAGGGGAAATCGGAGGCATGTCGGGATGCTGAAGTCTTGGAGTAGCAGAACACCGCAACACTTCGGGAATCGAAAAGGGGGGGGGAAAAGTTGTAGTGGGGAAAGTGGCACGGAAAAGCAAAAGTGGCATCGTGTCATAGGAGGGGACGCGCAGCAATCGGAACAAAAGGCGCGGGCAGGGGGAAACTCAGAAAAGGGAAAAGAGAAGTCGATCCACACCGAAAATCCGAAACTCGTAGGTGAACCGAGAGCTCACAAAGAAAAAAAGTTAGAATCCACCAAAAATACACGCACGGATCGTCATGACAATCGATCGCAACACGCTCATGTGAGGGCGCATCGACGCTACTGGAAAGCGTGGTGGTCCTCACGAGCGGACTGGTAACCCTGAGATCACGGAAGGGGGGCAGGGTCCTTGGGGTGGAGGAGGAAGGAAGGGAAGCTGAAGGGGCAGGTGGGATCGATTCGAGTGGAGACGCACCCTTGGTGTAGGAGGGATCGGCCAACTAAGAAGGATGAGCCATTAAACCACCGCGGCATGATTTCTATGCAGAAAAATGTTTTCCTGCAAGGCTGCGTAAAGTGTAATGAAAGAACAGACGATGGGATCAAAAGACGAGAAGAAAATAAATAACTGAGCAAGAAAAAAGGAAGATTTAACAAGGCATCCCAGTAGGGGAAGAGAGAAGGGAGACTTTCGTGGGAAGGGACAGAAGAACTCTCAGAGAATACGTACGCCGCCGAAAACGGTCGGTGTAGAAGGGGTAAACCCTCCGAAGAGGGGGGGAAAATGACTATTCATGGAAGTCAAAAAAAGAGGAAATGAAAAAAACGGGGGAGGAAGCCTAAGAGACACATTGGCGTGCCCTTTATGCGAAATGGTGTGGGGGTAGGAAGAGGCGGGCAGCGTCAGCGGCAACGAAGGGGCCTAATGAATTGGAGAAAGGTTCACTCGCTATCAGCACTATAAAGATTGGAGAAAAAGAAATGGCTAGTACGGAAAAAATTAGGGGGGGGGACAAATTAGGAATCAACCAAACGAGAGCTTCGAACTTTGCAATCGAAGGGGCAAAAAAGGGCGAAAGCGCGAAGAGTCGCCAAATGGAGTGGAAGGGTCTGTCCGGAGTTGAATGGTCAATTAGAAAACGACTTATTTCGAAGATAAGTACACCTCAACGAAGAGCGTACATGGGAAAGACGTGTAGCTTGGAACGATCACCGGAACGGAAGAACACTGAACTGATACCTTGGGGAAAAAAGCAAAAGGAGTCGTGGAGGAAGAAGGGAGAGGTGGAGACACTCGGTCTAATTAAGAAGAAATGGTAGAATGAAAAGGGCTTATCGAATAAAGCAGGTGAGTAGGAAAAATGGGGCGGACTGTCTAAAGAGAGGGGGGGATGGAGCGATCCAATTAGACTGTGCGTCCCTTAAACACAGAAGCCGAGAACCCTCCCTTCCAGGGCTCATACTGGATCAACAAGAAAGAGGGGGTGGGGGGGGATTGATATGCGGAGACCCAACTCAGCTGCTGCAGAAAAGCCTGAACGCCACTATGACAGGTGGAAAATCTTCGGCGCGCACATGGTGGTTAGGGACAGAATCTCCGTGAGCTTCGAGGGGGGTTCGAAGCCGAAGCGTAAAACAGTGGGGAGGCGAGGAAAGGAAGAGTTGTGTGAGTTGTAACGGCACGACATCCATCTGTTTCTGACGGAGAGAACTGCCAGAAGGGGGGGGCATAAGACGTTGAGGAACTTCACCGGGGGAAAAGATAGAAGACCAAGGTTTTTTTGAGGAAAGGGGGATTGCAAGGGCCACGAAACAGAAAAGACCGTTGACACAGGATTTCAAAAGCATGGGTTGGGGGAAACGATAATAGGAAAAGCAAGACAGAATCAACAGAAAGATCGATGCCAGCCTAAGTCCACGAAACCGTAGTGCAGGAAAAAGGGTTACAGGGATTCGGAAAAGCAGCGACGACAAACTGGGTCAAGAGACGGGACAACCGCAGGAAAAGGGGGAGAAGGAAGAAATCCCTGCATCAGCATTCAACTCGTCGGAGTAGGAGGTTTGAGGGTGACGTGGTCACACGGGGGGTGACGAAGTACCACATATCATGAGAGAGGGGAGGGAAGATCAGGGCGCCGAATTAGAGGGAGAACCCCCCAAACACCGGAAGAAAAACTGATCAGAAAAGGAAGCCCGAGGGGGGAGCATCAGGTGGAGAGAAGGGGGGGGTATAGGAGAAGCTCTACCATCTCACCGGGGTATAAGCAAGGAGCAAAGCCGGTAGCGTACGCCTTTCACTCAGAACCCCATACTTCAAGAGGGGAGGGCATGGAACACAAGGGAGAAAATAATTGGGTTCATCGAAACCGGACGAATTGAGGAGAAAACACTCTGTCTTGGAGTACTCAGGGGGGAAGAAGAGAAGGATCTCCGTTGCGGATAAGCTTGAGGAAGAAGGAGAATAGCAGAAATCTCCGCCCGCATCAAAAAATCGGAAGGGTTTTGGGGTAATCACGGACCGGAGACAAAAAGGGCGCACACACGCGAGTAATCACGGGGGGGTGGAGGAAAGGCGGCGGGGATCGGACCGCCTCAGGGGAGGCGGGGTCCACGTAACGCCGAAATAAAAAGGAGGGGGACGGCAAGCTGGGTCGGTGAAGGGTCCCAGTCACGGAGAACGAGGTCACTGAGACCGCAAAAAGCCACAGAGCTCGTTGGTAAATTGCCCTGGGAGAGGGGAAGTCGAACTCGCAGGGAAGAAAAAAAGGGACCGGCGGTCAGCAGGGGGAGGCATCGCTTCACGGTTCAATCCACTTGGGAAGAGGTGTGGGGTGAAAGACAGACTGGCAAAGAAAGGAGGAGTCGCACTGTGATGTGATGCGTGGGGTATGAAGGTGATACTGGTCACACGACGACGACGGTCTAATGGGAGAAGGGAAGGAGTGAAAAGAAAGCCCCGTTCGATGAAAGGGGCGGGATCGAAGAAGAACAACTCTTCGGCAAGGAGGAACTAACAGGAATGAACTCATCGAAAAAAGGACCGGGCGTACGGGTCCAAAGATAGCAATCAGGAGAGGAGTTGGGGAAGAACAACTGTGAACACAAAATGCACGGCTCCAGTTGTGTGAAGGGGAACGAGTATCTGGCAGTTGACTTTGGACTTGAGCGGTTGAGTAGGCGAGTCAACACCGCCGTTGGGCCCGGGGCGGCTGGCCGTGGAAGTCGCAAGGGGGGAGAATTAGGACTTTCGCGGGCGGAAGGGGGAAAGGTGGGTTACGGCCAAGAACCGGAGACTGAAATAGGGGGGACAAGACATCAAGTGGGGGGGGGGAACGCGATCCGAGATCAGAGGGAGTCGCATCATCCAAGAAGAAAAGTGCGACCCAGGGGGAGGGCCCGCACCTCAGGGGAGAAAAGGAATTCAAAACAACCTCTTGAAAGGTGCGGAGGAAACTAAGACGGCCCCATTTCAACCGCTCGATGGTGCCTCACCCGGGCAAAACACGGGGATGACCCAGCCGCCCGCCGCGCATCAAACGGCGGTGATCTTGGGGTCGAGAAAATCCAGGAAAAAGGAGCCGTTAGAGCCCCGCAACCGGAGGGGGACCGGGCGCAGGGAATCGTTCACTCAGCGCGGCAGTCAATTGGGGTGTCAGGCATGAAAAAGGCTCACGAAACGCTCGCGGCACAATGCGGAACAGAAGGAACGACGAGACGTTTATCAAATGGGGAGCTAAAAAAGGTGAGGAGACGATCGAGTGTACACCTAAAAGGTTCTATCTGCCGAAATTGGTCGGGGTTACTCACAGGGGAACAAAAAAGGGGAACTGAAGACACCTGTCCGAGGACCTCTCGTTATAGCAACTGAGGGGAAAAAAAAAGAGAGATACCCCGAGTACTCGAAGG
>Ga0179593_1570663_pt1 | contig 10279 bp, 10 predicted proteins | sample CZODoug2_1_08_16_FD_185931 | JGI IMG/M metagenome (GOLD analysis project Ga0179593, IMG submission 185931) | Vadose zone soil fungal communities from Angelo Coast Range Reserve, California, USA - CZODoug2_1_08_16fungal (PacBio error correction) | ecosystem: Environmental > Terrestrial > Soil >...
CACAAATCGTCAAGCCGTATCATGGAAGCGGGCTGCGCGGAAAAAAGGCCGGAAGAAAAGTCACGAAGGTGGAAAAGGGCTAAACGGGGGGGGAACAATATGTTAGGTCAGTTCGGGAAGAATAGGTGGCAGATCGGGCAGGGGGTACTTGATCAAGGTAAGGTTGGGTGGAGGGCAGCGGGGGAAAGAAAAAAAGAAACAGGAAAACGCAAGGGAAGAAAAGGGGAAATGCCGGAGGGAAAAAAAGTGGTGTCCCAAAACAAACCAGAGACTTCGCAGAAGGAGGCCTAACAACGAGGAGGAAAGACAAACTTCACACTTTGAACAGACGTGATGATTGGAAGAATCAAGTAAAAATGGCCTCAGAGAAGTCAATATGTCGAAAAAAAAAACCATAAGAGAGATGGACAAAATGGGGTACTCTTTAAGGCCGGGCTTTTCAATAGTTCGCAACCACAACGGGGGTATATGGGAGGGAAGGTCAAGTGAAAAAAATTCAACCCTCCGGCCGGGAGAAAAAGGAAGGGACACCTTGTCTGGGAGAGGGGAAGAGGATGTGTGGTTTTTCATAGGTCCGCATTCTGTCTTAGGATCAAAGGGGAAATTTGTGTTCCTCAGCAGGTTGGAAGGAAATCATAGGGGGGACGGGCGGCTCCGGATGCGGAGGGAGAGGTGGGGGGTGGGGAAAAGGTGGGAAAAGCCTTGTTACCGACGGCTGGTTGGGGTGGAAAGGGGTGGGCTTCTTAGAAGAACCGCAGCCAAACAGAAAGGAGGATCAATAGTTGGGAGCAAGACCTGGTACTTCAGAAAACGAAAAAAAGGCTAGTCGCGCTCAATTTAAGGGAAGGTCTTGGTGACCTTACACAAACTTATCTCTCTCACTGCGGCGCAGATCGGCCAGGGATGAAATAATTTCTTCACCGAAAACTTCCAGCTGGGGGGAACTGCCGGGGAACAGTCCAGGAATATTCTAGGATCAATGTCCAAAAGGCCTTCTGAGAAACTCGAAAAAAACTGAAAAAGTAAAGTGGGAGTGTGAAAATTCTCCTTAGTTTACCGTCGTTTGAAAGTTGAATCTTCTTATCGTAAGGTTGGGAGGGGAAGGTGAGAAATCGGTAGGGGGCCAAAGGGGCCGCACAAGGGAAAAATTTCACCAATGGGACTAAGCGCGAGGGGAGGAAAGATCAGGAATTTGGGTCTCTGCTAAAAGGTTTTTGAAAAAGCAAAACAGGGCGTGAGAAAAGATCTGGAGGATCCCACTACGCAAGGCCACCCTGTTGTTGGGGGGGGGAGTACGTTAGGGAGGGGGAGGGGGGGAAGGAAGAGTTCAGGGGAAGGAATACATATCGTGCAGGCAAAGGGAAGGGGGTGCTCGTTACGGAAGGGAAAAGATAAAAACGAAAGGAGTTGGAGTGGGAGGGTCGAGAAGTTAAAGGATCACAAAGGACGTTGCAAGGAATCTTAAAACTGTACATGGGGGGGAGGCCTGAGCTCAAACCCAAGGGGGAGCGAAGAGGGGAACGAAATCGCAAGCTAGATGGGACTTCGCCAATACGAGGGAAAAGCGTTTCCATTTTGGGGGTTGTCTTAGATATCAGATCTTTGAAAGAGTGGGGTAAAATAAAAGAAGCTTGGAACCGTATAAAGGAATTCTGGAAAATGAGGTGGGAGCAAAGAAAAGTTTCAAGAGGGAAGAGAACTGTGAGGTGTATGTTTTCTACGCGAACGAAAAATGGAGGCAATACTTGAGTAGGGTTACAGGTGGGGGGGCCGGGGCAAAAGGAGAATGGAAGGAGAAAAAAGGGGGCGGCAGTGTACATCAGACCAACACAAAAGGCCTTTTTCTGGGGCTCAAAATGGAAAGTGTCATCGACGGAGAGGAGGGGGGGGTTGAATGAAGGCAAGGGTTGAAACTCAAAAATTGCCAGAGAAAAAAGGCCGGAGTAAAAAGGAAGAAGGTGGTATGTGTGTTGGGGGGGGGGGGGGTACGGGGGCCTCTTTTTACGGGGGAAATAAGTGTTTTGGGGGGGGGGGAGAAACTCAACTTGGGAGAAAATTCCAAAACACAGAAAGAGGGGGGAGAGTTTCACAAACGCGCGATAGGGCTCGTTCTCAAGATCTCAACTACAATTCGCCTCTCTCAGAAAGGGGGGGAAAAAGCCCAGCATGGGAAAGGGGGGAGAGAGGCGTACTCTAATTATTGGGGGGGGGGTAATGGATCGGGCTAACAAAGTGGACTGTTCGCTAACAGGAAGTCATGGAGGCATCGAGAGGTCGTCAGGAGGGGGTGGTTGTTGTGTAGAACGTGGGTACCTCAACGGCTTCAATGACGGTAAGTGGGGGGGGAGAAGAGCTGGTTGAGGAAGAGGGGGATGCGATGCGGGCAGCGCTGACCAGAGGGGGAAAAATGACACCTGTGAGCAGGAAGACGGGCTGACTTGGGAGAGGCGTGGTCTCAACAGAAAAAAATAGAGGTAAATTAAAAATCAAGACCAACAAGAGGAAAGGAAAAATCCGGCTTCTCGTTAAAGAGAGTCATTCTATCGCGGAAGGCATCACGCGAAACCTCTCTTGGACAGAAAGGAAGGAGTCGCAGGAAGTCGCAAATACAAAAATGGGGGGGAGCTGTATCAGGGGAGGGGGGGTGTTCGAGGGGGTACAAATCCCATCAGGATAAGGCGAATGCCCAAAGCCTTACATAAAGGTGTGGATCAGTATACTAAGATCAAGGGGAAGAGTGCGGCCGAGGGTAACGTCGATAGGGCCCGTCCAACCATAGGAGCGGCTAAGTTTGGGGGTTAGTTTTCCGATGAGAAGGAGGGGTCAAGACGAGGGGGGTGGGGGTCCCTGGGGTTAGGGAAAGGGGGAATTGACTAAAACGTTAGTTTGGGGGGGAATCAAAAGTAGGGGTCCCCACTTAAAAATTCAACAGATAATGAAACCAATTGAGGAAGGGTAATACCGAGCCGCCGGTAGGAGGGTTTGGTGGAGGTCAAACGGGAGGAAAAAAAGCGCCGGACTCCGCCCCGAAGGAACTGAAGGTTCAGCAATTGAAAAAAAAAACGGGGGGAATTGTTGGGCTTCTATGTACACTCCTGGTGAAAGAGGTAGAAGGGGCAATGAGAAAGGAAAAACAACAGAAACCTCAGGCCGTAGGAAAAGCCGGAAAAGGGCTAACCGGAAAGAGGAAGGAAGAAGTCCTCTTGCCTGTAAAGTGAAGGATGGCGAGAATAAGGGGTGTCTCAGGAAAGGGGGGACGTTCCCACAAGCCTATGGGGAAGGGGGGGGATTGCAAAACGAAGAGAGTGCTCCCAATGAAAAAAATTTAAGGGAAATGGGAGGGGGAAAGCTTGCGTTATCCAGTGCATGAGGCTGGGAAAAGAGTAGCTGCAGAAAAGGGGGCCAGACGCAAAACCGGTTGGCCGACGGCACCAAACTGAACTATGAAGGATCAAAAGATCTTGAAGGGGGGGGTGGGGGGCCAGGGCATGGGGGGATTGTCAAAGGCTCACACAGGTCCGGAAAGTTGAATTACGAGCCCGGACAGTGACCACTTTATCGGGTGGTCGATATGCATGCGAAAAAGATGCCTCCATCTCACGACCAGAATCAAACACAAAGGCAAAGTCGGAACTAAAGAGACATAGAGACGGACGGAGCCACCATTTTCAAGCCAGAATTGGGTAAAAACTCTCAAAGAAATTGAAGTCCCTTCGGAAGAAAAGGGGGAGACTACTGTACAGTCATTTTCGGACGTAGGCGGGAAGGGTAGGGGTAAGTAAATAGGAAAGAAAAACTCGAATGGGGGAGGAGAAAAAGATTCAAGTTTAAATTAACTTGATGTTGTTCAACAGTTGGGTGGATAGTCTTTACCAATGGGGGGAAACCAGAAAAAGTGAGACAGGAATCGCGAATGTGGCTGAGAAAACCCAATGGCAAGATGGGGGAGTGCCGGTGTCTATGCATCTGGTGATGGGGGGGGAGAAGGAAATTGGGCGAGTAAAACGTAGTAAGGACGGTTGTTAAGAGCGCGATTCAATGAGGTGTTTCTGGACGAGTCTCTGGAAAGAAAGCTGTGCAGGAATCAAGGAAAGGGATTTGGGAGGGGGGAGGGGGAAAAATAACGTAAAACTTCACTTCAAAATTGTCGTTTGAACAACTCACATAAGAAAAGAAGAAGCAGAGTACAGAAGGAAACAACTAGCTTTTAAGGAAAAACCGCTGCGGGGGGAACTGAAAAAAAGGGAGTTAGCCCTACCCTTATCGGGGGCAATATTCCTTTATCAAAAAGAAAGAGGAAAGGGGGAAAGGTCTGGGGAGGAAGAACTACGGAGGGGTTGTAGGGGGAAAGAAATTAGATAGAGCAAAAGGGAGGAGTACGTAGACGGTGCTGTTGCCAACACCTTCGACACGCAAGTAAAACTGAGGAGGCACTCCTCGGAGGGGGGGGTTTGCGCAGCCGAAGTAAAGGGGACCATAGGAAGCTTCTGTCATAAAGAAGGGGGGGCGGGTTCCAACTTTTTTCAACCACTCTACCATTACGCTCTTGGGACTGCGCTCGCGTTTTTGCTTGGGGGTAAAAAAAATGTGCAAGAGAGATCAGGGTTTCGCCGCTGGGTGGGGTTCAACTGTTTGGGGGAGTCGCGGAGAGGGGACCACCCGCCCTCCTTCTGAGAAGTGGTGACTCCTGGAGGATAAAACTCAGAATTCGAGACGCTCGTTGGGGGGTCCATGAAACACTTGTGAGCTCCGGGTACTCCGGAAGGGGTCGGCGCTCTCTCTCCGTCAAGTATTGAAAGTCAAAGAGTTGGGAAAAGTGTGAGAGAAGGCCACAATGAAACGAGATTATCGAGCCCGTTTGGTGGGGGGCACCAACTTTTTTCGCTCTTTCTGGAAATGTGTCTCCGCTTTGAAAGAAAGCTTTTTCAGAAAGTGGAAAGGGGAGCGCCGGACACCAAAGGGTCAGGGAAATGGGTGTAGTCATCCAGCTAAAACCGGTTCAAGGGGAGACTGACGTCAATTCCAAAGTAAAGAAAAATTCGCTATGGAGACTCACTATGGTCACGGAAAGGGGGGAGTCCATCATTGGGAGGGGTGGATTTAAGGGACCCGCGTGAAAAGGGGTTTGAAAGGGGAAAAAACACTTCCTTGCTACGAATAGATCTGGTCCGAGCGATTTGGGCCCTAAATACCGTTTGAGAGGGGGGGAGGTACGATTTCGGCGGGGTCCAGAGTGGACGAGGGGAGGGGAAGGGCATAACAGCTACGAGAAGGTAGTAAAGTCTCTTCATTACCGGGGAAAAAGACGTACGTTGGGGTACATCACAGTGTAAATTCGCCGTTCACATTCCCTATAAAGAAAAAATAGGGTGTAGACTAGTAGGAGGCGGGAACGGCCAACCACCAAGGCGAGGGAACGTTATAAAAAAAGAAGCGAACCCTATAACTACCACGAGAAATAACAAAAGAGGGGATTTTCATTTGGGGGGATGTTTTTCGGACGAGAGAACAAGAGCTTTTGGAAAATCATTTGTGTTTTCGACGCAAAGGGAGGTCGGGGGAAAGGAAATAAACGTCAAGAATTACGTCAGTTTAAAAATTCGGGGACTGCCGCCATCAGTGTACACTCGTGCAAAGAGACGGCGGAGGAGGGGGGAGGGGGCGGACTCAATGCCATTTTTCAAGGCAGGCTGGTCACGGCGGAGGTTCATTTTTGTTGCAAGAAGGGAAAGGGGAAGCCAGCTTGTCGCGCAAAAATGTGAGAGGACAACAGGGAAAAGAAGGGTCATTCTTTGGAAAAAGGGAAAAATTCGCAACCGCTTGGAGAGGAGAGAATGGATGGGGGGGGTCCTTCCGCAAGTGGTGAAAAAAATTCAAAGAAAGAGGAAGCTTACTTCCATATGGGCATTGAAAAGGGGACTTTGAGGGAACTTAGATCTGCGTGACTGGAAGAGGTTTGGGGGAGGGGAAACTCAACGTTGTTAGAAATGAAGGGAAAGCTCGAGGGGAGGGGGGGGGAGGTCGCGAGTTAGGCGAACTCAGGACACGTCAGAATGCAGGCGCGATAAGAGTGTTGAAAAGGGAAGCCGGGCTTGGGAAGAGAAGCGAAACCGCGCAATGATTGATATAGGACCGGGGCGAAAAATTTGTATGAGATCAAATTGCATGGCAAGAGATGGGACTGTCAGGGGGGGTTTTGGGGGAGAAGGGGGGGGCTAAACCCTGAAAAGATGCTGAACTGTATTTGTGAAAAAAGGTCAAAAACATTCGATTGGGAGGGAGGAATTGCAGGAAGGGATGAAAAACGGTACGCGCAGAATGGCGGGAATGGATGAAGAGGAAGGCGAAGGGACATCTCGCAACACACGGATGATTGGGAAGTGAAGCCGGAAAAATCCAACCAGACATTTGAGGCTAGGAAAAAAGGTGGGATCAGTAGGAATTGGCAGGAGGATCCAGACAACACGCATCGCTCCTATCAATACATGGAATCTCGAAGAGGTTGATGAAAACACACGTCTAAACACCGGACCATGATGGATCTAAAGGTAAGAAAAGAAATCATAAATAAAGTGTGTCAGGTCCCTAAAGTGACCCTATGGCTTAGAGTTCATAGACCTGTAGGAAAAACCGGAAGGGTAAAACTCGAGCGGAGGGGGAAGGAGGGTTTGTCGTTTTCGAGTATAGGTCTCAGAGCAACGAAAAGGCTGGGTGAAAGCAAAAATCGCCGGAGGTTGCTATGTTGTGAGGGAGAAACTGGTTAGATACAATTGACAAAAAGTTAATATACCAGGGAAATACCCGAAATCCATTAAAGCAAAAGGGTAGAATAATGTAAACCGGGAAGGGGCGGTATGGTTTGAACTGGAAAAAGCAAATGCGATAAGAACAGAAAAGGGGGCTGCAGGGGCGAGTGAAAATGGGATGCTGATTGTTTCGGGGGTCCATCTAAAAGGATGTTGCAAAACTCAATGGGGGCTTACTTAAAGGTCCAAACAGAAACCTAAGGAAAAAGTCCAGGTTACCAGAGATTCTAAACGCGGAACCTAAACGTCCAGAATGCCATTCAAAGAAACGAGGGGAGAATAAAAGAAGTGGCGAAAGGATAGGAATTCAACAACAGATAGGGAAAAACCAAGCCCCAGAGGGGGGAACAGAGAAAAAGATCTCCAGAAACAAAAGCCCGGATGTGGGGATGCAATCAGATAGCGGTGTGGGGACGGGGGGAAAATAGAGGCTGAGAGGGGGGGCCGGCGTTACTGAGACCAGCCAATACCACTTATTGGGACGGTGTGCCGCAGAAACCACCGAGGAAGTAACGTAGGGATGACGTAATTACTGTGTCGCAGGTTTTCAAATGAGAAGAAATGAAAAATATCCAAACATGTAAGGGAAGAATTTTGGGAGACTAAGGAAAGTTCCCACCGATGAGCTATATGACTGCGGGCAAGAAAAATCTTAGGAAATTTGCCAGAAAGTAACAATTCAAAAATGGGCAGGGAAGGGGAACCATATGGAGGCGGGGGAAGAAATTTACACTCTCCATCGAAGGTCAACGGGGGTAACATCACAACCTTGGTTGGAGCAATCAGGAAACTGCTCCAAGAATGCTGAAACACTTGGGGGGCCGAAGATTCTTGGGGGGGGAAAAAAAATGGGTTCAAGTGGAGGGGAACGGGGAGGTGACTAGTGGGTATTCCAGCTAGCCGAGAAGGAAGGAGAAGGGCAGCATGGAAAAAGTAAAAACGGGAGAAGTAACCATAAAGTAGGTACTGATGGAGGGGTCCGGCGACAAAGGGGGGGTTGGGCAAAAGGACGCCAAAATAGAGGTGGTCTGACATTAAGTTTTAAGGGAAGGGGGGGAACGAAAGGATGGTCTCTGCGGCATCTGATGCGAGGAAATAAGTGGCTGAAAAAAAATCCGGAGAGGTCGCGGAGAAAGAGAAAAAATAGACAGATCGGTCTTTGGTGTGGAGGGGGACCGAGAGGGGGGTCACATAAAGCGGAATAAAAAATGATCAAAAAGGATTTTTCTTTCTGGAGCGCGAGTTAAAAAGCGCCAGAAGCTGTAAAAGTTGGGGGTCAAAAAAGCAAAAAAGAGAAGAAGAATGGGAAAAAATATCCTGCCCAACGACTCCGGGAAGGCACCTTCTTGGGAAAAATTCAAAATTTATTATGCCTCATACGGGAAGAAAGTGGGGAGAAGGAGAGGCTTGCGGCAGAAACGAAGAAAAAAAAAGGAAGACAATGGGGAAAGTCATTTTGCTGAGTTATTTGGGTATTTTAAAGCAACCAACAAGGGGATGAACAGGGAAGAAAGGGAGATTCGGGGGAAAGGTTCAGGCCAAACAACCGCAAGTAAAAGTTAATAAAAAACTCCATCCCATTACTGGGCCTTGTGTTTGTCCAAGAAGATATTGAGGACATCTTCAGGGGGCGGCAGAATCAATCCTGCTGTGTTTCCAGAAAATGTTTAAAATTTTGAAGAACGCCTCAGGGGGGTCAAGAAGTCTGGCGGGAGGTAAATCTGGGTTTTTGGGGTTGGAAAAAAAAGCAAGTTATGATTTTCTACGAGGGGGGGGGCATTGAGGAGGACGATCGGCTAGACCCAAAGATTGATTGGTCAACTTAAGAAAAAAAAAGAACAATGCTCACTGGGAGCATCGGGTGAAAATTTCAAATTTTACTCGTATACTTGAGTTTACGCACGTCGACAAGAAGCAGCAAAAAATGGGTCAAACAACGAAAACGGCATAATTGTATGGACGTTACAGCCTCAATTGCGGAACTCTGCTTGTGGTTTACTGGTCAAAAACTTTGGGACCGCGGAGGAAACGCGCAGAAATGTATGGTCTCCTGGTTTGAAAAAGTCACCATGGGCACTTTAGACTGAGATAGCAAATTCATCAGTCTGCAGATAGGGAAAACTGTCAGCCCGAAGTTGCAAAGTTTTATAAACGGGGTAGGCTGAGGTATACTAAGTTGTTCAGGCGCTTCCTCAAGGTTCTTTGCACTGAAAATACTTGTGAATTAAAACCTGGGCGTTCATCCGGACGACTCAGGGACTTTCTTTCCGGACTGCCAATGTTTAGCCTCATAGGGGGGGGTTAGGGGGGGGTTGGGAACCAAACCAACGTTACTAGGAAAAAATGCGTTCCATTTTGATGTCCTGGGGGGGACATAGAGCAAAGATGCTGGAAAACTCAGTAATGAACAATTACTCCCTGGGTAAGGGGGGAGATAAGGAGGAGACAGGGGACATTGGGAAATAAAGCCAACCGCATTGCTTACTACAATCTCGGGGGTAAGAATCGGGGGGTGGAGGCGTAAACCTCACACTTTTGGTACTAGGGGCGACGGTAGCCGAAGATCAGAAAAAGGGAGGCAGGGTCTAAAAGTCCAAAAATAAAAGGAAATCACCCTACGGGGGGGCCGTTCAAAAGTGTTGTGTTCACCCGGCGAGGACAAGAGGGAGGGGTAAATCGTTTGGGGGCGAAGAGCGCGATTGGGGGGAAGGAAAGGATGCCAAAACCGCTCGGTGCCCGGCTGAATGTCTCGCCGCAGTGTTATTGGGACTAAACTTCAATCCTCGGTTATTGGAGACGAGGAAGTTTGGTCTCAAGGTCTGGTCAACGGGGTTCACGGGTGTTGCCAGGGGAAATACATGAAGGGCACAGAAAGACGGCAAGCAACAGCAAGTTCGGGGTACCGGTGTCCCTGGCGCTCAAAAGCAGGGGGCCCTTAGGTGAGAGTACGCTCAGTGGGGTGTTCCATTCAAATCAATGGTAGACAAAAAGGGCACAAAGAAGCGCGGGTCGCGGAATTGACCTATTATGGTTGGTTATGGGGGGGGGGAACGAAGGAGACAAGGAAGGTACGGGGGGGGGGAAAATGGGGGAAATGGGTTTAAAAAAAACGTTAACAGGAAAAAACCGGTCACCACGCGGAAAAGCTGCTCTGGAAAAAAGGGCAAATACCGGGGAAGAGGAAACACAAAAAAGGGGAGAAGGCGAAATCCGGGTGGAAGCAAAAAGGGGCCTGGCTTGTTGGGACCCGATCGGAGGAGAGATGAAGAAAGACAGGAAGAAGGTATTATATTTCTAATTGTTCTTTCGCTAGGAATTGATGGCGGGCAGAGAGCGGGGATCCGAATGGTTGTGGTAAAGGGGTCAGTTAGCTATAATCGCGCAAGGGAATGGTAAAAGAGCTGTGGTCAGGGCTGAGATGGTGCGGGGGAGAAAAAGTGCCGAATGCTGACGAACTTGTACGGGATCCTAGG
>Ga0179593_1600385_pt1 | contig 10279 bp, 13 predicted proteins | sample CZODoug2_1_08_16_FD_185931 | JGI IMG/M metagenome (GOLD analysis project Ga0179593, IMG submission 185931) | Vadose zone soil fungal communities from Angelo Coast Range Reserve, California, USA - CZODoug2_1_08_16fungal (PacBio error correction) | ecosystem: Environmental > Terrestrial > Soil >...
TCACGGCTAAGCTCACGCCAAAAAAGAGGGGGGGGGGGTAAGCAGAGTAAAATATTCGCCCACGGCCATGGTTAGAGAGGGATCTCCCGTACGGGAAGAAGTCCTCGTTGAAGAAAAAAAATTCAGACTCTCGGGGGAAAAGCTCTTCTAGGGAAACGTTGAATAAGGTATCGAGGATTGTTGACGTAACTGCAGGAAGGGGGGCACCTATCTAGGAAGGGGGGGTAGAAGAAAAAAAAGAGTCCTGGCAAGAAAAATAGCTCTCTGAGAAAGTTTACTGACCAATTCTAGCCGGCCGAAAGACAAAGGCCTTTCGACGCATCAGGGGGAGGAAAATCGCTGATAACCTGCCCCTGAAAAAGGTCCCCACCTGGAAGAAATCTCCTTCGCGAGCTAGGGGGGGATTCGCCCGAAGGCGTTCGCGATGTAAGAAGGGACAACGTGCCAAAGCAGAAAGAACGCCCCGCCGATTCAGGCGAAGGGAAGGACAAGACCTCATTCTTTGAGAAAAGAAAATGATAAGAAACATGGTACACCAATGCGATAGCACGATTGCGAAAGGATGAAGAAAAAATCTGGAAGGAAAGAAATAATGTAGCAAAGGCGGTGGAAAAGATCACACAGGAAAGGGAGGACCCTATTCGAGCGTCGCCTCTGAGAAAGCCGAGGGGGGAAGATCGTACCTTCTAAAAGAGGTTCAAAATCTGACTGGAGAAGGAAAGGGCGGGTGTCCTGCGCTGGACCGATTAAGTCGTTGAACGAGAAGGTCGCCGACACGAGCATGAAGCATTTGGTCCAACTAAAGAAAGGGGGAGTAACGATTGGGAAGCTTATCAGTGCGATCCGACCTATAGTAGGGGTTCTAACTTCTCGCGAAAGGGAAGGCGAGGAATATCGAAAAAGATATGAATAACGGGGAAGATGGGGAATCAAGGCCTAACATCAAAAGAGAAGAAATGACTCGATGTCGCAGAGATGATTGTATTGAAGAAAAAAAGGAAAAGGGAAGGACTTTCGAGCGAAAGGCGGCCTTCTAACGGCGGGAGGATTAAGGAAAAAGATACAGGGATTTTGAAAGAGGGAAGACCAGTGTCCCGAGAACAAAGACGCTTAATGCTCAAGCAAATGGGTTATGATTCTGGCGTAGGCTGGGAATAATGCGGAAAGGGGAAAGGGAGAGGAGTGGGGGAGAAAAGGTCAAATAGGGGAGGGGGAAGGAGGAGGAACTAGTCCTCGGAAAAAAAGAGGCCTACCGATCGCAACCAGCCGAAGCGAGAGGGCGATGGAGGCTACTTCAAGTGCTTCGCGGAGAGAGGGAGATCACTAGAGAAGTTGGCGCCTCACTCTTGGACAGGAACAAAGCCATCTGTAACTTATTATGGGGAGGGAACGCGGGGCGCGAATCCAAGGGGGACCGAGACTCTTTTAAAAGATGATACGCTCCTCACGTGGAAAACCGACGGAAACTGTCGAAACTCTCTAGCTCCTACTGCCGAATGGTGGGCCTGTTGAGCACGTTAAGAGCAGGGAGGGGGAAATCGCGAATTCAAAAAGAAGGAGGAGGGAAATGGGGGCATTGCTCGAACCATTAAGCGGTTCTCGAAAAAAAAAGTGAAATTATGCATATAGCCGCGGGGAAGGAAAAGGGAGCATCACGACATGGGCAGTGCGCTTGGCGCGGGGGAAAGAGTCGTCGATTGCAAGGGGAGGGGGGGGGGTCCGATTCTCCTATAAACAACAGTCGGCAAACACGACTCGTTACGCAAGGAAGAAGAAAGGAACTATACTTCAACGAATACTTGCAAGGGGGCTCGCCGAGCGGGCTAGGCGCGGGAAGGAGGAAGGGCGCAAACTTGAAACGATGACCTACAAAAAGGAGGATTGAGAAAGAAGGGGGGGGGAACAACCAACCTGCCCTAGCAAAACTTGCGGCGGATTTGGAAACCTACTCGGAAAAACGTGGGGAGGGATACCTCTTCATTCGTCTTTGTGGGGGGGTGTGGGGGGGGGGGGGAAAGGAAAGCAAGACGTATACACTGTTTAAAAGAAGAAAACACACAAAGAGTTGCCGTTCTGTGAAAAAAACGGGCTTGCTTCCGGCCGCACAAGGCAAGAGAATTGAGTAGTAAGGAAAAAGAGAGGGGAAGGGGGTTTCAGAACTCGCAAAACAGAAAGTTCCGTAATACTCGGAAGGGAGAGGCATTTTGGGGGGAAAAGCTCTTTCTCAGCAGAAGGAACGAAAGGGTAAAAGTTGGCCGACTTTCCGTTTATTGAGAAGCGGGTTCACGTTGCGAAGGAAAAAAAAAGAAAAAAACCGAAGCAACCCTTGAAATCGAAGAAAAAGATCTTCCGCAATGATGAAAAAGTCACGGAAAAAAACCCACCCAAAAAAAAAAAAAAAAAACCCGCCGCTGCGCGCGAGGGCGCCGTATAGTAAGGGGAAAGGAGATCCACAAAGCCGTCAATCGACTCGAAACCGAAAGCGGCGGCAAAAAAAAAACGGTACCTGAAGAAGCAGAAAACTCTTGGCCTCAGTAGCAGAACCTCGCCCGCTGGAAAAAACAGCACAAAGGGGCTGGTCTACCAAAACGTTCCAGAGGAAGAATGTTAATCGCGATGAAAGGGGGGAAAGCTATTACGTTCTCCACAGGAAAAAAAATGGGTCGGCACTGGGAGTGAAATCGCTTGGGAGGGGGGTGATGGCCATCGAAGAAAAGGGGAAAAAAGCGTATCGGCGGCCGCATCGAGAAAAAATGTCGCAAAGAAGAGAAAGGGACCTGGTTGAGAAAAAACGAGTGCGCGCCAAAGGGGCGAAATCGAGGAGAAGTAATCGCAACCCGCGCACTTGAAGAGCCAGCTTGCCACCAGAGCCCTCCTCGCACGTGGAAAAAAAAAAAAAAAAAAAAAGGGTCATTGCTCGTAGGGACGTGCCGTCATGTAAGAAAAGATTAAAAAGAAAAAGGCACCAGGAAACCTTTGCTCTCAAGGGAAAGGCATATCTCAGGGCGTAACGAAAGGAAGAGCGTGAAAAAAGACTTCCCGACGGAAAGAGTTCGACGGCAAGAGAAAACGTGGCCGATGCGCCTGGAAAAGAAAGAAAGGCCCGGATCGTGGGGGGAAGCCAGCAATTAGAAAAAATAAAGGCTTGTGATGTTCGCAGTAAAACAAGTAAGAAGGATTCACAAGGATAATAGAGGAAAGCTTAAACTCGACAACGCTATTGGATTACAAAAGCACATCCGGCGCGAGGAAGGAAAATAGTAATTTGGGGAAAAAGGATAAGCGCAGATGCCCGAAAATCGTTAGGGGCTGGATTGACCAAGCGGAAATTTCCTCGCGAGGGGCGACGCGAGCTGGGGGAAGAATTGCGGGACAAAAAGGATTCCGAGAGTAATAATTTAAACGCGAGGAAAATGGAACGGAGGAGGGGTGCGGCGCTAGATCTATCGATCGAATCGGGCGAAGGGGGGAGACGAAGAACGTGAGCAAAGGGGAACTTTTTGGAGAAGAAGGGAAAAGGTTCCCTGCAGAGCCCTCAGAAAAGGAAGAGTGCGACATCGCGGGGGTGATCCGCTTGGGGGGGGAAAAAGGGGGAAGAAGGTGCGTCAGATGAGACAATCTGCGCCGGAAAAGGAGGAGCCTTAATCGAAAAAGCAGTTGCAATGAGGGGGGAAGGCGCACGCGGGACATCGCGAAAGGCGGGCCAAGGGGGGAAAGGAACGAAAATCAAAAACTAAAAAAGAAGGAGAGTGAAAGGGTGGCGTAACGGGGAATTCGATTGAAGGGAGAAGAAAAGCAAGACTTCGTCGAAGACAGGCCTGCGCGAAAAGGGGAGGGGAGAGGAGTGAGAGAGTGAGGAAAGGAGGGCGAAGCAAAACGACCTTTATCCAAAAGCCGGAGATAAGATTGGTTAGGACCCGTCCTTCCAAAAGCGCCAGGAGTGAGGGAACGCGCGAAGGGAAGGCTGAAGAAGGGAAAGCCGACCGACCTCGGGGGCCGCGCTTCAAGAGACGAAGGGGGGAAGAGAATCAACGACGGAAGTCGGCACGGAAGGCAGAAAAAGAAAAATGGACGCGGGGAGAGATATCTCGTTAAAAGGAGAAGAGGGTCCCAGAACGTTGGTCTTCTAGTAAAAGGTCCCGGGAGCTCTCGAAAAAAAAGGAGTATAAAATATATATATAAGAAGGGATTCTTCTTCACGCTAATAAATAAGGGCGATGGTAATCAAAGGATAGGAGCCAAGAGTCCAGAAAGAACGTGGCGACAGGCGTTTGCCTCTTCCGAAAGAAGAACCTTCACTCTGCCGGAGAAGACTTCAGGGGGAACGTAGCATCCGGGAAGTCGTAAAAAAAGAGGTGACTTACTTGCGAAGGTAAGGTCAACCGTATTAAAAGAAAAGTACGTCTCACCAATACTAAAGTCGGGAGACTGGATTCGCAAAAGAAAGCAATCTCAAAGAGAGAAGGCACACGCTCCGCGTCGCGCAGGGGGAGGGATTCGACGCATGAAAAGGAAAAGATAAAAGGAAAAAACAAAGTAAACACCACGTGAAAAAAACACTCTAAGACTCCTTCAGAAAGAGGGAGCCGCGCGTTTGAAGGGAGGGGACAATTCATACTTGGGCGCGCGCAACGAAGTGGAAGAAGGCAAGCCGATTCAGGCGAAGTGGTGGTGGCAAAAAAGGGGCACGCCGCAGAGACGGGAGGAACGTCCAAGAGTTCACCAAGCGATAAAAAGGGGAGGAAATTGAAGAAACGCTGCGACGAAAGAAGGAGCCCCAGGGGGCATGGCAGGATAACACCGACGCGGAGGACCGATTCTATCTGAAGAGGTCGACAAAGGGCCAAGAGGCCCTTTAAAGGAAAAGTAAAAATCTGACTGCGAGGAAAAGGTGTCTGCTCTTGGAAAAAAAAATGAAGTCGGGGGGAAGCGCAGGAAAAAAAAAAGTCGCCGACTCCAAAAAAAGAAAAGCCTCGGCTTGAGAAAAGGCCGGGCAGGAAAGACCTAGAAGTAAAGAGGGGGGTCTTCTCGCGCCCGGATGGGGCGGGGAAAGAGTCGAAGCCAATAGTCAGGGGAGGGGGCTTAAATAGATCAAGGGGGAGTCAATTGTTTGAAAAAAAAAAGCTACGAAAAACTTCTGGGATTGGGAGATCAGGCGGGCCTGCTGGCAAAAAGAGCAGCGTGCCACGTAAAAAAAAAAAAAGTCGTTAAGCGGGGGAACGGAGCAGTATTTGAAAAAAGTTTTCACGATGAAAGCAGAAAGAGGAGCGAATCCTGCACAGTGCGAGAGAAGGGGTGGGCCGGTGACTGGAGGTTTACGTAGGGGAAAACAGAGCAAGATCAAAAATCTCAAAGGAAGTCGAGAGCAGAGGGGGGGGAAAATTCAAGTCTTCGCGGTCGGGAGGAGTTTTCTATCATCTAGAGGCGAAAGGGAAAGGCGAACGCTCTGGAAAAAGGGAAAAGTAGAAAGGATATTAAAAGTGTCGCGAATCCCGGAAAAGCCGATACGTCTTGTTGAAATGAGTCTCTCGCTCGGAAAAGGGAAAAGGGAACACCACACCTAACCGCCCTCAGTCACCAAAGGAAGAAGGAGCGCCCGGGAAAAACTGTATACGCGTAAGAGAGATGAAAGGACCGGCTTAAAGCATAACGAAAAAGAAGGGCTAGGGATAAAAAGGAGCGGGAGGCCACATTCGGGCGAGGAGGGGCCATCGGCATGTTGAGGAGAAAGAATACTTCGTGGCGGAGGGAGACATTGTCAGCGGCTTGGCGCGTGGGAGATTGAGCGCGTCGATTGCCGGATGGGGGAAGGAATGTCCATGATGCCAGGGATAGCGAAGGAGGGGGGCTGTAATGACGGCTTAAAGCGAGTGAGAAGAATGTCGGAAAATACTTTCAGCGGGACAGTGTGCTAGGCTCGCGCGGGCGGGGGGAAGGCGAAAAAACGTGAACGATGGAAAAAAAAGGGAAAAAAAATCACATGTAGAGAAGGGAGGAAAACCAAAAGGGACCGAAACCGAGGATTCCTGCGGGGAGGGCGGAGACTGACACCGAAGCGGAGGGGACATTACGTACTCCTTCTCGTTGCAGAGGGGGAGGGGGCGGGCGGATCATGCGGAGAGAAAAGGAATCTCTCTCCCAAACAACAAGGAAGAAGTGGCAGGGTACACACCGTTTTAGAACGGGAAGAAAGAATGCAACGAGGGGGTTCTCTTCGGTGTACGGTCAGGATCGCACTAAATCGGCACCGAAAAAGAGCGGGGCTTTGTCTGCTGCTCTGGCAAGGGGGGCCGCGTGAGAAGACCGCCTCCCGTATTTGAGGGAAGGAAATTATGTGGAAGACTTTTCGCCGCGCCCGCGCAGAAAAGAGAGGACCCATTCTCAAGCTGACAATAAGGGGGAGGTCGCAGGCCAAGCTCAGAAGAAGGAAAAGCTCTTGGATCGATTCAGAAAGAAAAGCAGATCGCCGGCTCGAGGGATCTTGATCAAGGAAAAAAAACCCAGGTGAGACTCGCTCAGATGAAGAGCCAAGCGCTGGGGAGGGGAAAGATACGATCACAGCAGTCTCTATGCCGAAGAAAGGAAAAATCTTCCCAGGCCCGAGGAAACCAGTCCGCGGAATGGGGAAGGGAAGGGCCTTTTGCCTGGTCTACAAACTGGACGAGTGCGTCTGCAGGGAAAAAAAGGATCGGAGGTATCGGGGCGGAACGTGCAGAAAAAAAAAGTGCAGGCAAAAAAAAACTTTGTGACGGAGGCGGGGGGGGGGAATCTGCATTGTCGCGGACGGAATCGTGCTTCTCGAGGAGGGGGAGGGGAAAAAAAAAAAAAAGTATTAAAGGGGGAGGAGATTCCATATTGCGGCAAAAAGTTTAGAAGGGAAAAGGGCTTGGAGTCGGGACAAGGCAAAGAGTGCGGCGCCAAGGGCCCAGCGCATCGAGGAAAAACATATGACCGCAACTTGAAGAGCAGCTTGCCAAAATCGAAAGGCGTTGACGTCGGAGGAGCCGGGCCGCGTGCGATGTAGAAAAAGGAGAAGACTTTGCGGACACCCTGAAAAGAACGCAGCACCCTGTGAACTAGCCCTGTGCAAGGAGGAGGCGCATCGGCATCCGAAAAAACAAATCCCTTCTCGATGAAAAAGGCGACGTCAGCTTCAGTGAAGAAAAAATAGCTGCGGAAGGCGCGCCAGCCAAAGGGGGGTCCTAAAAGATTAGCGACATAGGAAAGGGAAAAATTGTGATGTTCGGTCAAAGGGTGGGCCCACTACAGAATCTGGTAATATATCACGAGCTTCAACGGAAAAGGGCTAGACATCTTCCAAGAACAGGAACGCGAGAAGTTAGCACCAAAGAGGTACTCTAGAAGTCGGGAATTAAGCAGGAAGAAAAAGCAGTTTACGAAGAAAAGCAAGGGGCCAATGAGGAAGGCAAGGTCCGCGGCGACTATTCGGAGGGGAGTCGACGCGAAGCGTGGAAAGGGAAAAAACCGCAAGAAATTCGCAGGAGCGAGGCAGGTTACTGGGGAGGAGACTCAATCTTTAAAGGGGAAAAAAACGCTTTGCTGGCTGGGAAAATCGCAGGGGCCTACAAGGGGATTTTGCTCGAATGGGGGCCTATGCGCAAACAGGGGGGACACTTTGTTGTGGGAGAAAGTCCACTGGGGGAGCTGGGCCGGCTCGTTCCGGGATCGCTTGTTGGAGAGCGTTCCTCCTTACCCGGCGCTCGGGGGTTGAAGGTTGAACACGGGTTTTAAAGAAAAAATTCGCCGAGCTCGTGCAAGGAGGGGGCACGTTTGTCGCACGGAAAAGGAACCATCGCGCCCTGAGGAAAGAGGTCGCGAACGAGGAAGGAAAGAGGGAAAGTTGAAGAAAAGGCGGGCGGAAAAACGGGGGGGGGGGGTAAGTTCCGGTTCGAGGAAAAGGGGTATATCCGCGAGAAAAGGGTCGTTAGAGGAGGGGAGAGTGAAGAGGAGAGCGGGGAAAAATGTCGAACGGGGCGAGAGAATTTATTCCGGAAGGGCCGGAGGGTGGGGGTTGGACACTTGGGAGTGAGACTAGAGGCGAAGTCACCAAAGCTTTCTCGCTAAAGGGAAGGAAAAGGGTGTGAAGGGAGTCAGAGGCAATCGTTCAGAGTGATGGGAGGTGCCTTCAGTTCAAAGGAAAGGGAAAAGGACTGCGATGACATGAAGGGTCGCATGAAGGGGTCCTCTGTCAAGAAGTCTGAAAAAATCAAGTTGGGGTTGGCAGGGGGCTTAGACAGGAAAAATGGACCCGTCTATCTAACTCAAAAACAACCACGGATGGGGGGGGGGGGGGAATTACGTGGGAAAACGGCTAATCGCAATAAGGTCTGTTGGGAGGACGGTCCCGAGAGGAAGCCTCCATGGGAGCGAAGGGGGACCGAGGTGCGGGACCTGCCGGCCCGACAGAACTTGCAGAGTTCGTCGGCTGTAGGCAGGGAATCCGATTCCCGAAGTAGGAGAAAAAAGCTTGGTTGGACGGAAAGGAAGGCACGACGTAGGGGGATTCGAAGTAACAAAGCGGCAGTCGGGAAAGAAGGGACTTATCAAAATCCGAAAAAGAGCAAGCCGCTCTTCAAAAAAAGGATCTCTACTGTGAAAAAAACGGACTCGCGTAAACTGCCCCTCGAACTACACCACACTTGAAGGCCAAGCAGGGACACGCTCATTGTATTAAAAAGGAAAGGAAGCTAACTGACCCGCTAAGAAAAGAGACCTTCACCGCCGGCGCGAGAGGAAATCATTGGGAAAAAGGGAATCGAAGTGTGTAACACACCGTCCTCAAAGGGGGCAAACGCCAGTTCGGAGACCTAGGGCACCAAATTGAGGGGAAACCAAGCGATGTGAGTACACGATTCTTCCATTTCGGGGGCTACCGCTTTCGACGAAGGAGGAAAGGAAACCCCCGGAACGGGGGGGAAGAAAAACGGACGTTATGGAAAAAGCCTCTAAAACCCGCGGGAGCCCTCAGGGGAATTTCACTTGAGGGGTCAATTAACCGGAGGGAGGGCGAAAAACTGGATTGCAACAATTAAGAAAAGGAAGACGCCAAGCTCCGCTGAAGAGTGGGCCTCATTGTCCACCTCCAGAAGAGGTGAGCTCGGCGTAACGCTGGAGAGGGGGATCCGAGCGATAGAAGGAGAAAATCTCGCTACGATGTGGCGGAAAAGAGGTTGTCGAGGTTAAAGATAAGTGAAAGAGAAAAAAAATGGGGAATGTCAAGTGTTACAAGAGGAACCTGGGGACTCACATCTACTAGAAAACGACTCTAGAAAGGGGAAAGGGAAAGAAGATCCTGAAAGTGGATGCTATAGAACAAAAGCTCGGCCGGCGAGATGGAGGAAAAACAGACGAGTCAGGGTAATTTTGTTAAAAAGACTAGCCATTGTCACGATGAAAAGAACCACAGGGGGGTGGAAGTGTGACTGGCTTCAGGGGGGAAAGGGAGAAATCTACATCGCAGCTGCCCAAAACGATCGCAAAAAAACAGGTCCGTGCGACTATGCAAGGAGGCAGTAAGGGAGGAGGGGCCGGCGATTACTGGGAGGTCAAAAGAGGGAAAACTTGCGCCGTACCTGTCGCACCGCACTGGGAAGGGCAGCAAAAGGAAAGGCTAAAAGAAGGAAGAGTGATGCCTCCTTGGGCGAAGGCCTCGCAAGAAACCTATCTTCGACGAGCCGAGGAAGCAGAGACACCCCCGCCGACACTCAAATGAAAACCCCCTCAGGCAACCCTAGGGGGGTGACGAACTAGGGAAGAGAGTGAAGAGAAAAAAAAAAAAAGACCTGGCTTAAAGCAGACTGCATCGTAAGGGGGGATACCCTCCCAAAAGGGAACTCCCTTCCCCATTAGCTAGGAGGTCACTGTCTAGGAAAGCAGATAGGTCAGTAAGGGATCATCTAAGTCAGAAAAAAGGGTGCGCGTCGAATCGGGGAAGAGAGGAGGGACGGATGTTGTTTCTGCGAATTTCTCATATCTGAAAGGAAACTATAACGTTCTCCTTGATCGCAAAGAGAAAAAGATCAATCTAGATTGAGAAGAAGAAGTCAACGACTCCGGGCTCGCCAAAGGCTTAAAGGCGAAAAAGGTATTACCTACAATCTGAAAGCAAGAAGGAGGACGGACTGAGAATCGAAGGAAATGGCCCAAAAAAAAAGCTTATCGGACTTGCGGGCGATTTGTAAGGAATCGAACGCTTACACCGAAGCGGAATGAATTACTTCTCAATGCCGCTTGGGGAAGGGGAGGAAAAGAGACTTAA
>Ga0179593_1669151_pt1 | contig 10279 bp, 7 predicted proteins | sample CZODoug2_1_08_16_FD_185931 | JGI IMG/M metagenome (GOLD analysis project Ga0179593, IMG submission 185931) | Vadose zone soil fungal communities from Angelo Coast Range Reserve, California, USA - CZODoug2_1_08_16fungal (PacBio error correction) | ecosystem: Environmental > Terrestrial > Soil >...
ATCTAAAAAAATTGGAGTCTGAACTGAAGCACCAGGTCTGAAAGTATCCTACCTCCCCAAAACGGAGCAAGACGGCTGACAAAGGCCCTCGGGTCAGGAAAAAACTTGGCCGAAGTCTCGACCACACGATAGCCAAAACTGGGGTTAGAAAACAAGACTAGGCAGTTAGAAAAACCTGCCGGACCATCAGCACGGAAGGAAAGAAGTCAAAGGGGGGGGGGGGATGGGTCACCAGAGATATATAGAAAAAAGGACTTTTTTACCAAAAAAAAAAAAAATTCCGGAGCTTTGGCTCCAGCAGGAGAAGATTAAGCAGGGAATAACAGAAACCAACTTAGAGAATTAAAGGAAAATGGCGCAACGAAACATTGGGGGGGAAAGACTGCCCAAACTGCAGAAAACCCACGAAAGGTCAATAAAAATCATTCGGCAAACCAACTCATATATTAAAAAATTGTCCTCAAATAGGAAACCGAATGTGGACTATCATACGAAGGGCGTACTTTCAAAGAAGAGAGGCGTAAAAAGATGACGCAAATCAGATCGCTCAACGCTGGGGATAGGTAATCAATGGTTCGACGGGGGGGCGTTTTAGAGTTCTGGAGAGGATACCGGCGTTACGAAAGAAGCTTATCCTTCTCCGTGAACCCGCAGTCGAGCTATTAAGGAGGGAAATTGAAGGGTTAGAACTCCATCGTGGCAGTACTTTCTCCCGGCTGGCTTCGAGAACAGGGGGCCTGCTGGCCAGGAGGGAAAGTGGGATTGGAGTCGAGAAAGTTGCTGTCAGGGGGAAGAGCCCCTGCAAAACCGACTTTCTACGGGGGGGGCTGTGCTAATGCATGGGAAACTGGAAATTCCCTAACGAAGAAAATCTAAGTCCACAGCGGCAGGAAATAAGAATTCAAAGAAAAAAAAAAGGAAAGACTTGATGATAAACTAGGGAGAATAGTAGGGGACTTCACCTTTATAAAACGTTGAAGGGGCGACAACCGGCTAAAAAAACCCGGAAGGTATAACCTACAAACGTTTGTATTCTAGGGGAACGGAACAGGCCCTAGTACGAATAAAAAATTCTTCAATTCGAAGAAAGTCCGTTTTCCGCAGGGGGAGAGTGGGGAAGAAAGAAAGCACATAGAGGCAAAAGAGTTTGCGACTCAGAAAGAGGAATCGCAAAGGGTCCAATAAAGTGTTCCAAAAGGAAAAAGGGCGAGCACGTTCGTCAACGATAATCGGGGGTCAAGAAGGCACCACACCGCGTCAGCAGGCCTCCAGGAAAGGCAGTGGTCTTGAAGAGAAGACGTTAGAAAAGAAAATTGGTGGATCTCAAAAGGCAATCCAGAGGCACCGAAGAACTTCGATAGAAGAAGTTCCTTCTCAAGCCAGGCAGAGAACCGTTCAAAAAGAATCCTATCATGAAAAGCAGAACACCACCATACATTTTCTGAAGGGGAGAACCCCCTAAGCCTTAACTGTGGAATCCTCAAGGAGGTTTCTTGTGGAGAAGACGGCGGAAAATATGGGTTAAAAGGATAAGTTGGGGAGATCAAATCGATTCAATGAAAAAGGGGACATTGTCACCGGGAGGAAAGTGCTTGGAAAGTACAATGCAAGAAAGGTTTTTGGAAAGTTGCATTAGAAGCTTGCGTCACACGAGAAAGACCCATCCACCTGAAAGGAGCGAAGTCTTGCGAAGGTGAGGAGACAGTCAGGGTCCTAATGGGGGGGCTCAAGACGTACCAAGCGTTTCGGGGGAAAATCAAAGGAAGGGTTGAGGCCGCGGAGTTCCGGGGGGGCATAACTCCTCCAGGCTTCTGATATAGAAGAAGGAGATTCTGCTGCGATGAAGAAGGACCCCTGCCTTAATTAAGAGGTCGGAATAACTTGCAAGAGGAGGGAGTTGAGACAACCTTCCCCAGGCTAGTAAATCGTTTGAAGAAGAACTCGTCTCTGGTCCTCGGGGTTTGTCATGGAGTGAGGGCGGGAAACGGTTAAGAAGGATAGCCTTACAAAAGATACCTCCTACATGGAAAAAGGTGTCAAAATAGGATCACAAGAGTGATGGGGGGGGATATATTGGCGGAAGGATAATCTGAACGGAGAAAAACCTGTACTTCATGGGACCGGAGAAAAAAGATCAAATCCAAGAGTGAATACCCATGCCCACTCGAGACCTACCTTCACCGCTGAATGAACTCAACTACAGAATCGTGCAAAAGAGAGGAGATAAAGAAGAGCCTTCATTCAGGTTGGGGGATAAGGTCTCCGTTTACTACTCGCGCAATCGAAAAGCCATTTTTCTTTCTTTAGACGTAACTCGTAAGCTCGGAAACGCGGAAAAACCTTCATGTGGGGGGGGAGGAGAAAATGAAAAAAGCTTACGGTCTTTATGAGATCAACACACCCGTAAATGGTCTCAAGAATAACCAGCTCAAAGGGGGAAGCCTGGCAGGGGAGAAGATTTCAAATGATGCCAGCCGCTGCAAATCATTCACCTGAAAAAAAAAAGGGGAAGACAGAAGTAGAACCTCTTTCCCACCAGGGGGGGGCCTCCTTGATGAATTTCGGGTGATCGAAGGAGACAGGGAAGTGGATCTCGCACTGTCAAAACGCGAGTCAATCAAGTCTTGATGACGGGAGCGTCGATCCAAAGTGGAAGGAGTCCGAAAAGTGGGGGCTTGAAAAATTCGCTAATGGCATGGAAGGTGAAGAGGTACTCGAGAAGTGGATTCTTAAAGTTCTGGGCCGAGGGGGCCGTGCTGAAATCCTGTAAAAGAAGGTGTAAAAACACAGAAGAGAACCGTCCTGGTGAAACTCGAGGAAGGGGCATTCTGCGGCTGCCGACTCCTGGTTTGAAAGGGGAAGGTCTGACAGAAACGCGGACCGGAGAGGCATTATTTCCATAAGCTGGTAGATCGCATTTTCCAGAATGGGAAGGAAATAGACAACGCTTTACCGGGAAACGATGGATTACGAAACGGACCGGCCGATTGAGGCGTACTATGAGGCGGGAAGGATTCAACACGGTCTATAGAGTTTGGGGCCTGGTGGACGGACGGAACTTTCAAAACAACCGCTTGGGGTAAAAGAGTTATCAGAACTTCAAGCTCCAAAAGGGGAGGGCCAAAAAGGTCTTGGGATTCTCCTCTCGGGGTATTGAAAAAGCTGGAAGCTTTACTTTATCGTGGAAGGGGGCACCAAGCAGAGACAGCCTCCAAACGTAGATACGCCAGAGGGGTTCGCTTCTAAGGTAGAAAAACCGAACTCCAGATTACGGGAATATGGACAATAAAAGGAAGTTCAGAGGCACAATGCCATTACTAAGGAGAAGAAGCCGGGAGAAATTTTCTCCCTGGGGGGGGGGAAAGACAAATGGAGTTTTTCGAAAAAGCAAATAAAAGCCTCGCGGACTGCGTTCCTCAAAAAAAAAGGGGGATCCGCGGGGGAAGCTGTTCCGTAAAAGAGAAGAAGGGTATCACAACTAGATGAGAGATTACAGCGAAAACCAAAAACAGTAGACCCAAATTACATAGTCGATGGCGTGATCGAGGGGCCCTTGCTGCTTTAAGAGAAGAGCAGACAAGGCAATTCGCGAAAAAAGTCGCACCAAAGGACACTTAAAAATTTTCGTACAAGCTATCTTTGGCGAAGGGGGGAATAAGAAGAGTAAGAAGGGACGGTGTCCGGTAAGTTCTGTCCAGTCGGCAAGAAAGGGAGATCAAAAAGCTTGCCGGGGGTTCGATGACGGTCATTTACGGCTTTATTCCATGAACCCGATCGGAAGGAGCGCATCCGGGAATGTCGAACTAGAGTGTCTGACTTGAAAGTACTCAATCAAAAGGGACGATCTGACCAGCGGAACGTTCCTTACCGTGGTCCGGGGACTGAAAGGTATTCAGGGGGGACCTTTGCCCTGGGGGATCCAACGTTATCGCTGAAAAAAAAACTTGTCGTGAAGAAGAAGGGCGAGGACAACGAAGAACCAGCCTAAAGGGGAAGCGAAAACGTCCCCGGAAAAGCTGGGGGTTAAGAAAGGGGGGGGGACAGTCCCGAATCCAATAAAAAAGGGACCGGTCTTCTTTCATCCAAACAAGAGAAAAGAGAGAGATGGGGTTGGGGGGAAGTGTAAAGCACCATTTAAAAACATGGATCCTACCTCCTCCAAAGAAGGAGTAAAACATGTGGGGCGGGTCCGGTGCCTGCAAAAGACAGCTATTCAGAGGAGCAGCATAACCAAAACGGGAGTATGTTCCTACCGAAAACAGTGAAAAGAAAGGACGGCCCCTCAGGGCACGGAACCGCGTGCAAGAAGAGTCGCGAAAGAGTCTTAAGGACGGGGGGGAAACACAAAAGTCAAGCAAGCGGTTGTGCTACCGATGGAAGAATGACTATCGTGTACGTTCATGAAAAGACAAGGGAGAACCGTCAATCGAAATATCACGATAAAAACAAGGTTGATCATGAAAGGGGGAAGCATAACGGAGTAAAAAGGAGGAAGGCAATTATAAACCGCACAAAGGGTACGAAAAGGGACAAAAGGTAATGCGGAGTTCAAAGACCATGTGAAAAACCTAGATGGCGAACTTAGCTTTCGTTAAACAAAAAAGACCGTTGACAAAAGAGATCGCGAAAGGAACGGTGGCGTTTGGGAACAAAAACGCGGTAATCGAGAGAGGGCGAGTGCGTCAAGGCGGGGAAGGAAGCGGATCCTTCTCACTCCGCGCGCGTAATTGAAAGGAAAGGGGAAATTTGTTCGTACCCGAGGTGGGTCTGGAAAAGATTTTCCGAGTGGTCAAAGAGAGCCGGTTCGTACTTTTGGCACGAGATGAAGGAAAAATCGAATTGTGGGAAGGAGGGGGGGGCTGGGGGGACTCGTGGATGTTGGGTTGCCCGAGAAGGCTAATAATAGGGGGCTAAAGTTTTTATTCTTGACACGTTGGGAGCGCTTTAATAAAGTAACGCAGAAGAAAACTAATTAATGGATAAAAATGAAGCACCGCACTCCTTGGCTTTGCCACCAGTCATGTTGGGGAAGGGGGAAGAGGCGAAAAAGCGGTGTTAAGGTTCCCGTCAGAGAAAAGCGGTTTCCCGGAAAAAAAACCTACCCGAGGAGCGGATCTAACAGACAGAGGTGGATTCGAATGTGACAAAACGCACGCCAAAAGTAGCGAAAGGAATGCTCAATTCAGTCCGGGGGGTCAGGTGATATTGGAAAATGTGTTTTCTGAAAAGAGGTAAGAAGGATCCCACCAATCAAAAAAAAAGTGAAATACGTTTCGCGAAAGGAAAAAAAGAAAAAGGACGGTCGTCCCGAAGGGAGCTTCATAAAGGGGAACCGTCGTCCACGGGAGTCCCCGAAAAAAAGGTCGTTAAGTAGCGGTGATCGAGAATAAGATGATCCTCACGGAAGGAATTGTCCAGGAAAACCCCCAGCCTACGTCCCCAGAAACTGCGACTTTTCGAGTCATAGAAAATCAACCGCGGGTCCAAACCGGTCGGGAAGTTAAAAGACACACCACCAGAGTAGAAATGAAACTCCAGAAAAAGTGGAAATCCCAAAATGCCCTACGTGGAGCGTTCATACATTAAGCGCGCCAAAAAGTAATGGGGAGATCATGGAAACTGTAGTTTCCTTCTAAGGAATCATTCTTCCAGGTATCACTTTTTCAGAAAGCGGTGATCCAAGACATTGAACTGTCTCCAGGGCCCTCGTTAGGGAAGAAAAAGCTTCGGAAAGGAGAAAACTAGAATAGTTGAAAAAGTCCCAGAAGCTAAGTAGGGGATACTCTGACAATTCTCTTCCTTAGTGGCGGAAAGACGTAAAATCTTTCTGCTTTGAAAAGGAGTTTACGAAGGAAAGCTTGGGACGATTCCCAGGAGAGGGCAGAAAAAAAAAGGTCTACTTCCAGAGGAGGGGGAAAGGGTTCCAAAATAGGAAGAGTCTTTACCACTCGGGGATGACTGACGTAGAGGGTTGAAGAAAAAGAAGACTTAACGAAAGTTATTTCTTTGCAAGGTTCCAGTCCCCCTCTACTGAAGGAGGCGTCCGAAAAAAAATGGGCCGGGACTCTTGGAAAAAGTTCATTCTTTACTCGGCAATTGCGCTCAAGAAGGTCAAAAAGTGAAGACTGAAGAGCGCCGACATGTAAAAACTGGCAATAAGAAGGAAAAACCCACGGCGGCGGAGGGAGAGAGCTCTTTGAAGGAAAAGGTCAGGAGCCTGAAACGGACAGGACGTTCTGTAAAAGTTCCACAAAAACCATTACCCAAACGCTTGAAACACTATCGCCTCAGACGGTTGGGGGGGAAAATCGCCTCGAAGGGAGGAAAAAAACATCAGAGATGGTCTAATGGCTATCGCCAGCCAATTGCCGGCCAAATTCAAATGTCAAAGGGAGATGGTCGAAGAAACCTACTCAGAGCTAGCTCCATGGAGCGTTCGAGACAAGGGCCGGAACTAAACACAGGCCGCTCGGAAGTTCAGTGGAACAAGCCGAAGCTGGTGTCGGAACCCTTGATACACTTGCAACCCTGAAAAAGCAATAACTTCGCAGAAGGGGAATTACTTAAAAAGGACGCCGAAGCGCCCACATCTTCGGCCCAAAGGAAAAAAAAAACAGGAAACCAAAGCCGGAGTGAGCACCGCTTCGGTGTGAGATCCTCTTGATGATTCAGGATCGAGAGGAAAGGGGAAAGTGAAAAGGAGAGATCCGCGCCGTACTCAATCAAATAGAAACGCACCGTCGAGCAGTCCGCTCACGGCCCATCCGCCCCTGCGTGAAGAAAGGAGAGGACTGGGGGGGGTCAGGCAATCTAGAAGCCTCCGGAGGGCTGGAGGAGGAACCTTGGTAAGGGGCTCGCAGTGAGGGGGGAAGAGTCGGGTGGCAGGGGCGGGGGGGTCATCCTTACCATAGGGGGGCTAAAAAAGAAAAACTCATCCGCGAGGAGGAAACTGCAATTCCAAACAGGCCGGTGGGACAAAGTCTGACGATTAAAATTGACGAGTCTCGGCCTTGAAGGTTCCTGCTTAAGGGGAACGATTGCATTTAAAAGTGAACGATTGTGCTTAAAAAAAATGGGTTCGAAACGATTTAAAAATAGCACCTGACTAAAACTTACAGGCAGGGGGGAAAGTGATCCGGTATAGACTGGGGCTGGGAGAAGAAAACTAGTGGGAAGGACCTTGTATATTCCAAAAGTTGAGGAAGGGTCAAAGACGGTAACCCTAAGGATAAAGGTGGAAGTAAAAGTCTAGACAAATCATCCCAAACACGACGGGGGGCAAAGAAAGGGAGGGATTTGAAGGGGCTTGTAGCCCTGTAACCGATTTGAAAAAAAAAGCGGTCCGGTTTACGGGAGGAATTTAAAGGAAAAATGGGGCTAAAAAAATCCTCAAAAAGAAGAAGCTGCCTCGTCAGGAAGGGGCTGGGAAAAGGGGGAAAGCCATAGGGTATATTGCGCGAGCGAAGTGGAGATTGAAGGGAAAAAAGAACAGGCTCTCGAAAAGGAGAAATTCCTGCGGGAAAGAAAAATGGGTCGGGGGGCCAAAGTGGGGACCGCGACGCCTTCCTCGGGGAGAACGTAGAAGGAAAAAATCTTTCCGGAAGAAAGATCGTATCACAAAAAAAAAAAAATCGCGAAAACCCAAAAAAAAAAAAAGGTTTCGAAAAGAAAGTGAACGGCGCCGGTCCGAGGGGAAAGACAGAACCCTTTCGGGGGGAAAAACGTCGAGAAAAAGGCAAGGTCGAATCAGGGCAAAGGAAAATTTGGGAAAGAGATGCTAAAACTGGTGAAGGAAAGGATTCTCAACGAGTGGGGGGGGAAAGCTAATAAGTTCACGAAGGGCGAACCCTTGGGTTTGCGGAATCGAGAGTGAAAGCAGAAATGCGAAAAAGGGTCGGCTGAACGGAAAGGATCTTCGATCGTCCGGGAGAACAACCGCTTGGAAAAAGGGAATCGGGTTTGGAAAGATCAAGCAAGCAAAGCCTTTTAGGGACCAGCGAAAAACTTTCCTTAGCTCGTCCGGCTGAGGCGTGGCTGACTGAGTGGACCCTGGTTGGGGGGAGAAATAAAAGGAAGGGTATCGCTCCCCTGTTCGAAGAGGGGGGGGGGACTTGCGGCAGGCAGGACTGCTCAGGGAACAGAAGCCTGGCACAAAAAAGAAAGGCCTTCTAAGAACATTTTGAAGAAATGGTGGACCAGTCCTATTCCCAAAAAAGAAGGACTAGAGGACTTGACAACAAGGGAAAGAGAGAGAATTCGAATTTTGGGTTAGGAATGCGTATGGAAAAATCACAATGGGAAGCTGAACAAAGAAGAACAGCGGGATCAAAAGGTCCGCGGGGGGCGCTGGGGCCGTTCCTTCCGACAACAGAAAAAAAATACTACAAAACAGGAAAAAGATCCCAAGTTCCTAAACACACAATCCCAGAAGGTCAAATATAAAAAAAGGCCCCGTGCAAGAGGAAGGAAGTCCTAACAAAGATCGTTCTCGAAAAGGGAGTGATGGCCCCGGTAAAAGCGAAAAACATGCTTTCGTTTCTCCAGCTCGAAGAAGTCTTTCAGAATAAATACAGACCAACACGCGAAAAGCATCGAAACTCGAAAGCAACGAGGAAAAGTGTGAATAAGCACGGTCGTTCAGAAAAGAAAAGGGAAAGACGTTAACAAAGCGGAAGGCAATCGAAAAATGCCAAACAGCAGTAGGGAAGGGAAAAAGTGCGTAAAAGAGTTCGGAAAAAGGGCCTGACGATCTAGAGAAAAGCCAGAGCGTAGCGGTTTAACGCAGCAAGGAGAGGATACTGTTGCAATGGGGAAATTTGGGAGGTTGGTCGAGCGGAAGGTTCAAAGGGGCGAGTGAAAGACAGCGCAAAAGTCAGCTGACCTTTCTCAAGGAGAAGAAAAAAATTGAAATCGGGTGTTTCGAAATCAAGAAAGGGGGAGGAGAGGCGAGCGGGAGGCGAGAGCCTGTTTCGTCTGAGAAAGGAAACTAAGATGAAAAGAGGCTCGAATTGGCGTGGCACAGGAGACGCTTGGATTTCGGTGGGAGGAAAGGAGAAAGCGAGGGAAAGCTGCGAGCTGAGGCTGGGCGAAGCGGAGACCACGTTGGACCTTTAAAGTAAAGAAGCAAAGCCTGGAGCTCATCCGCTGAAAAAAGCCAAAGAGGACTTTGCCCAATAAAAGGGGGGCTGATTGAAGCGGATCATGGCCCAGGGGACAGTCAATGAAAGGGAGCACGTTAGGTCCCGAGCAAAAAAAGGCTAAAAAGGGAGGATACAAGGGAGAAAAACACTCGTTTGGAAAGAATGTACACAAGGGAAGGGTCCTAGAAAGTAGAGGAAAATGAAACGGTCCGTTTTCTGAGGGGGAAAAAAATCTTTTTCGAAAAAAAGAGTTAACGCCGTTTGAATCAGACCATTCGTCAGGAAAGAGGAATAAAACCAACAGAAACAGAAAAAAATCCTTCACGGAGAAAGAAAGGGCAAAAAATGCGTCAGCCTCAGGAGGTGTGAAAGTCCTCGAAGAAACAATACACAGACGTTAACGAAATGATGGTATGAGGAAGAGGGGCAAAAAAAGGGGGCAGCTTCAAAAAAGGACAATGTTCCTGATCAAAAAAACCTTCCAAAGGGGAAAGGCGTAAACAAAAGCAGCAAAAAAGCGTAAAGTACAGACGATGGAGTCCGCCCAAAAAGGTTCGCGAAAAAATGTTATTGAGGGCAGAAGCAGCTCCGGCGCGTAGGGGACACTTTGAACCTGCGGACGTCAGAGAAAAAAAAAAAAATCAAAGGGGCCAGGGGGGACGAGGGAATGGAGACTGGCGGCAAGGGGGGGGGATCGGTGAGTTGAAAAGATTCCGGCGAAGCAAAAGTGCCCAAGAGGAAGGGACGAGTTCGACGGCGAAGCAAATTCGCGGGAAAAAAGGGAAAAACTCCGCTTAGGAGGAAAGCCACCTTAAGGTCGTTGGGAAAAAAAGGCCGGGTACGGTTAAGGAGGAAGACGAGAGAAAAAGGGCTGCCGCAAAAAGGGGAACCGTTCGATGAGCTTAATTCAACAAGGGAAAAGAAAAACTTACTTGGACGCCGGGGGAAGCGCCTTCCGCCATGAAGAAAAGAGGGAGTTTGGAAGCCAAAACTGCGGCGTGAAGGCTGGCCAACCCAATCGCGTTGATGCTTCGCTCGTGGAGGGGAGGGGGTGGATGGAAAAAAATTGGCTGGAAACAGAAAAGGACTAAGCGTAGAGATCCCAAAAAAAAAGCCGCAGGTCACAGGAGGGGGGGAAA
>Ga0179593_1654717_pt1 | contig 10278 bp, 5 predicted proteins | sample CZODoug2_1_08_16_FD_185931 | JGI IMG/M metagenome (GOLD analysis project Ga0179593, IMG submission 185931) | Vadose zone soil fungal communities from Angelo Coast Range Reserve, California, USA - CZODoug2_1_08_16fungal (PacBio error correction) | ecosystem: Environmental > Terrestrial > Soil >...
CGGAGCGGGGGTAGGATGACGGTCGGGTCCCTTAGACGCAAATCCTGATAAGATAAAAGGGGAGAGTCCAAAGAGGCTCCAGAGAAAGGGGTTTAGACGAGTAGGATGGGACGAGTGGGGGGGAAGGGACAGTATCCGGATAACCCAGAGTGATGAAACACCCCAACGAGACGATGGGAGAGATTGTTATTTTGGGGGGGGGGGGGAGGGGAAAGCACGCCATGGAAGTAAAAATAAGCTGAGACTGTGCGGCTTTTAGTAAAGAAGAAAAAAGACCCAGGCACAAGCGAGAAACCGGGGAGGGGGGCCCGCTTATAAAAACGGCAAAGTGGTGATCTTTGACACAAAAAGGCTGGGGCCTTGTAAAGCAGGACGGATTGGGGAGAGATCCTCGGAAAGGAGAATTCAGTGGGAGGGCCACAAACACAACACAAGAATGACTAAAAAGTGAACACAAGCTCTAAACCGCCAAAAAGCTCGAGAAAGAAGGCACCAAGACGGGAGAGAGGACGAGTCATTGGGAACATTCCCAGGCATCTCCAATCGGTAACGCAATGAGTTAAAGGAAACGCAAACATATGTACAAACAAGGTAACTAAACAGAAAAAAGGAAGGAGGAGGGTCTGGGGTTGCAAAGAGGGTCAGAAAAATGGCGGCGTCCCCTGAGCAAAGCGATGGATTCAAGTACACGACCCGCAGATATGCATGAAAGAAAGAGAAGCAACGGACTAAAACGAAAATCATGGACTGGCCTCACCATAGAGTAACGAATACTTCAGGGGAATACGCAGAAGGGGGGGGGAACTACCAAGACGCGACAGGGGGCTGCATTTCGAAAACTAACATAAAGGAAGAATTGTTCCACGTAGAGAGGCATCGAGTGGTCGTGAACACGGACTAACCTAAGAAAATGGAAAGAAAAGAAAAAACCCTGCCCGGCACTAACTAGGCGGAATCGGGGACTTCAGCTTGCCTTCTTTAACAAAAAGGAAAAGAGAATAACTTAGACGGAGGAGGTGTAAAAAAATTTTTGGAGGAGCGGCCTCGCTTGTCATGAATGGTCAGGATAGAGATAGAATCTGTGGTAAGAGAGGAAAAAGCAATTCATCACACCACAAAAAATCAGAAAGGCGGTGGAAAAAAGGCAATGGGGGGCGATCATGCCTTCCGAATCGGAGGGTGAACTCGGGGTATATCCGAAAAAATGAAGCTGGGTTAGAGAGGAGGTCATTAAGACAAAGCTATTCCTTCGAAAATGGATGGGCAAGAGCAGGCCAAAATTCCTAGCACAAAAAAATCGGGAACGAGGGGGATCAAGGACAAAGGTCTAAAGAGCCTGAGTCGAGGACCCCGGTGCGAGATTCGTGAAGAGTCGGCCAGCAGGCCAACCGGTGAAGCGTGATGACAGGGGCGAACGGGAGGAAAGGTCCTTTCTCTCAAAAAACTTTAAGGCGTCAAAGGGGGCCAACTTGGGGGAGCTCAACCGATTCCAACGGGAAAGAGGGCAGGGGTAGACCCAGTAATTCCCACTCGAAGAGGTGTTGAAAAAGAGCAAAGGGGAAAGGCACGTCGGGGATCGATCTGAACGAATGATGGAGGGGGAGACGTTAGGACAGTACACCAATTACCCAGCACACGAAGGAGAGCTCTGAAGGGGGAAACTTGTCCACGAAAGTGAGGAGGCGTGGTCCTGTCCACCTCTTTAAATTGGTGAACCAATGGCGAACAGGCGCTTGGCGTGAAAGGTCAAAAGGGGAAAAGATAAAAAGAGACCATCGTGGGCGAGCTCAGGCCGCCCCGGGGGATACACTGAAGGGGACACTAGTTAGGAAAAAAGTGACCCAAAAGCAGAAATGACCAAGGGGGCTAAAATAACAAATTTCGGAACGAGTGGGGAGTGAGCGGAGACACAAGCAGGGTACAGCTCGAAAAAAAGTTTTCTTTTTAAGTCGGAGAAGAGGGGAAGAAGGGGGACCCGCGCGCAGACCCCCCTCAGGTTATAGTTTCAAACGAGGTCCGTGGGTTCAGGTTGCAGGAGGGGTGGGATCGTTCACTCCTACCGGCCACGAAATGGACCCCATTGGCCCCGTCCTGGAGCTCATCCCAGGTACTAAGGTCCCCGGAAGGGCTTGAGAGAAAATAAAACCTCGATATGAACAGCACCGATGAAACTTCAAAACAACGGTGGGGGGCGACAGACACAACCACGTCTGCGGGTGAGGGAAAAGAGATCCCGGTTCCGACCACTTCCGAGGACTCTGAGTTAAGGAGAGGGGCGAAGAGGTCCGGACGTCGTTCAAATCGAGCGGGCTAGGCAGTGCCGGACACTGGGACCAAACTGTGGGAAGAAGGGACGGCAAGAACCGGAATCACAACAAAGCGAACAGAGTCAGGCGGGGATGCGAAGCAGTGGCCGTAAAGGAGGAGCGAAAAAAAACAAAAGGAGAAATTAATCATAATTTCCAGAAGCTGCCGCAAAATATGCAGCTGGTGAAAGGTAAAAAGGAAAAAATCTACGAACCCTCTGAGTAAAAAAGATGGAGTGACGGCGCCAGCGGGAGTAGGGAGTGAGGGCGGAAAGAGGTGACCCTGACCTGCAACATCAAGGGCGGTTGTTTTCCGAAAATCAGGACGAAAAAGGCCCCGCCTACGGAAGAAGTGACAAAGAACAAGAAGAAATAACGTGTCTTGCATTGTTTGACCGAAAACTAGGGAACCGTTTATCCAACAGGATAGAGGTGTCCGAATCGAAAAAAAAGCCGAAAACATGGAGGGCGTCCAGATTATAGGGGGGATTAGGGGCCTCACGAGCTACAGTTCACAAAGCGATTCCGTCAGGAAAGGATTTGGGGAGAAGGGGGGAATGTCAGGGGACGGGAGTAACCGAAGAACCTGAGAAGGCCTATGCCGCCCACCAAAAGCGGAGACGATCGGGAGAAACTAACGGCCCTCAGCTCCACAAGGTTTTCGAAGTCGATTACCGAATTAAGCGAGGAATGAGGAGGAGGAAACGCACTCCGGCGAAGTGGGACCATTCCCCTGGGCGCACTGGAGAGGGCATCCAGAAAGAGGCCGGGCGGGGAATGGGTCCCGGACGGAAAAAGGAGAAAATTCACGTTGTGCGGATCTGACATCAAAAAAAAAAAGAGGACGTACGCGGCTCAAGACCTGGACCCACCCGGGAAATGCAAGGCGCTGTGAAAAGGGCAAGCCAGGGAGGTAGCTTAAAAAGATTGCGATCTCGTCAATCGACCCAATTGACCAAAACAGACGCCCCGAGTCCCAACATGATCAGACGACGAGGCGCTTCATCGTCTAGGAGAAGGGAAGAGGGTAACAAGAGGCATAAACCCGGGACCTGCTCGGAACTCTACACCCCGACGGCAACCCTGTTGAGAACATGGTGATTGAGTGACACCGACAACTTTAGGTGTAAAGGGAAGAACAGCGAAGTCATCTCGAAGTGGAAATTTAAACCTACTGCAAAAACGTGACGTTGCTTCAAGAACTTTTCGGGAGAAAAAGGAAGGACAGGCATAAAGAAGAGAATCGCCTGGTCGTGAGGATATACATGCGTGTCCGGGAAGTGTCCGTGGCCGGAGAAAGAGCTACATCTCGGGAGAGGGGGAACTGTGGACGTCCCACTACTCCTTCATTGTGGGGAGGGGGGGCATGCCTCGACAGAAAGACTCAGCAAAAAGCGAAAAACTCGAAAAAGCGGGTAGTGGCTGGGAAAGGCAGAGGGGGAAAAGGGAGGTGGAAAAACACTATGTGAATTTGACTACCTTAGAGCTACCTGGAGGAATAACTTCGTATGCAGGGGGTTAAAAAACAATTGAAGAGGAAGCAGAACAGAAAACAGTGAAGGAGAAGGACCTCGTTTTAGGGCGGGTGATCAAGAATTCATTATGTACAAGTTGATCCGGAAGCACTGGTGTAAAACTGGGAAGGGGCGAAGGAAAACAACCCCTGTGGGAAGAGTGGGACCCAAAAACAAGCCCACCGGCGTCATCCCTCCCTTCGCTGGTGGTTTTGGAAGCCCTCGGCCCTGAAAAAAATCAGCGTCCGGCTGAGATAGCAGGCGGAATGAGAAAACATGGTGCAAAAAAAACACGGTCCGAACCCCAAGAGCATCCGCGTGCTTGGAGCCTCATGAAGGACGATGACCAGAGAAGGCGTGTAAGGAAAAAAACAGAAAAGAGTCGAAGAGGGGGAATCTCAAAATACGAGAAATCGACGGCATCCAAGAAAAAACACCAAAGGGGGCCAAGGCTGGCAAACCTGCGGAAGACACGTAGGCAAAGGGGAGCGAGAATGGACTGACCTGGTGAGGGCGGCATGAAATCGCAAAAAAAGAATGCAAAGACTATATGATCAGCTCTTCCACACAAAGGAGGAGGAAACTAATTAAGAAAGCGTCGAAGCCCGTGAGGTCCGAGCATCTAAACCGGAGAAAGACCTGGTCCTCCAAAAGGGCAGACGAAACTACCGAAGGTGCCTATGATTTGGGCAGAGAACCTTTTCCCTGTCTTTGGGGCAGTAGACCGGGGCGAGGTGTCCCATAGGTATGAAGGACGCAGCGGACAGTCGGAGAGTGAGGGTGGACCCTCAGAAAGGGGACTCGCCCCATTCCTTATTAACTCCGAGGGAGGCTTCCCCCCCCGGGGGGGTTTCAGGAAAATAGAGAGAAGGTCGACGTCAAGAAGAACAAGCTGCACACGTAGGAAAAGGAGAAATTTCGATGTGACGTAACAACCAACAGGCAGACTTATTACATTGAAGCCACCCAGGGTGGGTCGAACTCCTCAACCAAAGAAAGGGCGCTAAGGCAAAATGGGAAAGAGAAAAAGGCAGCCTAACATATGAGAAACCGGGACCACTGGGACCAAACCGAATCCAACGGGGGAAAGAGCGCTCATTCCAGTTTGTTAGAGAAATGACGAGGATATAGAGAGGAAAGCTAAAACGAATGTACGAAAAGTAGATTCTAGGGGGGGAGGAAAAAGCAATAAGAGTGGTAAAAAGAGGGCAGAGTCTCCAAATCAGAACTGCTTCGATGGGAGGGCTGTTTTATGATTGAGGTAAAGGCGAGTAAAACTGCCCAAAAAAACAAAAGAGGAAACGCGAGTAGAGCATGGACACGATGCACGCAAGAATTAAGCATGAATGCGAAGAGACCCGAAAGTCGCAAAAGGAGCGGCAATAAACTTCACGGAAGAGCCTAAGCAGGTCCTTAAGGGGAGGAAGGCAAGAAAAAAAAGTTGCCCTACAAAGAAATCTAAAAAATGGGAAGAACATGGGCGAAAGCACAGATTCAGGGAAGTCATCCACCGACATCGGTAGAATGTGATTGAACCAAGAACCTATCCTTGGGTCCTTTATTGAAAAAACACCAATTTCAAATACGGTGCAAAGGGGGGGGACAGCATGCAAAGAAAGAAGAAAGAATAGGGAAAACAAAAGGGCCGTATCTGAACTCCGAGATGAAGGTTAAGCAGGGCGCTAACGGGGGTAACATGAAATGCAAGAAGAAAGCAGGAAGGGCATTGGGAGCAGTAAGGAACATTACGCGTCAATAGAACATCGACGAGGGACAAAACGTCGTTCGGTGGCAGGAGCGGGCCCCGGACCGGGGGGGTGGGGTGGGGATGTGTGGTACGCCCCACCAATCTGGATGTTCTGTAGGGCTGAGACTTATAGAACAAGCGGATGAAAGGATTAACTGATCAATCTAAAGAAGACGCTCTCGGTGGTACCCCTAGAAGTGCGTGGTCAAATTAAACTTAAGCGAAGATATAGAGGGAGCAAACCTTGCGGGGATCGGCAGGTCCGAAGGGCGACGGAAAAAAACCGGGAAAGTTGGATAGATGTTAGGGGAAATCTGCCCGTGACGCTTCGCGAAGAGAAGGACCGGGGTCCAGCTGCAAGAAAACCAAACTAAGAGGCAAACGAGGCCGTTAAAAACTAAATCCTCAGCCAAAACGGCCAATAACGGGGGCCGGAAAACCGTTTGCAGGTTGACGACGAAATGGCCTTATGCAGCGGGAATCAGTGGAACAAGGTGATAAAGGTTCTGATCAGGACAAAGCGAGGGGAGGGGGAGGAGACGAGAGGGAAACTACTTTTCCTCAAGATGGTCGGGAGGGCGTAATTTTAAATTGGTGGACGGACAAACTCTTCGATCGCTGCGAAGTCCACCTGAAAAGAGGGAGACGAGACGCGAGTCGAAGGAGATAGACACATAGGTTCTACCACGAACCTCAGGCTTCTCGAACCTTCCAGCTAACTAATATGGTGACAAGGTCGAATAAAGATTGAAAGATTTTGGCAGAAACTGATGGCTCGGGAACAGGCGTCGGAGCTAAAATCGATACAATGTGATCCAGTTGGTATTCTTAGAAAGAGAGGGAAAAAGACTCTCGGCCAATATCGACCAAAGGAGGACTAGTGGCGACCGGTCGTTGGCCATTTAAATGTAGGCGAAAAAACGTCAAGAAGGAAAGGTGAACATCCCGCTGAGCTTTCTCGAGGTGGGAAGAAGAGGAGGAGGAATACCCTCGATCTAGAATGAAAAGAGGAACACCCACGGTTAAAGAGACCTAAAAAAAAAACACGGAAAGCCCCAGAGGAGAGATACAAGGGTTTTGCGCCCCAGGAACGGACTAGGGGGGGAGGAGATAGAGAAGTTATCCACCCGGAGAAAAAAAGAGACGACCCGCCTGAGGTTAAAAAGGAGTCTCAGGGTGGTACGTCTTCCGGGACGCAAAAAGACCAAAGACGACTATTAGGGCTTGAGGAGAGGTACGAAGATTTCAGGGGAAAATATTCGACGAAAAACTGTTTCTCGATGTAGACAAAGGACTGTGAACGCCAACATTTTAAAAAGGGATCCGGAAGAGGGGAGGGTCAAAAGAGTAAAGAAGGGGCGAACTACTTTTACGGATAAAAACGGGAGAGAGCTTCGCAACCGTTCAGGCTAGAGGGGGTTCCCACCTTGAACACTCCAAAAGCAAGATCCTTGGACGCTTGGTGTCCCAAAATCAAGAAGGAAACCTAAGACGAAACGTGTTAACTTTTCTTTGCCAGACATTAGCCCTCGCTTTGATTGGGTTAAAAGGGACTCACCACACCGCTCGAGGTCGCTCAGCCCCGCCCGAAGTCAAGGCGTCGTGCAACACACATATATTCTGGTGGATGCCTTTCCTCGGGGTGGGTCGCTGGTCCGATGAGACATTTTCAACAGCGAAGCCGGGGGGGTTCCTAACTTCACAGGTTGGCTCCGTGCGTCTAGGAAAAATGCTTTCTCGGAGGATAATCACCAGTGGGGGGGCGCCGGATCCACTCAAAAGCACATGACAAGATCACTCCGGCAAATAGGAAAACGAGCCTCACGTGGTTTGGAGCTCATTTTCCCTCGAAGGGAAAGATAGAAGAGGGACTGAGTCACAAGAGGGGGACATAGGACTTTACCCTTGTAGAAGAGACAATCCTAGTAGGATCTGAACTGGAAGATAAGAACTAAGCAAATCATCAATTAAAAGGTTTTAACTTATCAACCATGCCCCAGCCAAACAATCGGGGGATCGAAAGAAACGTTGACGAAGGAGTGACCACCGAAACCTGTGAAGATTCTAATTTGTGTGAGCAATTTCTCTTCCTCCCGACTGCATACAACGATTGCATCGACCAATAAGGGAGAAAACTAGAAGCGAGGAAAGTCGAGACGGCGCAAAGTAGAAGAGTCGAGCTGCGTTCCCGCCTTCTCCTTCTCTAGGCCCTCTAAAGGGAATGAATCATGTCCACATGTGAAAGGGGTGTGAAAAGGGAATTAAAGCCGAAAGAAGGGTTAGCAAGGGGAAAAAACTCCGAAGCCCCCGAAAGTTCTTTCTGACTGGGAGGGAAAAAAGGGAGGAAGAGCGGAGGTGGGTCTAAAATGGCAATAACAAGACCATCAGGAGGAACTGATGTAGTGGGCAGTCAGATGGAGAGAATGTCGCTACGCGCAAATCGCTCGTGGTACGGAGACTAAAAGGAGGGAGTCCCTCCTTGGTGGCATTCCGCGGTAGGCTCCCTTCGTAAAAGCCACCCCAATCCCTAAAAGGGGATGTACGAATGCAACTGGAATGCCAAACAGGTGAACTTCTAATCTGAAAGGCTTGGCCCCAGAACCTGATAACTGGGCCAACAAGCGAGCAAAAGGATCGGAAGAAGGAGAAAAAAGACACAAGAAGAAGAAGGGAACAGGGAGGCGGGGCAGACCCTGTTATTTCAAACTTTACCGTGATCCTGGTCGTCCTTTGAGGGACCACAAAACACTGGTTAAACTTTCCCGGGGAAAAAGAGAAACCCAAAAAAAGAGCACGGTTGCCAGGGACCGGGAGAAAGAGGGGGGGGGGACAGGATCCACATAGGCCAGGACTACTGGCCCCTTGGGAAGAGGACTTATAAACTCTTCTGAAGTGCTACCTGGACTTATCGGTTCGAAGCCCCCAAAAGGAAAGGGGACTGCGTCACGGATGAGGACGAGGGAACCATAGAAGGCGTAGCAAAACCAAAACGCCAGTAACCAGGCGAAATGGCAATCCGAGGGTAATCTAAATCCCTTCCTAAAAACGCAGGCCAGGCGCCGCCAAAGCCATGATAAAAAGGAGTAAACGGTGAGGAAACCGGTAAGAAACGTGAGCGACAAAGAAAAAAAAAAACGAATCTTTATCTCCAAACAGGAAAGGGGGGGAGGAGAAAGAAAAGTTTTCACGGATAGCTCCGGGTCGGTGAATCCCGGCAACGGAAGAGTCCACGATCGTACCCCCGGGAGAACTCCGACTAGGAAGGAAAGCGAATATTGGATGTTGTAAAAGCCGCCGGTTACGGAGAAGGTAGTTAGCGTATTAGATAAAAACGCGGCATGCTAGGGAAGTGCGACCTCTCCCTTTTAACAGACTAATGCCAGCCCTCAAAGATTCGGAGGTGGGAGGAAGAGACCGACGACCCGCGAAGAATAGAAAAAGCGAAGCGCTTTTCAAGACTAGAAAAAAAGAGGTGAACTGTTCCAACCACCGCACTTAGTACCATGAAAAACCCTTGGGGGGACTCCCTCCTCAATGCTCAACGGTGCAAAACTGGGTCAAGTGCGCTCTAAAAATGCACGAGAACCTGGGGAAAAACCTCTACGCCGAAAAAAAAACATAGGCCATCGCTCATTGCCCAGGGTCGTGGAGAACTGGCCGAGGCATTGTAGAACGCAAGGGAACCAGGCATACCTGCAAAAACATTATATTAGAGGAGAGAAATGACAAAAAGGGCAAAAGGAAAGGAAAGGAACAATCGACCAACTACGGCCTTCAATTTTGAGTCGGTGGAGGAGGTACAAGGGATATCGGAGAAGCGAGAATGGGAATGACTCGTACTAGCACCGAAAAACTGAACCGAGACCGGACCTCCCGGGGGAAGGCATGGCCTAGACTAAAATAGAATGGGTGATTGCATCTCATTTCACCATGAAGCCCCGAAACAGACTACGAAGAAGCAGGGACGCCCCAGGAAGAGGTGTCAATTGAGAGGGGGGGGGGATGGCGAGGAAATCGTGACACCGGAGAACCGAGAAGTGGCTCGGTAACGATAAAAAATGTCACCTGGGGGAAAAGAGGTAGGGGCGACGAGCCGAAGGCCGCTGATGCAGAAATTGCCTAGAGATAACGGACCAGAACGATTCCTGAGGGAAGTGGGAACTCGAGAGGAACTACGTTTGGCCATAGGGAATAATTAGGGGTCTAAAGCAAGGGGAAAAACAAATTGGACCCCACCATAAAATCCTCACAAGGGGGGGCTTTTTAACAGCAGGGAGGAAAAAATAGTCAACGATACGATGGCTGAGGGGAAGAAAAAAACGTCAGTGATGGATAGAGGAAGGACTTATAACTAGAGACCTCTGACCTGCTGGCTGAATGCGCGTCAAAGGCGAAGCAGCAATAGGAACATCTCCAGCTTTTCGAAAGAAAAGAACTGGGCGGCCCAACCCCCAAACAAAAATCGCGAATCGAGCCGACAAAGGGGGGCTTCTTGAGTGGCGCCGAGGAATAAAGGTCAGCTGGGGGCACTGGAGGGAGAGAAAGGCTCATTCTTCTCGCCTAAAAAACGCTGCAAGAGCCATTGGAGACGGCAACCTCTCTTGTGTTAAGCGGGCACACATTAGGGGGACCCAAAAAATAGAATTGTGCGTTGAAGAATTGGCCCTGCAGTCAGGGGGGGATACTGGAAAAAGAGGGGGGAAACGGTACG
>Ga0179593_1691197_pt1 | contig 10278 bp, 14 predicted proteins | sample CZODoug2_1_08_16_FD_185931 | JGI IMG/M metagenome (GOLD analysis project Ga0179593, IMG submission 185931) | Vadose zone soil fungal communities from Angelo Coast Range Reserve, California, USA - CZODoug2_1_08_16fungal (PacBio error correction) | ecosystem: Environmental > Terrestrial > Soil >...
AAAGAGGAGTCTCCCAGAGAAAAAGCAATTGTACAAACAGCCCGCGAATCTTTGGAAGGGAGAAGCCCTGAGCGGCTCATCTGTCGAAGGGCATCTAGGGGAAATATGTTGGCGAAAGGGTCAAGCTGCGGCGCGCCTCGGTACTAGGGGGAGAAAGCTCAAAGGCGGGACGTCGCGAATAGAAGGTCTGCCATCAGCGACGCGATCTGGACCCAAAAAAAATCGGCGCGGTGGGACTTTGAGGGCTTTGAAAAACTACGGGGCGGGCGGAGCCCGTACATGGGAGGTGAAATTCAGGGAAAAAAGGGGAGCCCGGAGTAAGAACGGACGGACAGCCATGGTCTTTGGCGAAGGAGAAAACGGCAGATGTCAAAACCCCGCTGTCCTCGACTTCGGTGAGGTGGGATGAAGAACGGCGGTCCGCCGGATGGGGAATCCAAGGGAAGACAGACACAAGACAGATGGCCGAGGCCCCTCACACACGTACGCAGATCCGAAAACGAGGCGTGTAGAGGGCGACCACGGGTCGGGACCCGATTCCATAGCGGGGGTCCGGAAGAAAAAGGAGGGACACGGTGCCGGTTCTCAAGGAGCGAGGCGATCGACAATCCGCGAAGAGGTGACGAAGCTTTCCGTTTGCCGCATGCAAAGAAAAGAGAGGAATTAGGGGTCACTTCCCCAGAGTAGGACAGAAGCTAGAGAAAAATAACAAGCAGCCGGCCTCTCTAATCGCTTGGCGCAGAGGAAAAACACGAGAGAGCCAGCGCCATTGCCGGCTCTTTGAGGATGGAAGAGAGAAAAAAGAAGGGAAAGCCACGCGTACGCTTTTCAGCAACGTCGAAAAAGACGAGTAAGAAGTTTAGGGGGGCCGTTGTCTCCTCGTTTCCAAGACGGTAAAAGGTGGACGTCATCTCCATAGCGACCAGTTAAAAAGGGGAAAAAAGGGAGGAGAGAAAGAAATAAAGAAAACCCGCGCAATGGAGGCGCAGGCGCAAACGGAAAATCCTCAGCGCCCTCGGGAGAACCGCTGGGAGAGCTGGCCTCGAATTACGAAGGAGAACCTCGAGGAGGGGGACAAGTTCACGGGAGTAAAAGGGACGGCAATTGCCGAGGCAACGGGGAGACGCTCACTGCCTTCCACCGCGACGCAAGACGGCACAGGAGGGGGAAGGAGGGGCTAAAAAAGTCTCCAGTAACGCGAGCTGAAGACGGGAAGAGCGCCTCAACGCCTCACACGCGAGATCCCATCTTTCTTGTCACGTGTTCGCAGGCAAGAATCCGCCATTTTGCCGAATTATAGGCGGGGACCTGTCGGTCAAGCCACCCGTGAATGCAGTATCGTTATTCGCCGGAAAGAATCATTCACTAATTATATTTCACGTTCCAGTAAGGGGGAAAACAAAAAAAAAAAAGGAATTCTCATTCATCACGAAGTCACCGCTATCGAGGCGGTCGGTAGGGTTACGAATCTCGAAGGCGTCTGTCCTAGGAAAGGTGTCTGAAGGGCTCAGAACGGCCGTAAAAAAAGAGCGACCGTTGCTTCAATCATTGGCAGAAAGCTGTGGCAACCGACTCTGCCGCTTGAAAAATGACACGGTACGTCCACTTCACCACGCGCAGAAACATTCAAGTGACACAAAAGCTCAGAAGCCTCCCACCGAAGAGGCCTACAGGAAGGTCGAAGGGGGCACGCTATATCCAGAAAGCGCAATACAAAAAAGCGACCATTTCGGGGCCGGGGGAAACGGGACGGCCGATGCGCTCCCCTTGTGCAAGCTCTCCGCAGTGGGATGACAATTCGCCTACCTAATTAGAGAGGGGAAAACGTCGCCCCACCGGGAGCTCCGCGGGGGGGATCGACATCGGGGGGGTCCAACTCGTTCGTCGAACGAATAAGGAGAGATTGCAGGTAAAAAAAAACAAGATAAAAAGAAAAAAAAAACAAAATCGGAGCACGAAAGAGCATTTGATTCACTCTATCTGCAACGAGGCCCGAAGAAAGAAATCGACGCAGTCCTTAGAACTACGGAAGTAAGGAAACTTTTTACAAGATCCCGAGCAGGGGAACGGAAACAGGACGTCTAATCGTAATGTCGGTGGTGTCTGTCAGCAACCAAGCTAAGACAGCGCCTACGCAACAACCCACGTAGAGGAAAATATGAGAAACTTCGGGAAAAGGGGGCGCCGGACCCACGCAAAAGGCGCCATAGCTTCTCCTCCCTGCGGCGGTCGAATAGGAAAGAAGGGAATACTACGCTTTTTTGGTTAGCGCACCGGCCGAGGGGGGGAAGAAAGCGCGCGAGTTATTGAGGATTCTCGCGCAGCAAACATACAAAAGGGAGATCGGGCGTTTCGGGACAACTCGGAAGGATGCACTCAAAGCCCATCGAGGGAAACGAGCAGTCCTATGTCCCCGTCATAGCAAATCGTCGAGAAGCGGTGGGTCGAAGGAAGGGGAGTAAAAGGAGTAGGTAGGCGAAGATTTGCAGCGAGAAACAAGCAGGATGGGCCTGCACGAGGCGTCGCCACAAGGGAAAAATGGTCGCTTGAGTTGAGCACCGACATGAAGGGGAGAGGGGATGAGGAGACCTTCGGCGAGGTATTCTCATTTATCACGTCGAGAATTGTAACTATGTTCTTGAAATTTTGGGGCCTCTCGGTCGACGGGATTCATAGGGGTGCTTGCCTTCGACAAGCAAGCAAAACAATGGAGACTTCTGTTAGCAGGCCGTTCTGCAGCAGGCGTACGGGTCTCCCGCGGACTTGGCCCAGGAAACGTACCTCCGATAAAGGTCGATAATGCTGTCGCGAATGCGTAGGAGAGGGTACATTCGACAAGAGGGCCTGTAAACGAGGGCGAAAATACTTAGAAGTAACTCAAGGGGGATATGGGAAAGGCGGGAAACAGATAAATCGGTTTCGATCGGAACGATCGTTCGTCAAAATCGGCAGGTCGGAGTCCTGCTATCCTTTTCGCCCATGGCCAAGGCGCATCAGGGAGACCGTCGATTTCCTGCGCTGAGAGGGCGCCGTCAAAATCCCTTCTCGCTCTTAACTGGAGCAATGGGAAATCCAGGGCCGCGGGACTCCTTGCGCGACAGGGTACTCGTGCGTCGTTCCCTTGTCTAGTCGAGGGGACATCTTCTCTACATTCCCTGACCTGTCCCATGCGAGGAGGACGTGACCCGGCCTTCGATTCGGGAGGTGCTGCGGGAGGGGACCACGTTGGGGCCAATGCTGCTGAATTGCGGGGAAGACTGACTCGAACCTCGCCTACGGGGCGGAGGAGGGCGTCATCGAGCTCTCGCAGACCTGGAAGGCTAGACATTACGTCGTCCCCAAAGGGGTGACCAACGACCGGCGCTCGAGAACGAGAGCGTGAAAAGCAGAGAAAGCCGTCTAAGTTTGCCGCCGCTAAGCGCGCTGACATGTCCGCCTGGCTTGCTAAGCTTCTATCCTTCGAACGCAGAATGGGGGTGAGTTGAGTGTTGGCGCCTGCACCGCGAAACTCACGAAAACGGCTGCTTGCAGCTGGCGTTCTATGCGAACGCGGGACCGAATGCATCGATTGGGGGCGGGTCGGGAAAAAACCGGGCAGAGGCAGGCGTCCATTCCGAGAAACGCCGAGGAGACGGGGCTGGGACGGCTAGTCGACTATCAGCGCAGAGACAATCGCACGTCCGAGCGAAAGGAGGGGGGGGACTGGGCGAACAAGGAGTCCGTCCATCTGCGGGTAGGGGCGGGAACCGGAAGAAACTGCACGTTGCCGTCCGGGGCCCATCGGTAGTGGCTGGTTTGCAGCTCCTTGGGGAGATCCGGCGGCTCTGTGCGCGAAACCACCGAAAACAACAAGAGGGGTCTAAAAGAGATTGACCGTGCTGGCGCTCAGTCCCACCTAGTCCTTCCGGGCATCCGGCCACCGTTGCGAACAAAGATACGACTAAGGTTACGGGAAAGCACGCGTCAGCGTCACCTTTTCAGCCCGCTGCATGGAAAAGGGACCAGCTCCGCTCGCAGTCGCGACTCGGTTGCTATTAATCTACGTACCCTTCTTGCTCAACTAACGGCACGGCGAAGGCGCGGCGGCGGGGAAGGAGCCGAACCCGGGGGACTACTCTCCGCCAAGAAATGACAGGCTTTACTGGCCGGCGCGAGCCCAAAGGGACGAGAATCTCCGTGAGTACACCGATTCGTCGTCTCGTTCAATTGGCGGCAAGGGGTAGGATGGAACACCACCGCTTCTTCTTCACGGACGCTCAAAACAACGGAGGAATATAGTATCGGGGTCCGCGGCGAAGCCAGCTTCCCTCCATCTCGCGGAAAAGCCAGAAAGTCCGTCCGAGGAGCGGAGGAGCCCTTGGGCTGGAGCAGCCCAGCAAGGAGAAGGAGGGACAAGGGGGAGTAGTCTGTCGCGTCCTTAATCGCAAGGAACGAGTGCGAGAAAGGGGATCGCGTCGCGATAGCCCCCTATAGAAAGGAAGTCGAGCTGGCGTCCCTCCGGGACATTGCAGGAGCTGTGGGAACTTGAAGGGGGGAGAGGGGGACGGCGAACGCCCTTAACGGATCGTGAGAAAAAAACAGCGGGGAAGGAGAACCTAGCGTCTAAGAGCCAGGGGCGGGGCGACCAAGTGTCCGCGGGATGTCGACCAACAGAGGGATCATTAGTGAGGGCAAAGAGCCTTGTTCAAGCAAAAGGATACCCCCCATACGCTCCTAAAAAAAAACCTTATCAGCCAAATGAGTGTAGATCGCTCCACAGGGAATAACGGACGCTCCAGAGCAAGGTTCGCGCATCACGCTTACTGCATCGTTGTGTAAACCATCGAGCTTATAGAAAAATACCAGTGCGATCGATACGACAACGCGAGGGTTGGGATGTGGGGGGGGGGGGGGGTGGGGTGGGGGGTGTGGGTGTTTGGGTGGGGGGGGGGGGTGGGGGGGGGTGGGGTGGGGGGGGGTGGTGGGGGTGTGTTTTTGTGTGGGGGGGGGGTGGGTGGGGGTGGGGGGGGGGGGGGGGCTCGGGAGGGCTCGTCTACCTTCGAGTCGTCGAGGAACGCATCAGCTAACGCGTAGTTGATCGACTTTCAGACCACACGAGATGCAGCCAACATTGAAGCGCAGGAGGGGAGGTAAGAGCATCTGTTAACTTTGCAGGGGGGCATTGTTGTAACGACCTGGAGGGACAGACAACGTAGCTGTAAAATTGCCGAAGGGAGAGAAAGCCAGCGACTCTCGGCGCACGAGGCAATGTCGATCGCTGACAGAATACGCAATTACACTCGCCGAGAACCTTCACGAGTCTTCAAAAGGTTCACGCGTCAAAGGAAGCCAGCCGGGCTTCCCCAGCGCCTCGAGACCGCTGGGGGATCTGCAAGGGAATCGATTCGACTAGGGACCGCCGCCGCCTGACACTTGTGACGTCGCAGATTGCCGCCTGCCTAATAACAGAGGTACGACGCGCAAGCGCCGCACAAAACGAGGGGGAAGGACGGGAGACGCTCGCCCCATCTTGAGTGGAAAAAAAATGTGGCAAAGGAAACGCAATCAGGACGTCAGAGAGAACAGACCTCTAGTACCGGTCACGACAGGAACGCCCAAGGGAGGATCGCCATGGCGAACAGGCAAGCAAAAGGATTAGACACGGTCGTCCCGGGCAACCCAAGCCGATTAGTCGCCGGAAATAATCGGATCACCATTTATCTGCGAGGGTAGCCGAGCCCGTTAGGTAACCAACAACAGTTAGACCGGGTAAAGGACTAGGAAATTCGATCGAAACGCATAATCGAGGAACGTCGCCATACGCAGCTTTCTCGAGCAGCTGTACGGGACGTTCCCGGGCGGGCTGGAGAACGGACTGTACCTCCCGAAGGGACGATGGCTGTGACGCGGTCGACTGCGCAACTAGCCGTTCATCTCCGGAAGGCGGCAAATCACGCCAGAACCTGCATTCAGGCCGAAGCTCGGAGAAAAGACGGAGAGCTCCGCCAGGTAAGAAGGAGAAAGACCAGGAAGTCCGCCCAACTGTGAACACAAGAAATTTCCGCCGTGCGCGCTACGAGACGGCCGATCCTCCACTGGGGACATTGGGCTGCCCCGCGAATTAAACGCACCTACAGCCCCGAGCAAAGTCACGGCACAGGGCGCCACCACCGATCGCCACCATTGCAGAGACTCGAAAAAGGAAGCGAGATTGTCGGGCAGGGAAGCTTCGGCGTCTACCTGGGGAGCAAAGAGGTGAAGGAGAATATCTTCCGCGCGCCGGAGGTCCTCAAAAAGGGACGACGAAATGGACGGCTAGGGAACGGAAGGGACGCAAACAGCAAGGCGCGTATCAAGATCCTCGGGGTGAGCGAAAGTACGCGCAACAGAGGGGAAATGGCGCACTTGCTTGTCGTCGCGACCGTCCCGACGAAGAGATACGAGAACCACGGGGAGGAGAAAGGGAGATGCTTGGCATCTCGTGATCTGACACCGGGGAAAAAAAAGGCGACGGAAGCATCGACGTCTGCACGGTACTACAACGGATACTTGGACTTGATACGCCGTTGTTATTGGTTCGCGAGGCGGTGAACGCAGGATCGCGTCAATGTCTTTGAAGTTCAAGAGTCGAGAAGGAGAAAAAGGACCGAGATACGGCGGGCGCCCAGGCTGCGCAAAGCTAAGAAGGCTGTCGCGGAGAGTTGCAGTCATGTCGGTGGAAAGGAGGAGGCGAATAGGTGGTGCCGCAGGTATCGACGATCTTACTTAACGCGACGGGAGTTAGGGAGGTGTAATCGCCATGCCCGACGAGCCGAAAACAAGGGACGATCGATAGCGCCACCCCGGCCGGCGAAATGGTCGCTGGGGCTAGCACGCTTTTGCAAAGGATCGCGATGCAAGCGACCTGAAAGCGAGAGGGCCGAGATAGGTGTCCTCTGAGGTAAGCCATACTGGCAGTCTGGCGGAGGGGGAAAGGGAAGTCGCTCCGTACTTCCACCGAGCCCCAAGAAGCCAGCTGTAAGGGACGAAGTCGACAGACAGGAAAAAAAGGCGGGTCACGGCGCGTAACTTCTTATTGTATGCCGTTCTGACAGCCGCCGTAAAACGAGGGCTGGCCTTCGAGAAAGCGGGCGTACCTGCACCAGACGATCCTCAGATCGATAATCCCGGGAGGCGGAGTCGTAGCGGGACTCAACAGGGGGGGTTGGGACTTACGGAAAGCGAATTTCAATACAATGGCTATGATTATTGCCAGCGGACAGAACATAAATTCCGGATGGTTGCCGAAGAGAACGATTCGTCGGCGGAAAAAGAGATAATCGGCATGTCGAGTCCTTCTGGAGACAAGGCTACTACGCTGAGCCCTTCGTGCCTTCGGTTCCACCGTCTGACGTTCAGACTCCACGCGGGAAGGAACAGGGAGGCCCGAAAGATTGCCGCCTCCGGGCGCGCAGAGGGTGCTTCTCGCGCGTCCGCTGTGAAGGGCGGTCATCCGAAATTGTCAGGAGCGGCTCGCGGCGGAATAAAGTTGTTGCCGGCAGCTGATGGAACCAGCGGTTCGAGGCTGCGGGAGGGGGGAGCTGAAGCTCGACTACGGCTAAAGCTCCTCTGCGCGTGACGGTTCTGCGGGCAGGAAGGACACAGGGATGACCTGGGTCCGCGATTCCTGACGGGAACCGGGGGAAAGCGTCTTCTCGGTGACGATCTGTCGCCAACAGGCGTCAAAGTTCAGTCGAGAAGGGCGTGCTGCCCCATATTCGCCCGCAGGGCTGCGGGGGACATAGATCCGAAATTCGAACCGGCTTCCGAGTGTTTCTGCACCACGCCAAAGAACTCGGAGGCTTTGCGCGACGTCTATAGCCGGACGCTATGAGAGGCCAGAATCGAGTTCGGCATGCAGGGCAGATTTCCGATAGGCCTTCTAGCGGCGGCTGTCGTCGAGAAGAACTTGCGAACAATCGAACAGTCGCGCGGAGCGGACCTGGAGAAACTCGCTGGTCATCGCGGACGTCTGGTCGCGACGCGGGTGGCGCGAATACTACAAAGTGGGAGAACGCTACCGGTTGGCTTCGGCGAAACCATCTTTGAAAATGGGGTGGACGGGCTGAAAAAATGCCTGTATCGGCGACACTAAACAAACAAAACGAGGGGGGCGACCTCGAACTCCTTCTTTGGCAGGAGCCCAACCCTGTCTCGGTTACGGTACACGCGCTGACACTGTCAAAGCTAAACCGGCTGCCATAAGTCGTCGCGCCCCAAAGGACGTAAACGATTCAAGCGGGGGGGGCCGCTGAGACGGGGCGAACAGATCGATCGTCTCATGGCCGAATCTAAAGACGGCCCGCTCCTGCGCGGGGCGAGAAAGAGGGAGAAAGCTCCGCGTTCTCGGGGAACGAAGACCAGCCCTCGCCTCTATGCAACCAAAGGGGGCGGGCGACGCCACGTTCTAGGCAGATCCGCCGGAGGAAGAGGAGGGATGGAGTCAATTGCTGGCAGGAAGGGAAAATGTCTCGTCAGCGTAAGAGCTCAGAATACACCACCCACTAGGGGAGGGGAAAAAGAAAAAAGCGTCAGGCGGCTCCAGCTCCCCTACGCGCCCTGCCCAAATGGGAAGAAGAAACCAAGAGAGGGTGTCGTACTCTTCGTCAGAGATGCCGTCCCAAAACTCCATGGCTTCAGAACCAGATGCTATTGGTAGTCCGAAAAGCGGCCCACGCAAAGTTGGAAACCGCACGGGATCGACTTCGAGGAGTTCCCAAAAGGCGCCGCGGGGAAGCGGCAGCCCTCCGTGGTGATAAAAACGTATACTACCTTGCAGAAGGAAAAGGGGAAGGGATGAGCAGGGGCGCGACTCCCCTTAATGCGAGGCCCTTAGCTGACCATGCCGGAGTCCGAGCGGAACAGGGGTCTGGTCGCCGAGCGCCAAGAAGGGGCCTCGAGTTCGCCCCGAGAGCTGCTTTAGGAAAGGTGGTCGTTCGCGTCATACTCGCCGGATGGCATCCAAAGTAGAAAAAAAGACCCCGAAGGCCGAGGCCGACGCAAAACATGTATCAGTCCGCAGGGGGGAAAATCGATCGGCGTGGAGGACGAAAGCGCTCGAAAGACGTCCTACGCACGGCTCGAGGACGCCAGTCCTCTCTGCGGTACAGTGACGGTCCAAAAAGCGCTTGATATTCTTAGCCGACCAAAAAAGACAAGAAAGAGGGGGGGATGGAACCGACAGCTTTCCGTTCTCGACAAAGTAATCGTCTCCTGCACCGGCGTCAATCGCCGTAGAAAGAAAGCCGAAGAAGAGATCTCTTTTGCTTGCGTCGTGCGGCCAAAAAAACCCACTGAGCAAACGGGGAAATTGAACGACGAATTTCGGTATAGAAGCGGTTTGAATAACCACGGCGGGGGTCACACTCCTGGCCGGATACCCGCAAACGTAAGTCAAGAGGGCGAAAGAGTCCGCGCGACGCAAAATACGTCAAGAACGTGGGATCAGAAAAAAGCGACCAGGTCATACGCTCTGCGTAGGAATCGGCCGAAAAGAAAGGCAGGGCAGGTTTCGAAGTCGAGGCCGGAAAGCGCAAGAGAACAGCTATCGAGAACCGCTGGGTCCTCAGCAGAAAGGGAAATCTAAAAAAGGGGGGAGCCAGAGCGTCGCCGCGCACTGGGCAGTAACATATGAGAAGACGACGACGCCACGCTAGAGGGTCATAGACGGCCCGGCGCGGCAAGCCGGGCCCATTGCTCACGCGGGAGGAACTAGTATTGGAACTGGGATCTATAGGAAAGATTCACTCGAAGGCTCAGCATCTTTATCAAAGGCCAAGGGCTACCAGGATCAAGCGGACTCCGCACATGGCAGAAATTAGATCGGGATGGAGAATCGGAGTCCGCGGTCCAACCGCAACTTCAGTTACGTTGTCCCGTGAAATCAAGGAATCTAAAGTCTCCCTTTCCGTAAGGAACCAACTCCACTGAGAAATCGCAGGGGATTCGAGCCGCATTATCAGATTCGCCAAAGTAATCGGCGGGAAGGACTTTCATCGACGAGCATCTCCTACGAAGGTGAATCCCTGCGGCTGACTGGCCTGTACATCAGAAGAAGCCGGGCTTCGCATTGCCGTTGGACCGTACGGACGACGGGAACTCCGCATTCCTCGAGTTCAAATCTGCGAATTACGAAAAAGGAGGGGAAAGTCACCAAAAGAAAGACCTGCAGTTCAATTGGCGAAGGCTCGAGAAACGGGACGAGGAAACATAATGTCGAAGGGGAAAGCATCCACGCAAAATGAGACCACCCGACCTTTG
>Ga0179593_1758531_pt1 | contig 10278 bp, 11 predicted proteins | sample CZODoug2_1_08_16_FD_185931 | JGI IMG/M metagenome (GOLD analysis project Ga0179593, IMG submission 185931) | Vadose zone soil fungal communities from Angelo Coast Range Reserve, California, USA - CZODoug2_1_08_16fungal (PacBio error correction) | ecosystem: Environmental > Terrestrial > Soil >...
AAGTGGAGAAAAAAAATCAAGGGGAAATTGGGGACAAAGCGTAAGGGGACGCCGCTGAGGCGGAGCTATGGTTTTGCCAGAGGTAGGGTCGAAAAGGAGACGGCAGTTCCGTAGTCAAGCATCGAAGCGAAAAAGGAAGGACTAGAAAAGGGTCGAGAATCCAGTCGCGCCGCGCTGAACCGTTCCGCCTGGAAAAAGGGAGGGACCGGAGATTCACCATGGAATACGAAAAAACCGGAGAAGCACGCAAGGGGGGAGCAGCAAGGAAAGGGAGGGGCAAGGAAAGGAGCGAAGGGGCGATGACTCACTAGAGAAGGAACAACAATCCAAATCTCACCCGGTCAAAGAAGAGACGTCTTAAGCGTCATAAAGGGATGGCTAATATGAGTGAAGGAGGAGCCTTCCAGGGGAAGGAGGGGGGAGGGAGCATTGGAGTAGTAGGTGTCAAGCATGCTCTAATATAAGGAAATTCAAAATCTACGATTTTAGAGTAAAACAATCCAGGGTATTTAAAGGGGGCAACGGGGGTCGGGGAGAAAATAACTCGGGAGGGGTGCCGTTATTAAGGCGGCCATATCAAAAAAAAGGTTCTTCGGAAGTGGCGTGAGGAATGGGGCGCGAGGGGACGCGAACTAAAAACGAAAAAAAAAAAACAAGCCTGCCGGCAAAAAGAGACTGAGCTCCAGGGAACGGGACTCGGGTAAAAGGAGGGGGAGGCAAGTCTGAGGGCACTGAGAAAGCAGACATGTGTTCCTCAGGCCTGCCGTCCCGGGCGATGGCGGAGGAAAGGAGCCTGCTCAAGGCTTGCTCAGGAAGCGGAGTTCTCCGGGTGGGAGAACTGGAGGGGCCAAAGACGAAGGAAGGGGGGGAGAGAAAGGTATTTAAAGGGGACTGGGGGAGGAGGATCCACGGAAAAGGGGTGGAAAAAAAAAAAAACCTGAGTGCCGCCCGTCCAACAGGTCGGGAGAGGAAGGGAGACATGAGGGGGTAATGTCAAATGGGTGGAGGAGAAGAGATTCCTCTGAAATCTAGGCAGGAATCTTCCGTACAGACACCGTCGTGAATCAGACTGCGGATGCGGCAGCTGTCAAAAGTTTTGCCAGCTCGGAGGGAAGCTAGTGGCCTGTAACGGTGGAAGAAAGGACGCATATTCATCCAAACCTAATCTTCAAGATGTCGTCCAGGGGGAAGAGAAACTCCTCTAAAGGCATGGAGGTGGTCTGAGGGGGGTTGGAAGAGACGGGGGGGGGCCGTTAAGAGGGCGTTAGGCCTCTCGGCTTGACTCGGCGTATAAGGGGAGAACCTTAGAAAAAAAAAAAAGTCAAAGGGTTATGTCCGGGGGGGGGGCTGACTCCGCAAGTAGTTCATGCCTCGGAATTTGGAAAAGTAAGAAAACTTGGGCGGAGTAAGGGGGGGGGGGAGGGTGGGATAGAAAAGTGGCACGTCGCGCGAGAAAAGATTGCCGAAGTATCGCCGGTTGTGAAGGTTTAAGGGAAAAGTTCATCGCTGATCTAAGGGGCGTTCCGAGGTCTGGGGGGCCTAAGGAAAAGAAGGACGGAAAACTTGACGCAAGGCGAACTACTTGGGAACTCCAAGCTAGAAAGTTCGGGGGATCGCGGACTCGATAGATGCACCGGGGTCCCGGAGGAGGAATTTGGGTCAGGTCGACTTTCGGGCTGGATGGGCAGGGAAAAAAAAAAATGGGGTGCGTCATGACCCGTTTACTGAAACTAAAACACACCATATTCCTGGGTCCATATCCAATGAGTGGTTTGCAGAGGGAAAATATGAGAAAATGGGGGAGTTGACACTAGGGTGCTGGCGCGAAAGCCTGTTCGGCTGGGGGGGGCCTCGTCATATCAAAGGGTGAACCTAAAAAAAGGGGGTCCTTCGGGGGGAGGGGGGTGACTCTTCATAGGAAAGAGGGGACGTCGGGGTGTCAAAAATTTCGAAGGGAGGTCGAGTCAGCCTGAGGCGTTGCGCTCTTAACAAAGACATTTCTAGCACTAGGCTATCTGCGTGGACATTCTGGGGAGTCACGAGGGGGGCTAAAAGAAAATCATCCTAAGTAGCCTGGGAGGTTGCTGCCCGTATGGGGGATTCAAAGGGAGCCGATAGGCACGAAAAGAGATCTTCAAGCAAGGGAGGGGTACTGGAAAGGGGTCTCAAGAAAAAAGGTTTAAAAACAACTAGGTATATCAGGAATCGCCGATTGAATTCCTGGGAGATAAGTCTGCTTCACAAAAATTAGGAGGGGAGATATCGGCAGAAGTACCATGCTGGACGGTGAATACAATTGAGAAACTCTTTTCCACTTAACAAAAGGGGAGGCGCATGGGGAAGAAATACCTAAGGGGAAGAGGGACTTCGCCATGGAGGCTTCATAGTGGGACAGAAAAAAAAGAGGGAACTAATGAGGTCACGGGGTGGCAGCTTAAATTTGCCTAGGGGGATGACCTCAGAAAAAAATGGGCACGATAATCCGAGGAAGCGGTCCTGCGACCTCAGTGTAAAGAGAATCAAGGGAGGGAGAAATCCATGAGACTACAGCCGTTACGGCAGACCACGCCTGCGGTTGTTCAAGAGAAAGGGAATTATCAAAAAAGAAAAAGAGCAGGAGTTTGCAAGGGTCATGGAAGAAACTCGGGATAGGGAGCGAGGGAGTCCCCTCGTCGAGGGATCAAGAAGGGTTGAAAACCAATGTGATCATATTTGGCGTGTCTCGCGATTTCGAGGCTACGGGGGGGGGGGGAAAAGGGAGATCTTTGAAGAAGGGTGCGACAGTTGCCACGGGAAAGGGACTCAGCTAGAGAAAAAAATGATTTGGATGGCCGAGCCCGCAGAGGGCCGGCTTAAAAAAGAAGGGGAGTAAAGCGCCGAATCATATCTCGCTGAAGGGAGATCCCTCAGGAGACCGGGATTTTGGAAGGAAGCGTCCCTGTTGCTTCTTGCCAGGGGATACGCTTGAACAGGAAACGCACAGAAAAGAAAGATCGAGGCATAGAAAAAAACTGGGTAAAATCCGGGGGAAAGTCCAGGGAAAGGAAAAAACTGGTAGCGCTGCGGCTATTCGAGAAACGAACGGAAACTCTGCCGACCAATGTAGGAAAGGAAATCTATCTCGACAAAAACATCCTGCGCACGACAAGAGGGGGGAGCTTGTACGCGCAGGAAAGTCAAAGGTCAGTTCAACTAAAAAAAAGGGCCAGAAAGTTACCTGGGCTCCTCAGAACTCGAGGGAGAAGGGTCCCAATCCCGCCCGTAAACTAAAAGAAAAGGCGTTCAGAAAACCACGCTAAGAAAAGGAAGCTTCAAGGCCTACATGCGGATCGTATGCCTTTGCCGTCCCTTGGGGACATTGAAGAAGAGAGGGGGGGAAAGCCCGCTGGCACCAGGACCTGTCGCTCGGCTTATTTCATGAAAGGGAGGTCGAAGGGACCCATGAAAAGAATCCCATACAAAAAAGTAAAAAAAAATCAGGCGATCTTCCTTTAAGGAAGGGGGTCAGGAGAGTCAGTTTACCGAAACGGGGAAAAAGGGTATCAGCGGACCCAGGATAAAGAGAAAATTGAAAAGCTTCGTAAAGAGGGGGGGGCCATACGCCCTTTCCAACTTCGTCAGAGGAGAAAAAAAAACCCTGGAGATGTGGAGAGGTCCAGACCGGTAACCGCGGACTCAAGAAAATGAGGAAAAAAAGCGGGATCAACCCCTCGCTGGGGGAGGATACCAAAGAAGAGAGATCTTCCGAAAAGAAAGTAGCTTAACCCATTACAAGGTACGCTTTGAAACAGCTGACACTCAGGATTGTCAAAAACCCTTGGTCCTTGTGACAAAAGGGAAGTTTGAACAGAGAAAAGAGGGGGGAAGCCGAATCCCGGCCCTAATGGATGTATTAGTAAAAAAACTAAAATGAAGAGGGAAAAGAAAAAGGAACTATTGCTCCCCACCCTGAAAGACTGTACCTCAAAATTAGAGAATAAGGTCGCAAGAAAAAAAAGGAAAAGGATTCTATATGGACTGAAAAAAAAAAAGGTGTGTCAGCGGCAGTACCAAGAAAGTACAATGGCTATTTTAGCTCGAAGAAAAAGAACCTTGGAAGTAAAGTCCAAGGAAGGGGAAAGAGGGGCGGTTGGAGGCGTGCTGAATACAATCGTGAAAGGCGCAGCGTGGAGCACGAATGGACGTGAAATGCAGAAAGTGCAAAAAAAGCGCAAGGAAAAGACTGTGAGTCTGAACCGGGGCCCGTAAAGCAAAACATGGGGGGGGAGAAAAATTCAGGGAAAAAGCGGGGGGAGTTAAGTAATTCTGGGTGGCGCGGTGCAGGAACAGGAACCGTCAAAACTGAACTCTATGAAATGAAGGGGAAGTCAGCAGTCACTCAGGAGGAACCATCGATCGCCAACGTGAAAAAGACTTGCACCAATGGACAAAAAAACGGAAAGGGGTTCGGAAAAAGGTGGACTTAAAGAAGAAACACAACAACGGTAAGAGGGAGAAAGTTCCGTCAGCATCCAAAAAGACGATCTGTCCAAACGAGAAGGATGTCAAGAGGACATTGGGAAAAAGGTCTAGATCAGGGGAAATAGGATAAAAGCAGTCTGAGGCTCCCAGTGAGCATCAAAAGCTACATGTGTCCGAAAAACAAGCACGTAATTCTTCTTATTTCCGCCAATCCTCGCGGACTTATTTGAAGGAACAAAGTCAAACGGTAGGGAAAAAGAAAAGGCGAACCAAAGTAAAGAAACCAAAAAGAGATATCTTTCATACAGGGGGCGACTTGGGGCGAAACCAAGACGAAGCAAAGAGGAGCGAAAAGAAGGAAGAGCCAAGGAGACTTTGGACCACACTCCACCACCGGGGGAGGAGAGGCGACGTCGGCTGGCACTTTTAGCAAATTTCCTATAATATCTTATCGGGAAAAGGGGGGAAATAGTGGTTTCGAGGGGGAGGTCAAAAAAAGGAGAGGGGGTAGGCTACCGCGGGATTCGCAGGCATCTATCGGAGAAGGGGACCGCCAGTTTTTAAGATGGCCGGGTGTAAACTAATAGGGGAAGGGGTCTTGGTTGAGGGGAAATGACCAGGACATTTATCAGGAGAAAGGCGGCCAGGGCTCAGAAGCATTTCCTCCCCAATTCAGGGCGTCGCTAGTGCAGAGTGGCACGCACCTCCGGGTAACAGGAAGGGAGAGGAAAAAAACGAACCGGCGCTGGAACTGGAGAGGGAAAGTCCTCCAGGGGGCAAGTTAAGATGCACGAAAAATTTCTCTTAGGGAAAAAGCTATGAGTAAAGGAAGAGCAAAGCACGCGTGCTGGGCAAAAAAAGTGTAGCAATAAAGAAAAGAGGCGGCGTCAAGGGAAAGACGCACCGCAAAAGAAAAGAGAACGAAACGGCACTCGTTAGGGCGAAAGCGTAAGGCAGCGACCGGGGAGCTCTGGAAGCCTGTTTACAACGGGGAAAAAGGAAATCAACCGAAACGAAGGCCCTGGGGTACTTGCACGCCGAGGGGAGGGCGCCCTGAAGCAAAAAAAAAAAGGGGATGAAAAAAAAGCCGCCGCGTCCGATGACTGCAGCGTCCAGAAGGCAATCGAACGACGGGGAATGAAATGAGCCGTCAGGAAAGTTCCAGGGGGGGAAAAACTGAGAAACTGGCCGGGTCGATCTACGGAAAAAAAGGCGATACCCTCGGGGTGGAGACACGAGCACTCACCTGTAAAGAACTATAAAGGAGGGATTATTACGAAAGGAGGGGGGGGGAGGTTCGGGGCGTGGGGCGGGTAGAGCATGGGTGCTCAGCGCCTCCGGCTTAGGCGCGCGGTCGGAAAGAAGAGAGGAAAACGGGGTGGCGTAAAGGAAAGGTGTATAAAGGGGAAGGGAACGGCGTAACACGGAGATCGTAAAGGGGAAAAAAAAGGACCGACTGCGGCGGGAGGTCTACCTGTTTGTCTTCGTTAGAAAAAAGAAAATCAGAAACCGACCATTTTGAGCTGAAGGAATAGATTCCTGGGAAAGGTGCAGGGGGCGAGGGGGGTGAAGGGGGTCGATCGTCTTACTACTGTCAGGTTCTGAGGAAGGAAAGTTCAAAAAAAGGGAAAGAAATACTGGTTTAGTGGGTCGACCTCTAAGAATTCTTCGATAAGGAGTCTTCAAGAAAGTAGTGGGGGAAAAACGATACGAAAAACCGTATGTTTCTAGCTCTTCCGGGAGGCCATTAATCAGGGGAAACTTAGACTTAGTCAGTACTGTTGAAACGGGGCCGGGGAAGAAGAAGGTATGGGGGAGTAAGGGGAAAAAGATCCGAAGTTATACAAAAACCCTTCTCCAGAGGGAAAAATTGAACTAGCCGAAGGAAACAGAGTATCACTGGTAGTGGCAGTCCAACTCTGGGCAGGGTCCATAAAGACGGCGGATACTCTTCCAGATCCGCGGGGGGGCCGTTCCTCACTTGCCAAGGGAAAATTCTCTGAAATGAAGAAGGGTTCTTCCGGCATCTCCTTCGTACAACAGAGGGGAGGCGTTCAGGGGTTCGCGGAAGGGGGGGTGCCAGGGGAGGGGAAAGGTTCCAGCTATGACGGTTCTCTCTTAAGAACATGACCTAGTTTGGGGGAGGAGGGCGTATGCACTAGGAGGAGGGAACGAAGAAAAAAGACATTAGGAGGCTACAAGAATCTTTTTGCAAATCTCTCCACAATGCAGAGACCATGTCTAAAAGAAAGGGGGGAAGGGCAGCCATTTCTCAAGGAAGTTTCAAACTAGGGGAAGAATGCGGGAAGACTCAAAAGGGGAGGGAGATAGAGGATATCACACTCCTTACAAAAGGTAAATATGAAAAGGAAGGGAAACTCTTTCCTAAAGGGGACTCAAGGGGGTAGGAAATTCCAGCTAAAGGGCGGAAGACTCGTAGAAAAACCGGGGAACGTCAGGAGGGGGAGGTGTCTGCTGCGTCGCCGATCTGCCTCTTTCAAACAACACAACTTGAAAGATTTGACTCAAAGTGAGTTTTCGAGGCGAACGCGCAGAACCCGAAAAACGAAGGAGCAGGCTTCAGAGGTTACGGGGTCGCCCACAGACGCTGTCGAGGATTCCTGCACCATAAGCCTCCGAGAAGGGGAGATGTAGCATGCGATTCAGGGGATTTCCCCGGGGTTGAAAAGAACCTGCCGCCCTTCCTTCCTGCCGGCCCCATGCCCCCGTAAGGAAATCTAACCAAAAGGTACGGCTGGGGACTCTCAAGGGGAAGGGAGGACTTTTGTACTGGGGGAAAATCTTGAAATAAAGGAACTGGGGAACTTCCACTAAAGACAAGGGGGAGAGGGAATAAGCTGTAAATTCCCTGTCCGCCCGAGGTCAAAGAGGAACCTCAACGTGAGGACGGTCCGGGAACCTGGGAAAAGTACTACTCGAAGTAAGATCTGAAAGATAAGAAAGGAGTGCAAAAAGGTCCCGGTTTCGTTCCGGCGGGTAACCGTCCAGAGACTCCGGAGTAAAAAGATACTAACCTCTTGGAAAAAGCCCATCCTGCCAAAAGCGCCGGACCTCGGCTATCTGGTCGAAATGAGAAGAAGCAAAAGAACAGGATCTACCTAGCCTGTCAGTGCTTTCCTTTAATTGCGGTGCGAAGGGGAAAAAAGAGGATCAAAAACACGCTACTCTAGAAAGATCTGCAGCACAGGACGGGAAAGGTAAGGCATAACAAGGACAGAAAACGAATCCGATCCTCACTCTGTAGGGCGCTGGTCTCTAAGAAGGGAGGGTCCCGGAAAAAAAGAACGAAGGTGAATAAACCCTAAAGAAGGCCTGCGGCAGGGGGGGTACGAAGAAAGACCTAGGAGGGAAATGGAGTTAGTAAAAGTCTGGAACCCCTTCCAGTTTCTCCGGCGTCCCTCGCTTCAGAAAACAGTTCCCGGTAGAGAGGGATAAGGGTCCATCAAGGAAGTCTATGGCAGATCTGAAATTCATTGCACCAAAAAAAGAGAAAAAAACAAAAAAATAAAAAAAAACAAAAAAAAAAAAAAAAAAAAAAAAAAAACCAACAAAAAAAAAAAAAAAAAAAAAAAAAAACCAAAACCCAAAACACAAAAAAAAAAAAACCAAACAAAACAAAAAAAAAAAACAAAAAAAACTAGGGGACATCTCTCCTATCCCTCACTTTCCAAGCTATCATTCTATCTTCAGAAATTAGCGGACTTGAATTCAAGGTGACTTTCCTTTGCGCATTAATTCCATTTCGCGTTCTCTTCAATATGAGAGACTGCAAGAAAGTAAAGAACTCACCTCTGGGAAAAATATATACCTTTTCTACGAATCTTTTGTACTCCCTAGAGCATCCCCCCTTTTTATGCCCACCTTCAGTACAAAAGAGAGGAGGTCTCAAAAATAATAGTACGGCATACCACTGTTCCGAAGGTCCTCTAGACCCCAGGGAACTTTACTCGCTCTTAAGAAGCCCAGGGACCCGGAACCGTTCTGTCCCCCCCCCCACTGCGCACCTCTGCGAAGAAAAACCCGGAGGAAGGAGATTATTTCCTGTGAATCCCTATAAAGGAAAGCACATAAGCAATGTGGGAAAGGAATTCACTACATGTGGAAAAAAACTGAAATTAACCAAGGGGGCCGTTACTCTCAAAAATCTATATATTGCGCGCACCGAATATAATCCTTCTAATTCTAAGAGGGCCTTGAAGAGAGTAAAACGCGAAATACCAGACATTCTGGAAGTAGTCTAGCAGCTATGAAAAGGGAAACTTGATAGACCGAGGGAAAAAAAAACTCTGGGAGGTGGGGAGGGGGTCTGGGGAAGAATCTTTTTCACGACCGTGCTCTCCCAGGGAGAGGGAGAAACTGGAGGGGAAAGAAACAACTTTGCTGAGATTGGTCTTCCGGGAAAGGGCGTAATTCAACCGGCAAAGAGAAAATCATCAGAGGGGGGAATGACATGCACGGTAACCGTCCGGGTTCTTGGGTCCTCAGGAAAAACACTTCTATGGAGGAGAAAAAAGAGGCGGGGTCGAACGAGGAAAGGGAGCTCGCCTGCAAGCCAAACTGACGCGTGGGAAGTTATAGAGGGAAGCGGGGACCTGGAAATCAGAGCTCAACAACACAACGGAATAAAATATGTAGATAAATCAGGCAACGCGCCGCACTTTCGGGGAATCAAAAAAAGAGGAGTGACATTGCAAGAAGAGCGATTCTCGATTTGGTAAGGGACACAAAAAGAAAATGGTTTGGAAAGAGGGGAAAACCGGGGGGGAGAGAAGTTCCCCGTAGCATCAAAGCCAGTTGCCCGTCAAGAGAAAGTCCCCTCAGGAACGAAGGCTTCAAAAGTCCCCACCGCAAACATCGCTACTTTCCGCAAATGCGTGGAACTTGGGAAGACAGAAGAACTCGGATATTCTTAGCAAGCCTGTGCGGGCGCGGGCTGAACAAGCCAGGGAGAAGAAACTCATCTGGGGGAGAGCAGGAGGTTCTAGACACAGACTTAAAAAGAAAAAATCCAACGCCAATCACCTGAGGGGGAGAAAAGAAGAGGTCAACGAAATAGCTGATCTTAACGACCACTTGAATGTCTGGTATTGCTTCCGTACTGGACATGGAGGAGAAATCTGCTTCTTAATAGATTAAGAGAGGCGCAAATAAACTATTTTAGAAAAAGGGAAAATTTCCGGTGGGGGGGGGGGGAGACGAAGTTGGAAGTTTGTTCAGGAAGTCTAATCAGGGAGTGAGGGTCCGGATAGGTCGCCAGTGCCTCATCATCCAAACCCGGGGAGGACTTCCGCCGAGGTCTCAGGTGGGGGGAAGGGGGGACTTTCCGGGGAAATCTAAAAAAGCTTCTGAAAGGGGAAAAGGCGTCACAGGTCCGACTCTGGTTCCGTACTTACGGTGGGGCCGATAGTAGGATGATAGCACCCGCGGGCGGGTCTAATCCGAAAAGGGGAAAAAAGCCTCCAGGATGGCGGGCGGTCCAGATGCATCGCAACACCCGAAATCTAACAGGTGCGAGGGGGGTTCGAAAGAGGGGGAGGGGGGGAAAAGGAGGGCGGCCAGTTCAACGGAAGGGACGGGGTCTAAAGGTGAACAGAACTTCCAGTAGGGAAAGCCAAAGGAAGGGGAAAGGGGGCACCGGACTTTTCAAAAACGGCAGTACCCTGTAAGCGTAATATCAGGGGGGGCCTGGAGTTAAGGGGTTTGAGACTCGACAAGCAAGCCCCTAGGGAGAGGGAAACAGATCCTGACCAGGGGAAAAAAAAAAAAGCCAGGGAATGGGCGCACCCTTCTGAGGCT
>Ga0179593_1322898_pt1 | contig 10277 bp, 15 predicted proteins | sample CZODoug2_1_08_16_FD_185931 | JGI IMG/M metagenome (GOLD analysis project Ga0179593, IMG submission 185931) | Vadose zone soil fungal communities from Angelo Coast Range Reserve, California, USA - CZODoug2_1_08_16fungal (PacBio error correction) | ecosystem: Environmental > Terrestrial > Soil >...
TGGGGAGGATCCCGGAAACTGTTGTTTGGGGTTTAGTGAAAAACGATGCACGCATGACCTCCTGTACTGACGCGGAGAGCGGCCACTGGGGAAGGGCAGCGGCGGAGTCTAGTAATCTCGAGTGGGGCGCAGTCGAATGGGATCTGGTTTGCGCCGCGGAAGTCTAACAATGCAAAGTTTGCACAGACGGTCACAACACCACGCGCCGATGAGGAAAATGGCAAGACTAAGACCGCTACTGCGGAAAAGTGAACACAGGGAAAAGAGCGGTTAGCACACGCACGTCAGTGGGTAACAAAAGGACGACCGGAGCAAAGGGGAGAATACAAGGCTGGCATCACATATCCTTGACTGGCGAAAGGAAAAAAAACATCAGTTCTCGCAGCACCATGAATTTTCGGATAAAGACGCCTAAGCTCAGGCCCAGCCCGGGAATGGGGTCAACAAGAAACGAACCCGATAAACGCAACCCAAAAAAGAAGAAGAAGACTGAAAGTGCCCGCCGACGAACAAAGCAAATGAAAGCTTTACTAAGCGCGAGATTGCGAGTGGGAGGGAAACGTTCTTCTAGAAAGTAAAAAAATGGTCTTGAAAAGAAACCAGCGGTCGCAAAACAGGACGGGCAGCATGACAAAGGTCGGGCGAAACAGTGGGGTTTGATTCTGGAAGCAGGAAAGTGCAGCGGCGGCCTTGCTCACACGGTATGCTCTCAAGGACCCAAAATTTCGTACTGTCGTGCTGCCGGGCACGTGGCATCAGAGTCGAGCACGATGAGGGAGTGCATGGGGCCGAGCGATGTAAAAAACATAAGCCCGATCTCTCTAAAAGTCTAAAACGGGGGTAAAATTGGGCAATTGAGTGGCATCGCCAAAAACGCGCGGGGGAAAGTTGGATGGTATCTTGAGGTGCGGGGGTGGAGAAGGTTAAACGTTTGAAGGGTATACCATCAATTACACCACGAGGACGGGAAAGGGGGGGGAGGAGGCCACGCAACACGGGGATTGGGGACCTACATAAAGACCAGTGGAAAAAGGTCTCAAAAGGGCGCGGTTACGGGGTAAAAGAGGCAATGGTTGAAGGACGCGGCGCGCCGATCGCGAGAAAAAAAACAAGGAGGAGAAAAGAGCAGCGGCAATAACTTGCAAAAAAACACACAAACCGCTCAAGCCTTGAAAAGCCGTGCGTGCATCAGCGAAGAAGGCCACGGGGAAAAAAAAAACGGGGGGAGGCGGGCAATCTATTCAGTCCGGGGTGAATTGCGGATAACAAAAAAGAGGAGCCGCCAATGAGGAAAAATGACACCAGACAGTGCCCAAGGTCGAGAAAAAGTAAAGGCAAAGAAAATTGGAAAGAAACCCCGTTAAGGCCGCCGAATAAAGAAGTGGCCGTGGACCCTAATGGGACCCAAATACAAGGAGAGCGGGAAGGAAATGAGAAAAAACCCCCGCCTCAAAGGGGAAAAACAGAAGAGTCACTGGAAAGGAAGAAAAATAAGGCACCAGAGCACGGAAGAGCACTTGTTAAGAATCATCACATACTAAGGAAACCGCGCCACGGAAATGAGCGGAAGGAAAGGAGGGCGACATAAGGTTCCGCGTAAAGGAAAAAAAGTCTAACACACGTAGAAGCAATCCATCCAACGCTCATCTTGGTCAAAGAAACATAGCTTTTAAACGAAGTCCGAGGGGAAGGCGGGCGTGGATAAGGAGACGGGGCTGGTAGCTCGGGAACCAACAATCCTCGGAGTGCAAGCAATGAATGGGACCGCGAAAAGGGGTGGAAGGTGCGGCGGAGGAAATTCATGGGGAATGAAAAATTCAATTAAAAGCAAAAAGCCAAACGTAGTCGAAAAAACACATACGGGTAAACCAAAAATGGGGAATGTGATGGCACCCGCAAAAAAAAGAGCCAAAAACCTTGGAAACGCCGTAGCGCTTACGAATCTCCCTTCAGGCGCGAATGGAAACGACAGGGACCTGAAGGTGGAGGAACCTTTCAAAAATAGCAGAGCGATGGCGGTCCTCGACGGCAAAGGAACCTAAGAAAAAAAAACGGAAAGAGCGGCCATCAGAAAGCAGGAAAAGTAGCATCGGCGAACAAAAAAAAAACACCCGCGGAGCTGCACTCTGAGGCTGAGTTGACAGAAAAACAAAGAGGCACTATTGATGAGAAAAGGAAGTGGAAAGAAGGGGAGCAGTAGGAGGGGGGGAGGTTGAGACAAACGGGGCCTAAAACTCGGGAGGAAAAAGAGATTGAAGCTCTACGTAAAAAGGCGAAAGCAAGGGAGCTCGGGCCAAGACCGTCTGGGGGAGAACAGCGGCGAGGAAAGAGGTCCGTTTGAGCAGTTCCAGCTCCCACGCAAGTGAGTCTTTGCACAAACCGCTTAGAGTCGAGGAAAGAGGCCAGAGGGACCCAAAAGTGACCAGAGGATGGGGCGTTTCAGCTACAAAGCACAAGACAGCGTGTACCCTGAAACATGGGGGAAACGAAAAGAATCACTCGAAAGCAATCCCTATCTTCCGAAAAAACGGAGGTTGTGGGAGGGAACGCCGGCAACCGAACGCTAAAGGTGAGGGGAGAATTCTGGCCGAAAACATCGCAAAGGTCGAGTCAATTGCAGAGGGGGGTAGACTTGAACCGAACGAACGACTCAAAAAGGAAGGGGCGAAAGGATTGCACCTGACGGATTATAAGGAGCACGTCCATAAGAACAGAAAGACCCATTACTAAAGAGCAAAGGAGCACGAAAACTTCGGGCTCGAGTCGTGGGAAAAACCCGGTCCTGACTACTACCGAGACGGGGGACAACGCACCTACTCTAGGAAAACCACTCAAGAACTACAACCACTCGTGGGCGGCAAGGGGAAAAAAGGAGGCTGCAAGTCAGGACGGGCAGGCCGATCGATGAAAAAAAAAACCAAATTCCTAAAAAAACCACCCGGTGACACGAAAATTCAGCACAAACAGAGGAAAAGGTGAAACTACTATACGTAAAAAACTGAGAAAAGATCAATAGAGACGGAGACCGCGAACAACGATACGATCGAAAAAACAAAAAAGGAGAGGAGGAAAAGGAGGGAGGGGGGGAAGATAGGATGTTCTCGTACGAAAGAGTATCAGCACTCCATAAAGTACTATATAGGGGGGACGAAAAACAGGAGGGGGCAAAGTTTAAAGCCATTGTTGAAGGGGGTGCCTGTGGGTTTCAGAGCCAGATGGGGAAGAAGGCTAAAAAGCAGCACGCACACGTGTCAAATTCACACGCAAACACCCCACACCGAAAGCGGGACCAAGAGGTAGGTGGGGAAAGAAGGAGATGCTTAGGTTGCCCAGCCGGCTGATAAAACCTCCATACGCTGGAGACGCACTTTCAAAAAAAAAGTTCATGTTATGCGAATAGCAATTTACGGGGAGATATGCTTCGAAGGACTCAAGAGGGGCAAAAAGCGCGAACAAATAGGGGGAAGGCGTTGGACGCGGGCAATCACACAAGAAGAGTCGGACTTGTTTGAAATCAGAGTCACGAAAGAGGGAAAATGCAGAGAAGGACAAAAATTTTGCGGAGGGAGCCCGAGAGAAGAGGAACAGACGCGATAAGGGGCAAATGCAAAAACCGGGTTCCAAAGCAATAAAATAGTCTCCAAATATGGTGAGGGAAGCGCGCTGCAGCGAACACGAGAGTTGAAAACAAACAGCAAAGGAAGACCCGGAAGTCAACAATGTTCAAAAAAAATCGTGCTAGGAAAAAAGGGAACAGCGCAACTTGCGCGATTCCAGACGGAGAAGCCTCAGAAGAGCCGACGAGAGAGGTAAGTTAAAGAGAAAAGAATCCAAAATCGAAAAGGCTCACTGCCCAAAGCATGAGAAAACATGATAGTAGACGGCCCGCTCGAGGGAGCACTAGAAAATTCCCGGGAGAAGGGAGAAAAAAGGGTGGGGGGTCAATTGTGCGTGCCGCAGGTGCCAAAGGAACGGGTAATCTCAACGGATATAAAGAGGTGCTTGAAGAAGGGAAGGATAGGAGGAAGAACGCAGAAGACGTCAAGGATAGGGGGCGCCGTCTCCAAAACTCATTGGTGACAGCGTGAAAAAAAGAACAACGCGCCTATTCTATGCATTCTAAAACAAATACGGCTGTGAAAGGGGGGGGAAGAGGGGGGGGGGGAGATTTGGAAAAGGCCGCAGGTGGGGAAATACTTACGAGCATGCTTGGGGACTTGCAAATCAAAAAAGGACAGATGGAGGAAAAAACCCCTGCAGAAGAAGAAAACAAGGCTTTGGACGGCTAAAAGAATAAAAAGGCGGCTCCGGAGTGAATTTGTGGTCCCGAGTGAAAAGCCACAACCACAGCGAAGCAAGACCGGGGGAAAAGCCAAAACAATCGGGGGTGATGGACGGAACGAGGCTGCAGAAAGTGGCGTAAATATTTAGGGGGAAGAAAGGGCTCCAGGAGTTAAGGAAAGGAGCACTCCTTCAATTGCCGCATGACGAGAACGTAAAAACCATTGAAATCCATCATTGAGATCACCGCTGGGGGCAGCATACTAGGACATCAGCCGTCCCGGGACGGTAACTTTAGGAGGGCGGGAAGGAGGAACAAGAAGGGGGGGCTGGAATGGGGGGACTGTCTGGAACTCTGGTATGGGAACGTCCACGAAAGAGTACGGGGTGCAGGTTTGGAAGTTGGCAGGAGTTGGGGGGATGCGCATCGGGATCTGGGGGGGGGTGGGGGTGTGGTTGTGGTGTTATTGCGAGATGGGCCGGGTGTTGATTGGCGAAAAAGTAATGGTTCAAAAGCGTTTGAAAAAGAAAAAGGAACCCAAGGGGGGAAATCGGAAAGGGCCAGCCCCACTGTGATTCAGAGTAATACTGCCGGCCACCTGTAAACAAGCGCAGGACGTGGGTGTGGGAGGGGAAAGGAAGGAAGTTGATGGAAACAAAGGACAGATACAGAGAAAAAAAAAAAAGGGTGTGAAAAAGAGATAAGCATCGTCAAAAGGATACGAAACACCAAACGCTCCGCCGGGGCTTCGGGTCACTTTAGAAAAAGAATTAAAAAAGAAAAAAAAACAAAAAGGGGGAGGAGGAAGAATCAGATCCCCTCCAGGTGAGATTGCTTATACCCTCGACAGATGAGGGAAGCAAATAACGAAACTCAAACAGGAAAATTGCCCAGACATACAAAGAGAGAGGCGCCAGGAAGCCAAATTGCCAAATGACGTTCGCAGAATCAGAAGTCGGGAAGCAGCGAAACCAAAAGCAAATCCTTCCAGAAAAGAGAAGCACGGAAAAGGCACCGGCGCCCGAACAAAAACTCCTGAAACAACGAATCCGCAAGGCGCACAACAAAAGCCCAAAAATAGATAAACATAAGACCAATACTCCACCTGCGGTGCTTAAAAAACTATGGCACAAATAAGGAAGGCGACCATGCGGGTTTGCAGAGGAAAAAAGGGAGAACAAAAGGAGAGCCAACAGACAAACGAAACTCGACATAGTCCTACAGAAGAAAAGCAATGTAAGGAGGAGGACATTATCGGGGGCGGGGGGGTGGAAGGGGAAGGGGGTTAGCCAAAGACAGAGACAAAACCAGGATCCGTACGCGGGCAGGGAGAAAAAAAGATGGGAGGGGGCCGGCGGCGAAAAGAAGGGGGAATTAAAAGGAAACGTGGTCATGCTATCAGTGACATGCAAAACGGTCATACACAAGGCACAAATCCTCTTGCAACAACTGGGGACGGTGTTTCAAACACTCAAAGAAACGTGAAAAAGAAAGAAAAAGGGCGTCAAAAAGCATTCGGAAATAGGACAAATTGTGACCACCACTCAGGGGGGAACTGGGCAAAGGAAACCCAGGGCCAGCACAACGGGACGCTACTAAAAGGGACGATACGCGACAGAAAGGGAACAAGCCGCTCCAAGCCTCTCCTACCAGGTGTCGGCGCGCTAAAAAAAAAAAATAGTAACAAGAGGAACGGTTCAGAGAGAAAGAAACGGGCAAGATTATCAGAGTTATGGGGGAAAAGGCACTAAACGTGGATTTTCATTGACTTCAAATTGAAAAGCCTGCTCTGAAAGAGTACTTCATACTAAGGAGTAAAGTGGTAAGCGGGTATTGACTGTCTGGGTTAGAGCACTGCTGATGAAATAATTTTTATTCAGGGACGACGAACATTGGCGGGACCGAAATGCGTTTTCAAAGGAGCCTGAAGAGGGGTCTTTCATCAACTCTTGAAGGGTGGCATATTGGTTGGGGTAAGCGACATCAAGGACCCTCTGGAAAACCGTCGCAGATGTCACAAGGCAGCAAAAGGAGAAAAGAAAGAGAAAGAAGGTCCAACATACACAGAGGTGAAAACCGGACGCGAGAACTGAAAGAATCGAAAAAGGGGACCGCATACCACAACTACGAATAGACATAAAAGCTCAAAAGGTCGGATTAAAAGGTGCCGGGAATAAAAAAGGACCTGGAATATCAATTGTTCACGTTTGCCGAAAATAGAGCACTTCCAAAGCCGAATATCAACATAATCCAACAATCTCGATCAAGGAAGGAGGCTGAAAAAAACAAGAGGGAAATAGCAAAGGACGGTATCCAAAAGAGGGACAACTGCGTACTAGGAGGGAAAAGTGGCAACAACAGAAAAAGGGGTTAACGGGCAGTTTTGGGCACGTCAACACTTCTGAGATGTACAAGAATGACGGATGAAATGAGCTACGGCGAGAAAAACAAATGAAAAGGGAAAAAAAACAAGGACGTTAAAATTAAGGTACAACCCGGACACGGGCGAAGGTCAGCAAAAACTACGGAATGTACTCTACCACTCCGCAAGTGAAAATACAAACAAATAAGGAAGAAAATCCCAACAGGAAAAGACTATCTCCACAAAAACAAACGATGAGTAGGGGGATATGGTTTTTTTCGTCAGGCGATCCGGGAGACAAGTGAAGAAGAAGGAGGAGCAGGGGAAAAAAGTACTATTCAGTATACTTAGCCGGAAAGATGGTGGCCAAATTGCACGACAGGCAGGGGGTGAGGTATGGAAGGAAGTGTGGGGGGTAGACCCGTATCGACATGATACCTCAGTCGAGCGGGCAAGACAACATGAGAAAGAGAGAAACACCAGACGCGATAAAGCGTTTTCCACACCCTTCTTGGGGTTACCACCGGGAACGAGGATTCCTCGAGGTAAAAAAACCGACTTCAGCACAATTCTATAGGTAAAGTGAGCAAAATGTGCGCGAAGCAAGTGTCAGTAGAGGATCATGGTTGTTTCTTAGAGTTGATGTACATGTCCCTTCAGCAGCAGGAGGCAAAAGCAGGCTCCAAAGGGCCAGGAGAAAAGGGAAGAAAAGTCTAAGACCGGCAAAGACGTTCAAGTCGAGGGGGTTTGTCGCAAACCCCCGAGGGAGTTACACACTTAAATTTGGGCTGTAATTAAAAGGGCTGCCAAAACTTCAGAATCAAAGACCTTAACGCTAGTGAGGTAAACGAAGCAGAGAGGTAGTGTTCAAGGCTTAAAATAGACAATGGTGAAGTAGGTGTCGCGAGTGGCATAAAAAGGGGAATCTGGTAGACGCATGGGGGCCGGCGAAATCAGCAAGAGCAAAAAGCCAGAATCATATTGATTAAAGGACAACGGGAGAAAAAATGGGAAGTCCTAATAGCGACAGGGACGCAAAAGGTGAACCGCGAAAAAAAATCAAGTCGTCCATTGAACTCAACCAGCATTCCGGCGGCGGGGACGGGGACGGCAAAAGAAGCAAAAAAAATCGAAAATAACCATGAAAGAGAAGGAACGAAACATGATAAAGTGACACCATCTCTTTGAAAGAAAAGCTGGTTTGGAAGGCCCCCAACTGTGCAGTGTAAAGGAGAAAAAAAAGAGAATGCCATACTGGTTGCCGGAGATTGCTGAAAGTGCGGCGGGACGAAACCGGAATGGGGACAGTCGCGCAAAGTGCGAGGGAAAAGACATCGGGGGGAAAAGGAGAAGGGGCCAAAAAGCGGAAATCGTTACAAAAACAATACAATGGGGATAAAAAAAAAGTATACATCGAAAGGTTTTGACGCTGAAGTGTAGAGGGAAAACAACTCTTTCCATAAAAGGAAGCGAAGGCGAAAGAGGGCCGCAGTGGAGAGCAAAGATGGGGGGAAATCGAAAACAAACCAGATGACCGCGATGCTAAGGGCGAAATCCCGTCACAAAACCTCCGGGAGGGTTGTTTGGTTCACGAGACTGAAACAACGCTAAAGGTCCCCCCACCCTGCGTGAAAGAGGGTTCTGGAACGAGCGCAGCAGGAAAGGGGCTAGGGTGATTGGGAAAAGGTCAGGAAAGGAGTAGACCGAAGAAACCCGCGTACAACTCCTAAAGTGGCCTCATCCCCCTGGCGGAACCGCAGTTTAGGGGATGATGGAAACATGAAAGGAAAGAAGGAGCGTAAAAAGGAATGGCTCGCCCTGGAGGCGCCAGGCGGTACGTCGGCTGAAAAACCGGGTCCCGAGCACGATCTGGAAATTGGAAGGGGCCACTGGGAAGCCAAGATAAGAGTTCAGGGAGGATGAAAGGGGGGGGGGACAGCAGAAGGAAAAAAAGGAACGAGGGGGGGGGTAGGGAAGGTGGAGGGGACAGGGGTCTAAGGCGGAAGTTAACGATGGTGCGCAAGGACCCACAAGGGAGAGAGAGAGCGGGCCCAAAGTGATTGTCAGAAGATAGGCGAAGGTAAAGGGAAACAGGGAGAAAGACAATAGACGGGGAAGTAGCCAATGTTTACTGACAAAAAATCCCCTCTCTAAACCAGAGAGGAAAAGAAAGAAGAGAAGGGACAGGACAAAAGGGACGAAAAAAAAAACACGAACCCAGGGTCTTCTCCACGTTTTAAAAGGGAAAAACCGGCAGATCAGGGCGAAACAAGTTGCGGGAAAAGATCAGGAAAAAGGTAGGAACAAGGAAAAGGAAGTCAGGAATACGCATACCTCTACAAAAACGACAGCCAAAGTCCATAAAAACATCGACGGAAAAAAAGCCAACAACATTGGGCAACAAGTAAAAAAAGGTGCCCATAACTAGTAAAAGGTTGCAATTTAAAAAAGTCGCGAGGGCAAGGCAATCCATCCAGAATTACTCAACAGAGCAAATAGACACTTCCACTCAGACTGTAAACTGAAATTAAGTCAATCACAGGCTTAACGATGCGCTGCAAGGGGGTCATCGCACGCTAAAGAGCTGCGACTGGGAGGAATTCAGAATAGCAACTCCAGCAAGAGGTACGCCCTAATTGGGGAAACTAAGTAGGTCTAAACAAAGAGCAGGTTGAATAAGAATAACATGGCCGAACAGGAAGAGGAAAACATCCAATCCTTGCACGCTAACGAGGTTCCAGGATCTAAAAAGAAAGGGGGGGGCAGGCGGATTCCCATATCTGGCTTTGTACTCGGACAAGGTTCAAATCCGTCGGAAAGAAAAGTCGAGGAGAAAAGTGTCTTTGCGCGCAACTATGACAGTAGAAGAACATTCCTTTGAGAGAGGAAAGAGCATGAAAGAAAAAAGGTACTCTACTCAGAATAAAGTTGCGTAAAATGAACGTGTGTGGAAAAGAGAAAACTCCCCGGGAAAAAAACGGGGCAAAAAGGGAGTCGGTAGGACGCATACGACATTCTAGACGCGCTGGTGAAACTCGGCACCAGCGCAGTGGGAACGTAAAAAACAGCAAAAAGAAAGGGGAAGACACTGAGGCGCAGAAAGCATGAGACGAATTAAAAAAATCTGACAAGCCCCAAGCACGCGCAGTAACATGAGATCGAAAAACAAAAAAAAGGGAGTCAAAAAAAAAGCTTAAAGGGGTTAAAAAGACAAAGACAGGGGGAGGAGAAATGTAAAAAGAGTGATGAACGACTGGATTAGGGAAAGCCGTCGAATTGCGTTGGGAACCGAAGGAAGAGGAAGGCTAAAATATGACGGCTCCACGTCGAAAGACAGAGGGGAAGAAGTTGACGTCCATGGATGGGGAAGCAAGCCTCGACAAAGAGGAGAGGAAGGGGGCAATTCAAGTGAGGGATTGCGTACGCAGCAATCTTGTGAACAAGAAAGGCCTAAAGGGGAGCACCACATGAGTTTTGAAAAAAACAAATAAGCGAAGAGGAGGAGGCAACCAGGGTTGTGTTTTTGCTGCAAGCTTTGGGGTACAAAGCTCGAGCGGAAGAGCATAACAAAAAAGATAGGTCCAAGAAAAAAATCGGGTGGGAAACGAAGAGAACTGCTCGCATTCAAATCAG
>Ga0179593_1335806_pt1 | contig 10277 bp, 13 predicted proteins | sample CZODoug2_1_08_16_FD_185931 | JGI IMG/M metagenome (GOLD analysis project Ga0179593, IMG submission 185931) | Vadose zone soil fungal communities from Angelo Coast Range Reserve, California, USA - CZODoug2_1_08_16fungal (PacBio error correction) | ecosystem: Environmental > Terrestrial > Soil >...
CCATGTAGGGGAGAAAGAGTGACCTACCGGGCTTCAGAATGGATGGTTTGGGCCAGAGTCAGGGAAGAAACTTTAGCGGGAATCTTTTCAGGGAAAAATTCGGGAGGAGGGAAAACTTCGTGTCCAATAGTATCCATATTGCGCGCTAGGGGCAAAGAGTATACCATCCTCGGGGGCAATCCTATTCGAAAATCAGGGTCGCTCAGACCCGAGGGAAAAGGATAAAGAAAAAAAAAAAAATGCAAGCATAAAGGGGACATCATGGGGGATTTCCTGAGCAATCTGTAAGCTGCGGGAATTTCACTGGCGAAACCTCATCTCCAGCACATACCGGGGGGAGCCTTTACTCCCTTTCATAAGGGTGGGCGGGATAACGGAAGGTGTGGAACGACGGACAATCGTGTCAGGGAGTCAGGGATGTCTGCAACATAAAAAGAAGACATAAATACTGAAGTTGGGTTTTTCCTCTTGGGGGGAAACCGAAAGGAATGTGATGCAGAGATTCTTCCTTTGGGGCATTAACTTCCGTTGCACTTCGGCCGAGACGGGCCTGCTCATAGCGCGCCACGGTTGAAACCAGAGGTGTCCAAAAGTTGTGGTGTGAAGTTGGAAGAAAAGGTAGTGTCCAGTTCGGGAGGCACTCAATAAATGCGAAGGGGGGGGGCTGAGAACACCACAATCCCTCTGATAAACTGCCTGTCACCAACTTCAGAAGAGAGAAGCGTTGGTCTGCTGAAGGAGTAAAAGACCTGGCTCAGAGTTACGTAATCGCCAACACCACTCCGACGATTCTGAGGGACTGCATGGTTCATGGGGAGTATATCGCAACCGGGTGGGGGGAGGCGACATTTGATGTGGGGAGAAGGGGTGACGCCGTAATGTGCCATCTCAACGAGAACGTTTGGGGTACGGAAGGAAAAGCCAAGGGTGAAAAGTGGGGGAGGCAGGAAGAAGCAGTAGTAAAATCCTCCCGCCCTTTGATCTAAATTACAAGAGGGAGAGCGGGGGGGAAACTGTGAAATTAGCGCAGGGGTCGGATTGGGTCATCGCAAGGCGACGGAAGGGAAATTCTGAGGGAATCCCGCTACACTGAAAAACAAGGGGGGGGGGGGGGAACGGAAATCCAAAAGGATTTAGGGTCCTAAACGGTCTAATGAGAAAACCGTTCATTTTGGGAATGGGACGCCTCGAAGACGGTTTTTCAAAATTCTAAAAAAAGGGAAAACCGGAATTGAATTGGTCCTCATAATACCATAACATAAATTGCAGGAAACTATTCAATACTCAAAAGGGTATACTTATGGGTAAAGGGGGGGTCAAAGAAAAAAAGTGGGAACCTGACGAAAGGGTGGGGGACCCGAGGCGGAACAGTGAATAAATCCAATTCAAAAAAACAAAAACGGGTTCTCATGGAAGGTATCGTTCATGTACGGAGGTCATAAGACACTGCGACCTAACTTCCCAGAAAAAAAGGCGGAGATGTGGAGAGAGGTGAATATTGGGGGTACCGGTCGATCGAAAAATCGGGGGGAATTGATCTGGGTAAGGTCCAAATTCATTAGGAGCTGGTCGCATGGGGAACTCCAGCGAATAAAAAGTTTTTAAAGCATAAGTGGCTGACCTGAAGGCCGAAACAGAAAGAGGGCTTCTCCTAGAAGATAGGTAAAAGCAAAAAGGTTATCTTCCTGGTGAAAAACCTTTCTCGGGGAAGGTCAAGGGGGGGGACGGTAGCCGTTTTCACATAATGGGGGGGAAAACTTGGGGAATAGAGATGGGGGGGGGACGAGGTTGAATCCTTCGGTGTATTTAAACTGGCGCAGCGGAGTTGAGGCAAACTCGAGGCCCAACAAATCTATAACGCGACGCAAGGGATCTCGAAAGAGAACTCGTACTCGAGGGGAAAAAAGGGAAAAAAAAAGGACGATACAGAAGTGACATCCGAGCTTGAAAATACGCGGGGTATCCTCTCTTCTGCTGGCGAAACAAAAGAAAAAAAAAGGGTTCGCGGATGTTGAAACGAGAGGATAAACCTTATTTTCAGAGGAGGTTAAACGAGCGCTGAGGGAGGAGGGGGAATCCGCGCGCACAGGAAGAAGAAAAAAGAACGAAACGCCTTATCTATCAACAGTGCCTCAAAACTCAGGTTGGTATATGAAAACACTCCGTACGGGGAGGCATCAAACAATACTTAGCGTGGGGGTACGAGTTGGAGGGAAGGATTGGAAGAGACAGTATATCGGTTGAGCGACGGTACGACGACTACTTACTTATCAAGGGACAAGAGGAACGAGGACTACTTCAAAAAAGGAAGGAAGAGTTGCTCATAAAAAGCAAAACCCAGGGTAAAGGGTTGGTAGGAGGGGTGGGAGGTTGCGGGGGGTTCCACTTCGGTGAAAGCTTCTTCTTCTTTCGCGGGGGAAAAAGGCTGTGCTACACAAAAACACACACAAACTGTTGGGGGAGGTGGCCGGAAAATCGGTATGATTATCTTAAAAAGAAGAAGGGAGCTTCCCAAAAGGGCCCCAGGCGGAGCACGCACCAGTGGATGCAAGAAAGACATTTGCAGAGGTGATGACAAGACAGTTAATGAAGACTAAAACAGGAAAAAAAACAGCGGGGGGGTGTCTTCGTGGTCATAAGCTTGAAGTTTGCACGAACGTCATCGTGAAAAAACACCCCCTAACTAAAGACAGGAAGGCGAGGAAAGTCGGTCAGTACCATCTCAGCCAACAACTCGATGATGGATAGATGAACATTCCGTCAGGAAAGATGTAGAGAGTGCTTTGGGTTTACCGGAAAAAAGCCTTTCATGCGCAACAACTTAATCTTCGACAACTCGCGGTCGGTGGGACGGGCTTTAGCAAGCCAAAGTTCAGAAAGAAACGAGGGGGCAATGGAGGGTATGGGCAAGACAATGTCAAAATTGGTTGACGGGAACAGTATGTCATCGGCCAAACATAGGTCGCTAGAGAATCTACGCAAGATGGCTGAGAAAAGCAAAAAATGAAAGGGTTTAGTTGGTATGAAATGTAAAAAAAGCGGGAAGAGAAAGACGGGAGAAGAAGCCCTTCCGAATCTAAAAAAGAAGGGAAACGACACCAGGGTTCTTTAACGGGGGGTATGGGAGCAAGTCCGGGTCGAAAACGACGTCTGGGGTTCTTGAGCAGGGAAAGATAAGTGGGTAAAGGGAAAAAATGGAACTAGATCGCGGTGGTAAGGGGAAACTAAAGATAATTCGTCCCACCGGGAGACTATTGTTGGGCGGGGGCCTACCTTAGGGGGAAGAAAGACATAGAGGTTGAGATAGGTTATAAAAACTAAGGGACTCCTTGAGGGGAGGGAATCATGCAGGAATGGTCTCTGAATTAGCCCTACGAACGACCTCTCTTAAACGCATTGAAAATCAGTTCGGGGGAAAAACTAGCGGGAAATTTTGCAGGGAGAAGAAGGCAAACAGCATCCGAGGCTTAGGGAAAAGCCGCTGTAATAAGGGATGGTTGACACTTATAAGGGGGTCTCTAGGCCGTTCAGGGAAAGAGTATCTCTCAGGGGAAGGGAGGGGGAGCTCGCTAAAGTTGCTCTGCGGGGACATCTGGATGCGGGGGAGGAGGGACACCTAAAAAAGCAAATTGCGCTAAAAAGGAAAGAAAGAAATATTCTAAAAAGAGTTAAAAACAAACGGTGGGAACCACAAAATCAGTAGGGGGGAAACGATACAGTAACCGCGAAATGGACTTTAAAAACGGGTCGAGCGAGACCTTTTGTTGTGTGAAGACAGCGGTTATGGTCTAGGGGACCGTAGATGTAAAAGGGACTCCCACCGTATGCTTCCGAACATGATTCTGATAGAGTTCAACATGAAAATTAGTATGGGGGTGTACTAAAAAGGAGACCTTCACTCCCATAGAAGGACAAGATGAATTGATAGACGCATTCTCCTAATTGCACTAGAGTTGAACGACATAACCTGAAGACACCGGGTTCTGTTCTTTTAGTGAGGGGAAGTGAAGAATGAAACTAGGATTAAACGGGCCATCAACTGGGAAGTAACGGAAGGGACTTAAAGGTTAAGTCCTTAAAACCCGAGAAGCGCCGGAACTCACCTTTTTCTGGGAAAAAAAACGAGATCGCTAAGGTTCCTGTGACGGGAGACAGGGAGGGGGACGCCGAAAGGTTTTGGGCGGGGAGGGCAAACAGAATGAAAGGGGAAAAAGAATAATTCTTACCATTGAAGAGGATTCAGTGGGGAACACCTTGCTAACAGTTCCAAAAGGACGGTTTAAAGCTGAGGGGAGGGTAAAAACATGAATAGCATTCTCTAAAGAGGGGATGTGGGGGGGGGGGGATTTCCGGAAAACACTTTGAGTCTAGGGTGTCGAGGCCTTAAAAAAACGAAAGAATTCTCTTCCACGTGAAAATGGCGATTAATCAAAGAAGCCAAGGGAGCATATGTGGCAACAGTAAACCAGAGAAAGCGGGTGCGATTGGATGAAGGAAGAAAAAAAGGGGGGAAGGAGGTTAACTTAGGAGAAATGAAAGACCCTTTCTATCCAGAAGGGGAACGGTTTCACGGCGTGGGTCGAGGGGACGACGGGGCGACCAGAAATAAAGGGGGAGAGAAAAAAAGTGGACGGGAACAGCAAGGAACAAAACCAAAACCGGGGTGAGAAATTGAGACGTACATAACTTAGACAGGAAAAAGAAGAAAGAGTCGGGCATTTTTTGCTGTGAGGGGGCGTCCCTATCTCCAAGACATCTTGATCAAAAGGGGACAAGGGAAGCTAGCCGAGGAAAAGGGGGGTGAAGTCATGAGGTGATAGGGGAGGGATAGTGGGGGGGGGGGGTGGGACCACTGAGAACTGAAGGAGGGAATACTCCATACAGGGGGTTTCACAAAGAACCCAAAAAAAGCTTGTTGGCGGGAACACTGGCCTATTTGGGGGGGGGGAGCAACAGGGCGGAAGCTATGGAGTCAGCCGTCAGGATGCCGAAACAAAGTAAAGGAAAGAAGAATTGGAGAAAACTGAAGTACGGGGATTTTCACCCGGCAGAAAAAAGACTGGGCCGAAGAAATCTGCTTTCGGGGGGAGCAGACATGCAGCCATGACGGGGCTGAGGACCAGAGTACGTTATCACCCGCTACGCAAATCTTAACTTCAAAAAGCTGGGGAGGGTAAAAAGCATGACCTGGGAAGGGCGCGGGGCAAATCAAAGAGGGAGAGGGTGATGCATTCTACTCCACCGTAAAACTCAAAAGAAAGGGAGAGACGAGGACTGCCTGCTCTGTGGGGGGTGTTGCGGTGGCGTTCTCAGGAAGATGAAATTCTGGGGGGAGGAGCGGCTCTGAGTGGTCTACTAGTGATTGCAGCTGAGGGAGATGAGGGCCGAGGAGTAAGGAAAATCCTCTATTTATCGATGGGGGGGAAGAAGGGGAAAGGAGCGCGGTTCAAGGGGGAACATTTTCCGCGGAAAGAAACAAAGTTTTCTGCCACCGCGACTATGGTCCAACAGGAGGATCCGTATGCACACGGGGGGCTACAGTAAGACAGTTCTCGTCTACAAAAAGGGGAGTAGAAAGAGTATCCAATTTTCTCTAGTTTAAAAAAGAGAAAGAGAGTCCACAGGGGGGGGGGGGGTTTTGGTTGAAGAGTTCGCTTGGAAAACGTTGGGGGTTGGGCTTGACAGCGAGCTTAGAATTAGAAGAGAGCTGTCGTCCAGAGGAGAAGAGGAGTTCAAGACGACGGAAGAGGACCAAGATCAATCCTCAGAAAATCAAAGGGACTGCAGGAGAACAACGCTTTCCGAGGAGTAATAACGCCGCAAACACAGGAAAGAAGACGTATGAAAAAAGAGACTATGTGGTATTTTTCCTGGCGGTAGAAGAAGGAAAAAATAACTGGGTAAAAGAGGGAAGTTTGAGAGGAGGCACCGCAGTACCGAAACCGCACCAACCGTTGTGAAATCGGCAAGGGACTGCGGAGGGGGGGATTGCAAAGGTACGATAGGGGGAAGACTTCTAATCTGGAACTGGCTGAAGCTATGCTCATCCACCAGAAAGAGACATAATTGCTGGGAGGGTATCAGGATTTGTTAACATAAACAGGAAGTCATGGGGATGGAAGAGGGGAAATTCTAGGGTAAGGTTCTTTTGAGGTGAACTGACAGGGGGGAAGAGCGGCCTTCTATAAGAGCCAAGTTGAACAGCCGAGGTCACGGGAGGAAAAAGGGAGGGTGGGGAGGGGTTACTTTAGGTTTCTTCTTGGAGTTTAAGAAGGAAAGGGGTGGGGAAGGACTTAAACAAAAAGAAGACGCCGCCGTCAATCGGACCGGGCAAAAATTCGGAAAGGAGAAGAGTGGGGATTCTTGGCGCACGAAAAAGGAGGCAAGGTCGGGAAAAGTAAAAGAGGTCCAAAAACACAACATTCCTCTAGTCTTATGGAGGGGAAGGGGGGGACATTGGAGTTCCTTCTAAAATCGAAAGGGTGTTTGGGTTGGGTCTACTGTGCGACAAAAAAGTTGGGCTGAGGTCGGAGAAAGACAGGGGTAAAGGGGGTCAATGTGCGCCTGAAACGAGAAATGTGGTACGTTCAGGAAAAGGGCCATTTTTTGCTCGAAGGTGGGTCAAGGGGCAAGGAAGAGATTAAGGAGGTTCATCCGAAAACTCAAGTTACGGAAGAACAATGAGTCAAGCTGAGATCGTTTTATAAAGGGGGGCACAAGTATGGCTCCTGGCACGGTTCGCTCGGAGGAAAAAGGAAGAGCAAGCTGACGTCATTCCGCGAAAGGAATCAGAAAGAAAAATGGTTGAATGGACGAAAGTCCAGACGGAGCGAGGGAATAGGGTGAAGAAACTAAAAGAAGCGGAAACGAGGTTGGGGGGGGGGAAACCGTGGAGCCAGAATGGGAACGGGCCAGTAAAGGTTCCTAATTTTAAAGGGGGAGGGGGGGGGGGGAAGACCAAAAGTTAAAAAGACCCGAAAAAAAACGGTACGGCAAAGAGGCCATCCTTGATGATGGAAAGTACGAGTTGGAGGGGGGGGGGAAGGAACCCGTGGAAATTGACGAAGGGGGGAAGAAGTGTGGTGGAAGTTACGGAACAGGGATGAACGTGTCATAAGCGCACCGGCGACGGGGGGGGAACGGAGATTTAGACGGTTCAGCGGGGAAACGTCGAGAAGAAACAGAAAAGCAAAACTGAGTAGGTTGCGGGACGCGTAGGGATGGCGGGAGAGGGGGAGTTCCAACTCAATAGGAATGGTTAAATCAGGGTCTTTTACACGGGAGAAAGGCTTGAGGAAAAAAAAGAAGTCTTCGATGGTTAACGAGGCGCGGGGGGAAAAAGAAAACCAGGGTGCAGGGACTAAAGGTGGGTCAGGAAGAACCAAAGAGTGCTCCCTTAATCAAAAGAGTAAGAAGCTAAAAAAAAGGGAGCTTCCTTAGAAAGGGAATTGGCATCTAAATTACGGTAGCAGGTTAAAAGAAGTTTGTTGCAAATTGAAGGAGGTGGTAACGATGGTTATACTTCCTGAGGGACTTATTCGCAGCGTGGAGGAAAAAAGAAAAAAAATAAAAGAAGCCTCGGAAAGAGAGCTTACCTCGATTTTAGCAAATGGAAAGAGGAAAAAAAATGAACCTGGACGCGACGACGGAATTGCGTTCAGAGAAAACATTAATTTAAACAAGGACGGATTGCGGCGGTCACGACGTTCGAAGATCGATGGCTAGCGCGGGAACCGACAAAATGGGTTCGCGAGGTGTAAAGAGAGAATCAGAAAGTTTGAAATTATGTCTCGCTGCAGTCAGAGTTAACGTCGGACGAGTCAATCTCTCATCATTAGAAAAAGATGCACTCAAAAGCCGTAGCGTTCAACATATTAAGCTCTGATGGGGGGAGCAGACGTAACCCGTAAGGGAGGAATCAAAACCATATAGAGTCTAGGGGGAGGCGCATTTAGAGGGAGTGACAGCATGTAAACGGAGATCGGGGGAAACTCAAACAGTCCTACGTTAAAGGTAGAGAAAATTGACAGAGGAAGCTGATGGACACTACTTCGGCGAAAAGGAGAAGAAGGAGAGCAAAACCCGTACTCCACAGGGGGGTTTCTGTGTCAGGAGTGGTAAGGTCGTTTAAAGGGAATGACGCAAGACTAATTCTCTGGAGAGGGATGGTTCTGGTACTTTTCTACCCTAACAGGAACAGAGGGGGGGAGTGGCAGGGATTCCAGGAGATGATCGAAGCGAATAGTAGCCTGGGGGGCGAGCCCTAGTTCCAACCGGAGGGGAAAAATTTGATTAAAGGGGGTCGGAAAATCCTAATGAATCGGGAAAGGAGGGCACTAGGTGGGCTGTCCTAAACCAGAAAACGAAAGACTGGAGAGGTTGGTCAGAAAGCTATTTTGGAAAGATGAAATGAAAATGGAAGTCACAAAACCCCGAAAGCAGAAAGGCGAGGAGAAATGTAAGATTCGACAAACAAAACACTAGGGGGGAAACTAAGATATATTGAAATGCCTTAAAGGGGAAAAATTATCTGGTATTTCGGGGACGCGGATCAAAAAAGGGGGGAGGAAACGAAACGAGATGGAAAACAGAAGGAAGTCAAGGGGGGAAGGGGAAGTGTAGGAAAAGAAGATGGCATCAAGAAACTATTCCATTTAATGGAGGGCAGACAATGGTGGGGGAACCTTTGACGACCGCTTTGGCAACATTATTCAGGAAAACAGGCCCATTAAAACTGTAGAGAAGCCGACCGCCTCTCGCCCGCCAGCACCCAACCGTCCGTTTAGGGTGTAAAAGCAGAACGAAACAGAGAAGGATCAGACGGAGAGAAGACCAACGTGAAAAGAAGGAGAAAGCGAACTTCAAGCCAAACGTTCGGTAAGGGGGATGAGGAAATTCAAAGAGCGCAGTAACGCCGACGGGCGTGCAGACTGGCTGGGGGGGAGCAGGATGAATCCAGTGGTAAGACTGTTTTCGAGGACCAGATACGTCCGTGATGCGCAAGCAAATCCTATAACAGGCGTAGCACTACGCGATTGGGGGGGATCACGACGGGAGAAATAACCGCGATTATGGCGGGGGGGAAGAGATACGTCGTCCTTTTCTTGCTGTCGCTGAGGAGGAAAGAGTCGGGGATTTGAGCCCTACGACCGCGCAAGAATGAGTAAAAAAAAACTAATTTACAAGCAGGAAGGGAGAGGGATCAAACCTCGAGAATTTGAGGATCAAGGGATGATGCCAGAGAAAAAAAGCGGATAAAGCGTATGTTACAAAGGAAGAGGCGGGGTGCACACCTTTCGTGGTGGAAAGCGAGGAGGGCCTTTGCAAGGAGGAGGGGAGAGACGGGTTGAAGGGGGATTGGCTACATGGGAGAATCGCGGTATCGCTGACAAGATTACGGGCAGAAAATACCTCAAAAGACGGGGGAGGTGCTGTGAAAGAAGAAAAGAAAGGGCACAACTATGGGGGAAAAGCGGAAAAGTTAAAAAAAAAAAAAAATCAGGTATGGGAACTGAATAAAGTGAAAAATTCTCTGGAGGGAAAGGGGGGGCGACGTCAGAAAAAAAGGGGCCGCTCACGGGGGTTTGATTTTCGACTAAGGGGGATTACAGCCGCCAGGAAAAGTGCGGCGTCCTAAAGAGAGTAGGCAGAAAAAATTCTTTAGCGAGAGGAGAACCAGGGGGGGCTAAAAAGAAATGTCGTGGGGGGGAATAAGGAAATGCTTACAAAGAAGAAAGTAAAAAATTCACGAATGATGGTTGATAGAAAAAAGAGGAAAACTAATGCTGAAAAACTCTGGGATTGAAACAACTACCTCCAAGAAAGGTGTTGGACTTTATTTTACGTCTTCGCATTAAGGGGAAAAGAGGGGATTAACCTCGGGGGCCCAGAGAACCGGGGGGGAATGAGGTAATTGACTTGCTTACGGGAAGAAAGCCCAGAATAACAAAAGGAGAGCGGTCCCCACTGGTTCTTTGACCATCAAAAGAGAGAGGGAGACAAAAAATGTGAGATCCTAGGTTAAGAGTGGAAGAAAAAAGTGGGGGCGGCTCGTAAAGAAACCGGGGATGCGAAGCAAATCCTTATGAAAATTTGGAAGAAAGTGGTACCAGAGGGGAAGAAATCAAAACCATGCAAAAAAGGACAAGTTTGGGCAGCGGATGCGTGGAGGAAAAAAAGAGGCCGGAAGCCGCTGTATTTTTGTTAAGGGAAAAAGTGTGGGGAGGGAGGTCGGCGAGGGCCTTAAGAAAAAAAAGGGGCTCAGGAAGTAGTACGAA
>Ga0179593_1340722_pt1 | contig 10277 bp, 14 predicted proteins | sample CZODoug2_1_08_16_FD_185931 | JGI IMG/M metagenome (GOLD analysis project Ga0179593, IMG submission 185931) | Vadose zone soil fungal communities from Angelo Coast Range Reserve, California, USA - CZODoug2_1_08_16fungal (PacBio error correction) | ecosystem: Environmental > Terrestrial > Soil >...
GACCTCAATATGGACCGGTAGGGGGTGTTCTAAGTGTATTTGTCGGGGGGGAAGGGAAGGAAGAGAGAGCTTGGTGTGCGAACCTGCTCGGCACCGACAGTTCTCAAACGCTAGCAAAAAAAACAAAGGAAAGGGAAGGAGGAAAGAACTGGTGCAGGGGGGGGGGGGGGGGGGGGGGAAAATGGTGCCAAAATCTAATCTAAGACAAGGAAGAAAGGAGGGAAGGTACGCTCAACTGTAGAGTGGACCGGATAAAACCGAAGATCCCCTATCGAGCCGCTGCGGAACCCTTTTTCTGTGATACGAAACAAAATCTCGGCGAAATATTCTGACGGAAGTTGGTTGACAGAACCCTTTTAGAAGAGCAGCCTATGTGGCAGAAGGACGTCCTTTTCTGGGAGGGACACTCAGGAAGAGGGGAGTGTTGTCCGCTCTGAGGTGGGGAAGAAAAACCCCAAAAAAAGAAAAAGACCGAGAAGGGGAGTAGAGTCCCATATCGACTAGCAGGGGGACTGCTGCGCTCAGGACAAAAGGAAAGGGAATTAAAAAAGGCAAAGCTTCTCACACCCCGCAAAAAAGAAAACACTAGACAATACAAAGAGGAACAAAGAGCCGCCTACCAATTGTGGACGAAAAAATCGAGCCGGATAGACAGTCCTAATCAAAAGGGAAGAATCGCGGCAGTAACCCACCTGATCTCCTTCAGGAGCAAAAACCGGGGACTTCGCTTTGCAGAAGATGCAACCTGATAAAGCAACGGGAATGATGGTGCCAAAGCCATACCTTGCGCGGGGAACAGCGATCAGGGAAAGGGAAGCCGGCAATCGATATTTACTATCAAGATCAAAAAGAAGATCACGTCAACTTGAAAAGAGATGTGGGGACTCGATGACGGGGAGTTTTGACATGAGTCCCCCGTTAGGAGAAGCGCCTCGAATAGGGATTAATCCCTCAGATCGGGCGAAACTTTTAAAGTAAGTTCCCGGCAGGGAGAGAGAATGAGTTCGAACACAAAATCGCTAATTTGATTTTGCCTTTGAGGTAAACTCCGGACGAAAGCTGTTGTGGAGGACAAGGCGTTCTGAAGTTGATCCGAAGGCAATGGTCGAAATAGTGGATGGCTTGCATAAAAGTTTTGAGCTCTGCTCCAGTTGTGCAAAGAAAAAAAGCTCCGCTTAGAATCGAAAAGATACTATGGTAGAAACTGAGCAAGCGGGGACAGGAAGGTGGTCTTTGCAGCGGTCCAGATTCGGAACGACCGTCCGGTTTCCTTGAAAATCTTATTCCGCGCAAAAAGCGAGCCAGGGGAAGATGCAGAGGGAAAGCGTCGGCGAAAAATCGGTTATTCGGAAGAACCATACGCAATGCACATGTCAAACGAACGAGGCCTGTCGCCATGGACAAAATAAGGATAGAAAGTCTCATTGGAAAAACGAATAAGCGAATAGAAAAGCAGGGGATCCAGAGGGAAAGACAAGGTAGGGCCTGCCGGCTGAAGGTTAACCTACGACTTAGTTTGTGTTCCATCAAGATCTACAAACGGGGATTCTTACTGATGGGGGCGGGGGGGGGGGGGGGGAATCTATTGGGGGGGGGGGGGGGGGGGGGTTTGTGGTTTGGGTTGTAAACGGAATGCGCCGGGAAAGTGGCGCGGGTGGGGGGGGGAGTTGACCCTCGGGGAAAAGGGGGAGCAAAAAAGTCAAACTTCGGGAGATCTAAAAAAAAGCAAGTACTACAAGAAGTGCTCTAAAACTGGGGTTAGTCACGTCAATTACACTGGTTAAAAAAATCGAATAGAGAGGGGCAAGCCCCCAGGAAAAGTGCCATTATGGCAACGCGGAGCCGCAGTAATCAACAAGACCCAGGAGCATGCGAAAAGACGGTGCCAGCGGGCTGTGCGAGAAAAATGTCCCGGCAGAAAAAAAAAAACCAAGGGGGGTTGGCATCTAAAGGATCTCGACAACGCTCTTGCAAAAGGAAGGGAAAAGACCGTGGAGGGGGAACCATTTGCAGTAACGATAAACAGAGAGGCAAAATGCTTCCGATCGCGACTCGCGGCATAAAGGGGAAGAAAAGCCTCGAGACCCCGCGAATGGGAAATGTTCTATTAACCCTCTTCGGTGCCCTAGGTGTGGGGGATCTAGTAGCAGGAGAGGGAAAGGTAACAACCAGGGAAGAATAAGGGGTCAAGTAAAGAGAAGAAAGGAAGCCTTAAGTGGAAAAAGGTAGCACCTCAGAGGGAGCCGGCCAACACCATTAAAGGAAAGGTAAGAAAAGGTCGGAATGAAGGAGAAAGTACTAAGAAAGCAACAATACCAACCCAGACGCAAATCACCACAAAACCTGTGGTTATGGAAAAGGAATTACCTATCATCACAAAGAAAAGAGTGTATCTCTTCAGAAAAAAACAGGAACACCAGCATCAATAAATCTATTTGCGTGAAGATCAACGACCAATCGGAAAAAGGAATGATCATCGCTCAACAAAGGGGGAAAAACAATTTCTGGTGTAGAGAAGGAAGATCTCGAAGAAAAAAAACAACCACGTAGAAGGTCTGAAAACTATATAATAGGCTCAGAGGAAACGTGCGTGGTAAGAACTGACGTACGGAAGGGGAAACTGGCCATTACTAGGGCGATGATTGAGGAGAAAAGAAGCTTTGGGATTTTTGGAAATTCGATTCAAACTGAGATACACTGCAACCGCGAAGCAGGCGTGGTGTATGGGGGAATGGGGAAAAAGGTTGGGTACGAGAGGTGGTGGCTCGAGGGATAAAAGGAAGACTTCCTTCGACATGTGAAGAACGGATGGGTCGAAGTGGCCTGTCCCTTGGGAAGGGGGGAATACAGGACATTACAGATGAGGGGGGAGAAGAGGGACGTTGAGATTGGGGTGGACCTCGCGGTTTCCTGCACTCTACGATGGGAAAGACTCGAGGGAAGCTTTAGAAAACAAGGGGGAAAAAAGAAGCAAAGAAATCCGGTCGAGAGAAAGGAAAATGCCCGGTATGGAACGAGGCAAAAGAAGCAAGGAATCGGTTCGCTCTTACTAAGGGAAAAAAGCGGGGAACATGTCGGAACGGGCAAGCCGCTTTTAAGGCAATCGGAGTGTGGAGCCATGCGTTCAGATAGGCTAAGCGAAGAAAAACAGGAGTTGACTCCCAACCCACGCTGGCAACAGAGCTGGAGAAGTTGGTCATAAAAAGGGGACGGCTGATTTTGCAACAAGGAGAAAGCCAGGGTCTGCCGTCCTGCGACCCATTGCCTACTGCACCTAGAAGAATCGAAGGGTTCTTACCAGAATAGGTTGGGGAGGGAAGAAGTCCAGTTCAAAGTTTGACCCTGAGATCACGCGTATGTCGGAAGGATGTGAAAGGGTTTCCTGGGTAGTAAGCTCGAACTATGCCCTATTAGGTGAGGTGCCTTGGTTGTTCAGGACATGTCAACCTAGCAAATGAAAAGAGGAACACGAAAAAGAAAAAAGGTAAACCATCGGAGGCCAGGGGGGCCCGTCCGGTGGTCAACAACGAGGAGTAGTGTGAAAAATCATGCCCGGAGGGAGAACGATTGGCGCCGAGAAAAAATTGGGAAGTCGAAATAAGAAATTATGAAGGACGATCCCGGAAAAAAAGAGGATCAGAGGAAGAAAACTTGAAAGGGCGGATACTTGAATCAACGATCGACTGGGAGGGATGGCGCTGCCGGCGGATCAATGGGGATCATTTCATTCAGGAAAAAATGGCAACAGAGACTTAACCAAAAAAGGGAGGAATTCATTGCGGGTAAAGAAAAACCGGGTCTGTGGAAGGTTCAGGGCAACGATTACAGGGGCGCCGGCGAGGCAGAGGTTCAAACCGAATCGTTCAGAGGGAAGCATAAGCCCGGAAAGGACACGAGGACAAAAAATCGGAGAATAAAAGCCTTTCTAGATGCAAGAATGGTAAGAGGAAGAGAAGGGAAAAGAAAGAGAACAGGTCACGACTTCATGAACCTTTTTAGGCAATAAAAAGCGGGGAGGGGTATCAAGGCCATTTGTGAGGCGGGAGAAATGGGGCGCGATGGGTGAAAAATCAAAACAACTAGTGACCGGAAGTCTCGCGAAGAAACCCCTAAAATTAAATAATGGGAGGGCAAGGGGGAAGAAATCAAATGATAAGGAGCGCAAGGGAGGACGCCTAAAGTGTGTCGGGGACCGAAGCGTTCACACAAAGAAGGAAATGAAAGATCTTGGAACGATTAGGAAAAAGTGAAAACGGACCTCATGAAGCAAAACATCAGCCTTCAGCACGGAAGTGAGAATGTGGGACGGTCTGTGGTTAATTCCGGAGGGAGCGCAGAGGTTTGACGGATTTAAAGAAGGGGAGAGACTTGCATGCTCTCAATAAAGGGGGACAAGCAGTTAGTCAAGTGCCCGTTTTCAGAAAGGAAGACAGGTTCGCAACAGGGAATATCCGGGGTTGAGGCAGTCCAGGACCGAAAGGCGGGGCAGACGTCCGCGAGTAAGGTCAATTCCATGTGTCTCAGTAAACCGAAGTATACTGAATAGGTCTCAACTTTGAGATAACCTTCACGGGATGGCACGTCACTAGGGGGTAAAAAAAGGGGGTTCGCAGGCTGTGGAGGTGGGGTGAATCGCATGGAGAACGGGCTGAAATTTTCGGGTTCGGAAAAGGGGGAAGAACAGGATTTTGAGGTACCGAGTCATGCGGAAAGGAAGTTAGGGTGAGGGTGAAGGTGTTTGTCTGACCATGAGGCAAAGAGCCTCAGGACAAAAAGACTAGGGCCTTAGTAGAACCAACCTAGCAAGAGGTCAAAAAGACCAAAGTAGGGGGAAGGAAAGTAAAAAAGGGTGACAGGGAGGGGAGTGTGGGGTCAAAAAGGCAGCCCAACGGGGGTGAAAAGTGGCGAAAAAGTCGATAGCGGGAGAAGATCTGTCAGTCAGATGCGGGGGACGCTTACTACCCCCCAATCGGTTCAGGGTAGAGTAGTACTCCCGGAATCTGGACTGGGAAGAAAAATTCGGAACTGTCAGTGGCACATGGTAGAATCGAGGAGTCTTTGACGAATCGCGACTGGTTGGGTCCGTATCTTAGAAAGGGGGGAAACTGCGTTGAAGAAAAACACCCTGGTTCTACCCCTGGAGATCCGCGTAAAAGCAGAAAAAGGAAACCTGGGATAAAAACAACAAAGGAAAAAGGTGATGGGAAAAGAGTAAAATTTCTAACGGTAACGTTGAGAAAAAGGGAAGGAGATATCTGGTGCCCAGTGGGAGCGCCGGATACCGGGATCCTAAAACAAACCCTGAAAGGGGAAAAGAATAGAGTATTACGAATCGAGAACCGTGCGACCCATCGAAGGGGGGGATCACAGAGGAGCGGCATTTGTAACGCTAAAAAGATGCGGGGGATGCAAAAAGAACTTCGCGAGAGGGATCGAGGGAGCCATCTAAAAAGTTTTCTACTAAAAATGACTCGAGGAAAAAGAGGGGGAACCTGTTTTGTGCATCCCCTGTAGGGAAACACGGAGAGTACCATTTCCTGGAAGAAGGGGCGTTCCGAAGAGGGAGGGGTGGAGAGTCGAAGACGTGAAGAATGGTAAACAGATCAAAAACTAGACTGGCCTAAAATAGCAGGCTTAAGTGGCTTCCTCGACCTCCATTAACATGAAGGACATGGACGCAAATCTCAAAAAAACCAAGACTCCCCCTGTATCTAGAAAATAACAACTTGAACACTCGTAGAGAAGAAGTCACTAGTCCAAATGTTTTTCCGCTATCTATCCTTCCGTCGCTGGACACAGAATAGAATACTATTCAAGAGAGGTCAAGCAATTCGGGCTCTTCAAACCGAGGGGGAATGAAAACCGATGAGAATCGTCTAGCTGGGAGTGAAGGAAAAGGAAGGTGATGTGGTCCAAGTGGCGATGGAACCTCGATTTATTGATAAAAATATTACACTTCAAACGGAGAGCAGCGGGGACGCACGAAGAAATTCCAATAAAATATAACTCTACTTGAAGGAGAGGTGTCGGCGGCCCCATAGCAGTTTGAAGGGGGGGGGGACCAATCAAACCTCCAGGTTCTAAAGCCTAACGATGACTAATCGTCCTGGGTGGAAGGCAGTCTCAGGTTTTATGACGGAAGAAATGGACTCTCAGGATGAATTGGACACGCAAGAAATCTTGACTGGGCAAGGGGGGGAAAACAGAAGAAAAGTCATGTAAGGTTAGTAAAAATTTTCTATCCACTACGAAATGGAGGAAGAGGGGGATCCGAAATCACGAGGTGGGGCCTCTGAAAGAAGGGGACAAGCCCGCCCGGGGCGGGAAAAGATTCTCGAAAGTCAAGTACGCCTAGGGCTGGATAATCGGACAGGAAGTAGCTCCTATGGCGGGGGAGAAGTGCATGATTGCCGACACTTATTTATGAATCAGCGAATCGCTCGGGATGACCCTAGAGCCGAAAAATTGAAAGAAAGCATTGGAGGGGAAAGGGCCAGACTCGTTGACCAGGACGGAGGCCCGCAAGTATGTAAAGACTGAGACATTCCACAAGAAGGGCATCAATTCGGACCTGACCCTACTAGACCTGGAGGAAAAGGAGGTAAGGCCTAAAGGATAATCAAGTAAAAGGGATCTCCGATTAGCATCCGATAAGGGTGTTCTAGATCAAGAAGGTGCTGCCTTCATTACTTCCATAAGAGGCGGTTGGAGGAAACACAAAAGCCGAGAATGAAAAACAAAGGATTGTCTGATTAAAAGGAACCGGAGTGCTCGTGCCGTTGTCTCGGGGGTGGGGAGGATAGAGGGGGGCCACAGGACAGGAAAAAGAAAGGCAGCCGCCGAGGGGAATCCGATCTAAGAACAGAGGAAGAAAGAAAGCACGTCGATCTAGGCAGAAGGAGCAGGCTGCACTGAAAAGGGGAGTCGTCAATTAAAGAAAATAATATCTCGGTTCAAAGGACCCGCGGAAAGGGGGCGGAGGCATTGATGACGGCGAAAATTCATCCTAGTAAGGAAAAACCCTGGGGCGACGAAAAAGGAGAATTCTCAAAAGGGAGAATTTCGAAAATAAACGATGGAGCGCAGGCCGCAGAGTCGAAAAAGAAATCGCGCTTCCACACTAGTATACGGGTCCACAAGCTCGGCGAAGAGACAGGGCCCAGGGGAGAAGTAAAGAAAAAAAACGAAAAAAAAAAAATCTAAACCGCTCTCCAGGAAAAGGTGAAGAAGAACTGACGCCCGGCTAAAGGTTTGTGGGGGAGGGGTCTTCTAAAAAAGAAGTTTCTCTAGGGCACTCGCAATAAAGACGAGGGAAGCGAGTGACCACCCGAATACGGTAAGTAACGATTCCCGCTGACGTTCCGTTCACATACCAAAGGGGAGAGGAAAACAAAAAGAGCGTATCCTCACGGCACGATTTGAAAGGAGGGAGAATCCCTCAAGCAGGGGGAAACCGTACCCACACGAACCACATAGAGCAATAAAGAACACACCGCATGGGCTGGAGATGCTGGGCACTGGCATATCCAAAAGTGTGAGAAAGAAGGAAAATCGCCAAGACAGAAAAGACGAAAAAACCGAAGATATCACCGGGGCAATAATTTCCCAAAGCTCCAAAAAACAAAAGAGGAAAATACGAGACACCGAAGGTTAGCGCGCCTCTATAGACTCAACAAAAAGAAGGGGGAGGACTCTTCCCGGCACTTCGAGGGAGGGGGGATCACCTTTTGATGGATTCGAAAATTATTCGAGAAGGAAGCGAGGGTCCGATGAGCTCGGAAAGGGCTGGGTTCTTTTTCGGGCGAAAAACGGGGAGGGAGGAAAAGACCTGGGGCGCGCCTGCACAGCCCAGGTGTGGTAGTGCGAGGGGGGTACGGTGTGGGCGCTGACTGCGATGAGAATACCACTTGGAAAGAAAGACGAGGGGGGGGGGACGAAGTCTCGCGCTTCAAAATCAAGCATGACGGGGCTGTTAAGGGACCAGCGGTTGGTGCAAGAGAGGTACAAAATTCAAAGGACTCTCTTGCCAATAAATGCTCAAGCAAAGAAGAAGGAAAAAAAAAATAAAAGCGGGAAAAGTCGCGGGAAGAGAGCCCTGGGAAGTCGGTATCATCAGGGTAATCGTAGGTTTGGGACTTACATGCATGGAAGGGGTCCCGCTAAGGAGAAAGAAGAGATTTTCGCGGCAAGTGGGTGAGCAGTGAGTGAAGCTAGATTTCGCAGACAACTCTTTTTCGACTCAAAAAAAAGGGGGGGCTTACGCAGAAAGTTTGCGTGGAGGGGGGGAAGGAAGGCTTTGCAGCGCGCTTGGCTTACAGCCCACGCTCAGGAGGGGAAGTGCCGGTCGAGATGATATCGGGCATTTTTTGGGAGGGGGGAAAAGAGAAGAGGACAGTTAGCAAACTTCAAAAGGGGGAAGAAGAAGAAGGAAAATTTTTGATGTTCTTACTCGCGGGGACGTGATTCCGAGTCGTGCGAGGCCAGTTAAAGGTTCTTGAACTTTGGCCCGTCTATCACTCCAATCACGCGACCTTCACGAGCCAATCCTGCAAGACCTTCTACATCCATCGGAAAAGGAAAAAAGGGGGGGGACATGGGCGAAAAAAAAAAAACTTGTTTTTGGAATCAAACCGACCGGAAGAAAAAGTCATGGGACTTACCTCCCGCCACCTCCGGGGAAACGAAAAAACTTTGATCGAAAAAATGCAAAAAGGTCAAAGGAAGTATCCGACAAAGGAGCTGGAAGTAACCAGGGACTTGGGGAGATCCTATCCTCATAGGGCGGCGGGGAGCAGGGAAAATCTACATTGAGGGAGGGTTTAGGTGTCCGTCCAGAACGCTGGCCGATACTTGATGGCGCACGTTTAAGTGCAGGGGGAGGGGGCGAAAGATTTGAAAGGGCCTCTCGATTTGAAGGTCTCCCTGGGAACGGAGCAGGGAAAACGGGTTGTTTAGGGGAGGCTGTAAAAGCACAGCAGGGGAGCCCCTCTTCGTACAGGCAGGGCACCAGAGGGGCTCGGCTCCAGGGTGGGGCAGGAACTACTACCGTACAATGGGTAGGGGGAGCTGGATGACCCGAAGTTAAAAAAGAGGAACCAAATCGTGAGGCGGTTAACGGAAAAAAAAGTATGGCGGGCGCCAATGTCAGTCAAACTCCGTGGACCACCAAAAAAATCGAAGAAGTCTGGATCAATCCTCTACTGCAAAGTCAGGGAAGCGATGCGGGGTGTTACATAGAAGCGTCGGAGGGGAACGGAAATCCTGTAACGGGGGTCCAAGTGCGAATTACCGCAAACCCGAAGGGGAATTCGGGCTTATCAAACTTGAAAACGGGAAATCATGATTAACGTACGCACTCAACGAGCCGAAAAAACCTAAAAAAAAAAAGAACAACTAGTAGTTGTAAGGAATTGGAAGTGGAAGGAAAGGGGGGGATAGGTGTCTTAGACATTACCCCTCGGTTGCGGGGATTAATAGTTTCTTATCAGGGGCCGTTTTCACTATCAAAGGTTTAAAGAGGTGAAAGAAACCATAAGATGAGGGCCATTTTACATCATATGAGTTCCACTGTGGAACGCAGGCCAGAGTGTTGGGGCGCGAGAACATGATCCCGCGACTCAACGTCCTGTTACCAGGGGGATAAGTTATCGGGGAGACGTAGAAGAGCTGCGGGGAGATCGAGGTTGATGGGGCCATCTGATAAGTACGTAAGGGAATAGGTGTGCTAACTTTATGGTCGGGCTAGCTGGGGGGGGGTTTTTGCGGGTCTAGGAGGTGGGGAATTTGAACTGGGGGAGCGAAGGCAAGGGAAGACACGCTATTGGGGGGGGGGAGAGATGGATGTCCGGACGACGTAGAGGAGGGGCTGCGGGGGTGGGGAGCGAAAAAGTATTTTAAACGGAGAAAACGAAATCGTAAGATTCTGACGAGCACGTCGATACTAAAATCCTGAAAACTGGACACTGAAAAAGAGAGGGTGGTCATGGGGGGGGGGAGAAAAAAGTTTATAAGCGCCTAGGTTTCTCGCAGCCCACTGGGTTGTAGATGGCTCGGGCTATACTAGAGGTCGCGGAGGAGGTGCATGAATTAAGGAACGGGGATGTATTGACAATCCGACGAAGCGGCTTGGAAAGGTTGCGATTGAGGGCAAAATGGTTCTAGAAGGAGGGGGGGGACTCTCGTGGTCAGCCCCTGGGGCACGAGAGAGAACGTGGGAAAGACGGTGAAAAGACACACCAGGACCAAGATCTAGAAGACCCAAACAGTCTAGGGGAGAA
>Ga0179593_1355654_pt1 | contig 10277 bp, 10 predicted proteins | sample CZODoug2_1_08_16_FD_185931 | JGI IMG/M metagenome (GOLD analysis project Ga0179593, IMG submission 185931) | Vadose zone soil fungal communities from Angelo Coast Range Reserve, California, USA - CZODoug2_1_08_16fungal (PacBio error correction) | ecosystem: Environmental > Terrestrial > Soil >...
TCAGGCTGCGTCGGTCGATCTTTCGGTGTGGAAAGTAAGTTAAACGTCGAACAGAGAGCCTGGCAGGGGAACATCGGCATGAAACAAAACAGTAAGGGAACAAAGGGGGAGAATAAAGGCGGGTCTGTCAATCAATAGGGAATGATGACCTCCAAAACAATCCTCCAAATCCTCTACGACGGTTCCCTCAAAAAGCTCTCCCCTTCCTTGTCCAGGGGGGGGGGAGACAACTCTTCGACTTTCAACGGGGGCACAGGGGGATGGGACTGGTCTAAAATCGTCCCTAGGATCCGCACTTTGCGGCGGGGAGTGGTCAATACGCGATTGCCCCCTAACGCTAGCGCTTCGCCACACCTACAAATCGCGAAAAAAGGGGAAGCCGGCAGTACGACTGAAAAAAACCCTACAACCGAGGACACTGCATCGCGCACTAACCTTGAAAAAATATCTGCCCCGTGAAATCTGACCCTACAAAAACCTTAGGGGGATGACTGGTCGACTAGGTAGAGGTCGGACTACGGCGGGCTTTCCTCATCGAGACCTGTTCTAATCCCATACCAAAAGACCACATAGAGAAGGTAGCACCGGGGGGCGTTCCCGCCAGACAAACTTTTTATAAAACCACAACAAGGAACGAACGGCGATACTCCTAATGCCGGTGACGAGCCGTCAGAAATCTCCTAAAAAAACCAAAGCAAGGTACCTAAGATTATACCCCTTCACACATGGCGTGTTTCGAGCACTGGAAGGGGGGGATTTCGAGGAAACGGAGGGGGTGGAGCGATCGGAGGGCAGGCTTGGCTTCTCTGTCCCCCGTAAAAGATTCTGAAGACGTCAGCCTTCGTCACCGGAAATAATGGGACAATCATGTGTGAACAGACACGACACGTGGTTCGCAAAGATTCTCAGTCGTAATCGTAGGCTAGGAGAAAAGCAGGAAGAGGGAACGAAAATTAGTCGAGGTGGAAAGGAGAGCGTCAGGGGTTGAAGATCCTGTCTTGGGTACATCCGGGCACGCTGATAATGGACAGCCATTTCCGAGAGGGGGTAAAGGTTACGTTTGCCTAAATTACAATGGTAGAAATACGAAGTGCTAAAAAAAGCAAACGGACACAAAGAAGTGCTCAGGGGACCAACTACGGACAACCTAGTGTTCAATCAGAGGTAACGGTTGCGTAAATTGAAGCCCGAAGGTACAAACCACCATTTCTTTGGGGGGTGACGCGCGCACTCCCCATAAGTGTCCTAGACCAAAGACCAAACTGTGGAGACCAAGGTCCCTGCCAAAGATATCTGTTCCTCGACAAAAAAAAGGGAGCAATCAAGAAGGACGAAGTGGAGGGGGAATTATCCTCGGTTAGCAACAATGGAGCGCCTAGACGGAGTTGAAGCTCAGAAGTGAGGAGAGGGCGAAGGGAGAGGGAGGTTTCGTGTCGGCGGAGTATTCCTGTGCAAATTATCCTTGGGGGATTCCTGTACAAGAACAGCGCGCTAAAGGGAACGCGTTTATACTTGTCGATGTAACGATTGAAAGTTCATGGGGAGAGGGTCGGGGGGGGAAAACATGTCTCGGGAGAGGGGACGAAAAGAGAGAAGATCTGGGAGAAAACCAAGACATGGGCAAGCTTCACCTTCACCAGGAGGCACCCGCCAAGAATTGTTCGTTCCTCGAAAAAAGAAAGTTTTAAAGAGTCGGTTATCAAGGAGGGAGGTTGTGCCGTCTAGGCGCGGAGGCGGGTACTAAGCCACGCAACGGCTGGACCTGGGGCAAAACAGCCGTCGAGCAGCAGGAAAGGGACCTGCGGTAAAAGTCAAGGGGACAAATTAAGTCGCCTAGAGATGTCTGGGGCGGCGTCGGGGAAAGGGTACTCAGAAGAAGGGAAAAGTTCGAGTTAAAGGCCGCAAGACTTTCGTCACCCAGTCCCCCAAGAACAAACATCTAAAAACCCCCTCTTGAGCGACAATGGACCCGTCGGAAGTCAGGACAAGAAGAAAAAAAACGTCACCGAAAGCAGACTTAAATTGTCAGAAACGACGTAGAAAGTTTACCCCCGACCACGACATACTCCCTGCCTTTTTCTCGCGGGTTTGCTCACGGCGCGAGAGACTGAATTGTGGGGGTTCCTGAATTGCCCGTGCCAAGCAAAAGCCTGGGCGGGAGCTGGGTTAATCTACCCGGCGCAGAGCCAGCAGGAAAGCGCCATCCGAGACCAACGCCCAGAACTAAGCGCGAAACGAACGGAGAAACATCCCAACTAAGCTCAGCTTAGAGGGCATCCTACATACTTAAATGCTGAATCAAACGGCAACCGGAGATCCTACTTGACCCTCCAGGACGGTGAGATTGCCGAACCAGGGATCTTCAAAAGAAGGAGGAAACTCTCTCTCCTAAGGTCACTGTGCTATTGGGAGGGAAAACCGACAGGGCACGAAACAAAAGAAAAAAGACAGTTGAACTATTAAAGTCACCTCGAGAGGTCAAAGGACGAAGGGGTACTGGTTGGCAACGTCTAGAAGAGGGCCGGCATCACGAGGGAGTAAAAGGCTGATAAAAAAATTTGAAGGGGCTGGTACGGCCAATACACTCGATCTCAGAACACACGAGGGGAAGAAGAAAGGATAAAACGTGGCTTGGAGAACGCCGGAAGACATTGTCTTTAGGGGACAGAACAAACAAGCATTCTAGAGACCGGTGGCACAATTCCTAAAGCATTGGGGGTGAGGTACTAGTTTTACCATTGAAAAAGGGGTTCCCTGGGGGTCTTGGGTAGCGTCTTGAATACACTCTCCAAGTACTATATGCGTGGGGGGGGAACTACGCAAATGAACAGGATGGAAAACAGATGCACGGCGTAAAGGTTAAAGTCGGAATCAGGCGGAAAAAGATAGCTGAGCGTGGGCAGGGTTTGGGGGGCCTCGGAAGTGGGAGAGGGGTTTCGCCCTGATTAGGAAGTTCATAAACAAAAGAGTGAAACTGACATAGGAACTGGGGGGACTCCAACGCCTATCCAAAAAAGGTAAAGGTGGACCTTCATGCAAGCAACTTCACCCGGGGGGGCTTCGCATCGAGGAACAATAGGGAGAAAACCGCGAGGTCTGGAGATGTTATCAACCGGGGTTATCTGACTGAAACGGACACTCGATGAATGTGGAGATTGGATTCCACTAAAGATAGAAAATTTCCTGTGTGGCAATCTTCGGGGGGAAGCGGGTTGGCCGGTCGTACGTGGGTTCCCTCGGACAATGAGCTACGACATCTCGGGAATCGTTTTTGAAAAATGCGGAAAAAACAGCAAGAGCGCAACCTACTCATTGTAGTAAAAAAAAAATTACCAGGGAAACGGGACCAAGGTCCCGCTCCTCAAGACCACCTGGACCGAAGATAGGAGCCAAATGTTCACAACGGGGGGGTCGTTTTACAAAGAAAACCCGGACGCAACTATCGAAAAATTCCCGCCTAAAAACCACAAAAAGCACCTAACTTAGAGGGCTTACGGAGAAAAGTTGACCTCGGGCTCAAAAAGGGTCTCGTTCGACTGGCTTCTCTTGGGGTTCTGTAAAGGGGAAGCTAGGGGCCGATCGTAGCCGGAATAGTCTCAATACCCAAAAAAAATCGAAAGGGCCGAAAAAGGGGATCTCCACGAGGAAAGCACTATAAGGCTTCTGTAACTTCAACGAATACACCGACAAATGCGCGTGATCTAAGAAATATAAACTAAAAATCTCTTCCTTGGGGGAAAACGGCAGGCTGTCCCTGGCGAAGCACATAGGCGTCTAACGTATTATAAAAAATAGTACCGGGAAACTCGGGAGGTCTCCTTCATGGGTGGGTGTCAGAGTAGACAAGAATTACCCAAAACGGGGTCACGAGTGAGGGATGACGTTGTCGGGAAAGGGTCGGATCCCGTCCACAACCAATGGGGATTCTGGGGGTCGAGGCCTTCAACGCGGAGATTAAAAGGGTAAGTTTGCTATGGTCCCGGGTAGCCCAAATTTGAGAAAAGTACTTTCGCAGGTAGACCACCGTCGAAAAGGTAATAAAACGGAACTACGCTCGGAGAAAACGCTTTTTCAAGAACGGAACGCGGGACAGACTCATAAAGCGAGACGCACGTCCTGTTGCCTTCACAAAGGGCATTAGGTGTTCGGGTAGATCGCACGCCTAAGTCGGGGAACCTAAAAGGAAAGCGCTCTCATAGAGACAAAAAAAACCGAACCTCTTGCAAACAGTCAGGGGGATGAGTGGCCCTCAGCTTACGTACAAGGGGGGGGACTGGAACTACCCTCGATCGAGTAAGGAGAAAAACAGGGGAGGGCCATTGGGCATTCAAGTAGCGAACACCCATGGAATGAGGGCACGAATTAAGGAAAGGTTTATGGGGGGGGGCGTAGGAAAAAGGGCCCTGAGAGGCGAAACCGGCACGGTGGTTAGGGAACGACTCGTAAGGGGGGCGCGAACCCGCGGGAAAGGAAACTGGGAGATCACGGGCTAGCAGGAGGTCGGGGCTTGTTTGCTAGATAACAGTGCTCGGAGAGGCTGCCATCGCAGAAATCAAAAGAAGAAAGCGACTATCGGCGTAGAGTGAGTTTCGCCAAGAGCTAGAACGTCGCATCGGAATAGGTGTTAAGGTAGAGAGGAGCGACAAGAAGGTACCAAGTCTTGGGAGAGAGTGTTTAGAAAAGGGTCGACGGCTAATAAATATTCATGACGAGCAGAGAGGTATTGGAAGCGAGGGCTCGTAAAGCAACTCAGATCGTCAAAGAGGGGAAGGTGGCGAAACTGCTCTCAGGCCCTAACTGGTTAACCGCATTTCAAAACCAGGTAGTGGAACCCGGGATCAGTGAAAACGTGGAAGGGAAAGAAGGAATGAGGGGGGGGAACTGAAAAAAGAACCATGATCTGGATGACTCTATGGGGGGGGGTCTTCGCACGATCAGCTGCCCGCCACTTTGTCGATCGAAAGTTAAACGGGAGGGGGACGTGTCGAGTCGCCACGGGCAGCTCTTAGAGACTTGGATGTCCGAACTTAGGGAACACCAACCGGGGACCAGACAGCAATGGGAATCTCTATCAAAAAACAAATTTATATGAAAGAGTAGGGATTCAGGAGACGGGTTTCTGACCTTGCATCGACATCACCAACAAAGAAAGAAAAAGAGAGAAATGTCCGAGGACTTCAGTAATCAAAAAAGTGAAACTCCAAAAACCTCCTGTTAATCGCCCCCACGTCAAATGCTTGCCTTGACTTCTCTTCCGGGGGGAAATTAACCGGACTAATCGACAAAACCGCCAGACGAGGCCATCCCACGGCTTCCGTACAAATACGGGAAGAAAAGCGTGTTGGAGAGTTTGCCACACGAGTCTGCGGGAGAAATCGGACCCTTGTGGCGAAATATCAGGGGGGTTCAAAGGCAGCGCAAAGGCGCGATGGAAAACCACGACTTCGCCAAAAAAAGACATCTCATGGGGGTCGGACGTCTACATCCGGTCGAAAAAAAAGGAATCATCCAAAAAGAAAAAACGACACGGCCCGGAACGCAGGAAAAACTGTAAACAAAAGAGCGGCGCGCGCAGGTGCCTGACGAGAGGGGGCCACCCACTCAGCCGGAAATAGGATGGCTCAAAAGCGGAGGTAAAACTTAGGGGAGAGGTCGCAGTCGGTGGACCAGGGAGCACAGAAAAAACATACCCCTCCTGCTCATGCAGGAGAAAAATCAAGAGGGAGCCGTTCGTCCCGCCCTAAGAAAGTATGTAGGCAAAACACCTGCGTCCGAACCTTCTGGCTCCACTAATTTGGACCAGTACCGCACGATAAAACCACCAACCTTTACATTCCTACTAAAAACACTGTTAGTGGGGACGGATAAGGGTACGGCTTGACTAAAACCAAAGTTCATGTAAACTCGGGAAGAGATTGAAGTAATTTGTGTTCTGTCGAAACTACCAGATTCTTAGCGGGAAGAATCGTTGCATGACTCACGGGACTGGGCAAGCTGGTACCCCGAAAAGGGGTCAACAGTCATTCTCTCGAGGGGAAGCGACGGGCTAAAAAGTCGGCGGGAAAGGGGACCCGCACAGAAATACTGCTTGGAAGTAACTCGGGTGAAGAAGAGGGGAGGCTGAGGGGGGGGGACATACGGTCGCGAGGGCCCGCTTGGAGCAAAAGAGGGATGGTCCGAGGGAGAAACATCTATTCTCTCGGTGGGAGAACAGCCGACGAGTCGCCACATGAGTCATTGACCAAAGCGAAACACCTTACGGTTAACGCGATACGCGGTGGAAAATTCAAAAGCGCAAAAAGGTACACATTGAGGGTTGGAAGGGAGGAGAAACGACCGGAACATTTCATAAAGCCTATCCGCACTCTACCTCGTTAAAAATTTCACGTCGGTTCAAGAGAAACCCCGGAAGGGGAAGCTGAATCGTGGGCCTTGGCAAAGCCAGCGTGGGGTACAGCAAGACTTGTCTACGGGGGAGTGCCGATAAAAAACAAAAAAAGACTCGGAGGAGGGACGGACTTTCGACTTGGTGGGGGTCGGGACCGCGGAATAGGATCCTTATTCGCATTGCACAAAAAAGGATGGTGACGCGGTTGGCGTCCTTGTTATGGGGACGATGTCTATTCTGAGGGTGGTCACAGTTTCGGCGACGATGCATGCTTAACAAACCTTCCTTCCATCGATAGCGTAGAGCAAAAAGATCAAGGCTCCTAGAAAAGCTCATATGGGAGGCACCGTCATGCCTCAGCCAAAGACTCGTCAAGGAGGGCGGTTAGGTACCGGCAGGGACGGGGAGCCATTCGGGGAGAGGTGCTGTGCTGTCTTCCCCATCCCCACTTAGTGAACTGGGGCGGCAATAGATATTATTCCGGGCACGGTACAGTCGCCGGGATGTTGGAGACTCAATCTGTCCTTTGGACTCGTAGGGAGGGGATGAGTCACGACCACAAACAGGGAGTGCTTTGCTACGCAAGACTTTCGGGTTCGACCCCAACTTGCTCCTACCACCAAAAAACCTCTCAAACCCGACGTGGAAAAGCACCGATAAGTGGACGTCTGGGACTGGCCGGCAGAAAAAACTAAAGAGTCCAACTCCCGCTGCAACGCCTTCGACCTGAAGACCAGGGGGAGCTAGTAAATAACGACGACCACCGGGGGGCGGGGAGAAGTGAAAAAGCCGTTGGGGGTTGGTTTGGCAGGAAGGGCAAAGGGGGTCGAAAGCGGGTATTTCTTGATGATGCCCAACAAAGGGAGAATAAACTAAGGTCCGACCTAGCCGTGAAAAGAATAAGGAGCAATAGACGTCATCAAAAGAAATCAGGAAAGAACAACTGCAACTCTCCTCGACGCGTACACGACCGGATTCACCGGGAACAGGGAACAGCTAGACGGAAGGTGCCATTTGAAGATAGGGCCAATCCGACTTTACGGCAGCGACGCTCACTACAAGAAGGAGACCTTACCACTGTAAACGGTCAAAAAAATCTCTCGGGGGAGGGGGTGGTACGGGGGTGCAAGACTCTGATCCGCTGCCGGGGTCGTAGGGTCATGACGAAAGGAAAGGGAGGCTGTATCCCCAAGCTCCTCCAAAGACAACAACGGTAAGAGGTAAATATCGTCTGAGGGGGGGGGGTCAACGAAAGCTGAAAAGGTCGGCGTGAACTCAGCCTCTCGGTAGGAGCCGAGGAAAAAAGGGACACACGCCAAACGAAGATTAGCAAATGACTCGAAAAAAGGGGGGCAAAACGGAAGGAAGTCATGGAGGGGCCGATTAAAAAAACGCCAGTAAATAATTTCTACTCAAAACATGACTATACATACTCTGGCAGTGAACGGAGAAAAAACTGTGCTCGGGGCGCCTTCGGTAGGCCGACATGTGAGGTTTGTGTATATACGGAGCAAAAGGAGGCGATTATCAGCTTTCGTTCGGATAGCGATATGACTTTGGTTAAAAAGGGTTTAAAATGAAGAAAAAAGCATTGCGGGGTAACGTTGGAACGGAATGAAAAAAAACACTGCACGACGGATCGCAGGACCTGCGCCACCGTGGGCTGGGTCGGTAAGGGGTAGCGGCACTTTATCGAACTATTCTGAAGTGGAAAGTAGCTGGAGTGGGGTCTGCTTCTGCCTCCGCGCGAACGGGCAGGGGGGTGTTGCTAGTCTGGGGGGGGGGAGGGGGTTCGTCTTGTGTAGGGAAGGTTACGTCGCCTTCTAAGGGACCGAGCAAAAGACCTACGGTTGGGCAATCTAGTTCAGCCTGCCGTCTAAAAGGAATACCTAGTGCTAGAAATGACGCCGGGACTGCAACGCCCCGGCTTCTCCTAAGAGAACTTCTAAGGGTTCTCCACAGTCAGAAAAAGTGGTGACCTGTTGACGACAAACCCAATACCAAAAAATAGAGATCAGACAACCTAACTACTTGCAAGGCCCGAAGGGCTAGGTAAAGACTCTACAGTTTCCAGCGGGGCGCCTGGGGCGGCTAGGTATCTCAAGGCATTTGCTACGCTGAAGGTGGCCGTCACTAAGCAGTAGGCAGTACGCCACGAGCAGAGACCAAAGCTCCCTAGTACTTACAGAGAAAAACCGCTCAAGGACGGCCTGACGCCGACCCAGGCTCCACGTGTATTCCGGGGGACGAGGGAAAAAAAATGGGGACACCAGACGATGACGGGCTAATGCTCGGTTTATAATTCATCCAAGCTGCGGAAAGCGCGTGGGCGGGTTCTGGGGGGGGGGGGGCGAGGCGGTGGTAGTGCGGGACAAGGCGGGAGTCGAAGTGCAGGGGGTTGGAGGGTGGGCTAAGCGTCATTGGGTTGTGTGCTAGGGTGTACTATTATCTTTCGCGGTTTTCCAGAAGGTGCAGGTGTGTGGAAGGGAGGTGCTGTGGGGGAACGGGGTGTTCATGCAGTCCGAGTGACAAAAAGATACTTCAGTGGTTTCATCTTCAAAGGGAACGCGATCGCGTCAAGTGGGTACTACGTCGCACGTAGCCTTGAGGAAGTCCTTTCCTTAGGTAAAACTAGATAGAAGGGGACGGGATATCACCCTACGCATACGCCACACGGGGGAACAAAGAACTTTTTCTACGGAAGGGGGGACCGAAAGATGGAAACCGTCTGAGGACCCTCGATGCTTGTCGGGGCGATAATCAAAAACCGGACGAACGTCGCGCGGACTCTAAGGTACCAGGAGGACATGCGGAAAAATCGTGACTAACCACGTGGGAGCGACGGTCTGTGACTTTAGCCCCTAGTTTCCATCTCATCGCTTGGTCCTGAGTCATCTAACCTACCTGACCTGTAAGAGAAATCAACACAGGACGTACTCAGTTTCACGATATTACCTGCGCGGAAAAACGAACATGGGAAGGAAGAAATACTCTACTGTGACCGGGTGGTTTTTATATTCGACAGGTGAAACCACGGATAGGAGAAGGGGCGAAGGGGGGTGGCGCCGAACGTCGTCTGGCAGGGACCCACCGCGGTGCGAACTTGCCGAAAAGGCTTTTCTTACTCGAACGTCGCAAAAAAGTGGGGGTGGACCTAATACGCGACGGAAACGATCGAAACGCGAAGAGGGGGATTGTTACCACGCTCGATACTACCCCTGGGCCCGCTCTGTGTTCATGCAGATACATACAGCCGTGGTAAAGAGGGGTTGGTCGAGAAGGCGTGTTACGACCCGGGTCAACCGACCAGCGAGAAAAAAAGTTTTGTCACAAAAACTTTTGTTGTACGACCAACAAAGAAGACAGAAACACAAACGAACTATTTTGGGGGTTTCAAACAAAACAACCAACCCACATTGAAAAAAACACAATTATTGGGTCCACCAAACACAAACCTAAGGATCGGTGGTCCAATTGGGGCGACGCTCGAGGGCTTTTTGGGAAAATTTTTCAACGCAAACGTCTCCTCACTTCCCTCGGAAGGAAACCTCGTCCTCCGGAGGAAGGCCGGCGAGCTTGGGTCAAGACAGGGGAAGACTGGTGTTTCCCCGAGCTCAGAAAGAAGGGGGGAAAAGGGACCTAGGGGAACACGGACGGGGCCGCGGGAAGTCGGAGGAGGGCTGACTTCTTCATGAATGGGGCGATTATTTGTCACGTTCTACCGAAAAAAACGACCGAGAACCGAGACAAAGCGTGAGGTCGATAAGAACTGTCGGCGTGGCAGTTGCGGCGCGATCGGACGGAACGACGGACACATGGCGAAGTCGAGACAGGGGGGGTTTTCTGTCCCAAGGAAAAAAAACAACACTCTCAACAAAGCTATCATGGC
>Ga0179593_1441794_pt1 | contig 10277 bp, 14 predicted proteins | sample CZODoug2_1_08_16_FD_185931 | JGI IMG/M metagenome (GOLD analysis project Ga0179593, IMG submission 185931) | Vadose zone soil fungal communities from Angelo Coast Range Reserve, California, USA - CZODoug2_1_08_16fungal (PacBio error correction) | ecosystem: Environmental > Terrestrial > Soil >...
CCCTTTAAGATAATAGGGAGAGGAGATAAAGTGGCAATGAGGAAAAACCTCTGAAACGAGAAAGGGGGGGGGCGGAGAGCTAACGGGGAGAAACGGGGGAAGCTGAGGGAAGTTCGAAGGGTACACCGCAAATAGCAAAACGCAAGCCGGAAAAGAGGGAGCAATTCCCGAATTTGCTCAAGGAACCCGTGTAAAAATCACGAGAGGACTTTCGATGGTTACTAGGCTCGCCGCCACAGCCAGAAGTAACATCAGAGGAACGTCAACGATGCCAGAAAAGACGGTGCAAGGGTGATGGTGAAGAGATGAGCTGAAAAGGAAAAAAAAAACAAATGAAGAAGGTGTCGACAGGCGTTTGCGAGATAGTTGGGGAAATTCATTGGGAGAGGGGAAACGGGCCACAGGTGCCGCAACTAAAAAAAAATGTGCAAATCCGCCTAACTCAACCACAGAAAAGGGGGCCTGCCGCAGCGGACTGAGGGCTGCGCTTTGAAAAAGAAATCTTGCCATCCTGGAGGGAACGAATGTGTCACACTCGTGAGTAGTTGGCGTCAACTAGTACGATCCGCCGCCGCCGCTGAGCACGATGGAGAGGTCAACGAAGCACGTGAGCCCTGGGGAGCCTGAAGTACTGACTTCGCCTTCGGTTAGTGGGAAAGAACATAGTAGAGACATGGAACGAACCAGGAAAGCAACGAAAGGCGTAAGGAAAAGCAGCGTGCTCTGACCGCAGGAAAAAGGGGGAAATCACCAAAACAAACCGAACGGTTGTAAAGAGGAAAAGGAAAGGTGTTGAAAAAAAGCGGAAAAAGGTCCAATGAAATCCACAGCACACAGAAAAAAGTCTTCATCCTCAGACACAAACAAAAAACGAGAAAGATCGTCTTGCAGTTCAGTGGAAAGTTAAATGGCAACCAACAGCCGTTGGAAAACTGTACAAAAAAAGTCCGCGTGCGGGGGTTTGGAGGAATTTGGGGATATCGGAAAAAAAGAACGGAAGAAATGTAGTCAAAGAAACTGGGGCCCAATACGCAAAACGGGAAACGGTTGTCAAAAGGGACTACAGGGAAGTTCCAAACGACTGTCGCCTAAGGGTCGAAGAAGAAAGAAAAAAGCAGAATTGAAAAGCTCTAAAGCATAACGCGGGGTAGGACGGAAAGGGGTATGACGGTGATGGGTGACGCCCAACACAAAAAGGAACTGAAGGGGTGCAATGCGTTTTCTCAAGGAGGAAACTAAGGAACTGGGGTGAAAACGGGAAGAAAAACGACAGCAGCTGAAAAGGCGGCGAGGTGGAGTTACGGGGGACAAAAGGTAGTTTGCAGGGGGGACGTAACACTGGAACAGGAAACCACAAACACTCAAATTTGTAAAAGAGAAAAACCACGCGTGCGCACAGGAGACTGCATTAAAAACGCATCGTGGAGAATCAACTACCCGCCAAAGGAGAGGAACAAGCAGAGGGGAGGGGGGAGCTACTTTTGATTAAAGCAAAACGATGATGAACATGGTTTGCTAGCCTGATAAAAGAGCCGAACGAAAACGATAGACCGGCAAGGAAAGGTATGAGCAAACGAAGAGGAAGAGGGAAAAGGGAAAGGGAGTGGTTACAAGGTGGGGGGGGGAGACAATCGCCTTCCCGGCCAAAGCGATGAAAACACTTTCGCGCAAAGGGAAAGTTTTCAGCTGGGGCGATAAAAAGGAATCTCGGCACTGAAAAAGACGGGATAAACGGAGAAGGGATCTATCGACCTCGGTTGCGCCCTCGCCTGTTGAGAGGGAAATTAACTGTTTTAGAAAGTGGCGGCAGATGAAATGACGAGGCGGCGCAAAAGAGATTAACAAAGGAACAAGTGATCGTGAAAGGGGAGGACAGCGGAAAAAGGGAAAATAAATTCAAAGTCGGAAGAGGGTGAGGGGAAAACACGAAAACCCCCTAAAGTGGGGCAGGAGCAACCGCTACAAGCGTCCATGATTTGGCAGGGTGGGAGAATCTACACGCAAGGGGAGGATCCCCCGGTCGCTGAAAATCAATAAGGAAGAAACATGGGGAAATGTCGGGGGACGCCTCGGCGAAGACGGCGGAACAACGTGGCGAGTTGAGAGGGAAAATAAAAGGAGGAGGTTCAATCTGCCTTGTGGGAACTCAGCAACGTTTTCACAACCTGGGACCCAGAGAAACAGATTTTTTGGCGAGGGCGACCCGCGGATGGAAATCCGGCTTCAACTGGGAGGCCGAGATACGAGCAAGAAAGTCATTGTCATCCCTCAAACGCAAATTTGATCAGGAAGGGAACGTTCATCAATGAATGCGAAAATAATCTGGAACCACATAAGATAGGGCAATTCTGGGAGGGGGAGAGAAGGGTCCAAACCTAAGAGGGAAGAGGATAATTACGGCAAAAAAAAAAATTGGCGATGTGCCAACTCTCTCTCCTTAACCAGAGAGTATTTTGAATTGGTGGGAAGATTGGTCACATATATTGGAACCGCGCCGCAAATATGGCAGTCAACGAGAAAAGGCGAGTCAAAAAAAACCGGGGACAGACGAGATTGTTAAGAATTGCTTGTTAAAGCTGAAAATTAGCCAACAACTGACTTGGGGCCACCCACGTGTAAGAAGACGGCACCGTGGGGGGGGGGGGGGGAAGCCTATTGTTGGCAAGCTTTTCTGATAAAAGATCACTTCCGCATGCAAAGGAAAAAGGCGGACTCAAGAATACGGACTGGGGAAAAAGGGCCAAAAAAAAGAGGTGCACGACCATTACGGGGGAATGCTCGGTGGTTAAAAGGGGAAATGTGTAAGGTAAACTCTAGGAGAAGAAAAAGTGTTGTTTTCACGGAAGGAATCTTGATGGGGGGTAAGTGGAAAAAGGGGGGAATCGGGGAGCCCAAAAACTCCAAAACTTTTACGTCCCCCCCGAAAGAAGCACCGGTTCAATGCTGGGAAAAAAGAAAGCTCGCCAAAAAAGTTCGTACGGGAGGGGGAAGAAAAAAGAGGGGAGAAAACAGAAAAGTGCGAAATGCTGATGAAGGGGACAACACAGTTAAAGGGGAAAATGGGAATCGCAGTTTTTTGCGGGACCTTCCTAAAACCCTTTACCAATGACGGGGAGAGAGGGAACCATAAGGGAACCAACCCCAACAAAACGGACTACTAGGCAAAAAGAATCGTAAAAGGGGGAAAAAGAGAAAACGGGCCGAACAATCTCACTAGGGCTCGAAAGGGGAAAGAAAAGGGAAGAAGGGGGTGGTGTCACCAGAAGTACTATATCACCACAAAAAAGACTGGACCAGAAAGGAGGAAGAGGTGACTAGCGAAATAAGAGGGGAAAAACTAATCCGCAAAAGGAAAAGAAAAATCCAAAAATTGACAAAAAAAAGAGGGGATTCTCTCTTCGGACAGGGAGACATCGAGGGGAAGGGGAGAAGTCGCTCAATTACACGCGGCTACTAGAACGAATTATCAAAAAATCACCCTATGATAAAGTCCGATCGTCCCATGGGGAGAAATGAGGTGTCATTATAGTTTTTATTTCGAAGACTGAGTTGGGTGGAAAAAAAGGCAACCGCAATTGGAAAATCAGACATACGAGAAGTCAAGAAAGATTAAAAGGGGAAGGGGAGGGATCTCCGAACAAAAAAAAAGGGAGATTATGAAAAGATATTATCGCGAAAGGAGTAGAGCGGGAAGGGACGGAATCTCTGATCCTTTGTGAAAACTGCTCTGAAAGGCAAACAAGAAGAGGAATCACTAATAGTCAAAGATAAAAAAACTAAGGTGACAACTTCCGGAGGGAGCTGGGGGGAAGCATAGGGGGGGGTCGGTTGGGGCCATAAAAGCGTGAAATTAGGAATTCAGACGAATAAAGCCGCGCTGCCCCGGACGCCGAGAAAACGCAAAAAAAAAAAGATGGGGCGACATGGTAGTTATTGAAATAATCCGCTGGAGTTTGGGGGGCAAGATGGGTTCCAGCGAGGGCACCGGACACTACGGAAGGAGGGGGCAGTCTTTGGTATGACTTCTTAAACACTTTGCGGGAGGGGCAAGGGGAGGAATGGGGGGAAAAGAGGGTTAAAAAAAAGTGGACGATGAGGTTGCAAAGGTAGGGGGAACCAAGGTGGATAAAGAGGAAAAAGGCACCAAAAAAAAAAAAGGCGCATTCAGTGTTAACCTTTACCGGGGGGGGGAAATTGCCACTCCGATTTTTCAAAGGGGGGGTAAGGAAATGTGCAAGATTTGGGGGTCACGAGAAACTTTTTTGGCGATAACGAGTCATCCATTGATTAAAAAGATACGCCGGGGGAAAAAAAATGGAAGTTGAGAGGCAAAAAAGTAATAAAAGGGGGACCCAATAAAAAAAAATTCACGGCAAAAGACAAGTGTTAAAATCCTGAATATCGTGGCAAAGTTTCCGGGAAAAAGCAATGGAAAAACGAGAACCCAAATGTCTCTGCAGCCTTTGGACGTTCCAGGTAATATATTCTCTGCAAGCATTGGCTGTGGGTATCGAAGGGGGAGAGGGGATTAAAAAAGGGACAAAAAGACTTGCTAACCACAACCTCGACGGGGCAGAGGCTCAAAAGGTGGGAGTACAAATCGTGGAAAAAAAACTAGGAATTGCTTAAAGGCAGAAGCGAAGGAAAGCTCAGCATCGGAGACACGCAAGGAAAGGAGAAGACCCAAGAAGGCATTTGAAATAGAGGGGGGTAACAAAGGGAGGCCGAACCCATAAAAATCCGCTCCGGGTCGGGGTTTGGGGCAAGAATCGCCCACAAAAAAAGGGAGTAGGTAAAAGATGAACAGGAACACGATCCAGAAAGGGAGTTAAAGAAAAATCTAGTCTCCTCAAGGGAGGAAAACTGCGTGGGATAGACCCTGAGAGAACTGGGGTAGGTGCTGGGGAGGAAACAATGATTTAGAAGAACTGGAAGATCGAAAGGAAGGGAAGAAGACCGGCCAGAAGGCCGCTGGGAAGGCCCATCTCCAAAAAATTCGGCGTTGCATACCTAACCTGTGTGCAAGGGGGAGAAGGGGTCAAACGGAGGAAAACAGCCGCGGAGGTTGGGACCTCCCTAACGTTATGCCCCCGATTCAAAAAAAGATTTCGCAGATTTCAGGCCAAAGAGAAGAAAAGGATTTGTTCTGCTTCATTAGGGGTATCAAGGGCCGAAGGGAACAATTACGTGTAATCTACAAAAGAAAAAGACGCGCATGACTTCTCAGGGGGGAGACAGAAAACAGCGTGAGGGGGTCAAAACCACAAGAAAAGACACAAAATGTGGCAAGTTCCAGTGTGGGAAAAGAGGGGGGCTGAAAAAGAAGAAAGATCGAAATGGGGGGACACAAAAAGGAGGTTGAAAGGAAGGAACGCACGATGGTTGATAACTTGCGACAAAGGTGGGGGAGGACAAACAAGGAAAAAAAGGAATCATCACAGTCGAGGGGAAATCTATAGATACATCCCGCTGCCTGTGCTCGGGATAAGAAAAAAAAGACGAATAAGGGACTTGGGAATAAGAAACCCTGAAAACCGAAGGTGGACGAATCCGATCAAAAGAGAAAAGGACTGCAGGAGGAGCAAGACAAAAAAGAAAACGCAGACCAGGGGAGGGTCGAGGGAATGTGCTTCCAATGAGAGGGAAAGGGGGAGGGAAAACGGGAAAAAGAGTTAGGCGGATGGGAAAGGAGAAGAAAAAAAATCAAAGAAATCTTGACTAAAAGAAATTAATCACACGAAGTTACAGGACACAGTGCACCGTTAGGTGAGAGGAAAGACGTTACGGAAAAATCAGCGCGGGGACGAAGCTTCGTTTTTCGAGATAGGGGGGAAAAAGAATTTGGGGGTGGGGAAGGACCACTTTAACGCCAAAAAAACGAAATTCGGTTTCCACAGAAAAAATCAAAACGAAACGAAAACGTCGCTCTGCTTCTTCAGAGGACTGGGCACCCCCTCACATGCTGGACATAGAGGGGAGAAGTGGACAAAGTAATGGGTCTGGGGGTGGCGGCAAATAAGGTAAAGTCGAACCAACGCCGCCGAATAAAACACGAGCAGAGGCAAAAAGGGGGTAGAGAGAACTTATTCTCCAGTGAGTGTGGAAAAAATAAAAAGGAAGAAGACAGTAAATGACTCAAGGACGGAAGAATTACGCAAGGAGACGGTGTCAGCGAACCAGGGAAAGCCCCCAAAAAGAAAAAACAAAGTTGGAGTGTAACTTCGGAACGGAGGGCGGACGATTTTGCCAGCGGGGAAAATTGGGGGCCCTGAAAGCGGTCGGATAAAACAAAAAAAACACAAACACAAAAAAAACCACCACCAACAAAAACACCCCCCAAACACAAACACACAAAAAACAACCAAAAAAACCAAACAAGAAAAAACAAAAACCCCCCAAAACAAAAAAAAAAAAAAACACAACCAAACACAAAAAAAAAAACAAACAAAAAAAAAAAAAAAAAACCAACCACACAAAAAAAAAAAAAACAAAAAAAAAACACCAAAAAAAAAACAAGAAACCAACACCAAACACACCCACACAAAAACCTCTCAAACAACGGAGGCGCGGAGAAGAGGGGACGTGCTTGGCGTTTAGACTTGTAGCACAAGAAAGGTGGAGTGGGAAACGCAAAAGTCGCTGTGGGCGGTGTGTGAGTCGTCATAGGCAAGGGCACAAAGGAAGTTTTAGGCGAGAAGCCGCGCAATGTACTGGGGGTCGAGTTCACCGAGTATATACGTTGCAGGAAGGGAGAGAAGGTTGAGAGAAGACAACGTGAGTGAGGATGATGGCTCTCCAAGGGGGTAGACGGCAGGGGGGTAATAGTGGGTGAAGCAACAAGACATGAAGGGGGTGGGACAAAGGAGGACGCAAAAGGTGAAGCTGGATTTGAAAAAGGATGGGAAAGACATCAATCGCGCAAGGAGGAGGGGTGGGGAGTAAAAGAGCGTTGGCAAGGGGCCCACGTGACTCGCAATCCAGGGCACAGGTACGACGGAAGAGGAGGCCCCGCTCTTCATGAGAACGCGAAAGACCAAGAAAAAAAACACGAAACTCGGCGTGTGGACATAGACTTTATGAAAGAGAGAGTTTTGGACTCGCCTTAGTAAAGATCCATTAACGAGCGTGGAGGAAGTGCAAGAAAAAGGGCAAGAAAGACACCAAAATCTTTTTGAAAGGGGAGTGAGAAAAACGTAAAGGGACCGAGGAAGAACGAGGAGAAAGGACGATGAGGCGTTTCACCGCGGGGGAGAGATTCAAGTGCTAGACCATGATCGGATTAATCGGGAAAAGGGATTGATGATAAGCGAGTCGCAGCACGGGGTGAGGCTAGTGGACAGGGGGGAAAGGAAAAAAAAGGGTTGGGAAATTCCAAGGATTCAACCCTAGTGAGAGAATCTCGGCAACGAATCGTGCTAAAAAGAGGAAGGAAATGGAGATAATCGGACGGGGAAACTGAAAATTGGAAGAGAGGGGGGACGTGAGGTAAAAAAAAGAAAACCGATGTTCCGAAAAGAATAGAATCATGCGCTGAGTTGGGTAGGGAGAGAAACGCAAGTGCAGGCGGAAACAACGATCCAACTAACTGAATTGGAAGAAACAAAAGAGAAGGAGAGAGGACGGTTAAGCAGGCGACAGAAAGTTGGACGGAAACTCGTTTTCCATTGCCGGGAAAGAACCGAAGGATATGTGGAAAATAAACGTGACGACGCAAACCGGGTTTCAAACAGCGTTCTAAACAGGAGAGGTGTTGGATCTTCGGACAAGAGGGGAAATGCGTCCGGAGTAGCTTGCTTTCAAGTTACCGAGCACGCAATAGGTGAAAGAAAAGAACACTGGGATCAAGTCACGAAAAAGACGGGGGGCAAAAAGGAGGAAGATAGCGAGGGAAAGGAAAAATCCTTATGGTGATGAGGTGGGATTGATTAGAAGTTCAACAAACGCTTTGCAGAGCAAGGGAAAGGAAAAAAACACACCGCAAACGGGGGCAGTTGGAAAGAGTTGGTGAAATGAGAGGGAACACGGCAGGGAGTTAGACGTTAAGGGAGGGCAAGCCATATGGTCTCGCTTAGTGACTGATGGTGATGGTTGAAAAAGAGGGCCAAGTCGGAGAACGATTGTGATCTCAAACCAACGGGTGAAGGGAGAATTAACAAGGGGGGGGTTTAAATCACGAGAGTGGGGGAAGCCAACCGACAGAAGTACAATGTACACTTCTGGCCTCTCGCCCGAAGCAAAAGGCAAAAAGAGCCCCTCTGAGCGGACAAAACCCAAAAGAGTACGTCCAAGCGACACGCATAGTACTGAGGAATAAAAAGAAAACATAAGGAGCGAATTTGCATTGGATAAACGGTGTGGAAATGTTATTGTGGGGAAGGGGGGGACCAGAAAACTTAAAAAGGGGGAACAGGGGAGGATTAAAATTGGTCCATTAATTGTAACTGCCAAAAACCCTTCCACCAAAGGGGGAAAGAAAAGGCGAATCAAGGAAAAAAAAATTTGACTTGAAAGGCCGAACCTCTCTCCAAAAAAAGGGACTAGGATTGTTGGTGAAATCAACTCAGACGAAACATTGCGAAAAGTATAAGGGGGCAAGTTCCGAAAACGTAAAGGGAAAGGGATGCGAAAGTGTGGGATTTCCTGCCGAGGAAAAGATCACAACATAATGGTCAAAGTTCACAAAAAAGAGCAACGAAATATTCAGTAAAGCTCGCACAAAGGCCGACCTTCTACGGCCTCTAATCCGTGGGGGGACTAAGGACAAAAAAAACGGAGGCCAAGTCTGACCTCCCTTTTCCTTTTACCAAAGACGCCTCTCGTAAGCATTGGAAAAATCGCGCCGGAATTGAAAAAAAAAAAAAAAGGGAAAATCGGGGGGAGGGAGTCGGAAAAAGAAAAAGTGGCAGAGAGCGTCGGGGGGCGGCGGAGGGAAAAGGAAACACAACGAAGGCGAATGCTCAAAACCGTCAACCTATGATCATCTAAGAATGCCGTCGGCCCCATGAGTGGGGGTGGTATTCTGGGAAGGAGGGCTTGATTAGTAACGAAGGGGGGAAAATGGCACGCGCCTTGAAAAATATTCTCCAGAAGAAAAGTAGCAAGACTCATTCCGGCATGGTCGATAAAATAAACCAAAAAAGGAAGAGAGTACAAGAGAGAGATCCGACCTGCTTTACCGACGGAGGTTACGAGATCAGGGAGGTACTTTTTCAATGCGTAATATGAGAAACCAGAAAAGCACTACGATGAAACTAATACACACTAAAGGACGAAAGGAAGGAGGGGAAATGATAATATTTTGAGGTTTTTCTCAGTACGTGCTAAGAGTCTGGAGGTTCAAGATCCGGAACTAACTCGGAAAAGACACAAGAGAACACCACGATTACAGCAGGGTTGCTTTTAGGTAGACGGGGGCAAGGGTTTGGCAAGAGTGACAAGAGCTGAAACACTGAAAAACTTGCGGTCGAAGGCACGTTGGGGGGGGGGGGGGAAAGAACTTCCAGGAAAACTTTCCAGGTCGTAGGAGGATAAGGGTAGCAGGGGAAAGGAGGTGACTTTTCATATGGGTGCCGGTCAAAGGGACCCGGATTGTGAAAGCGGAACGAAGGAAAGCCAAAAACTGGCGATTCCATGGGGAAGTTCAGAGACTCTATTCTCTACGCCTGAGACGCAATGAACGGAAGGGTCACAAGGAAAGAAGACGAGTTGGGGGATCGACGACAAGGGTTTGGCGGATGATGAAAAAGCAAAGGTCAAGTCCAGGAAAGGTTATTCGCAGTTGTAAGGAAAAGGGGTAATTTTCGCGGGAAAGATGCGTCAGGAAAAAAGGGGGAAAATCCGGCAAACCAGTTGGGGCAATCCGAAGAAGTCACCGGGACACAATCGAATGCAACACAGAAATCAAAAAAGGAAAGTGGCTCGGGAAACGAAGGGTCCTGGCGGAAAGGAAAAAAGGGAGGCGTAGAAAAAAGGTCTGTGGATACTTCAATTACTTAGGGAGGGCTTCAGAAAAATACCAAAAGAGGAAACAAAAAAATAAGGTCTGCGCACACGTTTTGGTTATACAAAAAGCGGGACTCAGAATTTAAGATGCGGAAAAGACCCAGAAAAGAGCGCATTCGAGGAACGCCCGAAAGATCCCAAACATAGGGAGGGGTTTGAAAACAACTGGACGGACACCCAATGAAACGCATAAGACGGAAGGTGGTGTGGGGGTGAGAAGACGACTCTGCAAAAGGATGGGGAAATCATTATAAGAGGAACCCGATCAATCCGGA
>Ga0179593_1518015_pt1 | contig 10277 bp, 8 predicted proteins | sample CZODoug2_1_08_16_FD_185931 | JGI IMG/M metagenome (GOLD analysis project Ga0179593, IMG submission 185931) | Vadose zone soil fungal communities from Angelo Coast Range Reserve, California, USA - CZODoug2_1_08_16fungal (PacBio error correction) | ecosystem: Environmental > Terrestrial > Soil >...
CGGGCATGGGACTAGAATCCGTCCACGTTCCGTTATACACCTGTCCCATTTTGAGCACGACGTCCGTCGATAAAGATCAATTCCTCAGGTCCATAGACCTTCGTAAAGTATTGCAGAGAACCTACAATGATTATGAAAATATGAGATTCTCGACAGAGAAGACTCCGGCCTAGTGGGATGCTGGAAGGGGACTCAGACATGTGGGATCGTGAACGTGCCAAGCTTTGGTTCGTTCTCAAGCTAGGTAACTGGCGGGTATGTCTATGTTTTTTGTATCGTCTGTCTGGGGGGGGGGGTTCATTTGGGTAACAGGAAAGAAGCTTGAAGTGTGGTGGCCAGGTGCAACTAAAAAAGAGAGAATAAGACGGGTTATCTTGGCACGGTGTAGCAAGAAGACACTGTGGCTTCTCAGTATTTTACGAGCTGGGGGAGTGTGGGGACAATCAATCTTCAAACTCTAACTTACACGCGCTCACGACGGGTCATTTTTTGGAGTACTAACCTTGCGCGTCCCGCCGGGGGAACATAAGACCGTTAGGGATTCAGAAACTTCAAACGAAGTCCAGTAACTCATTGGAGAAAATTAAAAACCGTTTGACTATATAAGGGTCGCTTCCGGTCGCTTCTCTTCCGTGCAGACTAGCATCCTTGGTAATTAAAGAATCTGATGCTTACACAACACTTTCGCCAAGCTAAAAGGGTGCAATTAACTCAGTGTAGACACCGTACGGGGTTTGTTGGAAACAAATAACGTTACAACACGATAGCAACTTTAAAGGTAGGGAGATCGCTGGAGACGGCGTGAAGATAGAGACTAAGGGGCCAAAATAACGTCAACATTTACGAAACACGACACCACCCGACTCCACACTTCCGTCACTCCTAACCACGCCTACACTCCGTACCCCCAAACCAAACGGAAGGAAGCCTTGTCTCAGTATGCTGGGTGGCGCCCACGGACTCGGATGCCTTCTCCGTTGTAAAGCGTTCGAACGGTACTGCGGAGCCAAGATCCCGGTAGTCTCAGAGGTTTTTTTCAGCCACCATAAAAGAGCTGGCGACATCACCTAACCCTTTCTACAACGAGGGACATTAGAACGACGCCAATCAGTCTCCTATTCATCTAATACTCAGCGGACACACTGGGAACGTGGTCTGCAGAGGAGGTAATGCAGGGATACTCCCATCAGGCCATCAGAGGCTGGGACGACGGACTCAGCGGGATTAAGGGGGTAGATGGGTGAGGTGGATAAAACGAAAGACCTTCCGACGAAATGAGGCGAGGTAGCCGCTCTGATGAACTAGTGATAGGTGTCTTTGATGGTACCATAAAGCTTAGCTTAACGATAACAAATCTTCTGCACGCAATCCCCTCCTCTGAGGCTAGAAGTACGCAAAGTAGGAAATCTCTTTTTTGGTTTTCAATTACTTCTCGATATGAAGTCACCCCGAAACTGTCTATGCACAATGAATATTCTCCCGTCGGCAGCAAATGGATACACGAGATCAAGCACAATCATCCCCAAATAGTAATAGGGGTGACCGCGGTAACGCCGAAGAGGGAGACTACCAATAAACTGCGCCCCTACCAGAGGCACTCAAGGATCACCCCTTCTGATCAAGTAGCTTACTATCGCAAAATAAAAAAACAGCATAAAGAACTTGGCTCGGATAAGGTGACCCCCTAGGAATCAATCGACGAAAGGGATTCCGTAGGCGTGGTTACGTGATGGTCTTGCTAGCGTACTGATAATCATAAATCACGGTGGGGGAATCAGAACTCTCATCAACTGGGACGGGGGAAAAAAGGGGCCTCTATTCCTAAAGAGAAAAAAATAGCCTCCAAGGTTCCTATCAGAAGATGCTCTATGAATAAGTCGCTAATGTCAGCTCAAAACACTATAAGAAATAGATATGGACTCTACACAGATAGTAAATTCGTGAATACAGATTATATCACCCGCGGGGAGGAGATGTGACTGTGGGGGGGTTCAAACTGACGTGTTGCGGCATGAAGGGCCAGTAACCCTCTTGCAGGAAAGCTTTAGATTCAGAATCGGACAGGAAGGCAATCCGACACTGCGCTACAACGGAATCGAGGGTCACTGGGACAGGGAAGCAAGCTGACGAACGTCGTATCAGGACAGTTTCGCTTAGAGCCTTGTTCGAATTACACCGCGATTGGCTAGCTGGGGCACCGTGCTCGGTCCTTGGCAGTTAGGACCGAGGTATGGCCTTCGCCATGGTCGGTTCTGTTCCAGGAAAGACTTCTCGGGGGGTCTGCGGAGGGGAATACTAGCGCTGGGTCGAAGATAGCACAGCTCTGAAAATGGACTTTTCGAACAAGTTCCACGGCGTGGTATTTTCGATGCGTCGTAAGCCTTGCATGACACACGCGCCCCCAGCAAGATGGTGTCGACGAGTACCTAGTAGGGGCGCCGGTAAAAAGTTCTCAAGGAAAGTTCAACTCTTAGTAATGTTCGGTCTCACGTCTCTGCACACCCAAGAACCGCCTCGGTCCGAGGCTTAGGAGAAGTGCCTTAGGACGTTCTCACAAAGAAGGTTTTCTCCATACACATAAAGCGCGAAGCATGACTGGAAGGCGTCCTAAAGGGTCAAGCCCTTCAGTATGTTTCTGGGAAATTCAAGAACCGCAACGAGGAAACAGCAATAGAGAGGGGGCGACATAAGCACTAGGACTATGATACGTGAATGCTGACGGCTGACAGTTCCGGTGTGACTTGGTGAGGGATTCTGCGCGCGACTGTAGAAAAATGTGAGCGAAAACCACCAGAAAACGAAATAGAAGCCCACCGCGGAACGCTCTTAACATGAAAGCCGAGGCCTCAGGAGGAGAGTTCAACGGCGCAGGCACTCTACATATTCTGGGGACTGTCCGGGTTTGGAGGGTCCGGTTCCGTTTCGGGGGGGGGGGGTCAAGGGGGCGTTGAAAAGGTTGAAAAAAGTGAGGCGTCTTGTCAGTTCTTACTGGGAGGTGGTCAAGAGGGGGGGCGAAAGGGTCTTGTAGGAGCGGGGACTTGGTAGAAAATCGGACCCTGTCTTGACTTTCATTTCTGTTTTGTCCGGTGCGATGGGACCAGAGGAGGGGGGGAAAAGATTCACGTTTCTCAAAGTGCAATAGGGGGCAAGGGGCGACTATGAGGGGATGTCCTCTCAGAGCAAGGAATCACCTGTGAAAAGTTTTTTTCGGGGGCAATCAAGGACTTCAATATGATGTTCTCGATCCTGTATGATCTTAATGAGGTCTTCCGGGGTGGACTTATTTGTTTGTGTTGGGGGTTGTGTTTGGTTTGGTTTTGATGTGGTAGATGGGGGATTGGATGTTATGGCCTGGGATTTTTTAGATGTTGGGAGGGTTCATTCGGTGGCAAAGGGTGTTTGGTGAATGGTTGGGGGGGTGTTTTTTTGTTGAAGGTAGCCAGGGGGTGGGTTGGTGTGTTATTATGGGTGTTTGTGTGTGCGTATTGGTGTGTTTGTGTGAAGTTATTTTGGTTTTTGGAGTGTGGTTTGAAATGGTTGTTGGGTTTGGTTGTTGGGGCTCATACCTCCATTTTGATTAAGATAAAAGAAAGGGTCAAGTATCAGGAGCCCTTTTTATCCAGGTCCGTCTCTGAAAGTGCGCGCTAGGGAAGATGAGAAGAGGGAAATTAAGACCGGATCAACCGAGCGCCAGCGCAAAAAAGGTATTGAACGCTACTGACGGGGGTTCCCGAAAAGAATCGTAAACTGTGATAGGCGTTCGGAAACGTCCTTACGCAAAAATACAAGATCAAATGGCCAAAAGGAAGTTAAAACAAACTCTTTAACGCCTCGCTTAACGCCCCAGCTGGGGAGGCATATAATTGCACCGCCATATATTGGACAGGAGAAAATAGAGGGGGGGGGAGGGAAGGGATGCGAGTAGGAGAATCGTCATACCGTTCTGCGGTTTTAACGAGAAAGACGCGGGGAGGGTGAGAATCTTCATTGTATGGAATGGGTTACAAATACACCCATCCGGGCGCTCAGGGAGGGTGTCTCCCTTGAGCCTCAAATATCGAGGGAGGGCCAGAATGTTCGTCGGACAAAAACCCCGACTAGGAGGATAGAGGGATATATCTGGGGAAAGGGAAAAAAAGACTCTTAAGGAGGACCAATTGAAGGGAAGGATAAAAAAGCAGGGGCGCCAGGGGGGAAGTTCGTCGGGTTCTTCCAACCCCTCAAGGAAGACATCGGAAAAAAGTCCAGCGGAGGAATATTTCTAAAAACATCAGTCTACAAAGGTGAGAGGAGAAAAGAGGCCTCGAATAACTCAGGCCAGCGGTTGAGTCTTAGAGGGAATCTAAGAGAAAGGTGATCTACACGAAAAATGGCCACAGGGGCTGGGGGGGTGGCAGGCTTCATCTCAGGTACAATATCGAGATTCTTTGGGGGGGTCGCGGTCTCGGTCGTGTTGGCGATGCCCTCCTGGACGCGTGCGGTCAAAAAAAGATATCAGCGAGGTTAGAAGGGAAATTCGAGACTTCCTATAAAACCACGGTGGGGGGGGGGGGGGGGGGGGGGGGGGTTGGGGGGGGGGGGGTGTGGTGGGGGGTTTTGGGTGGTTGGGGGGGTGGTCTGATTATAGCTGGTTAAGGGTCCGGATTCTGGTTGACGAGAACCCAGAACTAGGGGGGGGGCGGTGGAGAAACTGCGCCGGCTGTGAAAGGCTGTTATGCTTTAATAAATCCACAATTCTAGTGCGGCTAACCCTTCAAACCAGAAAAAGGGATATTCAACGCTCTCACCAAACGAAACGAAGTCATTTACAAGGGGGAAAGGTATAAAAGGGGAATCTTCATCGCTAAGGAACAAAGGACTCCAAAGAGAAATGTCTGCCGACGGACAAATGGTGGTGAACTACCATTCGCAATCTCTCAAATTTATACTCATTGATAGAATAAAAAACCAGGAGTAACAACTTAACAAAGTGGAATACGAACTTCGCACGAAGTTCAATAGAGAAAGCTTCACGACGGCGCCTGAAAAACCATACTTATGTAGCTATTACCCCACAGGGGAGGGCACGTAACACGACGTTCCGCAGTCACTCCCTCAAAAAATAATGGGAACCAGGCTCGAGCAATCCCAAAACCCGATAGACTTCTTCTCTTCCGGGATGGGGGGTTTCAAAACTCATCCTTAAAGAGAAATTAATTGGGTGAAGTTCTCGGTGTTTTACTGATGTGCAAGCCCAAAAAAAAGGGGCGGCGGGAACCGGCGGTGGGTGGTAGCGCAAATCCAGAGAGGAAGGCAAAACAGAAAACATGAATCCCCCAAATTCACATTGGGGAAAAAAAAAGAGATCACTGCAGATGAAAAGTGCTGTAGCACTCTCGAAAGGAGTAGCGGTCTGCTTATATTATGTTTACTCCAAAGAAAGGCACCATCAGGGCTGGAAAGAGCCAATGACAGCCTGGGCCGCTAATTCTTGAAATATATATGTTGGAATTTTAGGGTGGAGCCCACTCGATTAGCGCCCTGCCGTAAACGTCGAGAGATTAAATTCCTAAAGGAAGGAAAAGATTCTTCTGTGGAACTTACATTAAAGGATACGAGGCTGCGGACAAGTAAACATAATTTCCCAAGATGGTAGTTTTCCCGCTGGGATCTCGATAGCCGAAAGTCGGGGTAACAGACGCCTGTTTTAAGGGGTTGGGAATACTGCTCCGATATTATATGAACCGGAAAGTGTCTAGAAGTCACGATGGAACGAAGCTAACCTAGGAGGCAAGGCATCTGGCTGGCGGGTCAAAGCACATACCATAAGAGAGCTTGCCCTGAAAGGAAAGCCGAGGCGACAAAACTGACACAGAAAAAGTCCAAGCTAAAAGTAACTGTTAGAGGACTGTTTTCCATCGCAACATGAATCGCCGCAGAGGTAAATGGAGCTCCGTTATAAGATCTTCAATTAAAACCCTAGAAACCCTCGGACCTAGGTCACTGGGGAGGCGGGAGTGTGAAGTGAAGGAGGTTCTCAGCTACAAAGGGAAGATGATCACGAAGGGGGATCATACTCTTCATAAAAAAATGGCCGCAACATCAGTAGTAAAATAGAGGGGGGGAATCCCACAAGGTAGTAATTGAGGAAGATATTACGACAGGTGGTCAGTCCGGGATCAGAATCACGTCAAAAAAAAGACGGAGTGGATTTAATAAAGAGATAGGTAGAGACTCAGACGCCACTTTTCATGAGAGAAGTGCGCCTAGGAGAGGCTAAACCATCTGCGGCGAAAATGGAGTGCGTAAATGGTTGTGAGGGGTCATGGGCATCGGAAGGGACATACCCTCTTCTAGGTTCTTCGTCTTCTAGCGACAATATATTGCAATCAAAATAAAGGCCAAATCCGATGAATCTTGGGACCGAATTGGGGGACGGTGTTCAGCGAATTCTAGTAGAACTTCTCAGTAGTAGGATTGTGCGAGACTGGGATGAGAGAGGAAGACGTTGCTACGAATGGGGGGGGGGGCTCTGATTTGGGGGTGAACGTCGTGGCGTAAGCTGGCGGGTATCGTGGCGCTGGGGGCACAATAGGAAAAAAGGGATTGTTGGGTGCGGAGTCGTCAAGACGGAGGCATATCGCCGCGGGCGCGACGGGGAATGTTTGCGTCGAGTATTGTTCGAGAGGGAGGTCTGCGCCTGCAAGGAAGAAACAGCCCCCTGAGGGGGAGAGGCATAGGACTTCAGACTAGAAGAGGTAACCTACTGGTTCACGGAAGAGGGAATTGGGGGGCGAAATCGTCCTGGATTCACCTGGGAAACAAAAGCATTCACCCGACTGGACTCGCGATGCGAAATGCGCGTGAACCGGGGACATCTTGGAAGGAGAGCCCCGAACAAATCTATCTCGGGAAGGCACCGCAGGAGAGGGAGCGGCCGGGAAATCGGCGAGCTGGAAGGGGGGGTCACACCGCTAAGTGGGAGAGTGAGACCAAGTTCCAGTGTGGCGCTGGGCGACTACTGGCATAAAGCGCCTGGTTAGGGCCTTCTACATTAAAGAAGGACTGGGGGGGGTCATGTTCGTCGGGGGAGTGAAGGGACGTTATCCCCTTGAGAAAGAAAACCTGCCGTCAAGTGGAATCAGTCCAAAATCTCCGAGCGAAGGGAAAGAAAATTGCGAACTGGCGGAGTCGGTCAAGACACGGACGGTCCCGACTAAATGTCCGTTCGGGGGTGGGGCTGGGTCCCGTCGGTCAATTTGGGGGGGTCAGGGTTCAAGGGGCGGGTCTGAAGATGTCCTGTCGTTCCCTGGGCGGGTAGGTTTCAGAGCCAAAGGGGGGGGCGGTCGGTCTCGGAGTAGATCAATACATGCTTGAAAAAAGGGGACTAAAGGTGAGAAGGGCAGTGTAATGTTCAACAAGGAGTGAGAGGGGTAACCTTGTTCTCCAGGGAAGAGAGTTCGAAGGCGACGAGGGGAGGGAGTGAAGCATCTCCGCGTCCTTGAAAAAATTTTGTCAGGTGTCCGTCAGGGGGACCAAGGCCAGGAAATCGTATCGGATAAAGAAGGGTGAGCTGTTGGCAAAAGATTCATTCTGGATGGGGGACGGTTCGCATAAAAAGGGGGGGTGGTATTCAGAAAAAACACTCAAAAAGAGGCAGGGCGACGTGACAAGGGAGAAAAACCTGAGCTCAGATCTATCAGGGGAAGGCGCGGCAATACGGACACGGAGAAAAATAAAGCTCACCACCTGGGGAAGCGGGAGAAAACGATACTTACTTGGTTTTTGGGGTTTCAAGACACGGATTCTCGTTGGGGAAGGGGGGGGAGACCGGACAGTGATACCAAACAAAATAAACACCCATCAGGAAAGCCAAAACGAAAACACTGTCCATCCGCAGACATGGGCCCTCCTTTGGGAAATTGGAAATTAGCTTAAGATGCGAAATAAAGCCGCAAGACGAATCACCTCTTGCGCTTCTTTCTGCACTATTCCGTATCATAAAAAAAGGGTCTCAAGGTGGGAAGACCTCGTGACTAATAGGGAAGCTGTCAAGCCTGAGGGAGAAAGAAAAAGTTCTATAAGCCATCCTTGCTCTCACTGGGGGGGTCCCTTACGCACGGCCTCAGTGAGGATATCGGGGGGGTAGATTCCCGATCTCTCAACACAAAGAGGGGGAGTAAAATCAAGGGAAAGAAACCATCTACTTATGACTTCCTATTCCAGGGGAATGGGAAGGGCTTAAGGGTAGGATAGACTTCGTTCCCCTAAAGATACAAGGCCGACCGAGCTAGAAAGGGCGCGGAACTAGGTCTGACAACACTTAAAAAGGGGATGACGAATTAAGGGATACGGTTCATATGAGAAAGGCCCGGTGTAATGGGGCAGTGTAAAAGGAAGGGTCTCGGTCCAAAAAACGGAAAAAGGGTGAGATACCTTCCTGTCCAACAGGGGGGCGAATGCGTCAGCGCGGGGGCTGAAAGTTAGGTAGGAGAGCTTTTTTGGGGGATAGTTGTTAGTGGGAGGTTATGGGGTTGTTGCATGTAAAAAAAAATTACGGGATGTCATAAGACGAAGAATAAGACAGGTTCTCGCAACGGGGAGAGAGTTCATCCGACCAGGGGGAGGAATAGCGGGCTGTTGGGACTCCTCGTAGGGTTCATCATGCAGGGACGAGAGCTCAGTATCGACAGGTGACGGGAGGAGAAAAAGGTGGGATCAGGCTCTTCACTTCGTTATGCTGGAATAAATGATAAAGGAAGCGAAGGAACCTTCAACCCTCATAATGCTTCACGATCATCAAAAGAACAGCACAGCTATAACTGATCAGGGGGCTTAGAGGGCTGGGCGTCTTCAAAAAAATCGACGAAACAACGAAGAAAAAGGTGGGAGTAAGGAAAATCTTCTAGTACTTCCCTAAGAGGGTCTCCACTGTCTAGATAAGGAACTTCAATGTAGGTCGAAAACTAGAAGAAAAAGGTACGGCTTTGAAGGACGAATGGTAGCCACTGTAAGAGCGGGGGTACGAAATCTCTGCCTACTCTCCGGGCAGTGAAAAAGCGGGAAACAGTTAACAAAGCACTAGACATTGCACTTCGAGGCACACACATAACTCCTCAAAATTCCCGGGTCCTACCGAAAAAAACTCAACACTTACCTTTACCCAGCAAAAGCCAACCTCTCCCTTAACGCCTGGAGTGTGAAAGTCTTCCAGTGGGAAGGGACGTTGGTAACGAGCCTCCTGAATATTCTTTCTGGGAAGGTTCGACTAGTGGTAGGGGAAATAGTAGTCCAAGCCTGATCTTCCCGGGTTTGGAGGTAGACGCAAAGCTAGCACCTAGGCGTGCGCAAGAAAATGAAACCATTCAGGGAAGGATGGATAATTGAAAAAGGAGAGAAGGTGTAATATGAGAGTCTGACTAACACAAACAGATACTTGTGTTGACCTGTCGGGGATAAGGTTCTTGAATAAAGAACAACACTCCCTCATGTCCTTCGATAACGATGGCGCATGTTTGGCCGATAAGATCGTCGGGGATATGGTTGGGGGTGGCAGGTAGTGCGCCGAGAGGGTATTACTACAAACCGAAGGGGGGGGGAGGGCAATGGGGGCGATCCATGCCGCCTGAAAAGATATTGAGGGAGGAATCTTGTCTTGTAGTTACCGGGGGACCAAGTCAGGAACAAGAAAAAAAAAAACTCTGTCTTTAAGAACTCTTCGCGACGACTTCAGAGGGCTGGGAGAAAGACTATTCACGTGAAAAAAACCAAAGACGATGGGGAGAAGGGGGGGGGGTATGGACAGGCGCCGCGGCGAGACGGACAAACGGGTAGAGACAGAAAGGCTGCGAACGAGTGTATAAGAGAAGCAGATGAGTACCTCTAGAAAAGTTCCAAAATAAACTTGCATAGAGGGCAGAGTAACTAGGGATATCTGGCAGGCGAACGATTCACGACTTCAGAAAACTGCCAACGTCAGAGACCCTAAAGGCCCCCCGTCGAGCAAATCAACTTGGGGAATGGGAGGCAAAAGGGGGGGACAAGAACTGAAATGTCCAGAAAAAGGGGGATGACTATGACAGCACCTAACCGAAAATCAACCCGAGTCCGGATACTTTGGTGAGGAGGGAATCTGTGTTCAAAGGAAGACTAGCAAAAGGACGTAGGGGGGGGAGTCATGAAAATCTTTGACCTATCCGCCTGGGGTCACCATGAGAAGGCTGTAGAAAGATGCTCACCTAATACTTTGATAAACGGGAGGATGCGAAGGGAGACGAAGGTGTTTCCGTCGGATCAAG
>Ga0179593_1558590_pt1 | contig 10277 bp, 13 predicted proteins | sample CZODoug2_1_08_16_FD_185931 | JGI IMG/M metagenome (GOLD analysis project Ga0179593, IMG submission 185931) | Vadose zone soil fungal communities from Angelo Coast Range Reserve, California, USA - CZODoug2_1_08_16fungal (PacBio error correction) | ecosystem: Environmental > Terrestrial > Soil >...
TCGTCTTTTAACTCCGGACTAAGAGGGGGCCTGCATGGATCAAAAAACGACAGCTCTCAAAAGTACCTAGTAGACATCTGAAACCGGGGTGCGCACCCTCAGGAGTTTCGTCTACTGTCACCGCGTTTGTCAGGGGGGGATGTACCACAGGGGGAGGTTGGAAAAGGGGGGGGCGTTATGTGAAAACGGGGTTAGAGGGAAGTTGGGTGTTTAAAATATTTGGGAGGTCGAAAAAGTCCAATGCTCGCTGTCTGTTGGCTCCTCAGCATCCTGAACGGTAGGAAGATGGGGGGGGGAGTCCCATTTGGCTACACGGGATTACTTGAGAGATCTCATCGTAGATCAATGATCATGGGCGGGAACTTACATGGAGGTCTTCTGGGAGTGACCAAGAACACTCAGCCAATTCCTCCTCCCCGGACCCGAGGCGAAGACTCAACTAAGTCAAAAATAAAAAGGACATGGCTGTAAGAGGCTCTCGGTTTCTTCCCCTTTGCAGCAGACACGGGGACGGTCCCTTAGTACGAAAACAAGGTCTCAATACAGTTGCCGCCAATTACACACCAGATGTGGTCATAAGGACGGAAAGCACTGGATCACATTGGGAAATCACATCCATAAAAAATCACTAGGTAAAAAACTGGGTACATCCCACCAAGAGAAACGGGAAGAACTCAAAGCGGTGGGGTTGGTCAGGGGGAAAAAGGTCGGGGGAGGTGGCCTGTGTTTTGGGGGGGGTGGAATATTTTAAGAGTGCTTAAGCCCAGAATCGGGTACGTCCAAGTCCCTGAGACGACGAAAGGGGAAAAAGGGGGGGAGTCACTGGTTCTTCGTTCCCAGGAGACACGAGACCACATACAACTGGTCTAACCTTTTAAGGGGTAGGCACGAGACTAAGCTCGTCAGTTCGATAATACCCATAGATCACTGGGGGGGGGAGGAAGGGGGGTGGGGGGGGGGGAACATACAGGAAGGGACTGTGCTACCAAAAGGGGCTGATAGAACTCCGAGGATTTTGCTGCCAGCGAAGTGATCCGACCAGGGGGGGGAGAGGTGGAAATAATATAAAATATCTTAGGGTTTGGTTGAAGAAACACATAAACGCTGTGCATGAACAGGAACGATCCACTCGTCTCGCAGGCAGATCCAAAGAAACAAACGTGAAGGTATAAAGGGGGGAGGGGACGATTGATCTGTATTGTGGGGGAAATTTTCTGTGGAGGGAAAAGCCCGGGAAGAAAGGACGGCGAACTCTCTCCTGACGTTAATAGGCAATCTGCAAAGAAGAAAGTTACAAGACGTCCCGACAGCGTGGGAAAGGACAACTAGATACAATCGTTACGGGTTACCCACAACGACATAGACCTACAGGACAAGATGGCGATCACTGTAAATCCATCACAAGGTAGAGGGAGGGTATCAGTATATTGGTCTGAGAAAAGCGGAATAGGAAAAAGGTCTTAACAAGGGGGACCAATACAACATGAGGGTTGGGGGAGCAGATTATGTTCAGGGGAAAGAAATACATTACTCGACAGAAAAAGAGAGTGGAACTATAGTAAAAAGGGACGTCAACACACAAGGGGGGGAGGGGGGCGCAATTGGGCCCTCAACTTTGGGTTAAAAGGTGGGGAATTTCAGGAGGGGGGACGACATAGAGCCATGCCGACGGAGAAAACGAACCTGTGACAACAGAAAACATGTAGGAAAGGGCAAGCGAAGCAACCAAGAGGGGAAAAGAGAAGAGAATAAGAAAGGGGGGCATTTGATATGGTATCGGAGGCGATGCTCGATGTAAACTGAAAAGGGGAGGGAGAAAGGTTAAAACAACTAGGAGGACCATGCAATTTGTGTGTGAGAAGCAGAGGGAAGGCAGTGCGGGGGACGTTTGTAGAGCAGAGGGAGATCGGGAATTTTTCCTGGTGCAGATTCCATGTGGGGAAAGGGGGGGTGAACTTCATCGGAGACACAAAAAACCCAAAAAAGTCTGAATGGAAAATAGTCAGGTCAATTCTCAGACACTTGTTAATTAAGAACGGAAGGGGTGTCTGTACATGTGAATAAGAGGGGGAGGGGGGTGTTGGTAGAAGATGTCCGTAGGGCGGGTTACAGAAATAAGTCTTCAGTGAGAACGCTGTCTGGTTTATTGCTGAGGATTGGAAGGGGGAGGAAGGAGGGCATTCAAGAGAATGGGGGATGGGGACGGGAAGGGTGAGGTTTCTTGGAACGGTAAGGACCGTGAAAAAAAGAAAGAAATAATAGTACCTGTAATAGTCCAAGTCCCTTCAAGGGGGTCTATGCAAGGGGGGAATCAAAAGGAAGTGGATGACCACGGGGGAGGGAAGGCAGGCAGTGTAGTCCATGAGTGTCTAACAAAAAAAAAAGGGAAGGGGTCCGAAGAGATCATCCAAAAACGAAGAATAATACGCGGTAGAAACGGGCAATGCCGCCAAAGCGCCGAGCAGGAAGGGGGGGGGGGAAGACGGAAGGGGGAAATCCGGGGGGCATGGAAAGCAAAAACCAGGAAGGCCTGGGAAGAAGGGGTTATTATTCGAAAGGACTGAGGGGCAGAAATATTATTAAAAGTTATTTACGAAAACGGGAACAGGGGGGGGGGGATGGAAGCTGGACAGTATCAATATGGACGAACCACATCGTGGGGTGCGTGCGGGGGGGCGTACCCGAGGAGACCTGGTGGATTCGCACAAGGTTCGTATATTCCAAAAACAAAAGTGGTCAAACAAAAAAAAGGGGGGAAAATGAAGAAGACACCACCGCTTTGGGGGGGGGCGCAGTCACATGCATGGGGTCTGGATTTAAGGACGTTGGGAAATCTCATGACGGAGGGGGAGGGCGAGAAAAAAACTGGGGGAAGTGGGATTTATTACGCTAATGTTGTAATTGCGAGAAAGGGATTGACAAAAGAAAAGGAAACGAGGGAAGGGGAATTAACTGCCGCCAGAAAAGAGGGTACCTGCCGTGAAAAGGGAAAACGAAATTTAACAGGAGAGAGGATTGGGTACGGGAGCTTAGCCGACCGGGATGATGGTAACGGGGGGGAAGGGAAGTGAAAAGTTCGTAAGAAGAGCGGCATCGCTCGTAAGTCAAAGCCAACGATATAGTTCTGTTAGAAATGTCGCTTTTAGACAAAGCGGGACAAAAGGATAACGGTAGAAAAAAAAGGGTACGTTCTCTAAAAGAGGAGAAGTGCACATCTATGGAAAAAAAGCCCAAGGGTGCCAGGGGTTTCGCAGAAAAATGAAACTAAAAAAAAGCAACCACCATGGGTAATAAGGATTGAACCGTACAAAACGGGAGGGAAAGACAGGTGGATGGGGTCGCACTAACCCCGTGGGGGGGGTCCAGAGCTAATGAACTTGTGGAAGTTCTGGATGACTCCAAGGCTTAGCCAGGAAAGCGGATGAGTGTAGTACCCATAATCTAGGGGAAAAACGAAGTAGGGAGAGGGGGTCAAAAGCTCTCTTTTGAAGAATGAATAAGGGCTAAGCATGGATCATACAATCAAAACATTGATGGAAAGGGAACAGGGTGCGCTCCTCTCTGTCATGGTGCCTTCATACTGTAAAACGGAGGGGTAAAAAGGGAGAAAACGCTTGGGGTTGCTTTGGGGGGGGGGCGGGGTTGGCTTTAAAGGGAGCCAATGGGCAGGATTAAGGCAGGTTTGTTTAGAGCTCAGTCTCGAGAACTTACAATCTAGTTCTGTTTGCACTTCGGTCCGGGTGCTTCAGCTGTTTGGAAATCAACAGGTGTAAGATTACTTGAAAAGAGGGCGAGATCCTAGGGGGGAAAGGAATGCCTCGCGGAGAAAAAACTGTTTCTTCCGAAACTCATGCCGGAACATAAAAGCTGCTCCAGTAAGTCCCCAAAGGGAACAGGGGACATGGGGAGGGCTAGGGGAAAAAGTTGTCATCAAGGACACTCCGGTGGGGAGGCATGTCAAGGAAGTACTCACCAGGAAAAGGGGAACTGGTGGGAATAACATTTAATACAGGGAAAAAGAGAATAATTAAATCCAGCAACTGGGAGCAAGGTCCCTCAATCAAAGCAAAAACGGACCCTAAAGCTGGAAAAGTGAAAAAAATCAAAATGCCATGAGAAACAGCAGGGTGAGGAGCATGTTACAAGTCGGGTCACCCTTTTTGGGGGGGGGTGGGAATGGGGAAGAAGGGTACAATCAGGCATTGGTGTACGCCAAAGAATGAGGAGAAGGAAAAAAGGATGGTGGGTCATACTCTTTTCAAAGGGTCCCAGAGGAAACGCGACATAAAATGGGGTCAGGAGGTAAAAAATAGTTCATGCGCAAAGTCAGGATGCTGGAGGTCTTGTGTTTACAAATTCCAGGGAGGGGATTCAAAATGTGAGAGGGAAAAAACTCCGGCATAACTATTTTGGCTGAAGCTGAAGGGAGACGCTGGTGGTGCAGGGGGCCATCCGGGGGGGTATCAAACTTAATAAGGTGGTAGACAAACTTCATGGATACCCTTGACAGACGGAAACAAGAAAAAGGAGCCTGAAGCTCCGTCTGAAAGTCCAGCTACGTGGGGATTTGATAACAAGAGTGCCGGGTAGTACTATAGGTTTATTAGGTTGCTTGCACGTACTACCGAAACACGAAAAGGGAGTAAACAGGACGTGAAAATGATCTGCATAAAGAACGACTAAGTGGGTAATCAGAAAGGGAAAATGTATACAAAAGTTACTTGGGGTAACTCAAAAACACGCACCATAAAAAAGGAAATTTATTTCTAGACTGTATCAAGCCCCCTTGGTAAAAGGGGTGTCCGTAGAGAAAAGAATTTGTCAGAAAGCCCAGAGGAGAAGGGGCAGGGAGACTGACCATCAGACAATGAGGGTTTGTGGGGGCACAGCAAAGGGAAGCAAAAAGTACATTATACTAAAGGGGGATAAAATAGGGATTGAGAGCATAGCTAAAAAAAGCCACGGCGGAGAGGGCCGTGGTGTGGGCCAGGAAAGCACCTCGTTTTGTAAAAGTAGGGAAATTGTTAAAAATTGGAACGGGGGAGTGGGGGGGTTTCTCAGAGATGCACCGCATCTGCAGGGGCATCTTGAAAAAGGGACTTAAAAAAAAGTTTTTCTCCAAACAAAAAAGGGAAGAAGAAAAACAGCTGGGTGAAGGTTTCACAAAGAGTGTACAAGGGGGGGGGAAGGAGCGAAGGCAAATTCTACTGGGAACAACGATGTTCAATTGGATTTAAACATCCTTTTAAAAGAGGTCAAAAACAAAGAGAGTGATACGCCGTGGGCGGGGAGTTAGATACGGGGAAGAAAAGAATAGGGTTTCATGTCGGGGGATGAATTGCAAAGGGGATGACTAAAGGACACAACCACGCCTCCAGGTCTGAATGGAAAAGGGACCTGCCCGAAACAGCTGGGGAGAGTCAAAATGTGCTGGATAGGACAAAAGTAGGAGTAACAGAGGGGGCTGATACCATAAACAGGTGGATGCCGCTGGCTGGACCCAATACTGGAGGCTTACCTCCCTAAACCGGATGTAGAGTTACAAGGATTAGGGGCAGAAAATAAGCTGCATTCTACAGGATATATTTGTTGCTCGGGGGGGGGGGGGGAGGTTAAGGGGTGTGCACCGTAGTTGGTGACAATCCTAAAGAGGAGAGGTTCTCATCAAGGAAATTCCCAGAGACATGCGGGAGAGGGATATCTGCGGGCGCGGAAGAGTGGATGGGGAACCAGAGAGGGGGGGGGTGAGAGTCGACAGTGGTCCAGGAAGTTGAAGAACAAAAAAACACGTATAGATGGCTCATAACCGAGGCACTCAGGCCGCTTGGGCCAAATCTGCAAGGACGAATAGGGGGAACGAGAAGGGAAAACATGGGGGTGGAAAACAGAAATTGATTTAGGGCAAAAATACTCATTAGTGAGATCTGGTATTCTGGCTGATAAGAAGTGCAGAATATTGTAAAAAGTGGACTTACGAAGAAAGGGGAAACGAATCCTTGACCAAGAGTGCCAGAAAAGATCGGACCAGGAGGCGTAATTTTGCGGGACAAGGGGAGGAAGGTGTAAATCTTGAAGAAGGAATAAGTAAAAAAAAAAGGGCAGACCCGACGTTACCATGGCTTAAAAACAAAACCAGCCTGCATGTCATTGCGAAGGCGGTTAGCCGTGGGTTGAAAAAGGAAATTGCGGGCGAGAGGCGAGAGAATGATCCCCCAGTGCTGGCATGGGCTTGAGTTACGCTAATCAGGTTGAAGGAGGTTATTGCAAAACAGTTCCCCGCTTTCCTGTGGAAGTATTACTTGAAAAACTAAGTGGCAACACCTTCGTTCCGGAGGGAACGTAAACCGAGGAAAAACACAATGGAGTCAGTCGGGTGACTTAAACGTAGACGTGGAAAGAAAGGCATGAGGGGGGGGGTAACGTCATCATCTAAGAAAGGTGCGCGCGAAGGGAAGGACCGCAAGCCCTGCGCGGGCTAAATTCGAGGATATCGTGAAGGCGTGTAGGACATGTGAGAAACAAACCAAGAGAACGAGAAACAGAATGAGAGCATGGGGCTACGGGAAGTAAGATGTAAACCACGTCCCTTTGATAGGAATGGCCAGTTCGCAGAAAAGGGAAACAAGCAAACACAAAAAAGCAACCCAGAAAGGTTAATAATGGGGGAAATAGCAAAAACGGGAAGCACCTGGGAGAGGCGCAAGCCCACGGTTTTTTTCAAGGCATAAGGGGAAGGAGGGACGAGGGAACTGCCAATTCTTAAGCTTATGGCCAGAAGGAGAATGTGTCAAAACATAATCACACAACAACGGAGGAAAGGAATATTATGGGTAATCCTTGAAAAGGACCTCCATAACGTGGCTTAAGCATTGGGAAAAGGAAGACTCTATGAAGTATATGCAAGGGAAAAAACAAAAAGCGTTCTCCACCCCCGTTCTCCCACGTCCTCTACCTTTCCTCGTCCTTTCCAATCCTACTCTAGATCACATGAGGGCGGGGGGAATTGGTCCCGCCATGCGGGGTTACACAGTAGGGGGGGGAGGAGGGATATGGCAAGAAGATAAGGGCCGTTTGGTTTTACGGGTTGGGGGCAATTCGGAAAGATGGTGAAGGGTACGTGCCGGTAGGGTGCTCTCTGAAGTCATGAGGGGAAAGGAGGGGGTTTCCACATGTGTCAACACGCGGTAATTACTTCGATAGGAGCGAATAAGGAGGGAAAAAGGCAGGGGGGAACTTAACATAAGCGATGCAACATTCTAGGAAAACCTGAGACGGGCCCAAACACTCCAGACTCACTAAAATCCGGCGGAGGAAAACACTCCTAAGGAACATGTGCTGTTCAATGTCAAATGCCAGTCTATGTTTAATTCACAAAAGTGTGAAGGGTCGGGAAAGGGTGCCAACGTAATTAGACGCAGAGGTGGGTGAGGGCAGCTAGGCGATTACAAACCAGAGTTAGCGGGAAATCCAGGGAAGCACACGGGTATCGCAGCATTCATCGAAACCGTCACGGCTGTAGGGTTTCACAGGGAACCCCGGCAACCCTCAGCAAAATGGAAGGGGGAGGCACGAAGAGGGTTTTGACGGAGAGAAGGGGACACTGTCGGTCAGGGGAACTTTTGTGGGGGGGTATTTTAAGGGACCTTTCTGAAGGGGGGCGATTTACACAAGGAACGCCCAACTTCAAGCGAACGAAGACCCACAGGCGTGAGGGGATAACTTGAAGAGGCACAGCAAGAAAAAGAATGGTCATGGGGGGCGAAAATAAATTTCCATGATTTCGCGTATGGAAGACTAGAGGCTGGTCTGGGGTGGTTGTGGGGGCAGGAGACAGGGTTTCGTGCAAAGTTCCTTATAGGAAAAAAAAAGATACATCGGAAGGTCTTCACAAGACGTGATACCTTCAACTTTTTGGCGTTTGGGGGGAAAGAATATGAGAGAATAAAGAAGGTTAACGGTGGTTTGGTTAACACCGCTACACACGAGATTTGAAGAAAATGGAAACTCGTCTTTTAGACAGAAGATAGAGAAATAAGGGGGGGGGAATTTGACATAACTGTCTTAGGGGTAAGGGAGATCAAGGGGTTTATTTTAGAGTGTAAAAGAAAGTTCAACAACCTCACATTGAAGGAAAAATATCATTGGAGGCTTATCCATAAACTGCCTAGGACAATAAAGCTAAGATAAAATCCAAAGAGCGCGGGGAAAAAAGCTAGATCACAGGAGGGGTATTGAAGGGTCCAGACGAGCATAGAAAATAAATAGTTAGTGAATGCCTCTGTATCCACCCTTTGTACTAATAACGGGATATTATACAAAGGCTGGGAGACCGCGTCTGGGTCTAAGAGTCCCTGGAATGAATCATGGAGGGGGGGGGGGAAGAGTTCCCGACGAATGCAATTTACGACATGTAAGTCCAGAAAGGGAAGAGGGTAAGGGTCTATGCAAAATCCAGTATCTCAACGGGCAGTGTGTACGGGGGATTGAGTCCATTGCCAATAGGTTTTTTTCAAAGTAGGATGGGTATTACAGTCGTGAGTGTGTTTCTACATGCATTGCAGCCTCGGTGTGGGCTGACCGAGATTGTTCACTCTCCTGTTCAAGGGGAAAAAACATGGTTGTAGTAGATTAAAAAACCAACACAAATAGGTAGGTAAATAGGGCATGTTGCCAGGAAGAGTGAACTGATAGGTGCGGAGCTCTATGGAACACAAACTCCCAAAGGTTTCATTTCTTAGACTCGTTAAAGAATTGAGGGAAGGTTAGCGAAAAAAGGGAACAGGGACGTGATGAGACGGGGAATAGATTATTTGCGTTAATACCTATTTTTATGGGCAAAAGACAGGCGGGGGAGGAATTTTAAAACGTCGTGAACCTGCTAAGTCCCCCAACAACCCTCCTCAAATCTGCAGGGATTGGAAAAAGGGGGAGAGTTATTCCTGCCCTGCAACATCAACAAGGTTATATTAGAAAGTGAAAAGGGGGATGGAGGGTGAGAGGCGCACTCATAGGACGGGGGGGTTCTGGCGCGCTTGGTAAGGCAATATAGAAGGACTTTCGCGTCAGACCGCTTATTGGACAGTATTAAAACAGGGGGAGCGGGTATGACTGCATGAAGGGAAGAAAGTTATTGTGGAGGGGAAGGGTGTCACGGTGTGAAAAGAATATAAAACAATAATTAATGATCAAGTACAAGGAAACAGGGGGGGGGCAAGGCCACGGTAGAGGCTGTGCGGCGAGACTATAATACCAGCTGGTGTGCATGATTCGTGAGAAAGATGCAACAACCCGTAATAATTATCTTAACGTGGTCGAAGTAACGCCTCCACCAGTGGGAAGCACGGGCCGCTGGGGCACCAAAAGCACGGGGGGAGTAACAGGGTGTCAGACGTAATACAGGAAAGAAACCAACATGGTATGGAACACCAACAATGCCATCCTCAGAGGAGAGTACGGGGGTATTAAAGAAGTAACAGAAATATTGAATGGGACTGGAATAACTACCTTTGTAGGGGAGGAGGGCTGTGCCTCTGGGCCAGAAGAGGTATGAAGAAAGGGGTTAACGACTGATCTGAATGTGGCGTCCCCGGAGGCCGGAATTGGGGAATCTGTAGAAGGGAAGTGACCGGATAAAAAAAAAAAAACCTGACCGGGGTAACATTGGCCTTGACACAAAAAAAAAAGGTTGCAGTGCGCCGTAAAGGGGCGTCGAACCACTGTGGTGATACCGTCTTGTACGGGAAAGGCTTTCGAAGGGGAAGGGAATGTTTATTTATGACATAAGATGGTGTTGGAAGAGGGCAAGGTATTGGAAAGTTCAACCGTTTCCCACAGTCCTTAAAACACACCTGCGACAACGTGGAAGTAAAAGAGAATTGGCCTTACATGCCATTCAGAAGGGAAGAAAGGGCCAGGATTGTCGTACCGGGCCGGGGGGAACGGGGAGGTGTCCTTGGCAAGGCGAATGTCTGCTCGCTTTGGAAGTCCCGCAAGTCAGACGAGATAGGAGAAATATCGCAAGTACCTTGCGGTAGGCGAAAAAGGAGACGTAGAAACAAAGAAGCGAGCAGTAACGTGAGAAAAGCTGAAAGAAAAATCTAGGGTCAAAAAAAGAGTTATACGGGGGAGAAAAAGCGACACCTGTAAAAAACGCCATGGTGGTTATAATATGACATAAAAGTAAAAGGGGAGCAAGGGTTGTTAAGCAGAGAAAAGAATGGGGAGCTCGGATCGGATGCTTAGGCAACGTTATGCAGGATGAGGGGCAAGGCGGAAAA
>Ga0179593_1647458_pt1 | contig 10277 bp, 11 predicted proteins | sample CZODoug2_1_08_16_FD_185931 | JGI IMG/M metagenome (GOLD analysis project Ga0179593, IMG submission 185931) | Vadose zone soil fungal communities from Angelo Coast Range Reserve, California, USA - CZODoug2_1_08_16fungal (PacBio error correction) | ecosystem: Environmental > Terrestrial > Soil >...
AAAGGGAGGGCCGCCCAGTTCACGGGAAGGAGAGGGAAGAAATGGCGAGGCTCCCGAAATAAGGGAATTCGGGGAAAGGCTCGTAAGCCAGGAGCAGACAGAAATGCCAAGAGGAACAAAAATCAGACCTTCAGAAACCTGAAACTTGAAAAGGGAAAGGCAAGAAGGGAAAAGGGAATCAATCTGTCCGGCTCACAAAAAAAAGTAGAGAGGTGGCGAGAAGGTTTTTCGGCAAAGCTGAACACAGAGGCTGAATTTTTGACCAAAAGAAGGGAAGATGGGGGCATAGCCGCAATAGGGGGAGAAATCGAAGCAAAACTGACAAAATACAAGGAGGGGGGCTCATTGTACCGTTAGGTGGAAGGAAAGGCGGTTTCCGCAACTTGACGCGCAGCGATACTCCACAACATTAAACCGAAAGAAAAAGGTCTATCTTTGGGGGAGAGAGGTTTGGAGCGCGGAAGCTGGTAATAAAACACCGAATCCGTCGCCGTTGTGGGAAAGGAAAAAATCAGAAGCCGGGAGGGATGCCTTACTCCGTTGTAAAAAACTGCCGACTAAGCCTTGGGGCATCATAGTAGGGGGGAACCCGCACAAATGGTCCTCCGCGGGTTGGAAAAATACATGAAAAAATGAAGGGAGCGGAAAGTGATTGATTGAGAAAGCTCTAAGGGAATTTCCTGAGGGGAAGGACTTTCAAAACAGTAAGGGGTAAAAAAATCGGGGACCTCTTGTAAGTCACTAGGGGGACCAAAGAGAAGGCTTCTCGATGGCGGAAACGTCATCGAAAGATAAAATGTATTGTGAAAGGGAACCCATCCCCTTGACTCTGTTCAAGGAAAAAAAGAGGACGTCAGCCGCAATATTGGAACGGAACGCGTGGTCTTTTTCATAGTTCACTAAGACGGAGGAAAAGGATAAGACACCTGCGGGAGGGGGATTTCAGGGGGGAAGACATCATACTAAAAAAAATACGCGGCGCATTCTAAACCATCCGAAGAAAAGAGTTAGCCGAAAAAGTTTTGATTGATTCGAAAAGGCGCTAACGAAAGAAGAAAAAGACGAATAAAAAGAAAAGGGAAAAAGAGTACCACTGCATCCGCACTTGAAAAAAAGGGACGGCGTTATAAATCCAGGAAGAAACACCCAAAAGCGCAAATCGCGGGCGAGGTCAAGTGAAGAATAGGGGGGGACCGCATGCAACTGTCCTGTGGAAAAAAGGAATCGAAGAAGGAACGGGTTGATCAACCTGACTCGATTCGGGAAAAAAAAGCATTAAAAAAAAAAATCGTGAAGACGAGCATTGAGGAAAAAAAAAGTGCAACGAGGGGAAAAGGTGAACGATGCGGGGAAAACGTAAAGTAAGGGAGGAATGAAAAAACTTTGCCATGGAGGCAATCCCCGCAAGTGTGAAGAGGAAACGTGGCCGGGGGCGCGAACTGAGAAAGAGGTTAAAAGACGGCGAACGGAAAAAAACAGCGACAACCGGGGGAAAGAATGTTGACAATTGAGCCTCTCAGGTCGAGGGAGAGTTCAAAGCCACAACAACCCACAAACCCTGGGCGGTCCTCCAACATTGGAAACCTCAAGAAAAAAAAGGGGGGGCCTCAAGACCAAGAGGAACATACTTAAGTGTAAGGGGGAAAGGAGTGGGGGAACCTTTAGGGAATTAAGAACTCTTTGAAAAAAAAAAACTGAGGTGGAAGAAAAGCTTCGTTGATTGTCCGGGAAAGGAAGAAGATTGAAGGGGGTGAAAAAAGCGCAGAGGGGGTATGTTCGATAAAAGAGAGGAAACAGGAAGAGATCCTTCAAGCTCCGTTATTCTCTGTCCATGGGAGAGGAACTGGATTCATGTCGACTTGAGCGGCAGACCACCATGACTAAGGCGGGGAGAGGGAGGTTCCAGCTATTTTAACCTAGTCACGACGGGCAATGAGGAATTCGCAATGATCGCAACGGGACAGTTGGATCAATGGTGACCACAAAGGAGGGCGCAAAAGAAGAAGGAGGCAGGTCTATGGATTAGTACAGAGGGGGGGGAAGCACAGCGCAATTACCTCTCCAAGAGGGCCACCGCCAACAAAAGATAACGACGACCGGGGGTTAGGAGGGGAGATTCATGACGAACAAAAAAAAAGACAAAGTTTGGAAGCCATCCCAGCGAAAGGACTCAGAGGAAGGAAATTTAAAGGATTGGAGGACTCATGCTAAAGCAGGGGAAAAGAGGGGGGGCAGAAGGGGCAGATCCGTCTGGTAAAACCCATAAATAAAAGAAAATGAGAAGATGAGGAAAGTGGCGACAATACGGCGGCAGGTCAAAAAAAAAGTCACCAGGAAAACCCAAAGAAACGCTCCTCCCCTTACTGGAAAAAAGAGGTAACCCACCACTGTACCGGCAGAAAGAGGGCCCAAAGGGGGTAAGGGAAATCGGGAAGGAACTGAGAGCGCGGCCTCAGATCGGGGGGGAATCAATAAGCGGGGGGGGGAGGGGTTACAAACTCATTGTTGAGTCGCCAGGGCAAAGGAAAATGAAGATCTCGCATGCCGGGACAGCCGCTCAAATTGAAAGAGAGAGAAAAAAAAACCGGAGGGAAGATGAAGGAGGCAGGGGCGTGATGCGAATAAGAATTTCAATCGAGCGGGCGTTGACCTCGGTCTGAGAGGGGGGTAAAGGAGAAAGATCGGCTTAGCCACCAGAGAGGAGGGGCGCGGAGTCCGACACCTTACCCGCATGTGGGCCAAGGCGCGAAAGGGGTGGCGGTACTTGAGGGTATTCATTCAATGAAGGAGGGGGGGGGGACGGGGGGTTTTCGCTTTTGCAGGTGGCGAGAAGGGCTGAAGAAACTAAGCATTAAATTCAACGCCCGCGCGGAGAGGAGAAGTTGATGGAGGAAGGGAGGGATCTGACAAAGGGGGGCTTACAAAGAAAAAAGTCGGGAGGCGCATATCGTCAATTGGGGATACCGGGGGGGGAAAGACTTAGGCAGGGGGAAAAAAAATTCAAACGGGTGCCGGAGTCATTAAATCAAGACCAGGTCGGGTGGTTTGTCGGGGCTTTATGAGAGGGAAGGGAGAGGGATACCACACTGCAACTGTCAAGAAGAGAAAGAGTCCGATAAAAGAAAAGGAGGATGGCGAAAGCATGTGGCAAAAAGGATAGATAAAAAGGGGGCGGTCAGCTTTGGGCTAGGATCGCGCCATTAATGACGGTGTCGATTTCCTTCGTGGGAAAAAAGGTAGGAAAAAGGTGGAGCGTTTAAGACCAGAAGAAAAAGGAGACTGGGCTTGGACTCTCCAAGGAGAAGCGTATCAATCCGCTTCTCAGAAAAAAAAGGTGGCCTGAATCAAACGGCATCAGAAGTGAGATAGAAGAGCCAGAGCGGGAGATGTGGTTACAAATCTGTTAAGGGGGATGGAAAAAAATGGGAAACTCATCAACGACGGCCGCTCGACAAGCTATGACAGTGAAATTCGTCAAGCCTTTCATTCCTAAAGGAAAGGAAGTTCTGAGGGGGAAATGAATAGAGCTGGCTTTCTTGAGACGGGAAATGAAATCCTGGTTTAGAGCGGGGGGGAGGGAAAAACTGGGGTGGGAAGACGAGGCGAAAGTGAACGAATGCACCTCAAAAGGGAAAAAGGAGGACGCGCAAAGAAAAGGTGTCAGGAAGGGGAGGGGGTTGGGGAGACGAGGGTAACCGTCGAAAAGATAGACACAGAAGAGGGAAGGTAAGGGCAAGAGTTTCTCGTCAACTGCGCTGGGATGGGACTAAGGAAGGAATTATCAATCCACTGTCTGGGGGACTGGAAAAAGCGTTGCACGTTCACTTGCTTGACGAAAAAAAAAAAGGAGCCGCTCGATAATCGACTAAGAGAGAGGTGTCCAGTTTAAATCAAAAGAGGGATCGAGGAAAAGGGAAAATGACATTTCGAAAAGAATGCCGGCCTGGAAAGGGGGGAAGAGGAAAAAGACACTTCAAAACGCTAGTTGTGCCGCAGCGGGGAGGAAAGAAAATAGAATTGATTAGAAGCCGGAACTCGAATCCCTTCGTAGGGGGAGAGGAGTTTAAAAGGGGACCGAGCGTTGGGCACAGGTTATGAGAAAAAACGCGGTTCGAAGTCAAAAAACTCAAAAACTTTTGATGGACTATTCTGAAAAGGGTGTGGCGAATGAATCGATGGCAGATTCCAGACCGAGGAGCCGCCAAAAGGGAAGGACGAAGCCTTTGTAGTCAAGTAGGAGGGGAACTATGAAACTAGAAAAATACAGGGGGGCCCGCGTAGACTAAGTTACAGAGCGGGGAGCGGAAGAGAATTGACAACATGGGAAGGGGGTCCCATCTTGACACTGAGACAGGAAAATCGTGCAAGGGGGGCCTCTCGCCGTTGGGGCAAAACCTCGGAGACCTCAAAAAAAGGGAAGTAGCCGGGGTTTTCCGGAAAGGGCAAGGAGAGATATTTTCTCAATCCAATCATACCAAAAATTGAGCATGGGGGCAATGTCCGAAACAAAGGGGAAGGGGGGTGGGAGACCCGTTGTGAGAAACCCCTGAGAAGCCGGGGCAGGGGTTTAATTCAACGGAATTCGTCACGGAGAACATTCGCGCAATATCCTTAAGAGGTTCATTTAAAAATCAGGGGGAGGGGGGTGCGGTAAATTTTCTTGCGATCTGCCGAATCCGGAAGTTCCAAAAGTGAGCGAAAACCGACAAATCGATAATTCGATGCCGGGCGGGAAAGTAAAAGGGGATAAAGGATCACTCGAAACAAACTTTTCCAAGGAAATACACCTAACCCCAAGGGACTGAGCCCCGCCCGCCTGACATTAATTAGGGGGACGCCCTCAAAGAAAAAGGGTCGGCTTATTCCAAGGGCGGCTTCAGGAAAAAACGGTGGGCGGGTATGCTTTCCAAAACGGGGAGAGAAAACGAGAGATTGGCGCGTTCTGCGTTGCGGAGGGGGGGGGAGCACTGAACGACTGAAAGGCCATGTGGACCCAATTCTCATGTGGTAGATCTTATCTTTGCATTATGTTGGGAAAAAGAAGGAAAAAAAAAGGGGGGGGAAATAGGATGTCCTCGCATTTAGTATTACGGCCCTAAGTGGGTCGCGGGACAGACGAATCTCCCAGAGAAAAAAAAGTTAGGAGAGTACCATTATAGTCGATTCCATCGAGAGAAGGTCGGGGGGGGCCGTCATATAGAGAATGTCGGAAAGCTCAAGGAGGGTAGAGAAGCGTAGCCCTTAAGTCCCTCAAGGTTCAAGAAGAAGAGAAGCATCGTTCATACACCGATACTTTGGGGGGGGGAAAGGGAAACGTCAGTCGTGGGAGAAAAGAATAAGGAACGGAGCACCAAAAGCATTGCTCAAGGGAAAAGGGAAGAAGAGTTCAGCGAGAATCCAAAAGAAAGAGGAGGGGGCACTCCGAATTGGCATAGAAACCAATCTAGTGGGCGAGGGGGCTCCGAAAAAGGCAATGACAAGGGCTGGCGGGGCCTCAGTACCCTTTGCGGAGAAGAGAGTTTGAAAAGGAGGAGACGCATAGGCCTAGAAATAAAAACAGGCATCGAATTATCACGTTTTTATGGGGGGAGACGGGGGGTCGCTTCGGCAGATCGACAAGAACTGAAAGGAACGCCTAATGGGAAAAAAGAACGATCGATATTCTCGTACGGGGAAAAGGAAAAGTAGCCCGTTTATTCCAGCCAGAACAGAGGCGAGAAAGGGGTGAAACATCATCGAAGGTCTTAACAATCAAGGGGCTCCTCGGCGGAAAGAAAACGGATCTAGAAGAAAAGGAAGAAGTCTTGAAATGGCCGGGCGACTTTGGAAAAAGGGATTTACCCCAGGAAGTGCGATGGGCCCCACGCGATAGGAAAACGTAGGGAAAAGAATCACTATGGGGGGGGAGAAAAGGTGTAAGTACCACCGAAAAGGGAAAAACAAAAAAACTCCGATCAAGCCCCTTGACTCACTAGCGTGCGAAAAAAAAACCCATGAAAGGGCATTTTGAACAATAGGGCACGACTAATTGCCTCAAAAAGGAAACGGCGAGGGGAGGATCGAGGCTTCCCAGCAAAAGCTCATCAGGCGCCAAATAAGAGACAAGGTCTCCATTCAAACTTTGGGGGATGAGGGGAACCAAAATCTAGGAAGGAGGCCAAATCGAATAGAAGGAGAGGAAAAGAACGCACTTGATAGTAGGTATTCAAGAAGGAGAATAATCCAAGGGAGCAGGGGGGTCATAAAACCCCAATTAAAGCTCGACCAAATAGCGGGCCTAGTCTGTCGAGGGGAACACCAAGTCGAGGCGCTAGGCAGGCCATGGCCTAGGGAAAGGAGGAAGCTAAAGGGGTGGATCCTAAAACTAGAGTCGCACCGCCTTCACAGGTGAGAACGAAGAGGCGATTGAAAGTGCCAACTAAGGGGGGAAACTCTAGAAAAGAAGGGGGGAAGCCTACGGCCGTCAATCTGGGAAGGAAAAGAAAAAGCGCATGGAAACTCTGACCGTGAATTGCGCTAGAAAAGTTTCGGGCGACCTCGTACATCAGAAAGAGAAAAGAACTTGATTTAGAAAAGGAAAAAGAGCTAGTAACCTAATATCTCACTTGGAAAAGGGGGCGAAAGACCACCTAAACCAGACGCCCATATACGATCGCAAGGAAGAAAAGGATGTTTCATACTGAGGGGAAAGAAGGGATAAGGAGGGCCTTTAGGGAATTAGAACGGATTGGAAGGCATTCACAAGGGGGGGGGCATGAGGAGGACGTGATTTGGTTGGAAAGGGGGGTATTTGTCCAATGGAGCTCAAAAAGAGGGGGATGGAAGAAAAAAACACAAAACACTATAACTATCGGGGGATAGAGGGGGAGGAGGAAGTGGAACTATGCCAGAGTGATCCGAAGACTGTCGACGTCGAGGGAAGACAAAAAAAAAGCTAGACGTAATGAAAAATGAGCGAAGGTATTCCTCGACTTTTCTGCGTAGGCGACACCGAGGGTCGAATCGCCTCTAAAACTGTCTATACATTGGGGGGGGTGACCGGGTGGGTGCAAACCAATTCTTTATCATTAAATACTTCTATGAAAATGATGACATCACTTTGGGGGGTATCAACCAAAAAAATACAAACGGCCAAGCCTACCGGAACACAAGGAAAAAAAAGAGGGGGGATTAATCAGAGAGGGAAGGAGATGGTCAATTCCTCCTCTTCCAAAAGAACAAAGCCCTAAGATCGCGAGCGCAAACAATAAGGAAGAACCACTTAAAGGGACAAACAAACGGTGCGTCTCAAAGGAAATGGGCCGAAAAGGGGGAAGAAAAGGTCCAAAAAGCACATGAGATCTAGAGGGGGAGAAAGGGGAGAATGCCGACAATCGATGTCCTTCAAAAAAAAAGGAGGGGGCACGGCGGGAGGAAGAACAACCTGTCAATACCCAAAACTTTCCAGGGCATCAAAAAAAAGGCCAAAACGGTATGAAATAGGGCCCCAACATGGGAGGAGAAAGGTCGAAGAAAAAAGGCGCGGGGCAATTCAGGAGGGGGGGCATAAGTTTACCAACACCTCTTGTTGAAAGAACCTCGAGGGTCAAAAGATCGATCTCATGCTTCCACGGGGACTCTCTAATTTGAAGAGGGAGAAGAAAATAAACACCGAGGGAAAAGAGAGAGATGAAAGATGCGGGTGGGGGCCACGGAACGGGTCCATCTATGGGCAGGGACCGAGGGGAAAGACTGAAAGGGCCAAGGGTAAGGGGATTATTCCAACGGGGGGGGGAAGTAGTCATTTTCCGATTAAAGAAAAGAAGTTTTGGCCAACGATTAGAATGGAAGGTTGGAAAAAGGGGGGGGGATGGTCATTAAAGGGTCTTCTACCTGGGTTTTGGGAGTGCCTGGACGCTGTGCGAAGGCCTGATATTGTGACGGAAAGGGGAAGGATGACAAGAAAAAGAGGGATGGGGCTCAGAAGTTCTTAGTGATGGAAAGCGGATTCTTCCAAGGGAAGAAAAGCCTCAATGGAAGAAAGGCGCAGACACGAAGTATCTTCCAGTTTAGGAGAGGAAAAGACGAGATTTGTGCTGTGGCTTCAACAAAACGGTTTCCGGCTGAGGAAGGACCTCCCCGAGGTCAGGAATTTTTTGTGCGGTGTCCGGTAGGATTAAAAGGATTGCAGAGGGGGAAAAAAATTGAAACCTGAATCCTTAAGAAGATAAAAAAGATGGCAAAGCATTGGTTCACAAGGGGGAAAAAGTCCCGAGTGCGATTCGCGGAAAGTCAAATTACGGGGGAGGGGGGGGACAAAATGGGTCGAGGGTCCGTATAAAGAGAGGGGGAAGAAAATTAAATCGGCAGCCACTGCTTGAGCAGAAGGGGGGGCGAAAAGGGAAAAAGTAACAGCAGCTGAAAGAAATCTCGCTGAAAGAAGACACCTGGGGAAAGAGGGGGAAGCAGGTCATGAAAATTATAGGGCTGAAAAAGAGGAGGGGTTTTGTCCCAACTGATCGAAAACATTAAAAAATTCTGTGAGAGGTAAGGGACAAACTCTCGAGCTCGACCATCAACGAGAGAGCTGCACACAAGAAAGGGGGGGGAAAAATTCAAGAAAAGGGGGGAGTTCCCTAAAGACCACTGAAATCTTTAAAAATGATTAAGAAAAAGAAGGAAAGGGAAGCGGCGATCGGGGACCGTAGGGTCCTGTTTGGGGGGGGAGAGGGGCGAACTGGAACCATTCTCGAAAGTGGTGACTAAGAAAGGATGGGACCAAAGATAAGGGGCGCGGCGATTGGATCGCAAGGGGGATTCAAAAGAGAGAGGGGTCGACTCGACGCCTAGGCTCTCAACATGCGGTACTGAGAGTGACGAGGGGGAGGCGTGGAAGACCTGGACAAGGTGGAATTTACCAAAAACGGGAACCCCAGCACCCTGACGTTGCCCTCATCGGATCTCTAGGTGGCACGTAAAGGGTTCATTACGCCTCTCTTCGTCACTAGGGTGGGTACGAGGGGGGGAAGGTGATACCTTGGATGTAGGGAGGACAAAGCCGCCTATTCGGCCGTATGGTTGGCAATCGTCGAAAACAGTCCCTCTAGGTGGCTGCTCTTGAAATCGAAGCCTGGATCAAGTTTCTCAAACAGAGGGAAAGCCGGAGTGCGGTCCCTTTGAAGAAGGTGGGCATTTCCGCAAAGCCGAGTTCGCGCTTAAAGTTTCGAATAAGAAAATCAAACCTAAATGGAGCAAACGATTCAGGTGCTGTCTGGGGGAGCCATGGGCCGATGACGAGATGCAATTAAGCCGCGCGGGTCCAGCGAAGCTCAAAAGGGTCGACTTTTTGGGGGCTTCAGGTACCTAGGGAGAGCGAATCATGTGGGGAGCTCGATCGCTACAGGTGATAAAGAAGATCGGGGGCTTTCGGTAATTCAGAGGTGCTTTACAAAGAGGGGGGGGGACGGGGGGTATGTACCCATCTTACCCAGAAACCATCGTGCTTCGAATGAGCGAAGAAGATAAAGTTAACCGCGTGCAAGCACTCTGAGAAGGAGTTTACATTTTTTGGGGGGTCAAGAAAAAAACGGAATCAAAGAGAGAGATTCTACCAACCACGAATCAGGGGGAAGGGAAGGGGAAAGCCTCGTCAAATTTTGGACTGTCCGAAACCGAAAGGACAAAAAGGGGTCAAGAAACTTCTATTAGTAAAAACAGAGGGGGAGAAGAGCATTGGGTAAATCAAAAGGGCGTAAGAAGGGCAGCACGCGCAAGGCGCTCAGAGGGGCATCGTCATGGCAACTAAGGAGGGACGGAGCGTAGAAGGGGGGCTTCGGAGAAGACTTCTACAAAAGAGGGGGGGACCCGAAAATATCGATATTCACAGAGGAAGGGCTAAGAAAAATTTGTCGCATCTGCAGGCTCCTCCTGAAGAAAGGATTGGCAGAAGGACTGCAAAGACTACGCATGGAAGAACCTGTCGGCAATTATGCTTGGAAAGCCTGCCCCGGATAGGTTCTGCTATGCAAGACGGCGATGGGGGGGAGGGACGGCAAAAGAAAAAGTAGGGGTTGGGGGGCATTCTTGCCAAAAAGGAAGAAGGGAAAAGCTAATGATTGGGTTCGAGAGAAGACTAAAGGGCAACGACTGAAGTTCAGTGAAAGGTGAGAAAAACTGAGATGGGCGGTGTCAATTAGGAAGAAAAAGACAACATGGGGGGAACAAAGTAAGTTACCCAAGGGATATCACTGACAGGGGGTCTATGAAAACTACCGAAAGAGGGGGGGGGAGGGGCGAAT
>Ga0179593_1692342_pt1 | contig 10277 bp, 14 predicted proteins | sample CZODoug2_1_08_16_FD_185931 | JGI IMG/M metagenome (GOLD analysis project Ga0179593, IMG submission 185931) | Vadose zone soil fungal communities from Angelo Coast Range Reserve, California, USA - CZODoug2_1_08_16fungal (PacBio error correction) | ecosystem: Environmental > Terrestrial > Soil >...
AGGAAAAAGAAGACCGCTTTTACTCGACGGGGACGGGGGGGAGGGGAAGGTTTTGTTCATGCGAACTCCGGGAGGAACCAACTTCCATTCAGCTGCAGGGAAAAAAGGAAGAGGAAGTGAGGGAGGGGTGTCAAAGGTTGGAGGGGGAAGAAAAAAAAAAGGGTAGCGTAAGGGGGAAAAGGAAAGCGCTGATCTAAAAAAGGGCGGCCCAGCGGCTGTTCTGAAGGGGGAAAGAAGGAGTGTACGGAAAAAAAAAAAGATGCTGCGTGAATTACACGGCGCTCGGGTATCACCAGGTGAAAGAAAAAAAACCCAAACATACTACCGGAGAGGAAGACCAATGAGAAGACTAGATCGCAAGAACGGATTGCAACGCCGTGACGAGGAAAACTTCCGCACCACCGAACCGGAGAAAGAAAAAGGCCACAGCTAACCGGAACGGCAAAAAGGATCGACGACTTCCGGACGGGGGTGGGCCCCGTGGCGGGAGAGAGAGAAAAGGGTCGGCTTGAGCGCCGCCAAGCTGGAACCGCGTGGAGGCGCGTGCCAGAAAAGGGAAAATAGGGAAAGGCCCATTTGGAAGCCGCCAGGGACGATGCCGCTCTCTACAAGGAAAAAGAGCCTACTACCGATCAAGAGCAAAGCCGACGAGGACCTTGGGAGGAGGAAGCCTCACCTTGGGGTGGAATAGATCCTCGGGCTGAACCAGAGAAAAGAGCAAGCTCTACCCCAAGGTTACTTTGGGGTCCCGCCAGAAAGACGCGGGAGCGATCAAACAAACAGGGGGGGGGACCCGTCTCGGTGGGATGGAAGAGTCACTAAATGGGAAAAAAAAAAGGAAGAAGCGGTAATGAATTAAGGGGGGCGGATGCCTCCACCAGAAAGAATGACCAACCTATCTACTAAACGGCTGGTGAGGTAGGGGGAGTATTCGATTATCCCTCACGAAAGGGGGGGGTGGGCCCTCTATATCAAAGGGGTCCATCTGCCGAGAAAGATCAAAAAAACCTTTTCAGGGGGGGAGGAGGAGAAAGAATATCTACAGAAACGGTTTTGCGGAAAAAACAAGGAGATCTCGATGCCCCCAAAAAAAGGCCTTCGTTCTGCTCTCGAATCGGAAGACATCCCACCTCCGGATCGGAGGAAGAGGGGGGGGAGGAGGAAAAGTGGGGGAAAAGAGTGGGGGGGGAAAAAGAGTCATGGAGGAGGCCAGTAGCTGACCCTCTTCCTCCCACAAGAGAAAAAGGAAAGCCCGGGGGGTGATCGCTTCCTTTCTGGGAAAAAAAAAAAAGGTCCACTCTGTTTAGAGGCTTGAGAAAGAGAGGGAAGAAGAAAAGTCCGAAACAATTTTGCGGCGAAAAAATTCATGTCTGCTCCGGAGAAAAGGAGGCATACGGGAGTTAGATAGGAAATAGTCCACTGTCGCCGAAAAAAGAGGGCCCGGAAGGGTCGTCACTGATCCAAAGGGGGGAGGGGCGGAAAGGGAAAAGAAGTGTGGAGAAGTCAATCTCCCTCCAAAAGTACGGACGGTCTCTTCTATCATTACGATGGCGCTGGGGAGGGCGGCTGGCTCTAAAATCGCTGGAAAAAAGAAGGGAAGTATGTAGTGTCGGCCGGTTCCAAAGGGGAGTGGAAATCCCGGGTAAGGGGTCTCTCTCTCGAGGGAGGATCCCTTCAGCGAAGGAGAGGAAACTGGGGGAAGAAACAGATCTCCTCGGGTAAGAAAAAAAGGTCTACCTCTCAAGACAGCGACCAGAAAATCAAGAAAGCAGGTGGCCGCCTCTATCACCAGAAAAGGGGCTGCGCAGACGCTCTCACAGGGGGTGGAAATCCAACCTTTTACCCCAAAGCAGAAATAGGTCGGAAAAAGAAGAAGGAAGGGGAAGTTACCGAAGTGAGCAAGAAAGGATTTCCACTGGAAAAGAAGGTAGAAGGGCTACGTTGTCAAAAGGGAGACGGAACGTAGACGTTTTCTTTCACGGGGAGGAAGAAAAGGGGGGAGAAAGGGTAAGCTTCTGGTAAGAATAAGAGTGGAAAGGGGGGGAAGCCAAAAAGGGAAAGCCTCCAATCTGCGGAAAAGGAAGAGAAGCACAAAAAGGAGCCTCCTCCTTACTTGTAGGGGAAAAGAGAGTAAGGGACACAAAAAAGAGAGGGGAAGAGTACCCATCAAAGGAGAGGTTGTGAGAGGAGGTCTCTTCTATGTCCAAAACGAGGGAGAAGGGAAAAAAAAAAAAATGCGACCCTTCGAGCATTTTCACCAGGGAAAAAGAGGAAGGAAAAAGGGGGGAAGCTAAAAAGAAAAACATGTATCTCGGGGGGGAAAGAGGAAAGAAAAACGACTTCTCGGGAGGGAAAAAGAAAGGACTGGAAAAGGAGGACTCGAAGAAAAAAAAAACTTCTACAGCCGAAAAAAGAAAAAAAGAAAGAAAGCCAGGGAAAAAAGGAGAAAAAAGTCTCCCTTCCCCATTCAGAGGAAAAAGGGTAGGGAAAAGGTCACCTGTCCTTGTTCCGGTGGAGAAGGAAGAAAAGAAATGATTTGAAAAGGGGAAAAAAAGATGGGTATTCTTTTCTTCGCCGAAGACGAAAAAAGGGGGAAAAAAGAGAAACGCCACACCTTCTGTATCCATCGGAGAGGGGAGAGGGGGGAAAAAAGAAAAAAAAAGGAGAGAGCCCATACACCCCTCTTAAAAGGAAGAAAAGGAAGGGGAGAAATAACAAGAATTAAAAAAGATGTTCATAAAAAAAGGGTGAGGGAAATTTCTTTTTTTCACCAAAAGACCCAGGACGAATATTCTCTTTCTGAGAAAGGAAAAAAGGAGGTGGAAATGAAAAAAAAAAAAAGATTGCCATCGAATCTGGACACAACAAAGGAAGAAAAAAAAAGGGGGAGTATTCACGGAGAAGGGGGAGAACATCTTTCTATTCTTTCATAGGAAAAGGAAAAGAAAGGAGGGGAGGGGGATTCGAACCCACTGGATGAAAAAAAAAGAGGAAAAGGGGGGTGCCGAGAAGGAAGCCCTCCAACTTCATTTGGAGAGAGGGAGTTCTCCCTCTTTGGGGAAAAGGGAAGAAAAAGGTGCTGTGGGAAAGATTTTTCAATTTTACGGACAAAGAGGGGGGGGGGATACTTATTGGAAGGAAAAAAGAAAAGAGAGTATGGAAACGTCCTACCAGAAGAGGAGCGCTTTCATCTGGAGGAGGAAGGAAAAGGGGAGGGGTTTAGAAGGAAAAAAATCTGCTTTTTCCATAGAGGGAGAAGAGGTTTTTTTTTCCATCGAAAAGGGGAGGGGAGAAAAGAAAAAAAGGCCGTTCCTCCTTCCGTCGAGAAGGAAAGGGGGGGGGAATCCACCTCCCACTATTGGAGATAAAGAAAAAAGCTTTCACATACGCCTCGAATGAGACGCGAGAAGGGCCTGTGACCCCTCACAGGGGGGGGAAAAGGGAAGAAATGGGGGTAAAAAAGGACGTCCTGTCTCTGCGCGGAGAAGAAGGCTCGCAGGCGAGAAAAAAAGAAGAGGAAAAAGGGGGGACCGAAAGGACCCTCACCACCAAAAGGGGCGTATCCTCTCAAAAAAAAAAATAGATCAGTTCGGCAAGGAAGGAAAAAAAAGAAAAAATCGGGGGGCTCTCCTTCGAGCAGGCCGAGGGGGGGAAGAGGGATAGAAAGGGTACGGTCCGACACCAGGGACAGGAAAAGAAAGGCTGATTTTCACAGGATAAGCAAGAGGGGTAATTCTAGGGGGGAAAGAAGGGCGCCTCCTATCGGGGGGGGAAAAAGGGAACGAAGTGGGAGTTTTGGATTCCAAAGGGGCTCGACTGCAGGAAGAGAGGAGGCAAGTTCTCCCTCATCGCCAAAAGGAGAGGACAAGAAAAAAAAAGGGAAATGCATTCTCCCACGAAAAAGAAGGAAAAGGAAGCCCGATTCCAGCGAGAAGGAAGGAGAGTGGGGGACCAGAAAAAAACAATCATTCTGTCGCTCCAGGAAAAAAAGGGACCATTGCAAGGAAAATAAAAACGGACCCCTTTTCCAAGAGGGGCAGAAGGAAAGGGAGGAAAAGGGGGGGATCTAGATCTTACTAATCTAAAGGGGGGAAACGTTTGGAGAAGGTCGAATCCCACTCCCGAAGAAGGGGAAAAGGAAGACATCATAGAAAAGAGGGAGAAAAGAAAATCTGGGACAAGGAAACTTTTACTGTTAGTCCTGGGGGGGGTAGGAGATTGGCTATTCTTTTATCCCGGAGGAAACAACGGTCTCTTCCAGAGGAACGCTTCTTCCGTGGGGGATAAAAGAGCCAGACTTCATTTAATGGGAAAAGGAGGGGAAAAAGAGCGCTTGTCTGTGAGAAATTGGAAAGTTTTTTCCTCAAAGGGGGGGGGGGGGGGACGATTCACTTCGCGGGGAAAGGAACTCAAAGAAAATGTGGGTGGGGAGATCTCTTCTATCTGGAGTTGGGCTTGAAGGAGGGAAGTGTTTTTCTCTTGTGCACAAAAAGAAGGCCTTGACTTCGGCCAAAAGGGGGCTATCAACTCGTTGAAGGAGAAAACGTTCATACTTGGTTACGCTGGGTCCGAAAGTTTTGTTGGGGAAAGTTTGAGTCTTGTTCGACAGGGGGGGGGTATATGGAAAAGTTTAAGAAAAGAGGGTTTGCTTTTCTATTTTCCATAACGGAGGAAAAGAAGGGGAGAAAAGAAATCGGAGGGGAAAAAAGGCTCTAATGGGGTGCGACGATCCCTAGAACTGAAGGGGGCTATATCTCTAGCTGGCAAAAATCCTCTGTTCACAGAAGGCGAGACCCATTTCTCGAGAAGAAAAGGACGGCTCCTTTTCTATGCAGAGGAAAAAATGTTGCAACGAAAAGCCGCCTTCACGTCAGGGGAAGCTTACCCCTTCGTCCACCAGAAGGGAGAACAAGGAACCACACGTCTGACGAAAGAAAGTTGTTTCCTTCCCCTAATACCCGGCAACTAGCAAGAGGGCAGAGGAATGCTCACTTAAGGTCCCTTCTATCTGCTGAGTTAAAAAAGGAGACTTGGAGAGGGTGGAAACCACGAACCCAGGACGTCTCTTCTCCTACCCGGAAAGGGGTATCAAGGAAACGCCTGCTGTTCGGGGGAGGGGTGCTATTGTCGCACCGAACCGGGGGGAGGCGCTCTTTATCACCAGTTAAATGAACAGTTCGCTGCCGGCCAAAAAAGCCTAACTTATTTGCCACGAGGATGCGAACCCGTCCGCAACAACCGGAAATACTCCTCGCCGGCGAAAAAAAAGCAGCAGCGAACCGGACATTCTCGACAGAGGAAAAGAAAGGAGACCTGCGGCCGTAAGGGAGGAAGATATCTGCAAAAAAGTCAAAAAGAGGAACTCTTCAAGACGGATCGACCGCAGGAAAAATTACCTGTCCATGCCCTGGGACGTAATGCCCTGGGCGGGAAAGCGCAGGAGCCGACGACCGAGCAAAAAAAAAGGAAATCCGCCCTTGTACATATTGGTGGGAGGGAAAAAAAAAAGCAAAAAAAGGGAAGCGGGCTGACCCTCGAGGAAAAAAATCTCTCCAAAAGGGGGAACGTCAAAAAAAAGCAACCAGGGACGGAGTGTCCACAAGTGGCAGGGATGACAGGGGGGGCGCATCAATCGGTGAATAGATACGTCGAAAGACCACCTCTGGTCCAGCAGAAGGAACAAAATCAGGCCGATGCCTCATCCCGGAGGGACGTATTCGATATCCCGCACGAAAGAGAAACTGCTTGGGGGACCCTTTTTCCACAATACTTGCAAAACCGTTTTTCATGGGATAGAAAAAAAAAGAAAAATATATATATAACAAAACGGAGTGAAGTCCTTCTCCCCTGGAAGGAAGAAAAAAAAAAGCCTTCTGTGCGTCCTCTAGAATACGGAAGGGTCCCTCCCACCGCAGGAATCGAGAATTGAAAAGGAAAGGGGGTGGAGGCTATCCGAGGGCTCTTCCCGAGATGCGCAAAAAGGAACTCGAAAGGAAAGTGCCACTCCCTTCCATCGGTGGAAGAAAGAGCGTCCTTTCTGAGACGGTGACGGCGAAAATCAACCGGGGGGGAGAGGCATCGGGCCTGGCCTAGAGGGTCAGCCAAAACAGGGTTGATTCTTCGAAGTTCCGACTTCTCGGTCCGCTGAGAAGGAAAGGCGATTATATAGCTTCCTACGGTCACCAAGACAGGAAAGAGAAGAAGATTCCGTCTTTGTAATTATTTCGGCCGATCAGAAGAAAAGGAAGATCCCCGCCACTTTTCCCACCCCAGTACGGGAAAATGAGGGAAAAAGAAAAGGGGCGTCCGAGCCCATCGCTGTCTACGGCCGGGCGGGGGTGGGAGCCGGGTCTAAGCCAGAAAAAGTGGAAAGGAGGCCTCGACTTGTTCGAAAAGAAAAATGTCTGTCTGGAAAAGGGGGGGAAAAGCGGGTCATGCCCGCCGAGAAAAACGCTCGGGTGAACAGTAAAAAAGAGAAGAACAGCCGGCTGGCCGCAGGGCCGGCCCACTAAAAAATCACGGAGTCTTTTTGAAATCAACATTGGAACATTAAAACGCAGGGGGCATGCAGCTCGCATTCAGTTGGACGTTGGAAACGAACCACGATCTTGCCATCGTAAAGAGTTAAAAAAAGGCAACCACGTGCTACAAGTGTTCGTTTCCCGGCGGAAGAACGTGGGTCACGGCTGGTGGACGAAGGGAAAGGGCCGACTGGCCTCACTCGGAAAAAAAGAAAAAAGACGCCCGAACTCTCGACTCTCAAAAAAGTACTGGGCTTGCCTCGACAGATAAATCGTCGTCCTAAGCACACCCGGCGGAGAAACATAAAAGAGGATTGCCCACCGAGTGCGAGGGCAAAAAAAAAAACTGCGACGCCTTCGAGCAGGGTGTGGGAAAAAAGGGAGAGCTGGCCCGCTACCGGATCGAGAACGCAAACCCACTTCGCGGTCGTTGCGGAATGGAATTCGGAAAGAAAAAATAATCGACCCGAAACCCCCCCCCAGTAAAAAAAAAAAAAACCCTCCTCGACAGCCAAAAAAAACAAGGGAAAGGCGTCACCCTTCTCCGTACATGCAGCGGAAAATGGGGGGACAGGAATCACTCGCGGACCGTTTCCGAACTCCAAAAACGAGACAACACTTGAAAAGTATGCGGCTCCCCCTTCCCAACTCCCAGCGAACGAAAAAACACCTTCTTATCCGAAAAGGATGACGTTTATTCCCCTCCAACGACTTTCTCTCGCCAGAAAAAAAAAAAAAAGGGCACCACCCCTGGACAAAGGCGAAACGAAAAAACACCGAGATGTGCATCCCTGCCGTCGGGGGAAAAAAGGCTTTGTCACCAAAAAGGAGAAGACAGGTTCGAGGCCGAGCTCCCCCAACGAGCGGAGAAACGACGGCTCCCCTCGGGAGAGCGCCATGAAAAGGGGGGACTACCAGTCCATCTTTTACCGGTAAAAGACTCAAAAAAAAGGCTCTGTTTCTCTCCACCAGGGCGAGGGGGAGAGAGAAGACACAAGGGGGGGGGGGAAAGAGCTCTCTCACATCCCTCCAACGAAGCGTAAAACGGCGTCGCGCCCCTCTTTGGACCGGGGTCAGGGGGCATGGGTGCGTCTGTCACACGAATTGGCAATGTACGGCTACAAGGGGGGGGGGAAGAGGATCTCAGAGGTTCCAACTCGACCAAAAGAGAAGGGCATCTTGCGCTGACCTACCCAGACGGATGCAGAGGGGGGAAGGTCAAAATCCATAGGCGTACTCATGTCACAGAAGGTGGGCTATGAGGTCGACACCCACGAAGGGAAGGAGCCTTCCGGTCAATTTGTCAGTGGTAGACACCTCCCACCTTCTTGGCTGATTACCTCGTGGGGGAGAAAGAAGCCTCGAACTGACGACTACACCACGATTATCCTGTGACCTGGGACAAAGGGGCCCTGGTGTCTGACGGATCAAGAGACACGGCGGTCTCTGCCGGCTGCCCAAGGCTGCAACCCTCGCCAAGGAAAGCAGTCCTTTTCCGATCCCGGGGAAAAAAAAAGGGACACTACCACACCCCTTAGGAGGAGGAAAAGGGGTGGTTCGTCCCTGGATCGGGGGAAAACCGAGAGAAAGGAGGGGGTCTCGCCTGCGAGAAAGGCTCAGAGACCGCACGGCACCGGTGAGGGGGGGGGAACAGGGCCCGATCCTCTTGACCAGGCTGGAGAAGAGTGTTCATCTCGTCAGTGTAGTGGAGAAAGGGAAGCCTTCGAGAGTCATCAGGGAGGTTTTCTCCAAAAAACTTTACCGGAAGTCTCGACGCAGGAAATGAGAGGTGAGCACTCATCGCCCAAGGAAAGATAGATGGACGCCTTGGGAATCGGAGAAACAGCCGCTGGACACTGGCCCACGCGGGGTAGTATGAGGGGTACCTATTCCATCTCTTCGAAGGGAAAGGTTGACCCCTCTTAAAAGAGCTTACATTCCAGATGGATTTGAAAAATCATAAAATTGCAATCGTGTGCCTCCTCCCCCAGAAGAACGTAACCCTGTTTTAAAGAGGGGCGCCGAAGAAAAAGAGGGAGGAGAAGGAGGAAGGTCTTAAAACCTTTGTTTTCGAGGGTTCGATCCCACTCCCTCATGGGTTGGAAAGGAAAGGTCCTCGCACAGAGTACCTTTTCCCATCTTTTCCTGGTAGGAAGGGAAGAGGAGAAAGGGGGAGCCTTCGGTACTTCTGCCTGAAACAGAGCGGCCTCGAACCGGAGAAACAGCTCTGACAAGAAAAGGATGGGGAAAGAACGGGAAAAAAAAAACGGGGTTCCTTGATGCAAAAAGTCCGAGCGCTTTTCGTGCGACCTTCGGTGCAGCAGCGTTGTTTCTGAGCGGTACTTCTTTTGGCGACCGAAAAAGGGAAGAAGGTTTTTTTCGTCGGGGAAGGGAGAGCTGGCGGAGGAGAAGGGGAGAGGGGACCTACCCATCTCGTGGTGTCTCGGGTTCCCCATACGAGTAAAAAACCCAAAAGGGGAAAAAGATCACTCGTTGGATTTTCCTGTTCCTGGGGTGACGGTCGTGCCGGGTGACAGGGGTGGGGGGTTAAAAAAAGGGGAAGGTTTTTTTCAGGAGATGTGAAAACAGAGAGGGGAGTTACGCACGACTCTCAGTCGTGTTTGCGGGGGGAAACGGAGGAAGAAAGAGGCACGAAGAACTTCGGCGGAAACGAGCGTGAGGACTCATAGAAAAAGCGCCTCTCATCTCTATAGGGCAACTGAGAAAGGCCGACTCTGACGAGAGGGTCAAGTGCGTCGAGCAAAAGGAAGGCGACGTTTGAGAGGGAAAGGGGCGTCGTTCTCCGCCGCTTGGTAAAGGGGGGAGCACGATGCATCGTACCACCACAATCAGGACCAGGATAGCACCGTTTAACTATTATCCTTTCACTAACACTTCTAAGGGGAAGAATTACCCCTACAAACTTGAAGAGTGAAGTTCATGAGAGTCCTTTAAACGTAAAAGGCATGCGAAAAGGAGGGTGTCAAGGTGATTGGACAAAAAAAGTGAGCGACTGGGAAAAAACATTTCCGGGGGGAAACCCGGCTTTTCGGGAAAGTTCTCTTATTTCGGACCAGCAAAGGAAAATGAACCCTCTTCTCTATGAAAATGGACAATCCCTACCTTTTAAGATTTGAAGGAAACCCAAAGATCGCCTAACTTTATTGGGAAAAGACGTATTTCTTCCTACCCCGGGACAAGGGGGGGGGTAAGGAAGCCGGCGGCCATCTCTAGGGCATCATCTACACGTACATGGCAGACGATCAGCAAGAAGGGTGGGAAACATTTGCGGGAAGAGAGCCCCGCCACAAGCTGGAGAGGAAAAAAAAAAAAGGAATCTACCCTTTCTCCTTTCTCCAAAGGACTTATTCCCTTTCTGTCGTGGACGATTCCCCTGCTCTATATAACTAGAAGGAAAGAAGGGGAAAGTGTTTCTTCGGAAAAAAAGCACAAAAAAAAAAAAAGGTTTCTGACAGCCGCGGGAAGATAAAGAAAAGAGCGCTAACCCAGATTTGTACTTTGGGGTCGCAGGGGGACCAGGACTCTAGCGTATCAAACAAACGGGGGGAAAGGATGGAAGAGTCATCTACTGGATCGGGAAATCATCGTTAATAGAATGACGTCAGAACCACAAGAGACCGCTCTGACTGAAATATTCCGTCTTTTGTTAGTGAAAAGTGGAGAGAGAGGAAGGCCTTTTCTGCTGGTGGGCCCTCTGAGATCTCCGGGGGAGAAGAAAGGAAAAAAGGAAGGGGA
>Ga0179593_1495494_pt1 | contig 10276 bp, 17 predicted proteins | sample CZODoug2_1_08_16_FD_185931 | JGI IMG/M metagenome (GOLD analysis project Ga0179593, IMG submission 185931) | Vadose zone soil fungal communities from Angelo Coast Range Reserve, California, USA - CZODoug2_1_08_16fungal (PacBio error correction) | ecosystem: Environmental > Terrestrial > Soil >...
TGGGGGAAAGGAAAAAAAAAAAGAAAGTTACGAAGAATTAGGGGGAGGGGGGCAGGCCCCTTTCGAATCAAAAGCAATTTTCTGCAAATCGGGGCCTATCAAAAAAAAAGGAGCCGGACAGGAGGGAACGTGCCGGGAAAGGGGGGGGGGGGTCCCCGATCGGTCTGGAACGAAGCCGAAAGAAAAAGAACGATGCAATTTCAAGAGGACAAGGAAAAGGGGGGGTTCGGCCAGAGATACGCCAAAAAAATCAAAAAAAAACGAGCCATGGAATCCAGGGTAATCTGAGGACTGGTGAGGAGTTAGGGAAACAGATCTCGGGGGTGGGAAAGGTCCGTCGGGAACGACGGGGGGGACAGGGGTTGAAAAAAGCACGAAAAGGAAACTCCCGCGCCCTATGGACACCTCAAGGCCATGGGACAGGGGGCGGGCCGGAACGGAAAAAAAGGCCTGGGCCGGGACACTGAAAGGGGGGACTGCGCGAAAGCCGCATAAAACTAGCTTTCCAAATGTCCGAAGGGACAACCAGCAAAACAGGAAAAAAGAACAGGAAAAAAGGAAAGGATCTGGTCAGGTGACAGCGAAGATCGAACCGGTCGCAAAGCGAGGACGAGGGGCTCAAGGAAACGCTGAAGAAACAAGAAAAATGGGAGCACTGCCGGAACCCACGGGGAAAGGATAAAACTCCGGAAAGCACTAAACGGAAGACCTTACGCAAACGACGGGAGCCGTAAACAGAAAGACAGGGAACGAAAACCAAATGAAGTTGGTAGAAGGAAAAGAGGACTCGTTCACTGGGTGGGGCATGTCGAAAAAATGACGTCAGACATCCCGATCCTGGGGAAACGGAGGAAAAAAAACGATTCGCGACAGAAGGACAAAGGCACACGGTTTGGGAGACGGGGCTCGCAAAAAAGTAGAACGAAAAGATCACTCGCCGACGTGGCCGACTCCTTGAAAAAAACAAGGGTGGTGCTTGAAAATATAGGCCCAAACACAGCAGGTCCGGCGCGATCGTTGACGAAGTGTTTAAAAGGCCGGGAAAAAAAAGGCGACCGCAAAAAACAACGAAAAAAGGAAAAAGGGGGGCAACTTGAAGACGAAATGGGTGGTGGGGTGGGTCACATGGGGACAAAGGGAACGCGGGAAAAATCCCGGGTGACAAAGCGGGGAGAGAGAGCATTGTCACCGAAAGGGGTGCGTTACGGAATTCGATCGGTGAAATGAGCCGAGGGGAGGTGGGGGGTCGAGAGAGTAGAGAAAAGGGACTATCCGGACGATGGTGCGCGTGTGTCCTCGTGAAGGGTATGTGGATCGAAAATGGCAATCGAACCGGGAACGGGAGGGGGGGTTAGGACGGGATAAAAGGAAAGAGGGAAGCAAGCCGCATCTAAAAGTTTCCGAGGAAAAAGAAAGGGCTGGAAAACAAAGGCAGGGAAAAGAAGGGGGGTGAGGGTCCATCTGTAGAGTGAACCGACTGAATGGGGCAAAAAGGTCGAATTGACGTAGGGACGACGGCAGGAGATGCAGAAGAGGAAAGGGGGACAAAGTGGAAAGAAACAGAAAAAGATGGCAAGAAAGGTGAAAAAGTACGGTGTAACAGGTCCCCGCAACTCCGCCGGTAAAAACTGGGGGGGGGGGCAGGGCGGATTCAACTACTCCCAAAGATTTTATAGGCTTGGGAGGGGGAAAAAGAGGGTCGAGTGTTGTAAAAAAATCCAAGAGTCTGGTCACCATTGTGTGCAGAGGGTGAAGAGGGACCTAAAAAACTGAACCGCAAAAAAGGGATAGGGGTTTCTCATCAAAAAACGGAAAGGGGACAGTAAAAAAACGCAATCACGGATCGAAAAAGGGGAACACACCATAGGGGGGGGGCGGGAAGGAAAAAAGGGAGCATCGTAGCATGCTGGGACTCAGCCAGTGAATTTGGGGGCTTAAAAAAAGACAGGAAGGAAAAAAAAGTACCAAAAGGATAGAGGGAAGGCTGATGAGGGTAAAAACTCGGAGATTGGACCAAAAACAAACACGACTGCAAAAGGTGATGTCCAGGGAAGGGGGCCGGACTTGAGAAGGGATGGCGTTCAGTGGGCCAAAAAAGCTATAATCAAGACAAATCCTGTACGGGAGTAAGGCTACAAAAACCATTCTGGGGGGGTGGGGGGGGGGGCAAACATGAAACAAACATGGAAAAAACCGTCTGTGGCGCAGCAATCGGCGGACTGTATTTAGGGGGGGGATCGTGAGCTGTGGTCAGGAGCAATTGTGGTAGCAAAACGCATAGGGAAAGCGAACCGACAAAGGCCGTTTAAGGGAAGGAGGAAACCCAATCCGGTGAACAGCACAAACCGTGGGCCGGAAGCCAATCAGGGTGTGCGGAAAAAAACAACAAAACAAAGAAAAGAGGGATTAAGAAAGGGATACGACCTTTTGGGTGGGTTAGGGGGAAAACGTGTAGGTACAAGGTAGGGGGGGGGGAGAGGGATCCTGAACTGGCGGGATCTTTTGGCTGATAAAAAATAGTCACCGGGGAAGAAGAAAAAAATTGCGAACATGTCCCTACGACTGAACTAAAAAGGACTAAATTTATTCTGATGGGAGAAGAACTTAGAAGTTTTGGGGTTCACGGGCACGGAGGAAGGGAGCACTAGCTCCGACCCGAAGCCAAAGTCGAAAGGGGGGGGGGGGGTGGAGGCGGAAAGCCTTTTGAAGGGAGTGAAAGGGGCAACGACCAGAAAGAAGAGGCGGGGCAGGGGAAGAAATAAAAACATCGGAAGGAGGTCGGCGGGGGGGGGGGCCAGCTTATTTGCTGCAGCCAGATAAATCGAAAGTACCGGAGGGAGGAGGGTGGCGGGTTGGGGGAGAACTGAAGGAGCCCAAATAACACTGGGAGAACAGGCACAGAACTTAAATTAGTCAGGAGAAATCAGGCCCTACGAATAGAGGAGGGAAAGGCAAAAGCGACGCTCGTTTGAAAAAAAAAAGAAATTTGGGGCGTTGAATGGTACGCGAAAAAAGAGAACGAGAACAAACAATGGGAACAGATCACTAAGGGGAGTACACTTGGAAAAGGAAATCACCATCCCAATACCTTGGAGGCGAGCGAGATCAGGACCGTTCTAATCGGGCAGTGGGGATACCAGTACACCGATCACGTGAGGGGGGGGAAAAGAGTGTGAGTGGTGGCTGGAATAGGGAAACCGAGGAATTAGGGGGAAGAAGCAGGCTAGTAAAACGACGTCAATTAGGTCGGCCGCACGCAAATAATCTACAAAGGGGGTGTGGCACGAGGGAGGTAACCTTGAGGGGGACTCTAGAAAGGGGGGGGGGCTCAACAGGCAAATGTGGGGGGGGGTCTGAACCCTATTGTGGCGGGAAAGGGGGGTCAGTCGATACGACTGAGAAAAAAGAAAAGGTCAAGGCACTAAAAGACGGTACGGAAAAGGGGGAAAAGGTGCAAAATCTGCAACACTATTGAAAAAACACGCCAACCACACTTCACGGAATCGGCATCTCGAGATAACAAGTCCCAGAAAACTAAGAAGGCACGGGGGGGTAAATAAAAAAAAAGAAGACGGGGAAAGCCTACGCACCAAGTTACGGGTGACAGCGGAAGAGCGACAAAAGGTGGCACTGGAGGGGGGATGGGGGCGAGGGGGTCACGGGGAGAAAAAAAACCAAAAAAATGGTACGGAAGAGGGGAATTAACATCAGAAAGGTGGGGGGGGACTGATTGTACAGAAAGAAAGAAAAAGACAAAGGCGCCGGAACAGCTAGAAAAGGTCCAAAAAAAAAACTAATAAGGGGAACGAAATCGCCCGTCGTAATGGTTAAGCAAGTTTAACGGTAAGAAGGAAAATGGGAAATCAGAAAAAAAAAAAAAAAAAGGGGGGATGTGGGAAGGCGGTCGAGAAGGGGGGGGGGGGTTGGGAGGAACGTCATGTCTCAGCGGGCGAAAGTGGAAAAACAAAACACGGGGAGAAAGGTAGAAAAAAAAAAGTCAGGGGAAGCCTCGAGAGAGAGGCGCCGTTCGGGTCATGGTTGACAGGTGAGGTGGTGGGTAGATCATAAGACAGGGGGGGGGGGGAGTGCCGTGTGGGGTCAGCGATTTCGCGAGAATGAGGCCTCTTAGACCAAGGAGGGGGGAGAAATTTCGGGAAAAAAGGTATCAGAGAATAGACATAGGGCCTGTTGGGGAAGGATGCGACTGTAGGTAAACAGGGACGGCACGGGGAGCAGGAACGATTCAGGGGGGGGAGGGGGAGTTCAAAGAAGCAGGAACCGGAAGGCGCAAAAAAAAAAAGAGTTGGAGGAGTCGACAACGAAAGGCCAACGAGTCCCAGATGGGGGACTGCACGTGGAGATAAGTGGAGGAACTTTGAAAAAACAAGACGCCCAACGTAAAGACGGAACGCAGACCACAGGATCGAGAGACAAGACTAAACAAAAAAAATAAGACCCGGCCCGAATAAGGGGCGCAAAAGACATCATCTAGTCCAGGGGGGAGGGTGGAATCCGACCGCCTGGGGCTATGCAAAGTCTAATACGAGAGGGGAGAGGAAAAAACAGGAAAAAAAGGGGGAAAAAACGGGAAAAAAAACCACACCCCAAAAAGGACGGGAAGGCACCCAAACGGAAAGACCGGAGACACGAGGGTAATCAAGGTCCGAGGGCGGAAGATGGACATGGCCGGACAAGCCCAGAATGGATTGAAGAAAGGATGGGGGAATGCCACCAGCAGCGCCATCAAGGGACTGTGCCACTATCAATACAAGCCTCAAAAAAAAGAAGACGAGGGTAGGAGGGGGGGAAACAAGGAGAGAGAGAGGGCAGTTTGGGAAAAGGAGAAAAAAAACCCGGCGCGTCTGGGTCCGCACCACCCAAATCATCATGACAGGAAAGGACGGCACAAAGAATAGGACTCACTCTCGCTGTCGGGGGACTGGAAACAACGCGTGGGGAAAAAAAGGCAAACGACACAGTGAAGGCACAAGGTGGTTGCCTCGGTGTGCGCGGGGGGTGGTGGTTGGGGGTGGCAGACGCAGATGGTCGGTGGGGGGGGGGAGGGAACGGGGAAAAAGACGGGTTGGGGGGGGGAAGGAAAGGGGGGGGGGGGGGGGGGGGGGGCAGAGCGGGGGTGTGGGAGGGGGGAGGGGGGGGTAAAACGTGTGGGGGAAGCCACCCTGTCTCGTGATGGGAACCAGCGTTCAACAAGTGGGACGGCGAGGGGGGGGCGGGGCGGGGGAGGAGCGTGAAAGGGTGGACAAAGAGGGGGCACGAAGGGGGGCGAAAATGGGATCCAACTGTCCCGGGGAGAAAGGACAAGCAGTCACGAAAGGAAGGAAGTCACGAAAGAACCGGAGAGAACAACTGGGGGGAAGGAGCCTGCCGGTTGTAAAAGGGAGCGGAAGCCAAATGAAATGCAACTGAGGGCCGGGACGCACGGCAAAAGCAAGGGAAAAAGAACACAACCAACAACCCTGGACTGAAAACTGTCGATCAGAGAGAAGCATCAAGGGTAGGGAAGGGAGGGTGGGAAAAAAAAGGAAAAAACAAGATGCTGACGGAAGGCACAGACAGGGGGGACCGTCAAGGGGGGGCAGAAAAAACGGAGAGAAGGGAGAAGTAACCAGGGAAAACCTGCGAAATTAAGCCCGACGTCAGATTTCAGGACGTCGAGAGGAAGGCAAAACTGGAGACCAAAGATCGGGTCGACCGAAACAAACCGGGCTACACGGGTCACGGCTTCAGGGTCGCGGGGAGCACCGCGATAGGGGCCATAAAAAAGACGATCAGAAAAAAAAAAACCGGGCGCACGAAAAAAAACGCGACAAAAAAACAAAGGGTTTGGGGGTGAAAAACTGGGGACGCGCAGGTCAGGGGTCAACTAAGGGGAAAATCCAGAGAAATAGAGGGCCGACTGGCTCACTAGGAAAAAAGGTCATTGGAAAAGGAAAGGTAGCGCAAGGGGGGGGCAAAGGTCGCAAAGAAAGAAAAAAAAAACTTTGAAACGACAAGGCCGGAAATTCAACAAGTATCAATAGCCGGCGCGGGGGAGAAACAAAGAAAGTAGGGGGGGGTGAAAACTGGACCACGACATTGGGGGGGGGGGGGTTACGGCATTGCAAGGGACAGACGAACCATCCGACAGGGGCGCGGGGAGATAGAAGACGAGGGGGGGTCCAAAAGAAGGGTAGTTCAATCCTGGAAGGAAGAAGAAGAGTGCAAACATTGTGCAGGAGGGGGAGGTTGTCGGCAAAGGTGTCGAACTGATGGCGCGCCGACGATTTGAAGGAGGGGGGAACAGAGTGTGAAGGGAGTATGGGAGGGGTGGGCAATGGCGAGGGAAAAGGGGGTTGAACACGGGTTTGGGAAAGCTCAGGGCGTATCAGGCGAAGTCAAAAAAGACGGTTGAAAAACCCCAATTGGAAGCTGGAACATGAAGCGCGCGAGAACAATTAACCAAAACAGGGGGGGGGGGGGGGGGGAAAAATCAGAGGAATGAGGGTGGGAGAGGGGCGCGGAAAAAACAATGAAAAAAAGGAAGAGGAAGAAAAAGTGACTTAGGTGGCGCCGAAAGGGGAAAGAAAACAGAAGGACGAGGAAAAAGAATCAAATGAAAATAAACCTCTGAATGGAAAAACAAGGGTTAGGTAAGGGGGGGTTAACCAAAAGGTAGACCTAAGGAACGCCGGTACCGTCGACGGGCGGAAGTACTAAAGACCATATTTGTTGACTGGTGGAGTTACATGGGAAAGGGGCTGTTGGGCAGATGGTGGGGGTCAACTATCCAAGGAAGGGAGGTTACTGAAACCCAATGGGGGGGGGGGGGTTACTCGTGGAACCCTGGGAGCTTCCAAAAAAAGCCCGAGGTAGGAGTATTTCCACATCAACAGGAACGGCGTCGTCAAGCATCTTAAAGCCCAAAAGGAGGGGGGGCTTTGAAAGAATGATAGCCTTGCGGGTCAAAGCATGTGAAATGTAGGAAAAAAACCAATTGAGGGGGGGGGGGATTGAACAGGGGACATGCCAAAACACCGGCCACAATAAGGAGACGGAATTATAGGAAAGGACGTCTCCCGGCGAATATTTGGGTACATACCCGCCAAAAAGAAACGACTGAGGGAAAGGTATTGGGTTGCCGGTGCAAGACGCGTAGGTCAATGGAGGGTGCGGGTTGGGGAAGCTGGGGTGTGCAAGGAAGGGTCGGAGAGAAAAAACGAATTGAGTATCGGTGCGGGGAGGTAGGCTCCGAGGAACTACCGGCAGGGGGTGGAAATAGGGTGAAAACAAAAGGAAACGGTCCGGGGTTTATCAAAACAAACAGAAAAACGAAACGTTCGGGGGGGAGTGGGAACTGTTCCGAGGCATGGAGGCAAAGGGGGGAGAAAGCGTGAGCTCCCAAACCGCGCGCCTGTCGGCCATGCCACCGACAAAAAATCGGGGAAGGAACGCACAGTAACAATGGGCAGGAAACCAATAAGGGTGGGGGTGGGCGGGGGCTCTACCTATCAACAAAAAACGGTAGTAAAAAAAAAAAAAAAAAAGGGAAGAAGAGAGGACGAACCAATTATGGGGGGGGGTGGCGGAAAAATGGTGCAGGAAATTGTTGGGGGGGGGGGGACTGGGGCGTCCAGGAAAAGGCCGGAGAGGGGGGGGGGGCGCTCGAAAAGCGCAAAGGGAAGATCAAAATTGCGAAGTAACATGACAAAGGATCCCGAAAAAAACGAGTCTCATGGGACTGAGCATCAAGAAACTGTGAGGGAAAGGGCAAAAAGATGGAAGGTCTAACATATAAAAAACATGGGGTAAGAAAACGGTCCACCCCAAACCAAACAAAAAAAAAAAAAAAAAAAAAAAAAAAAATGTTTAAAAAAACAAAAACCACAAGGTTCCACCCGTGGGGGGGGAAAAAACCAAAAAAAAAGGGGGGGGGGTGGTTTTTTGTGGTTTGGGTGGGTTGTTTTGGGTGGGGGGGGTGTTGGGGTGGTTGGGGGGGGGGTAGCAGGAGAATTGGGGGACACCCATGGCTTTGTTGGGGGGGAAAAGAAAACCGACCCTCACAAGAGGACCTACAAGGACGGGGAGGCAAAGCAATCGCAGGAAGTCACGTGATGGGAGGGAGGAAAATCTAAAAATAGAGAAAGGACTCGATCATCAGTCCAGAAAAAGTGAGGGGTGGAGCAGGTAACTGTCCAATAATCACCACATAAAAACAACAATGTAGGTGAAAAATGTAGGAAAAGAAAGGGGAAATCGCCAAATAAAAATGGTGTGAAGCTGACAGTGGTGAAGAAGGGAACGGGCGTGGGAAAAGGAGACCTAAGGGGATACCTTGGGCGGTCATGGAAGGAGGGGAACAAGCATTGAAGAGAACCAAAATGAAAAGAAGAAAAAGATCCGGTAGGGCTCATTACAACAAAAGGAGACCGAGAGAGAAAGAAATGAAAGACAAAAAGAGGATGAAGGAGAGACCTCTCACGACAGAAACTAAGACCGCGGTCAAGTGGGGAGGGATACAAAGGACACATGCATCAACAAAGGGGTCATAAAAAAAAAAAAACGGGTTTGAGGTGGAGTTAAAAAAGAGCAGGGGGGTGGAACATGCAGACGATCAAAGGTACCAAGGGACCCCAGGGGAGTCGTTCATGAAAACATCTAAATCGAGGGTGGGGGAGCAGGGAATGAAGGAAAAGAGCAGAGAACTGAAGGAAAATGGAAAAATCCAAAGGAGGCTGCGAAAAAACGAGGGGGACGGACGGACACTTCGGACGCTGAGGAGGGTCGGAAAAACCCGGAAGGGAAAAAAGGTCCCGCAAAAAGAAAAGGAGGAAGTGGGGGAAAAAACATCCGCGGAAACGGAAAAAACGAGCCCATAAGAATGGACGAAGCCTCTCTAGGGGGAAACCCAGGGGGAAACAAGCAGACATGCAAGGGAAAAAGAACGAGGCATCGGACAAATGAAGGTAAAAGAAACCGGAGGTGGACAAGACAGAGGGCCGCGAGAAAAGGGGGACAAGTCTGGATGGGGGGTTCCGGGGAGACAAGGAAAAAAAAGGAAAACACACAGAGGTGGAGGGAATCGAAAAGGAAAAAAGAAAAGAAAAGGTCACCCGGGGTCGGGGCGAGGGGGGTGAAAGTGATGCCGGGCTATAAAAGGAATCAAAAGGACAGACCGGGAAAAAGAGAAAAACTATTGTCAAAGATGGGGAAATAAAGTAAACGGCATCGCCCGAGATGGTTATCAAAGGAAGGGAATTGGAAAAGAAAGAAAGCGCCAAGGCAAAAACGTTTAGGTCAGGAGGCGTGAAAAGGGCGCCGGGGGGGGGTCGAGGGACAAGGTGGAGACGAAGAAGTGGAGGGGCTAAAAGGGAAAATAGGCCGTGACCGGAGCAGGGGGGGAAAAATGCAAAAAACGGACGGGGGGGTGACGCACGAACGATGGGGAAAGGAGAATAAAAAAATCGGCGTCGCGTCCATGGGGGGGTATTCAGGGAGTGGGGATGTTGAAGAAGAGCCAGTTGGGGGAGGCCGGACGGTGCTCAAAGCTAAGATGGAAGAGGCGAAGGGAGCAGCGCAGGGTCAACAAAAAAAATCGGGGAGCTGCCCGGTTCGATCGACAGCGGATCGAAAAGCTCTGGGAGAGGTGGGGGGGGGGGATGCTGGGAGACCTTTAGGGGCATGGCAGAGCAAGTGGCAGACGTAGTGGAAAATGGACAGGGTAGCTTTTCGGAAAGGAAACAAGGCAGGGCCGGGAACCCTCCAATAAAGTCGCGATAACAAAAAAACGCTCGAAAAAGTGACCACAAAAAGGGCGAGAAAACCTCTGTGGCCAAAGTAGAGGAAGGAGACATGGTTGAAGGTGACCCATGGGGAAAAAAAATCTAATCGCCGCGGGGGAATCCACACCCACCCACCGCAGAATGGTGAGGGAGTAGCAGAGAAACCTTAAAGCGACCCGGCTGATATCAAAAAGAGGGAAATGTGTCTACCAGATTGGGCGTACTAGGCAGAAATTGTACGTGAGGAGAAAAAACATCGGAGGGATGACAAGTGCTCGGGTTCCAGGTAAAAAAAACTAATCAAAAAAGAAAAAAACCCCACAAGTGAAGGGGATGCACCGGAGGGCCGGAAACCGCTGCAAAAATGAACGGAGCGGAAAGGGTTTTCATGCACGGAAGTAACAAAGGATGACGTAGGGGTACTCAAAGGGGGGGGGCAAAAAAGTCCACCAACACTCCAGAAGTGCTGAAAAAAAGAAATCACACATACACAGATA
>Ga0179593_1554943_pt1 | contig 10276 bp, 11 predicted proteins | sample CZODoug2_1_08_16_FD_185931 | JGI IMG/M metagenome (GOLD analysis project Ga0179593, IMG submission 185931) | Vadose zone soil fungal communities from Angelo Coast Range Reserve, California, USA - CZODoug2_1_08_16fungal (PacBio error correction) | ecosystem: Environmental > Terrestrial > Soil >...
CGAAATGGAGAACCTCGGAGGGGGGGAAAATCTTAGGGGGCGGGGAAAGGGGGGGAGTCATGAAGGACCGCCTAAGCTGTCCGACTTAAACCGCCTCAGGGAAAGTGGAAATGACCTGACGACGAGACAAAAATCTTAAGCAGGAGAGGGGCCTAAAGGGGGGAGGAGAAAGAGACCAAGGAGCTAGAGGTCGCCTTCTAAGAAAGATGATCGGTGATAAGCGTACAACCGGAAGGAAAGGCACTACAACGGAGTCTGCACAGACCGCAATGCAAAACGAGGAAAGCCTAAGAGCTGCTGGACAAGGCCCAACTCGAGGAGGAATGAGCAGGATACCGAACTTGGGACTGACATCGGGGAGGGACAAAAATAAGAGCGGCCGCGCTAAAAGTGGTGGGGAGGGAGGAAGCCGGGAAGAAAGTAAAAGGGTGGTCTCCCTTCTGCTAGAAGGAAGGGCTATCTGAGGGGACCAGACAACGGCCCGTTTTCCCGAAGGACGGACCACCAAAGCGCAGAAAGCGTATCCAAAAAGTGTTAGGCGCTCCGCAAAAAGAAAGGATCACGAGAATTCGAAATGGGGGATGAAAAACGCAAGAGATGACAGCCAAAGGAAGGGTGCAAAGGGGAAAAGGGAAGAGATAAAGAGCTAGACTTTGTTCCATACTGATCGAGGGAAGCGCAAGGAGGACGAAGAACGACCTGGAAGGTGAAATTCTTTGAAGAGAAACTGTCAACCATTGTTGGGGAAAAGCGCGTTGACTAATGTTAGAAACGCTTTAATCCTTCCGCCCTCCTACAGAAAAGAAAGAAAACGATATTAGAGTGCGTCGAGAAAAACCATTCCTTCTTCCAGGTATCTTCTGCCATTGGTAAGATCCTGAGAGGACCCATCCGCTAAAAGGAAAAGCAGGAAAGACGAAAAACTTGTCCTTTGCCAACCCGAGAGGAATGTGTGTTAAAAACTGGTTCCGGCACAGACGCTTCGCACCTTAACCGAAGCCGGGGAAAATAGGAAAAGGGCGGAAAGCTCGAGGGAAGAGGAAAGAAGGAACCGCTAGAAAAGAGAAGAGCCAGGAATAAACTCGCGGCTTGGAGACCATCATAGCCAAGATCCAGGGAGAGAGAGCAGGGGGGAAAGAACAAAGCTGCCAGAACGCCCGCCGGGGGAAACGTCTATGAAAAAGTCAGCCGCATTAAAGAATCTCATCTTGAAGAAAGGGAGGAGGCGTGGGCGTGGGGAACGCCAAAAATGACGCGAGCACCGAACCGAGAATGACTGGCGAAGAGGAAAAGGGGAAAATCAAAAAAACAGAAAGAAACACAAGCACGCCGACACGCCGGATTACCCTCGCTCACGGGAATCCTTCAGGACCGATTCGATGGGAGGGGGAAACGGGCTGTCGAGAAAAAATCTGACGTAGAAGGAAGGTCCGCCCAAAAAAAGGGGCACAAGGGAAAATAACACTGCAGTCACCCATAGACCCACGATTCTCCTCTGGATCGCGATCGGGGCCTAAAAGGGACGCGGTCCGAAAAAAAAAGGCCGGAAAACAACGGGGAGCAAATATCCGACTACGCCGCGCAGCAGACCCGGCCCCTATCGAAAAGATCAAGCGGTCGGAAAAGTTCCGACCATGCCAGGGGTATTGCGGGCGATTCTTAGATGGGACCGGCGGGGGGAGAAAGGTCTCAAAAAGGAAAAAAGCGAAACATCGCGCGGGTCGCACGCCGTGATCGGGTGCGCATCAGGGGACCCCCAAAAAAAAACCAAACCCCCAAACGAAAACGACTGGGGTTTACGGAGGGGGATCGGGGGGGGGGAGAAAACTCCGAGGGAAAAAGAGGTCAAGAAGACGGCCTTTTAGGCACCACGGCAACAAAGGGCAGCAAGGACTTCCATATTTCATCGGCTCTTCAGCTCTAAGAACTGGCTCCAACGGGGGAGTGCTGCGAGAATTGGATTCAGTATCGAGGATCGTAGAAAAAGTCGGTCTTAGGAAAGAAAGAGGAATTGGCTAGACTTCCTGGCGTGAAAGCGGAAAAGCGGTAGCTCAGACAACTCCTAGAAGGGAACTCACCAAAGGAAGAAGGGATACAAGAAGTCGGCCCCGCCATCTGCGCAGAGGTGCAGAGAACCCTCGTAGAAACAATAGTCTTTTGGGGGGGCAACTGCAAGGACGTTGAGAAACGGATTAGCTAAAGAAGGGTGCCGAGGTGGCCTAAAAGAACGGAGAACAAACCACATCTCCTCAGCCCTTTTTGTTTCAGAAAGCCGAACAACTCTCGCGAGCGGGAGTGCAAGGGACGCGTCAAGATGAGGGAAACATCACAAACTAACAAAAAATGGTGCGCATGACCGGCCGATCACGCGAGAATAGTTACAAAGGGGTGCCATCGTCCAGTCAGAAAGGAAGCTAGCTGAAAAAACGTCGCAAACCTCTCGCCACAATCGGGACTAAAAGAAAAAAAAAATCCCCCACCTCGGCAGAAAGGGCTCATAATCCGCTGAGGGGAAAAAAGCAAGAGGTGACCGGCCCTGTGGCTAGAAAAAGATCCCAAGGAGGGGGATAACTCGCCCCGCTCTGCCCGCAGGGGGGAAAGGGGGGGATGCCTGACCGAAGGATGCTCCCACCGCAACAGAAAACCCGCGCGAAAAAGGAAGAAGAGAAGGGTCATCGGCAGGTGGGAGGAACGTATCGAAGCCGCCCCGGACCAACATCGAACCGTAGATGGAAGTTCAAGTGAAAAAAAAAGGTCTCTACTTTTCGGATGTCAAATCACCTAGTAAAGAGAAAAAGGGGATGCGTTTTTAGAGTAAAAGGAGTATGCAGAGCGCTCCCAAGACTGGGGTGGACACTGCGGGCTGGGGTTGAGAAAAGGGTTCGAGGGAGTCAAAAGGAACTCGAGCCATGGCCGAACTCGTAGCTCGTCTACGAGGTCATCCCTTGCTGGTCTCGATCTGGAAGCTTTAAGGAAAAAAAGGGACTGTTGAACTTCACCAGATTGGGGAAGGGAAAATCGGGGGGGAGGGAAGGACCATGCAAAAGAAAGGGGAGAAAAATCAGCCGGCAACGTCTGCCGCTGTGACGACGCGGACCACTAAAACCGCAGCAAGAAAATCTCTTCAAAAAAGCGGGGAAAAGGATAGACTGGTGATACGTGCTGCGAAAATGTAAAGACGGAAGGAAGGCGTGGCAGGACGCCGCTTCAAGATTTCCTGAAGGACGAACCTCAAACTACTATACTGGGCGCAACTGTGAAGTTGGAAGAAAGGGAAAAAAGAAAAGTCTGAGCTCCAGAAATCAGAGACAACCCAAACGGGCGACGCCATCAAGCGAGGTAAAAGATCCTCGTGAGGGAGAGACCAAATCGTCGAGAGGGGGGCGAAAAAAAAGAGCTTCCAACGGAGGAGATGCGACTAAACGCATCCATGAGGAGGGAGGGGATTGGCAAAAAAGAGCTGCAAGAAAAAAAGTGGAACCTCCGCAAAAAGAATTTTAAAGGCCGGTCAGGAAGAGAGAAGAGCGCGACGGCGCGCTGGGGGTAGGGGCGGCGAAAAGGAGGCAGGGTGAGATGGATCAGCCATTCTGCTGCGCTGCGGAGATCTTTAAGGGGGAGAAAAAGAATCACCGGACGGGTCCCATCATTTCGTCAAAAATGGGGCGTGGCGAAGAGACGTTAAAAAAGGAAAGTTTAATGCGATGGTGAGGCCGGGCGCCTCGCCACAAGCACTGAAAGTATTAGAACCAAGGAAGAATAGGAGAGGAGGGTTCCTATTCTGGAGAGGCGTGAACGTAAAGATGCTGGCTGCAAAAGGTGGGAAAATACCCGGAGAACCGCAGAAAGAATGCAGTAGAAGGTTCCAGGCAGCGTGATCTTGATCTTCAATGCTGCACCAGGGTTTAGGTCATCTGGGGGGAGCGGTGGAACCGTTCAAGGGTCAGGTCTCTTAACGACTACCACGACCGATGTCAAAAAAAACCTCTGGAAAAAAGAGCAAACCTGCCGCTTGACTGAGCTTGTCCAGGGAAGGGAGCGAGCCCATCTCGGCCGCGAGGCCACTGAGGAAATTCTCGAGGAGAAAGACACGACGCCTCTTTGAAGTTGTGCCAAAGAAGTGGCCGCGGGAGCATACGATCAAACTCGGCCCAAGACGAAGACGATAAGGGAGGGGAAGGGAAGAGGGTGAGATCGCGCCCGGTCGATCAAAATACGATTCGTAGCAAAGACACGACTTCAGAGAAAAAGAGATGCTGCGTCTTGAGGAGAAAACAAAAATCCGGGAGGGGGAGTCAGAAACAGAATATAGAAGGACTCACCAGAACTCCAACCGGGCCTAGAAAAAAAAGAATAGTCCAGCAATAAGAAGGAAGAGCCGGGGAAAAGAGAGGAAGGGGGATGACAGGCTTTTTCCTTTCACCGCAGGGGGAAAATTCGAGAGAGACCGCGACCATCTATGCAAGAGGCGAGAAACCAAAGTTCCCACGAGAAAAAGGCAAAACGAAGGAAGAGAGGGGGGGAAGTACACGCCGGTGCGGCCCCCTCGCTCAAGAGGAGCGTACCAAGTGGAGGACGTCGGCCGGCGGGCGTTGCGGAAAATACTCGGGAAACAAAAAAAAAAGGGCGGGAACCGGGGAAAAATAGGAAAAGACGCAAACACCCATGCCGGCCGAGGAGAGTCGCTGAAAAAAGTCAGGAAAGAGCGCGTCGATCTCGGGAGACTCTCCCCCAAAAAGGAAAGGAAAATAGAGAAAACGACGCAAAAACCCACCGGTCGAGAGAAAGACGGGCGAAAACGGAAGGCGGAAAGTTTGGTAGGGAGGGCTAGGTCTTGAATGAGGAGGGATCTCGGAGGAAGATACGACTTCGAAGATTCTACTAAAAAGCCAGGAAAAAGAGGACCATAACCTGGGAAAGGCTCCGGGGGGGGGCGGCCGGCGCTGTCTTCGATAAAACACTCTTGGGGGGGGGGGGGGTTGGTTGAGAAGAAAAGATTTATAAGCCGACGAGGCATAGAGGGTGTGAAGGACTGAGGATACAACGCCCAAGGAACCTGAAGAAAAGGAACGACCAAGGGGAGAGAGAAAAAAAGTAATCAGAAGAGAGATCTGATCCCAAAGTTTCAGGAGAGAATTATCGAAACGAGGAGGACAGAAAAAAACCGGCGGGCTTAGGTCTCCCTGAAGCCGCTAGGAAGTCTCCGGTAAAAAAAATGCAAAAAAAGGAGACGCTCGACTACGACCGGTAGGAAGAGAATCGCGGAAGAAAACATAGGGGACGTCCGAGCTCTGTACGAGGAAGGCAAGCTCAACGAGGCTCATCCCACAAGTCAAATCCGGAGGACGACAAAGGCGGAGTGCAGAACGAGCGTAGAAACTAGGAAGAAGCCAGGACGAAAACCGGCACCATCAGCCTTCCGGGTGGACTAGGACCGCAATAAGTCAAGGAAGGAGAAATCGGCGTGGTAGGCAAAAAAGCCCGAACATAAGGGGGGGGTAAAAAAAGGAGGACCTCAGGCTTCCACCACTTGTTCCCCGTAGAGGGCAAAAACGCTTCAAAAAAAGACAGTGGTCATCGCGGCGGCTGGAAAAAAAAGCGAGACAAAAGAGAGATCCGACGGAGTGGACGCTCGCCCAGCACATCTTGAAAGCAGCGGCTCGATTTCGACATAAAAAAAAGACTGGCCGGGGGGACAAAACTTTCGACTGCAGCGCCTTGCTCGGAAGGGGGGCGGGGGGAAAGGGAAAAAAAGAGATGTCCACGCGAGGAAAGACTGGACAGCCTTTGGGCCGACGACCATGAGGGGACACAAGGAGGAGGTGGGAATTTGCGCTAAAAGGGTTCGGGAGAAACAAAGGCATAAAAAGTTCTCCAGTGGTCGTCCGGGCTTGAAAAGAGAGGTAATCCGCCAAGGAGACGGAGGGGTGGGTGGAATTGGGAGAGCGGGGACAAGAGATGGACAAAAAAAAGAGGGTAGGGCTACTGAAAAAATCACCAAAAATGAAGGGGGGGCTCCTGGAATGCTATCGAAAAGGAAAGGAGGAAATCGGAAATCTAGGGAAAAAGAAAAAAGGTGAACCTGGACTCTTCGCCACTTAAAAAAAAGAGAGCTGGAAAAGTCGAGCTCCTGGTCAGAGGACTAAGGACCTGAGAGTTCGGTATCTTTGCGGAGGAAAAGTTACGATGTTAGAATACTGCGTGAAGAAAAGAAAGGTACGGGATCGTCGATGCGGTAGTCAGGCCGACAGAAGGGGGGCGGCAGGGGGGACACGCAATGCACGATGGGAAGGAAAGCCCCGCAGGCGAGGCGCCAGAAAGGGAGATAGAAATCTCTCTCAAAAAAAAAAAAAAAGGAGTGAAGTAGAGTGATCTGGAACGGAGGTGGGAGGCGTCGGGGATGATAGGGGAAATGAGTGCCGGCGCATTGCAAGGTCCTCTTCCTGAGGGATTCCTTCAGGGTACTAAAGAATCGACGAATCGGCACACTGGGGAAGGGAAGCCGAATAGAAAAGGGAAAGAAAAAACTAACAACGAAAGAGGACGCGTCGAAACGAGCGGGATTCTCTCGGCTATGCCGGTGAAAAAAAAATCGCCGAAAAAACTTCAACTCTACCCAGCCCTGTCACCAAAAAACCCAGAGGAAAAAAAAAAAAAAAAAAAAAAAAAACACCAACTCGTAAGCATCGGATTGCTGGCACAGAAAAAGAATGGGCGAGGGCTAGCGGGATGTGGAGAAGAAACTGTTGGAAGGTCAAGAGGAAAGGGCTGGCGGAATCTCGCTAAAGCGCTCTGCAACTGGGAGGGCGGGAGGGTTCAAAGGTCAAGCCTCAATGACAACTGGGATAAGTCTCACTGGAAGGAGCGAGGGAGAAAAAGGGAGGACAGGGAAGTGGGGTAAATGGGCGTCGGCCACCAGGCTGTAGCTTTCCGAGAGGGGGAAAACATCGTGACCGGGAATAGGAGAACGTCCCAAAGGGGCCGAGCCAGCGGCAGGAGAAGGTTGAGTTGTTGAAAGACCAAGGGACGCAGATCCTAGGAGAACTATTTAGGCGTAACCAGGAGGAGACACGGTTGGGGAAAGAGCTGATCGGCCTTCTATACCAGAGAAGGAACCTCCAAGACCTTTCCAAGGGGGGGTAACACTTGGGTATAGCGCTCTTCATTATGAGGTGTTTGGGGAAGGAACGGAGGAGGAAGGGATGTTCAAGTGCAAAAAAAGTCACGGTCTCTGAAGAACTACTCCCCAGAAGGAAGTCAAAAAAGGGGCGCCTGCTGAAAGAATCCCTTAAGGGAGAAGCGGTCGGCCACGTGCAAAATATTAAGGGTATCTCACCTGGGAGAGGAAAGCCGGCTAGAGGAAACCGCGGGCAGTATGGGAATGGTTGGACAGAGGGGAGCTTTCAAAAAGAAAAAAAGGCAAAAGGGAACGAGGGCGACGAGAAGGGGCAGCGATTGGCGGAGGGAAAAAATCGGGAGATCCAAGCCATCGCGCGGTCAATCTCGCCAGGAGTCTCTCTAGTAGGCTTTCGACGCATCAAAAAAAGGATCGAAAGGAGGAGAAAAAGCGAGAACTCCACCGCAGGAAGGATGCAAAATTCATCCATGCAAAAGGCGGGATAGAGCCTCGACCTCTGTAAAGGAAGGGAATCTATAAGGGGGGACAAAGACCCGAAAGAAAAAAGAGGGCACTCGGCAAAAAGCTGGAATCTTTATCCCACACAAAGGAAGGACCCAACGGGCAAGCTCAAACAAAAAAACCAGCTCAAACAGTCACCTGAGAGTTCTCAGGAAGGGGGGGGGAGGAACGAGGGCATTCGAGGGGAGCGCTCGGCGACGGGACCTTAAGGCAGGGAAACAGAAGTCAAAGCTGCCCGCAATTAACCCCTTGGCAGTCAACCCGTCCCGAGCAAAAGAAAGGATCTACCGCGGGAGAGTCGCTGCGTCAGATCGGGAGAACACACAACAAGGGAAAATGAAAAGAGGAAAGAGAGAAGGGGACAAGAGTATCGCCTACACTGCCCCTAGAGGAGAGATGAGCGCGCCCACTTGGGAAAATGTTGGATAAGGTGCTCAGACTTAAGAGAGAGCGCGAAAAAAAAAGGGTTAACGAAGTTAAGCTTGCTACACTAAACGCCGTAAAAACTCCCTACCTCCGGCGGAAGCCGGGCGCCGGGGGGCCTCAGGAAAAGGCTGGGGAGAAGGGGGGGGGGTTGTCAGAGGTGATCGTGGGATCAAAAGCGCAAGTAGGGGAACCGAACGAAAGAATTTTGGGGGCATGGGGCAGGGGCGTGGGAAAGGGGTGTCGGATGTCACGTCAAAAAGTCATCTTCAATAGCAGCTCCCTCGTAAGAAGATAGAAGGAAAGGAAAGGGGACGCGGAAAGCTAATCCCAGGGGGTCGCGAAGGATCGAAAACTTCGTATCTCAGAAGCGGTCCTGGATGGGTCGCGAAAGAGCCTCTAACGTCCTTTCTGAAAGGAATGCCTGCGGGAGACGGGGGTATCTCGGTCAAAGACTATACAAAAGAGAGAAAGGGGCACGGCTCGACGCAAGTCGCGCCGAGAAAAAACGTCGAAAAAAAGTGAAGAAAAAAAAAGGAGAAACAACCAGGGCCGTCGTTGTTCCCGGCCAGGTCTTCGTGAGAGGCCGGAGATAAAATAAAGGAAGAAAATCTAGACATGGCCTATTCCTAACATAAAAAATTCACGGAAAACTTGCAATTGAAGAACGGGACGCGCCGGCACACGGGCGGCTCAAGGCTACCTCGGAGGGGGAAAGACCGATAAAAGAAGGGGGAAAATCACACGGGGAAAGGAAAAAAAACAACACCCCTATCATTCCTATCTCTATCAAAAGGAAACCGGCGGAAGGAGAAGCGCGAAGAGCTGGCCCACCTAAATCGCCGACTCTTCTTCCAAGCGACTCTCTCCCAGAAAGGGAAACCCTCTGCGAACGAGGGAGAGCCTGGTTATCAAAAAAAAAGGTCTAAGGCCGCAGAGAACCCTGTGAGACCTCAAACGATCCACGATATGATACAACATCGCCATCAGCTGACCCGCCTGGGGAAGAAGCTTGTAAAGGGGGGGAGCATAGCCTCTCCAGGTGGGAAAAAGGGGATAGCGCAGGGTCCGGGGAAATACGGCGTGAAACCGTGAGATCCAGGGTAGCCTACCCGGGAGGAGGCGCGCGCTCAGGGAAGAAGAAGGGGAGTGTGTGGCCAGAGATGACGGGTGAGACCATGGTATTCAAAAAAGAGGGTGCAAATCTCTAAGAAAAAGGTTGGTCAGGTCACATCTCGCTTCAGAGAGGGCATCATCTCTCCTTAGTCTTGAAAAGACTCGCAGGCGTCAGGTCACGGACCGGGAACAGACGAGAGCAGCAGAAAGAAGACGAAAAAGGGGTCTGAACGAGGATACTGCAGTCAGGGGGCACTGAGGATTACGTCTTTGGGATTTAAATTCACCACTTAAAGGATTCTCGATAAAAACAGAATAACAGCCGAAGGTCAGAAACAAAAACGCACAGTCGGCTGGACGGGAAAAGCGCGCTGACACGGGACTCAAGAAAAAGGAAGAGATCAAAAAAAACGGAGGATGGGAAAAGCAGAGGAAAAGTCAGAACGTATAGACGTGTCTTCAAGAAGAGTCTCTTGACAAGGACCCATCGTGAAGGGGGAGAGTGTTGAAGGGGAAACGGTCAAAAAAAGGGGCGAAAGAGAAGAAAAAGCTACAGAAAGCTGGTGAGTTCCTCTCTCAAGGAAGATATCGAAGGGAAAATGAGAAAAAACTCTATCCAACAAAAAAAAAGGGAAAGCAAACTAAAAGCAGTAGAGGAGGATGCGCTCAGATCTCGGGAAAAGCGACAAAGGCTAGAAAAAGAGGACCAAAGCGCGTCACCCCGATAGAGGGGAGAGCCTCAAGTCCGACAAAAGGGAAAAAAAACATCGCCTGAGCGCGCGGGGGAAGGTGAATCCGGCGTAAAAAAGTTAGAGACGGCCTGGGCTTTAACGACCATCCTCAATACTTGCGCAGGAAAGGTTTGGGGGGGGAAGTGCGGCGTCCTGTATCGCCGGGAAAGGCCCGTTGGGGGGACCTTGTGGAGGATGCGCTAAAGGGGGGGGAAAAGGGGAACGATAAGAGGTGTCGCCATACTCCACCGAAGGTGTCCCATCAGTTACGGTCCACCAAAATATCGGTCCGAGCGGTAATCCCAAAAAGGGAGGGGAGGAGCAGGGAACGACAGGGCCGAACCAGGCGAGGCCTTCGCAGGGGGGTGGG
>Ga0179593_1624865_pt1 | contig 10276 bp, 21 predicted proteins | sample CZODoug2_1_08_16_FD_185931 | JGI IMG/M metagenome (GOLD analysis project Ga0179593, IMG submission 185931) | Vadose zone soil fungal communities from Angelo Coast Range Reserve, California, USA - CZODoug2_1_08_16fungal (PacBio error correction) | ecosystem: Environmental > Terrestrial > Soil >...
AAGCATAAAAGGCTTACGTTTGGGAAGGAGTAATTCTAAAAAATGCAGGAGGGGCGGTAAAAGAGAGGGACCAAGCCGTGTCCGAGGCACCGACGAGCAAAATGAAATGGCAGGAAGAGAAAAAGCCGAGACGTTTCGCAAAGAAAATGCCACCGGGGGAAAAACTGTTACGGCATCGAGGAGTCGTACTTAGGAAGGGGAGATAGAAAAAAGGAAACGGCTTGAAATGACGGGAAAAAAAAGGGGGGTGAAAGAGAACAACGCTTGAAGACTCTTGTGAGGAAGGGGATATATTCGACGACCGTGCCGGGGGAAAAAAACCACCCCCTGTTAGAATAAGGGCCTATTGGGAAACGCCAAGAAGGAGGGGGACATATGGCAGAAGGAGGAACGCGCCGTATAGGCGGAAAAGCCTTGCCAACCCAATGGCGCGAAAAGCCTGGTCGCGAAATGATAAATTCAAAGAAGCTCGAGGCCGCACAGAGGAAGAAAAAGTGATGAATTTTCGGACTGAGAAGTCGCTAGGTGGAGAGACACCAAGTTAAGTTATCGAGAGACGTATGGGACAAGAAAAACGGGACGCTGAAGGGACTTTGAGGGGACCGGCTATTCGCCATTCAACAAAGTCATTCTGTCGAGGAAGGAAAAGTAGCCTGGGCAGGGAGAAAAAAAAACGGCAAGAAAAGTGAAGGGGTCGACTTTCACGAAGAAAAAAAAGGGGCGACTGGATATGATTGAAACAAAAAAAACAAGGGGTACCGCTGCATTGAGAGGAGGAGAAGTATGTTCGGAAAAGGGAAGGGACGGACCTCACGGGACGGGGCGAAGATAAAGTTTCTTTGCATTGGGGATTTTGCGAAATCTGCGGGAAGGAAAAAACCGAAGGGGGGAGGGACAGGAGAAGAAGTGCCGGCTGGGGACGACAATTTAAAAGACCCCCGCTAAAGAAATGACAGAAAAGACCCAGGAAAAGAAAGGTAAGAAATGGGGGACTGAGTTTCCTAAGAAGAACCCAATTCCGACTAGAACGAAGAGAACGGAGGAAGAAGGGGGGAAAACAGCCGTCGGGGGGGAAAACGAACCATGGGAAAAGACGGCGATTGAGGAGAAAGGGAATTCAATTCCTTTTCAGAAAAGATGGCTGGTTTTCCATTTTAAAAAAAAAAGCAAAAAGTGTAATCGGAAGGGCAAAGGCAGCCTTAAAAAAAAGGGGGACTGGCGCCACCCACACCCGGAGTAAAAGGGACTTGCCCGTGAGGTCCTGGTAATTTCCCATGGCAGAAAGAAAAAGGGGAAGGTAAAAAGGGAAGGTGAAAGGACAGGGTAGTGAACCTATTGAGTTTGGAAAACAAAAAGGGGGAAAAGAGCTGCAAGGACTTGCGCGGAGGAGGGAAAAAAGATTACCGAGAAAGACGGGAGAGATACCTCATTGGAAAAGGGAAACCAACGTTTTTTGGGGACTAAGCAATCGGAAGGAAAGGAAAAGAGGGGTTCAAGGAGTGACAGGAGAGATCGAAAACAAAAAAAAGAAAAGAAGAAGAAAGAGAGTCACTCCTTGGAAAAAAAAGGACTTAGTTTCATCGTGACGGGTTGTTTACCCCGGTGTGAAAACTCATTGGGGAGAAGGAGGGGAACCCATGAAGAGAAGGAAAGAGTATACAAGGGAAAAAAGCACAAAGAAGTGCCAAGAGTTACAGAAAGAAAGCGGCGTGGGGGGAAAAAAAAGAAAGGCGTTTTGGAAAGAAGGGAAACTGGTGCAAAAGACAAAAAGGGGGTATTATGAAAGAGGGGGACAGACCCTCACTTGCAGGAGATCTTCGGGTGGGGTGAAAAAAAAAGGGGGCCCACATGAAAGGAAAAAAAAAAGTACACGATTCCAAGGTGCTTTGAACACCGCGCGTCAATGAAGAAAAGGAAAAGGAAAGGCTGTGCATTGAAGGAGAAGAAAAGAGAAAAAGTCGAGCCATGTTCGGGGGGAAACGAACCTCTCATTTGGTTTTCAAGGAGGGCCTAGTTAAGGGCAACCGGAAAAAAACACAAGGTTCGGAGAAATGAAAAAACATGCATAAATAAGAAGCTGGTTCGCTCCCTTCGATGTGAAGGGGGGGTCGGAGTGGGGAAGAAGGTCTTCAAAAAAAACATAGAAAAAACCACGCCCAAACCAGAAATGTAAAGAAAACTGGGAAAAAGAGCTGGGGAATTTCAGAAAAGCAGAAAATCAAGTTCCTATTGGGAAAAGGAAGAGGTTATGGTGGGGAAAGGGCCAATCAAAAAAAGGGGTCATTCCAAAGGGAAGAGCTTCCGAAGAAAAAATGAAAGAGAAAGGGGTGCGGACATTAGAAAAAAAAAAGGGGAACGACCTGTCCTTGAAAGGAAATTCTTGAAAAGAACCATCATCGCCAGAACGAGCAGATGAGGTTTAGCAGGAAACGAAGACGTGCCTGGAGAAAGAAAAGGGAATGAAATCCGCCAAAAAAGGGGAGCATCGCCGTCAAGTTTAAAAAATGTCCCTAAGGGGAGTCAGCGCGGGACCAAAAGTGCACAGAAAGGAGGAAAATAGGGGGCCGCTTAGGAGCGATATCCTGATTAGTAGGGTGGGGGTATACAAACAGGGAAAAAGATAAGAGGAGCAAATCAAATTCGGAGGAAAAGGACTTGCAAGTTAAAGGACATCGGGGGAGGAAGGAGGACATGGGGGGAAAAATGGAAAAGATATTCAAACAGGAGATACCGGCCGAAAGATACGGCGAATTTTAAGAGGACAATGTCTTTAGCAGTAGAATTCTCACGAAATAGGACACTAGAACTATGGACAGGGGGGGGGGGGCCAAAACCAACGCGGAAAAAGAGGGTCGAACGAGGAAAAAAAAAAAAATCTTTCTGCAGACAAGGGGGGGTTTGGCAGACTTAAGCAAAGCCAAAAGTTTGTGGGGGTCACTGGAGAAAGTCAAGCAGAGGAAAGAAGCTAATCTCACTCTGTAGAGAAGAAAGAGGCCTGAAAAAAAAACAAAAAAAACCCGCTGGCCATTTCGGGGGGAACACCCGTCAAAAGAGGTTTGAAACTTAGGAAAAAAAGGAAAAAAAGGGTGCCTTGTAAAAGGAAAAAGAAAAGACGGCACTAAGAGGACTCAAGAAGAGCAGGGGGCGAGAAATGAAGGAATCGCAATTTCCGGAAAAACCTCCCAATTTTACTTCTTAGAAAAAAAATCGCGAAGAGAAACAACAACCCGTATGAGTCTTAAAGGAGGCCATATAAGAAGTTACATTGGGGGGGGGGAAAGAGTGCTTACGTGGGGGGGGGGGGAGGGATAGAAGCCCATGAAAAAAGAAATTCTTCAGAGGGGAAAGCCAATGCTTTCAAAGGAGAAAGAGCTTGCGAAAGACCATGGAAAGAAAAGAGACAGAAAAAGACGAAAAGGGGGGGGGTTGGGGGGGGGTGGGGGGGGGGGGGGGGGTGTGTGTGGTTTTTTGGGGGGGGGGGGGGGTGGTGTGGGGGGGGGGGGTTTTGGGGGGGGGGGGTGTTCGTGTTTGTTTGGGGGGGGTTTGGGGGGGGGGGGGGGGGTGGTGGGGGGGGGGGTTTTGTGGGGGGGGGGGGGGGTTGTTTTTTTTTGGGTTTGGTTGTGGGGGGGGGGGGGGGGGTTTGGTCGGGGGGGGTTGTGGGGGGAAGTTTAAAAAACAACCGAAAGGGGGGAAAAAAAAAGGGGGGGTACCCTTAAGGAAAAATCGAGTTCTAATTAAGTGGAGAAAAACGTGCTGAGGAATTGAAGGGAAGGAAGGGATGAACGCTGGAAAATAAGGGACAACGCTTTGAAGACTAGAACGACATTTGGCTTTGGCATATAGAAAAAAAGGAGCCGGTGGGGGGGGGGGGAAAACCCCCGGGAAAAAGAGTTTGCCTAGGGAAAAAGAGAAAGATATGTTTGGCAAAGACCGAGGAACCTCCCGCGTAGAAAGGGGAGAAAAAGCTCTTGCCATCAGAGGTCCTGAAAGCGGGAAGATCAGGACCCCAGTACATTGCAGAAGGGACTTTGCCCTCCAAGAAAAAGACGGCCTTTAGAGGCGGGGGGAAGTTGAAGTTCAGGAAAAATAAGGAATATCGGGGGCGAAGGCAAGAGGCCCATATTTAAAAGAGCCCGTGATGGCAAGGAAAAAAAGAAAGGGAATGGGTTGGATTGGGGAAAAAGAAAAGGCAAAAGGGGGCAAGGGGGGGGCGAGGGAGGAAGCTGAAGAAACGAACATTCAAAGAATCCTCCTGCTCGTAAAAAAAAAAAGGGGGAAGGGTTCTACCGGGGAAAATACCCCAAAAAAAGGGGGGAAAGGGAATCTGATGACCCCCAGAAAAAGGTGTACCGCTTTCAGGGAAAAAGAGGGGGGAACGATTATTTTACGGGGGGGACCCTTGGCCTACTGGAAAAAAGGGGGGGGGGAGAAAAGGGAAACCATAAAAAACAAAAAGGGTTGTCCATCCCTAATTTGATTTTGCAAAAAGAGGGAAGTGAGCAATGCAACAGCCAGAGGTTCGTGAGGGGGGGAGGGCCCGGGGACGGGAAGGGTACTACATTAGGAGCTCACAATCGAAGAGTCACGAAGGGAGGGAGGAAGACTGTGTGTAGCACCCCCATCGTCAGGGGGGGGAGGGGAAAAGTACTCCAGGACAGAAGAGAAAAAAAATCGAGGTTCGCATGCTCTGGGGCGAGCGTCCCTGCAGGAGAGGGGGGGGCCTTCAAGGAGAAAAAAGACATGGCTCGGGAGGGGAGGTAAGGTTGAAAAAAAAAGGAAGGGGGAATCGTAATTGCCACAAGAGAAAGGTTTCCTGCCGCAACCAAAAAAAAACAAAAAAAAGGACATCGTTTTGCCTTGCAAAGTTAGGTGTCAATGAGGAGAGGAAATTCCATCAAAAGTAAAAAAGGGACGTGAAACTTTGCTAAACAGTTCAACCGCCCGCTGGGGGTGGGAGGAAGGGGGTAAACGCTGAAAAGAATTGGGGCAAAAGCAGGAAAAAACGGAGGAAATTCCTGTAAGAAAAAGAAAGAAAGGGGGGTTCGTCCGCAAATGAGTTGGGAAAAGAGACAGGTTGAAGGTTAATGCATCGTCACGAAAGAACGGGAAAGAAGACCTGGTCAAGAAGGAAGACAGAGATCATAACCAAAGGAGAAAGGAGCATCTAAGGGAAAAAGGACCAGGTATCCTTTATTCAAAGGAAGTCCACTGGTTGTTACAAGGGAAAAGAGGGGACGAAGAAAACAAGAAATGATTCGAAGCAAAAGGGGGAAAAAGGAGGCCAGACGGGAGCAGGGGAGAGTTACGAAAAAAGACAACAAAAACGGGTTGCAAAGTGAGAATCGAGTTTGAAAGGGGAAGGAAACTGTGAATGGAGGGGAAAAAGAAGAACAGACCCTCAAAAAAGATGCTTGGAGATCTTCCAGGGGCAAAGCGAATGGCAAAAGGGGGAAAGGAAATTCCAAAAGGGGGGCGGTTTGATCACCTTAAAGAACACGCCCTGACATGAGAAAGAGGGAAGTGTAAGGCTACTCAAGAAAAAGGGCCGGAGAGGAAGAGAGCCTGGGAAAAAAAAATGTGGGGTGATTCTCTGAGGAAAATAGGAAGGGAAGAACAAAAACCAATGGCGAAGAAGCGAAAAAGAGGGCCCGGTAAAGGAGGATAGACTCTTCTATGTTTGATGGGGTCCTTTGCCGGGAGGGGATTTCAATATGAGGAAAAGAGCCGCACTCAACAAACGGAAAACGCCCCAAGGGAACTTTCAAGAGCAGAGGGAGGGGGGAAAAACAAAAAAAAAGAAAAAAAAGATGCGTTAGGTTGAGGGAAAAAAGGCTGAATTAAACGAATACTCGCGAGAAGTGTAGCTAAACAAACGAGGGGGGGGGGGGGGGTTTGGGGGGGGGGGAAAACCTGAGGGGGGATCCAGTTTTTCTACAGGAACGTGGCGGAAAAAAAAGTGTTGGGGAAAGAGGACGGCCCCACGGGAAGAAAGGGGGGGAAGGTTTCAGAATCCGCGAAATGGGGGGGGCCCCCCCTCCAGGGGAACATTCTGAAAAAAAAGGAATCCCAGGAGGGTCCTCAGGGAACCGCCGGCGTGAATATGAAATGAAAAAAAGAGAGAGAAACTTGCCAAAAAAGAGCTAGAGATACTTCAAATAAGGAAAAGGAGTGCCAAACTAGGAAGGGAGAAAAGTCCAGTAAAAAAAAAAAGGAAATTGCCGCACGGAGGGGAGCGAGCAGAAAAAAGGGGTAAAGACGGGAATTTACTGGAAAAAAGGGGGGAAGTCGCCGCCCATTTTGTGAAGAGGCCAATAGCGGGTTGAAGAAACCGGCAGAAATAGACCCAAGAAAGAAAGGGGGAAACGCTGACAGAAAACGAAAGGTGTTTTCACCTAGGGAAAAAAAAGAAAAAGTTGGGGGGTGGGGAACGCTGCTTTCCGGCCCAAAGGTCACGGAAAGGGCTATAACAGAAGGAGGAAACATACTTCATTCAAAAAGGGGGTGGCCAGACCGGGACGTCAGCCTTTTCATTTGGGAAAAAAAAGGAAAGAAAGAGCACGGTCTATCATCAACATCGGGCGAGAAGACCCAGCGCGGGAGGGGAAACGGTCCCATTTCCCTTGGAACGTCCTCGAAGGGGGGACTGATCAGAGACATTTAAAAAAATGGAACTTTGAAGTCGGAAGAAACCTGCCACGCCGGGGGAAACGCAATGAGAAAAAGGAGAAAGCAATTTTTTTGGAAAGAGGAACACTAAAGACGAAAAGAACCCTCAACATTTACATCTGAGAGAAAAGAAATCTCGCTTAAAAAAGGAAAAAGAGAGAAAGATCGACAAGAGGAAGGGGGAGGAAAGAAAGGTTGGGAGGTTCAGGGGGGGGAGGAAATTGCGAGTTAAGAAGGGGAAGTTCAGAGAATGGAGAAAAGCCTTGGAAGAAGGGAAACTTCGTGAAGAAAAGGAAAAAGGGGAAAACTTTGCAAAAAAGGGTCCTCTTATTCAGAAAGGAGGCAACATCCAGAAGGGGCAAATCATTGAGGAAAAAAGGGGGGGTCCTCTGAAAGGGGAGGAAACTTTGGAGAAAGGGGATATATACCGGGAAAAAAAAGCGACAAAATAAAAGTGTTAAAAAAAGAGAAGAGGAAAAACTGCAGGGGGGAAAAAGAAGGAGGTACAGACCTGGGAGTCCGACGAGTGCCGGAAGAGTGTTTGGGGGCAACCACCAAAGTCCCTAGTGGGAAAAAAGAAAAAGTGCTGAAGGATATTTGAAAAGGCCGAAGGAACTAAGAAAAAGGGACGTTAGTGTCAGAAAGGGGAAAGCTTGGAAAAGGGGGGGGAACCCATGGTCGGCAAAAAAAGCTTTGCGATCATCCCAGTAAAGGGAAGGACTGACAAGGGGAAGAAAAGAGGCCATCATCGGCAGGAAGAGGAGTGGTGCGGACTTGAAATAAATAGAAGAAGGGTGCAAATCATCTGCCCCCAGAAGAGAAAAGCCGTTATGGCAATTTGCAGAAGCAGTCGGTAGGAAAAGGTAGTGGAAAAGAGGGAATGCCGCCAGGTGGCGTAGTTCGATTGGAAGAAGAAGGGAAACCGACAGGAGCCTTAAAGAAAGGAATAGAAACCTGGAAACCAGGAAGAGAGGAAAAACCTTTGACGAAACAAACTGTCATTTTTCGACAGGGGGGAAAACCCTCATGGCCAGGAAAAAAAAGTAATCGAAAAACGGAGAGGGGGAGGGTATTTGACGGGGGAAAGGAGGAATTCATCCTAGCGAAACCCTAACGAGGCTTCTTTGTCCAGAGAAGGGGGGGTGATTGGGGGAGAATTCTTGAAAAAAAAGGGGAGTAAGGAAAGGGGGGGTCCGGCGGTGGCTAGTGGAAAGCAAGCCGCCAAGGACCCATCTCACAGGAGAAGAACCAGCCTAGGACGGCATGGGATCACTTGGAGTGGAGGGGGGGGTTTGTGCGGGAAGAATGAAGAAACGGAAAGCTCGCCCGGAAAAGAGGTTTCTCAAGGCAGAAGGAAGAAAAAAGCCGAGCGTCCCGGCACCCAAGGAGGGGAAGACTAATAATCATGGTAGGGGGAAAATGTTCAGAACCGCTCCAGGGGAAAAGGGTTGATTCAAACTCAACAAAAAAGGGACACGTCAATCACGGCGGAAGTGGACTGGAAAAAGAGAAAAAAAGAAGTTTTCCAGAGTTGAGGGTCCTTTTTAGGGTCAATCCACATTTCCGCGAGGAAAGGGGAAAACTTGGCCAAAGGTCAAAAAAAAAAGGACAAAGGGGTTTGGTCCCGGACGGAAAGAGGGGGGAAAAAAAGTTGGCGCGAAGTCTGGGGGAACTTCGTGCTCGAAAAAAGAGGGTTTCTCCCGCAAAAGGAAAGGGGTAAACACTGGGGGAAGGAGGAAAAAAGATGACTAAAAAGGAGTTAAGGGAAGGAAATCCTATCTCTCCTCAGGAGGAAAAGAGATAGATAATGAAGGGGACCCAGGTATCCGGAGGGAGGAATAACAAGAAGCAGAAAAAGGGTTTTTTTACAAAAAGTGGGGGAAAAGAAGGCGGAAGAAAACAATAAGACACGAAGCGCGCAGGCAGAAGGAAAGAGAAGGCGCCACAAAGAAGGGGGAAGATGAAAAAAAACCCTCAAGTAGGAGAGGTGCCCTTCTCCGAAAGGAGGGGAAACTGTTAATCGCGAATGTTGAGAAGGGAAAACTCAAAAGAAAAAAAGACCTAAAGGAGATTCTTTGGAATATCAGGGAAAGGGGGCGCAGGCAAATCGGGGAGGGTGCATTACGATTCAAAGGGGGGTGCGTTTTAAAAAAAAAAAGCAGTTCCCTGAAAAAAGGAAAAATTGAAGGCTACACTCAAGAGAAAAACCCGGGAACGCCGAGAATGGGGGTTCGAAGGGAACGAGGAAGGGGAATTCTCGGCGAGCTTTAGGGAAAAAGTTCGGAGGAAAGATAGGAACGAAGCAGCTTACACCCAGAAAGGAAAAAGCGCTTGTTTTCGGGAAAAAGAAGAAGAAAGGGTGAGCTGGTCCTGAAAAAAGGGAATGAGGTAGTTCCCTCGCAAACAAAAAAAAATGCAAAATTTCACAGTTCTAAAGAAAAAAAAGGCTGGAAAGTGGAGAAAAGCAATTTAGAAATCCGGGGGACCGAGGGGGAACAAAAGAAGCCTTTGGGGGGGGAAAAACAGCCGCTAGGCTGGGGGGATGCCAAAGGTCCAAAAGAAAAAAGGGAAAGTTTGTATCGAAAAAGGGGGGAGGGACCCCGGGAGCCTGACGTTGGTCATCACTACAGGAGCCCAAAGGGTGTCTGTGAAAAAGGAAACGGTCAAGTTTCTACAGGCCCGTTTTTGAGGAAGGAGGTTTATCAAAAAGAAAAAAATCAGGCGAATGGGGGGTCAAAAAAAAAAAAAGTTTCCTTAAAAGAAGATCTCCAATGGTGAAAAACCTGGGGAGGGAAGAATGCCGGCAGTAAGCAAATTCCCCCTTCAGCTCGGTAAAAAGGAAAAGAGCTAAAATACTTCAAGACCGCCTTGGCATGGGAAAGGGATCCTGATTAGTAGGGGGAAAGGACGGACCTTCCTCAATTCCAGTCAAAAGAAAAAAAAAAGGACGCAGAGGGAGGGAAAAAAAACTTGAAAAAAAGGAAGGAAGGAAGAGATTCGCACTGAAGACCATTGGAAAACTCCGAGAAAAAAGAAGGAAAGGGGGGGAAGGTTTTTCTCCTGAAAAAAAAGGAAGCTACGCGGAGTTTGAAAAGAGGCCTTTAGCTGAGATTACTGCCAAGGTGGCAACCTAAGTCGAACCTAACAGGGGGGGGGGGGGGACAACCCCACCGGAAAAACGGTCGTTCGGAAAGGCCAACCCCTGGCGGAAAAGAAAAAGAATAATTACAAGAAAGGGAAAAGAATCAAGCCCTTGGGGGGGAAAAAAAAGGGGAGTCATTTCCAAGAAAATCTCCCCCATCGGGAAATACTTAAGTACGAATCAGGGAGGAAAATACTGGAAAGCTTCCCAAGGGGGCGGGGAGGGCAGAACCGTCCCAGAAAAAGTGTCCCTGCAATCAAGGAGAAAAATTTCACCAGGGGATGTTCGAGCTAGAAAAAGGGAAGGGGGCCACGCAGGGAAAGCGACCAGAACATGATCGACATAGAGGGCCTTTTTTGGAGAGGTAAACAAATAAAACGGCGCAATTTCCAGCTCCCCCAACCCGGGAAAAAAAAAAAAAAAATTTACGGACTTGGACAAAAACATAAGAGGGGAAAAAACTCACGC
>Ga0179593_1712430_pt1 | contig 10276 bp, 16 predicted proteins | sample CZODoug2_1_08_16_FD_185931 | JGI IMG/M metagenome (GOLD analysis project Ga0179593, IMG submission 185931) | Vadose zone soil fungal communities from Angelo Coast Range Reserve, California, USA - CZODoug2_1_08_16fungal (PacBio error correction) | ecosystem: Environmental > Terrestrial > Soil >...
AGACAAAGGTGGGGGATCTAAACGGAATAGGGGGAATTGAAAATTCAGGTGGTTCCCTGGTAGCCGTTATTCCGGTTGACGTGGGTGGGGGGGGGGAACAGTCAAGGGGGGGAATGAGGGAATCCCATAACTAGCCGACCATTAGTGGGGAAATTCAGTGTATGTGGAAGTGGAGTATTGTCAAGCGAAAAATGATCTATATCGTGAGAAAGCCGGAAGGGTAAGGGGAAAAAGAGGGTTGGGACAACACACACGAAAAATGGAGGTGTGAAACTACTTCGGTAAAACGCGAACGGTCACGTGGGGCAAGGAGAGAAACTTCCCCCGCTGGAGCCAAGGCTTACGGACTACACCGGTTGCGCATCTAAAAGAGGGGCCTAAAAAGAGAGGGGGGTAATGAGGAGCTTTTTAGCAAATAGGTGTGGGGGGCACAAAAAAGCCCTCGATTATTAGAAAATACCGGGAAGGGGTCTTTAAAACAGGGCGAGGGATGCAAAGCGGATGGATAAATGAGAGGGGGCGATGATTGCTGTCGGCCCCAGGGCCTGAAAGATTCGAATAAACCTTAATAATGGAAAAAAGAGAAAAAGGAGGGATTACCGGTGATAATAATTAACTTTTATAAGGGGGGGGGACCTATTTGAAAAAGGCGCGGAAATGAAGGGGAGGAAAGTTGCCGCTACCACCTTAAAAGCCCGAAGCCCATAAGAAAGAAGGGACTGTAAGGTCATAAAACTCCTTAAGATTGACATCGGAAAATGAACTCCCCAATTAACACAAGGGAACCTGGGGAAGGGGAGGCGTGAAAAAAAAAAGGAATGACGAGTGCCAATCTTCTACCTTCCATCCTCCTGGAGGAAAAAAAAAAAGGAGGAATAAAAGTGGGAAAAAGGGGTCGGCTGCAGGGGGAACTCGCCAAAGGGGGAAGGGGGGGAAAAGAAAAGGGCCAAAAGGAAAATATTCGACCCGCCTCTGCCGACCAAAGTCAATTTTCCTTCGCGGAGTTGGGACAACTTTAAAAAGGAAAGAGCGAGAGAGCGAGGGCCGCTCAACAAAGGAGGCAGGGAATGATAAATAAATGACTACTTAAACTTCCAAAAACATAATAGGGAAAAAGGGGGGGTTTGGAAAGGGTTAAAGGTGTTTTGGAAGGGTGCCAAAAACGGAAAAGGCCTCGAAAAAACAGCCATACGTCAAAATCGCTTACGTTTTTTTTCCCATGGAAAAGGGGGGAACCAGCGGGGAAGAAAAAAAACAACTTTGACGCAGCGGACCTTATAAAAAAAAACGAAGGCCGGAAAAAAAAAAAGGAGGGGGACGATTTTAAAATGGCGAAGCCAACCCGGTTTCCAATCCGCCAAAAAGGATATACGAAGAAAATAAAAGCCGAAAAAACGAAAAAAAACAGGAGGGTGGGGCGCGAGCCGGATGCAGAAGAACTCTTCGGGAACTTAAAAATCGGAAAAGGGGAAAAACACACGTTCCAAAGGAATCAAGAAAGGGGCGGTGCAGCTTCGGGGAAATCCAGATCGAAAGATTGCAAAAGTTTTCCAAGAGGGAAAATCGGGCGAAGACATAGGGAAAAGAAAAACCGTTAGTGAGCGGAAAAGCACTATCACGAATCATGAATCACATCGATCTGAGGAATCAAGTACGGACAAGACTCAACACGAGGGGGGAGGGGAAAGGAAAGGGTCATAGCAGATTCCTTGCTAAGGGGGGGTCCTAACTTACCGCGCCCGGAGCGTGTGGTAGAAAGGGCAAGAAACCGTAAGATGAGAAAAGACAAAACTAATGGCCCACCGGGTAAACGAGACTTATTCACCGGCGAAAATGGGGGAAAAGAGAAAATAAATGCCAAAAAAAGAAAGGGTAGAGAAGTCAGGGAGACAATACAATTGGGGCTACCGCATCCCATCGTTAAATGGACCATCAAAGAAGAAAAAAGGGGTGGGTCCGAAGGGCTGGGCATGGTACTTCACCGGCAGGTTTGGGGAAATAGACGCCGCCACATGTGACCGCTAAAAGTTTAATGTACAGGTTGGAAGTCTAAACACAAAAAAAAAGTGAAATCGTGTCGGGTGGAATTTCCTGGACTGTGCTGTGGGGGGAAGGACGCCCTAAGGTAAAAGCTAAGAGTTTAGAGATGTTGTCTTCTCAACAGAAAACCAAGGGGGGAAAAAAGAAACCTTTGGCCGGCCAGATGCGAAGTCCTCGTAAAAGGGGGCTCCAATGGCTGCCGGATCAATACAATTCCAATCGTAATTGTGGGGGGGGGATGGGGTCAACAGGGAACCGATTAGACAGAGCTAGTGAAGAAGGGCTGAAACGGTGGAAGCTTCAGGTGGGTGCACTTTATGAGGTCACCAAATCAGAGAACGGTAGACGAAAACGTTGAGCAGCGGAGGGAAGGGCGGCGGCATGACTTGGGTTATCCAGCCAATGGAAAGGGGAAGCTTAATTGAAGAACGATTTTTTCGGGCAGAGCTAGGAAACAAAGGGGAAGAGGGGAAACTAGAGTGAACAATGAAAAATCGTGACTTTCCTGTCGGGCTTTATAACCCACGTAAAAAAAAGGGGAAGACAGCAATGAAGAACAGCGGGGGGGGAGGCGCGATTCACTCGGTGCCGGGTGCCATTGGAATTCGTGGTTGACGAAAGGCCCATTGAAGAGGAAACTTGTAAAAATCGGGGGGGGGGAGTGTCAAGTAGAACTGGGGGGATCGATATCGTCAAAGCACGCCCAAATCAAGAGAGAAAATTTTGCCGGAGAACTGGATCCAGGGGAAATAAAAAAGAGGGCCAAGGGGGGACCGCCACAGTTAAGTTTCCCGTGTGTGTTGGAAGGGGGAAAAGGACGTCAGGAAAAACGCCAGTTCCCAAAGGAAAAGAAAACGAAAAGGGGGGGGGACTAAGGGGCAAAAAGTTATTCCCACGTTAATTCCCTATGTTCGACGGGGGCCTGAAAGAGACGTTTCAACAGGGTAAAGGAAGGAGAGAGGGATGGCAGCCTGAAGAGAAAGGGGGGGAAGGAGTGGGGGAGGAGTAAGGGGAGTGCAAAGGGTAAAAAGTGGGGGGAGGGGGGGGCGTATATAAAGCAGGGAAGCAACTGGGAGGGGGGAGGGGGAGGGGGTATGGAGGAGTGGGTGTAGGGGAAGGGAAAGAAGGAGATGAAGATCGAAAGAGAAGGTGTTAGGTGGTGATGGAGACCGGGGGACCCGAAACTTTTTCAGGGGAAGGGAAGAAATTAAAACAAAAAGAGAAAAAAACCAGGCTTTAAGCTTTGATGGCTCCTTTCCCGAGGGGATGCAGGGGGGTAAGACCAGGCGATTCTGAGACATTCAGGGGTAGGGGTGAGTCAAATCGGACAAAGCGGCGAACGAAAATGTCCTGGATGGGTGGGAGCCAGGAGGGGGGGGGGGGGGGATTTGGGGGGGGGGAAGATTGGAATGGATGGCCAGCATCTATAACCAGACCAAATGAAGACAAGGTTTCGGTTAGTTTCGAAAGTAACTTCGCTAACTTGAAGGGGGAACCAGAAAGACGACGCAAGAATATCTGTTTCCGTGTACTGTCGTAGAATAGAAGTATTTGAATAGGGAAGATCGTGCCCATGAAATCGAAAATCCACGTGTGGTTGGGGAACAGTGTATGGGAAGACACCGTCTCTGGCCTAAAGTGACACGTTTGATCTTCGATCAGGGAAAAAAACACGAAACCAAAAACGCAAATGGGTGCGTGGAAGGTGGGGGGAAAGGATGAGGTCTCCTAAGACCTCCCCTGCCCGACGTCTCGAGGAAAAAAAGAAAATCTCTGTTTGGAAAATGTGTGCAGGGGCGAACCTTGGGTGGAAATTGAGGGAAAAAGAAGTGGAAATGCAAAGGGGTTGAATTTGGCCCTCGAAAAAAAAAATAGGCCCCGCACCCATTTGTGAGGACTTGGCAAAAGGGTGAGGGGGGACTTTTATAAAGGGGGAAAAGCAATGGGCAGAAAAGAACTGCAAAGAAAATGGAAAGTAAACCTGCGATTGACGGCCAGGGTGTGGGGAGACGTGGCCTTGCTCCGGCTTTTGAGAAGTGGGGGGAAAAGAAAGGAAAAAAAAAAGGGGGGGAAAGTGGTCAACCATGACAGTGATGAAGGGGGCTGCGAAATCAGGTCGGGCCCCTTGTGGTTTGAGGAGCACTGGATCGCTTTCCTTCCGCGACCCTCCGGGAGTTGAAAAAAAAAACTACGGGGGAAGGAGAAGCGTCTTCCCGAGGTGTTCGACTTCGATTTGGGAAGGTACCGGGTCCCGGGTGGTGGGACTTGGCCCCGGCTACTGGAAAAAAACAAAAAAAGGAACCAAAAGGGGAGAGGGGCTAGGGGGGAGAACTAATTTTGAGTATCCGGCCCCATCGGGTGAAAACTTTTGTAACCCATTACTCCCACCACGGGGCGGGAAACCATTTGGTGGGGAAAGGGTGGGAGAAAAGAAGACTTGGGAGAAAAAAGAGGAAGAGGTATGAATAACTGACAAAACTCCCTTCTGGACCCGTAGCTTTTTTTCAGGGAGAACGGCAAACTGCGAACAAAAAAGCGCCGGCAAGGCAAAAAAAAAGCCAAAAGAAAAAGCAAAAAAGGAAGGGGGGGGAACTACCCAACAATTTCGAAGTGTTATAAGGACCCTCATGATCTTCATGACAGGGAAGGGAAAGGACCATAGAAGAGAAGAAAAAAGATGGGGGGCGAAGAAGATCCGCCCAAACCATCCTTCTACTTTTAGAATCCCGGCAAGTAAATCATAATATCGGCAGCCAAATGCAGGGAACACAAAAGTTTTGGGGGGACACAAAAAAGAAAGGAAAATCACGGCCAAAAAACATATGAATTGGAAACCTCGTCTATGACAACCTCGTGTAGGAGCGTATCCTTGCAACCGCCGGGCAAATGGACGTGAATTAGGAGAGGGCGACACACAAAAAAGGGAATAGGGGGAACAGGAGGGTGGACGCCGTAAAGACTACGTAATCCATTAACCTACGGAAATTCCAAACGATCTCGGAGACTTCCAGGTCAATTACCGTGCCTAATCTTAAAAAAAGAAAGATTCTCGGAGGAGGTTGGGAAGAAAGAAAAAAGATTGCAGAAACCTTCGCACTTGCCTTTCAGAAAAAGATGACTTTTTCTGCCAAATTCTCTAAATTGGGCTCAGTTAAACCGAAGCGGAGATCTTCAAGGGGAAGGGAATCATAAAAACAAAAGGAAAGGGGAAAAAGAGAGAGAAAAAAAATATTTAATGGATCTGCCCCTCTTCTACAAGGAAGAGGCCCACAATTTGTGGGGTGAGCCCAAATCCCACCCTTTTTTCGGAAGAAGTCCAGGGAAGACACGGGGGGGGAACATGGCGATTTGGAAATCAAAACGATCCCAAAAAAGTCCACTCTGGAAGGTTCGGGGGGATTATGGGCAACACGTGGAAGGATAACGGGGGCAGGCTGGAAAGCAGAAGGGACGGGGCGAGGCGGGAGTAAAAAAAGAGTGTGACCTATCATTTTGGGCCACTTACTGGACGGTCGCCGAAAAAAGAATTAATAAAAGGAAAGGAAAGGGCAACGAATAAGGGGAAAAGAAGAAAGACTTACCAATATGGTTCTTCATCCGACGAATTTGGAGAAAATATGGGGTTCTTAAGGATGATGTGAACAAAAACCGATGCCGGGGGAAGGAGACATAAAAGAAAGAGGAGTTAGGAAGACCGAGGGCAAGTCCTATCACATTATCCAGGAGCGGCGGATAATTCGGAGTTCAGAGTGGGGGATACGCGGGGGAGAGGGAGGGGAAAGGCATAGGAATTCAGTCCTTAAGAAGGAAAAAAAAGGAACTCTGAAGGAAACATGGAATGAAAGAAAGAATTTCAACGGTATTTTTGTTTGGCCAGCCTGGAATTTCCTTTACCGCGGTGGAGGAAGGGCATGGGAGTAAGAAATTAAAGAAGGAAACCGGGAGTGTAGTCTTGTTCCATTGAAAAGGAGTAAAGGAAAGGTCAGAGAGAGAATAAGTGAAAAAAAACCATTTTTTCAGGAATAAATTGGGTGGACGATGGGCGCGAAAAAAAAGTGCCCGGGATTCACTCGGGGAGGACTAAAAATAAAGCAGGGGAAGAAGTTAGGAAGGTTTCCCTTTAAGGGGCAATTTTACTCGCAAAACTTTAGTCACGAACAAACGCCATCAAACGCTTAACACAGTCGGACGGAGAAAAAGGACCATGGAGGGGAATCAATACTTCGCGGAGTGGACAACCTTGTCAACGGCCCCCAAGGGCGAGAGGTCTGGGACCTCCCAAAAACCAAAAAGGGGAAATGTAAAAAAAATCAGGAACAAGGGAAAGGAACATGAAAGATTTATGGTCCTGTTTGGCCCCGTTTCTTGGTGGGAATGTTAAAAGGATTGCAAAGAGGAAATGACGGCCAGCTCCAAAAAACACCGGGGACCGAGGGGGGGGGAAGTTTTTTCCCAAAGGGTCAACCCATGAAAAAAGAGGTTCGGACGAAAAACCAAAAGGAAGGAACCCTGCTAAAGACTCAAGTATGGAAAAAACTTCCGATCCAATTCCGGGTGGCGGGCCCTATTGGGTCAGTGAAAAATTCAAACAGGGGGAAGTAACCAAAGGAAAAGTAGCTCCTGCATCTGGGAGAAAAAAAACCCCAACCCCACTCCATGGCCAAATTTAAGCGAGCCCACCGGAGGCAGGGTCGACATCGAAAGCAAACGTCCGGGAAATGATGGAATACCGCAAGGATGAAAAGCGGGGGGCTGGGGCTTCGATAAAAAAGATGACTTTCAAGGAAGAAATCGAGGGAACAAAGGGTAATCATATGGTAAAATCAAACAAGCTTAGGAAATAAATCTGGCAAAGAACCAGCAGGCTCCTATCGAGAGGGTAAAAAAAACAGTGACTGAGGATATCACTGATGTAGTAAGCATATCTGGGACAGGAGTTGACTAAGGCCCTGGCGAATTTGAGAAACTTGATGGGCTGACGATGCTTGGGGCCAGCAACCGTCTCTCAAAAACCACCAAACAACCTGGGGCCCCACTATCACGGGGGAAAAAGATCGGGGGGAAAAGGGGGAAGCCAAAAGAAAGAGGAAAAAATAATGAATCTACTTTCAATTCGCTGGGACCTCAATCGGCCCTGGGGGGAGCCAATAAACAAGGGAAAAATGGATAGCAAAATGCTACGAAAAAGGAAACTTGGGTGCGATGGGGGCGGAAGTACTCACCGTTCAGGGAACGGGGTGAAAAGATCTGGAAACATGTCCTCTAAAATCTTGTACAACGTGAATGTTGAACGGCATCAAATCAACGGAAGAGGTCTGGAGGGTGGAAAACCCAAACTTGCTGGGTGTTGGAAAAGACGTTTCTTGGGTCGAAACGGGGGTTAAAAGAACGGGCCGGCCCCAAGGGATCGATCTCCCGAACAGTTGTGTTATTGGGTTTGCGAAGGAGGGGAGGGTCCAGAACTTTTCCAATTTATCAGGGGCAATCGGTGATTTTGGGGGGAGTCAGGGGGAAAGATAAAAAGGGAAAAAGGGCGTGGGAAACAGGGAAAGTGGAAAACCTTGGAGGGCAATTTCCACTGAGCGTGAAAAAAAAACCCGAAGGCGAAAAAAAACAAAAGATCCGAAATGTGAAGAAAAACTCAAAGGTGGAGACCTGGAACGGGGGAAAAATGTTTTATCCACACCGAAGACCGTGAAATGAAGGGCGTGGGCAATCCTAGAAAAAACAACGGGAGAAAAATGAACAGAAAAAAGCGGAGTACAAAATTCCTTAATCTGTTCTGTAGAAAAAAGGAGAACGGGCCGAAAGTCAGCGTAAGCTATTACACAGGGAAAATCGGGAGGGGACGAAATGAAAACTAAAGGGCCAGGGGAAGCTCCCCGATTCGAATACGCGGGGATTCCAAAGAGCCTGGGATTCCAGGAAACTAAAAAGGCCTGAAAGCCCACAAACGCGGATGGAAGAAGAAAGGTTATGCAAGGGGAAAAAAAAGAAAAACGAAAGGGGGGAAAAAAAAGAGGAAGAATTAAGGAACCCGTTTCCTGACTTGTTTGTGTTGGAGAAGAAACCATATTACAAGGGCGGGAGTCCAAAGCCAGTTGGCGAACGAAAGAAAGTGATGTGGACGATAAGGGGGGACTGTTCGATTTCGTGTAAATTCAATTGAAAACGGTCCCTCCGCGCCTCGAAGGGGGAAAAAAAAAATTGAAGGGGGGACTGAAAGAGACAGGAGCTGGTTGGGGGCTCAATTTCCTCTGTTGAAGGTTAAGAAAAAAAAACCTATGAGTCAGCCGATCGAATTCGAGCCAGTATTTTCGAAGCGAAGGTGAAAAGGATAATCAGAAAAGGGGGGCCAGAGTGGTGGGACGGTTGGGGAAGAGATAACCTTGGCGTTTTGGTCCCAAAATAGAGAAGCACGTCGGGGGGAAGGGAGAAAGAGGGAAAATTGAGAGTAGTAACTTGTTCCTTGTCTAAAAGAGAACGGAACATCATTAAGGTTCAGTGTACTGATCAGAAGAAGAGGGAAGGGACGGGGGAAGTAAAGGAAAGGGTTGAATTTAACAAAAAAGTGTTCTTGGGCCAGTTGATGGGAAGAAACCGCCGGCGCTGTCTCTTGAGGGACACACGGGGAAAAGGGTCGAAAGTAAGCGCTTACAACACAAATGGACGGCGGAGTTTACAGGGGAAAAAAGTGGGGGACCGATTAGATGATGGGGGGTGGCGCCGAAACGTCCAAAGACACTTAAGAAGGGAGGGAAAAGAAAAAAAAGGAGCTGGGTGGCAGATTGGGGGGTCGAACCTTGAGAGAAGGCACGGATCCCACCGGTGCGTAATGACTGTTGGGGAGCCCAGAGAATTACAGAAAACCGAATGGAGAGACATGTCAGGCACTTGGGGAAAAAACGTTAGAATAAGGTCCGCGTGACAAGGTTTTCAGGGGAAAGAAAAGTTGGTGGAGGAACGGTCAAAGATTTGGCACCGGTGGAAGGTGTCGAACTGGGGGGAGGACCAAAAAGGACATTGGGGTGGGGGGATCCCGAAAAAGGAAAAACGTTCCCACAGTGTTGTTCCAAGATCTGGGGGGGGGGCAAGGGAAATTCAGGTCCGGAAAGAAAAAGGGGGTAGAGGAAGCTGGGGCTCCGCTCGTTGTGGGGGCCTTTCCGTGCACACTCCCGAGAAAAAAAGTAAAAAAATTTCGGGACGGGTCGAAGAAAAAAGGGCGGGGGTCACGAATGAAGTTCAGATGGCGGGGAAAACGTCCAGGCCGAGGACCCCTGCCCTCAAAAGTTAACCTTGTCCTGTTTAGCGGGAGGGGAAGAGAGTCGAGACGAAATAACTGCATCGGGGTACTTTCAAAAAAAGATTCAAAAGAGGAAACCATGGGGGGACCAGGGTGGAAAGGGGTTCAAAAAGGGGTTTGCCGAGCCTAATTCATCCTGGAAAAAATAGCCCGCAACCTTGAACTAGCTTTTTACGGTGGGGGGGGAAAGGGCACGGAGAAAGAAAAAAAAAAGGGGGAAAGGGGGAAGTCAATACGGCCGACCAGACCATAAGCCAATTCCCCCTTCACACGAAAGAAACCCCCATTACGCGTACAGGGTTCATTTAAAAAAATGAAAGGGAAAGAAAGGGGGGGGAACGGACAATACATCGAGGCCCCATCTCCCACGTGGGGTAGGGAAAAAAGAAGAATCCCCGGCCCTAATGGGTGATCAAAGCCCGCCGGTCCAAGGGAGGGTCTGCAGGAGAGCTTGGGGGGAACACAAACCTCGAGAGGGGGCTTCACAAAAAAATAACTTCATCACTTCAGAAGAACATATGATGGTCGAAAAAAAAAGTCGATGGAAGACTGTTTCTTCAAAGTAAAGCCTTGCAAAGGGGAAAAAATAATGCAAAAGGTGAGGGAAGATCGGGGGAAAGGGGGGTCAAACATAAAACCTGAATCTTTGCATCTCTTTTGGTTAGACATCAATCGAACTTAATAAATTCTACGGACTAAGGGACGGGGTAAAGCCCGCCCGCCCATCAGGAAATAGCCCCAAAAACAGACAAGAAGGGGGAGGAGGCTCGGAGTTGGGATTAATAACCAAAAAAAAAAGAAAGCCTAACCCCGGATTGAAGAAGGAAGACTTCCTTTGACAGAAAAAAAAAAAAAAAAAATTTTTACTTGTGCAGAACATTTCCTAAATTGTGGGAAACTTCCAAGCAGAGAAAGAACTGGGGGGGCATGTTG
>Ga0179593_1727995_pt1 | contig 10276 bp, 14 predicted proteins | sample CZODoug2_1_08_16_FD_185931 | JGI IMG/M metagenome (GOLD analysis project Ga0179593, IMG submission 185931) | Vadose zone soil fungal communities from Angelo Coast Range Reserve, California, USA - CZODoug2_1_08_16fungal (PacBio error correction) | ecosystem: Environmental > Terrestrial > Soil >...
CCAATTCTTTCCCATCAAAGATCGAATCGTCGGGAAGGGAGAAAAATGGGGAATCAGAGGGGGGGCGTTTCGGACGGACTAAAGGAGCTGCGTCCTTAACCAACGCGGGAAAAATTCGGGGAGTGTTTCCGTAACTGAAGAAAAAGACTCTGTTCATCCAATGAAAGAGGCTAGAATAACCAGGGAAAAAAGAAATCATCCATTCCAGGTGCAAGGCAAGGAGGGAAAGTCCAGATAATCCCCATGAGAAAAACACGGCGCTTTTTCTTTTTTAGAGAGGGTCGGGTCCTAAGAAGGGAAAAGTCAAGGCGTCCTTTAAGTAAGCTCGGGGAATTTAATCTTCTAAAAAGGAATTTCAGAATTGAAGACAAAAACAATGGAGGGTGAGGAGACACCCATTCTCTTCCCCCGCAGTGGAAGGAGAAACTTCCCATTCTCTTAGGAGAGGTGGGTTATGAGGAAGAAAGGGGTCTGTGGGGGGGTAATCTATGTCGGGAGAAAGGGAGGTCTCTTATATCCGCAAGGAAAAGGGCGACGCCCCCAATGCCGTGGTAAGGAACACTTAAACCGGAAAAAGGAAGGTGTATTCTTAGATCCGCGGGGGCCTTTCATTAATAACGAGAAAAGAAGGGGGTGAATAGTCCAAAAAGGGATGGTGGACATGAGAAATACGCCAGGCCAATGTCCTTGAAAAAATCGTCCACTTTCAAGATCACCGAAAAAAAAGGAATAGGAGACGAAAACGCGCCGGAGGGGGGATCTGAAAGGAAAGGGCTTGTAGCCCGAAGCCTCTTTGGTGTGTCAGAGAAGAAAAAAGGGAAAACCATCATCGGGGACGAGTTGCGAAATCCTTTAGAGAAAAAGGGATGCGCGATCCAGAGGCAGAAGAGGAGTTGGTGCGCGCCATAAAGAAAGAGCGCGGCCCAAAAGGGGGGAGGGGACGCCTGAGAGGGGCCGTGACTCTCTTTTGCAAAAGAAGAAAAGGAAAAGGTATCGGCGGCAGCCGCTCGAGGCACGGGGGAGGGGAGTTCGATGCGTTTGCAAAAAGAAAAGCTTCGGATCGCCGGACCAAAAACGAAAAGACCATCCTCGTAGATTCAAAAAGGCCTCCACCATATCATCAAAGATCGGCACGGCTCCTATATCTGGATGGAATCCTCCCATCCTTTCCCTGAGACGATCATTTTCCCGCCAGAAAAGGAAGAAAAAGAAGGAGATTCCGCCGAAAAGAAAAGGAACGGGTAGAGTCCGGAGAAGAAGAGAAACAACAACTGAGGAGAGCGGATTATCTCTTCCGGTGAGAAACAGCAAGGCTTCTTCTCCTTCGGCCTTGCGGTTCAAAGGGGGGGGAAGGAGTGGTTTCCTCCCGCTCAAAACACTCCCTTACGGAGGGAAGGCATATCCTCGGGACAAATGGGAAAAGGGATGCCTGGTCTTTTCCGGGAGAAGGCGCTGTCTTAAGAAAGGGGGGGGGGAGATAAAGAGACCTTCTTATTTTTCAAAAGAGGGGAGGTCTGCTTGACCCGCACGATGGAATGAATTTTTCCCTCCGGGGGAAAAGAATATCTGAGTGAATGGGAGGGAGAGGGGGGAATCAATCAAAAAACGTTTTTTTTCAAGCAAGAAAAGGGGAAAACAAATTGGAGCACGGCAGAATGAAAAAAAAGCACTCTATCTCTTGTTCCCTCCAGAGGGAGAACCTTCCTACCCGTACTAGGCACTCCAAAAGGCACCTTGATGAAAAAACACCCTGCACGCTGGTGGAGCAGGGGGCAGGGGGGAAATTTCGTCCTACAGCAGAGGAAAAAGAGTCTACCTGGCGCAGAGGAAAAATTACTGCCGGCCGCGTTTCGTAAAGAAGGGAGACAAATCGGAAGTGGAAACAGTGAAAGGGTTTCTTCCGAGAATTGTCCCAAGCCCGGGGAGGGGGGGGGAAGAAGGGGGGGGGGGAGGATTCAAGGAAAAAGGGGGGGATTCTCCAGGAAAATCGTTCTTCATGAAAAACAGAGAATACCGACCAAAGGGGAAACCGACCTCTTGGGAAAAATTTGCGTCGACCGGAAAGGGAGGAGGCACCGGCCCCCATTGGCTGGGGAGGACGCATCGTTCCCAAAAGACACAAAAAAGGGGGAGAAAAGTCTTAGAAATTCAAAGGAGGGGGAAAAAAAAAAAAAAAGAACTATCACCAAGGGGTTGGGCCGTTAGCAGAGGGGAAAGGGAAAAGGACCTTCTTCATCAGAAAAAAGGGGAGCAGATCACCAGGGGACGGCCCTTCTTGCAGAAAAAGGGGAGCCGCTTCCCGGGAGCAAAGAAAGAAAGATCTTGGGGGGGGGGGGGGAAAAGCCTCCCCGTTAAGCATGAGATGAAGTTATGAAATTGAAAAAAAAAAAAAAAAAAGCGAAGAAATCTCCGGGAGCGCTGCTAAAAGACTATGTTTCTTATCTTGGAGTAAAGAAAAAGGGGGAACTTGTATCTTTATCTATTTCTTCCGGGAGTGGGAATTCTGGGTAAAGTGGGGAGTCTCAGCTTAGGAAGCGCAGGAAAAAAAGACCTCAAGAAGCTCCCCTTCAAAACAGACGAAGGAAAGAAGGCGACAGAGGGTGAGCAGTGTTGCCTTATGGTAAGACCGAGGCCAAAGAATATTACCTTGGGGGCGGGAGGAGAAGGCTTCTCGAAAGAGGGGGATTCCCTCACGTCAGGGGGGGAGGAAAAGTTATTATTACAAGAAAAGGGCGCCAAGGCTGGACCCATCAACCGCGGGAAGAGGAAAAAAAAAAATGAAGGTCTTAAATCTCGTTAAGGGTTCCTTGGGGGGGGGAAGAGGGTCGCGAAGTCAGAGAAAGGAGGAGAAATCCTTAAACAAAGGGTCCTTGGAAGTGTTCAAGAAAAGGCAGGAACGAAAAGCTGGAGGGGGGGTTGCCTTTTGGGGAGAATCCTTCGGAGGTGGGGAAGGAAAAGTTTCTTCCTCTTAGAGAATATCTCTGGACATCTCTCACAGGAGGAATGTTCACCTTAAGGTCGTCAGAGTAATGAAGAAGAACGGGAGAGAGCCTCTGGATTTATTCAGGGAGAAGAGGTTGTCTGAAGGGCCGTAATAAGAAAAAGAAAGAGGGGGAGGAAAAAATCATGGACTAGAAGGGGGCCGATCCCTCCGAGAGGAAAGAAGGCACCATTGGACCTATTGGGGTGGAGGAGGGAAAAAAGAAGAATCCTATTCGTATATGAGCAAAGGGGGCGGGTGGGCCCTCCAGACCGTAATTCATAGCGGACGACCAGGAGAAAAGGGGGGGTCCTTAACTCTTTGGACGGGGGGATAAGAAGAGGCTTAGAAGGGAAAAGGGTACTTTCCGTGAAAAGGGGGGAAAAAACGAGCTCTATCCCTACTCAAGGGGGGGGATAACGAAGAGAGAGAAGTTGGGACATGAGATATGACCGGAGAGGGAACCCGAATCATCATGGAAGAACTCGTCCACTGCCAGAGAAGGCTTCTCGGAAAGAAAAAGAAAGAGGAAGGAGAAGGGGGATGAGAAAAGTAGCCTAAGCTCCTTGTGGGGGGGGAAAAAAAAAAGCAGCGTGGGGAGGAAGGGGGAGAAGCCTTAGTACGAGAGGGGAATGCAGGGGTCCATCAGTCCCATAGCCAGGAAAAAGGGGAACAGCCATCTGGCCGCAGGGAAGACCCTTTTCTTTATCGAAAAAGGAAGGGGGGGAAGACACAAAAACACCCGAGGGGGGGAGAAGGGGCACTGAGAAAAAAAAGAGGGGGAAAGCTCTTCTAGAAGAAGGGGGGGTAGGAAAAAAAAAAAAACACCCTCTCGGGGTCGGAGAGAAATAGGGGAATCTTCTAAATAGAAAAAAAAAAGGAAAAAATGGATCAGCCAAGCTCGGAGAATTCCAAGAAAGGGGTCCCTCCTCCCAACAGCAGAGGAAAAGGAACGAAGTATCTTGAAAAGGGAAGCCAGCCTTCCGGAGAGCAAGAAGGAGAAGGACCCCGAGTCATTTTCCCAAAGTAAAAGGAAAACGAGGGGAGCCTACTAACCGGCGAGATAAAAAAGGGGGAAGTGAATCTCATCTACAACCAACAAAGAAAGGGAAAAGGATCATCCATCTGAAAGTAGGAGGAGTGTCTTCCTCAGACGGGGAAAAATTAGGATTCTTGTTGAAAGAGGGAAAAAAAGGGGATAGTTTTAACTTGGTGGTGGAAAAAAACAAGGGACGTACTTCTTGGAGGAAAGCCAGATCCTCGGCGCAAGAGGTAAGAGGGGGCTGTTGTGTCCGGGAGGAAGACGGGGACCGGAATCATCAAAGGGAAGGGAACAGGTGATCCATCGAAGGGCGAGTCAGGGGGAGGTTTCAACGCCATGAAGAAGGGAGCTGAAACGGGAGGGGGAGACGCTTTTTCCGACGCTGAAACGCCCCCGTCAGGAAAAAAGCTTTCAAGGAGGGAGCCTGAATCAAAAAAAGGGGGGAAATTAGGGAGGGAAAAAAGGCACGCGCCCCTCTCAAAAACTCTGGGGGGGGGGGACCGATGGGAAAAAAGCGCTAAGCACCTTCTCTTAATAACGGGAGTCACTCTGGAGGGAAAAAAAACGCTGCGGGGGGGGGGAGGATTACCCATCCACGGGAAAAAGGAACATCCTCTTTCATCAGGAGGGAGCAAAAAAGTTCCCGGGGCTAAGGGGGAAAGAAAGGTGAAAAATCTATCGGAGTGGAAATCGTGGAAAGGGAAGCTTTTCCTACCTGAAAAGCCATGTCCCAAGAAAGAAAAAAAGGGGGATGCGTCTTTGGAAAAAGAGAAACACCCTCTCGGGATGAAGCGCAGGCCCAAAGAAGTCAATGCCCTTCAACGTACGGTAAGGAGGGGAAAAAGATAGTAGAAAGAAAAACGGAGTAGGGGGAAACCCTAAACCGAGGGAAAAAAAGGGGACCACTTTCAATTGGAAGGGGGGATGAGAGCATTTTCTTGGAAAAAAGGAGAGCTCCCCCCGAAAACAAAATTGATCCCTCATCGGATTCGGAAGGGTGAATCCCCTCCCTCCCCAACCAGCCATCAGACTTTTTTTTTGCAAGAAAAGGGAGCCCTTCTAGGAAAGAAAGTCCACTTGCTTGGAGGGGGGGGGAAAGAAGAGAAGGGGGAAAGGGGATTGATCTGCAAGGTCAAAAAGGTTAGGGACCAGGGGATCACTTCTCCTTTTCCCTGGGAGAGATAGCAAGAAGGCCTAGCCTTTGGGGGAAAGGTGAACCCTGAGATGGGGGGGATCTCCTTGGGGGGGGAGGGGAAGTAGGGGAGAGAAATCGGGAGGGGAAGGGAGGGGGAGAAATAACCAAACCGTGAGGGAGGGGGGAAACCGGGAGACCGGGGAAAGGGGAGGCCCTGTTATTTTGGAGTCTGCCCTACAGGAAAGGGGTCCGGGGGGGGAGCTCGGCGGGGGGCCGGGGGGAGGGGAGTACAGCGCTGCTCACTCCGGAGGGAGGGGAAGAAAGTGTTTCCTGGAAAAGAAGAAGGGGCTTTTTGGGAGGGGGGCCGCCCGAGTTGCAAAGGAAGGGGAAAGTTCTCTACAAGCCCTCAGAAAAAAAGAGGGGCGAACTTCGTAAAAAAAAAGGTTCCTAAGCGGGGAGGACGGACCGATGGTTTGGAGGAAACGCCTTTGGCGAAATCAGAAGAAACAACAACTTATATTAGGAAAAAAGAAGAGCAAAGAGTTCATAAAAAGGAAGCGACCGGAAAGGAGAAAGAAAAAGGGCTTCTTTACTGGGGGAAAAGGGTGGTCGTTATTTCTACAGGAGGGGGGAGGAAGGAATCACTCGGCGGGGGCCAACTCTGGGGATTTGGGGAGGGGGTTTCCCGAGAGGCAGGTTCGCGAAGACCCACCGGCCATTAAGAAGTCTCTTCTAGAAGAAAGACATTGGTAAAAAAAGAAGAACGGGGGGGGTTCGTCCAAAGGAGCTCTACGAAGCAAACCAAAAGGGGAAATCCTTTAAGGGGGAAAAGGGAAGACACCGTCGGCAGCCGAAAGAAAGCTCGGGATGGGGAGACAAGGACGCACGTTGGGGAGACAGGGCCCGTAATCCCAAAGAAATAAAGACAGGCTTCTTCCCGGAAAAAGGGGAAAGAGCAGAGGAGGCCAGACCGCAGAAAGAACCAAGGGATGATGAATACTCCCTCAGAAAGAAGGAGAGGGGGTAGCCTATTACGATGGGAGAGAAACCATTCTTCCTAAGTAAGGACGGGAAAAAAAACGTTGTCCCTGGAAAAGGAGGGGGGGAGGTAAGAGAAGGGGCCTTTAGGCCGTAGAAGTACGTTCCCTTTTCAGTGAAACAAATCCCTCCGAGGGGGGGACGCCCCGCATCCGGAACCATGAGATATCCGGAAAAAGAAAGAAAGTACCCACTAAGAGTGAAAAAGAAGGAAGAGAGCTTCTTCGGAAGCGAGGGGAAAGGGAAGTATTATCCCCGGATATTGAAGGGAGAAAAGATCGAATCTCTTGGAGCTTTGATGGTGAAAGAGAGAAGGAGTGGGAGACCATCAGCTTTGTGGTTAAGGGTGGAAAAGAATAAGAAAGATTTTATCAGTAAGGGGGACCCATATAGGAGATGAAGGGGGTTTCTCTCCATAGGGGGGAAAGAAAAAAAGACTTCCCAGGGTTTATTGGGGAAACTTTTAACGCAGGAAAGGAAAACCGGGGAAAGTCACTACGCCTAGGGGGAAAGGCGCTCTTTCTATCAGTTGGGGGGAACAGCCCTCTCGTTTTCGTGCGGGGAAAAAAAAGAAAAAAAGGGATCGCGAGAGGGGGGGGGGGGGGGGGAAAGCCATCCCAAAGCGCGGAAGAAAGAGGGGACCGGGACAAAAGACATCAGGATCTGTCAAAGGGGGGGAGGGGAAGAAAAGGGAGGAGGGGAATCCGCCAGCCGAAAAACCACTAATTACCCTAACCAATGAAAAGGGGAAAAAAAAAAAAAAAAGACAAAAGCCGTATAGGGCCAAGAAAGAAAAAAGAAAAGAATTCCGCTGGATGATTCGAAAAAAAAACAACGTAGTATTATTAAAAAGAGAGGAAAGCGGGGTTTCGTAGGGGAGGGGGGGGAAAGGAGGGGGAGGAACTTCTCCTTCGGCTTTTCGTTGAGACCGAAAGGTTACTTGAAGGGGTTTCCTCGCGTCAGTTCCTTAAGAGAGGGGGAACAGATCCTCAGAAAGAAAGGCCGATCCCTTATCATGGGGGAAAAAAACGAGCTCGTTTCCGGAAACGGAGAATTTCTTGAAAAGACGAGCCAAAAGGGCTCTGCTTAGGGGTGAAAAAAAAAGGGGAGGGGCTTTCTGGGAAAAGAGCTTAGCAAAAAAGGTCCAGGAAAACTCCTTACCAAGAAGGTGCCCCTCTGTAAGAGGAGTCTACAGGGGAAAGGGACACGTTCGCCGCTCTGTATGCGGGGAACCGGAAAAAAAAAAAAGCTCGGAATTCAGGGGTCCTCTGGAGACGAAATTTCCTCGTACGAAAAAGAAAGACGGCTTCTAAAATAAACAAAGCTGGGGGACCTTTTGTGCCGCAGGGGGGGAGGGGAAAAAGGAAAAAACGCTCTTCCGGAGCTCTGAAACTCTTAAAGGGCGCAGAAATCCAGGGGACAAAAAAAAAAGTCTCCTAAAGACTCCTCTACTTGCCTTTAAAAAAAAGGCAAGTCCTCGAGAAAGCAATCTTAAGTGGAAATCAGGAAAAAAGGATGCTGCGAGGGGGGGGGGGAGGGATCTGTGCGTATTCAAACAGGTTTCTTATAGGGGGAGGAGAACCCTCAGGGAAAGGGAGTTTCCTCGCCAGGACAGGGCAGGGGAGTAATGAACGTTAACATTAGACAGGAAAAAAAAAAAGGACCTACACTATCCCGGATCAGGGGGCTCCTAAAACAGGAACACTTGCGCTGTGGGAGAAAGCTGCCTTCGGCAAGCAGTTGTCGGGCTCAAAATCGTCAATAGGGGAAACCTCTCCGCAAAAGAATAGGAAGTCGGCTTCTTCCCTCCAAAATAAAAAAGGAAAAGGGGGGGAAGGGATCTCTGCCGTCGAAAAAAAGAGACATATTCACTTACCGGTTTGAAAATGGAGAAAAAAAAATCACCTGGAAAAAGGGGGGTAGAAAAAAACCCTCCGGGGAACCTTTAAGCCGCAAGCAAGGGGAATCACGGCTTCTCCAAGGGAAGGGGGTCCTACGTGATGATTCTGATAAGAATAAAAAGAGTTCGCGCTATCTATGGGAGGAAAGAGAAAAGGGGTGCCCCTAGGCCTTTTATGATTTGAGGAGACGGGTCTTTCTGCAAGAAAAAAAAGGACAGCCTTAGGTCCGGGGGCCTCGATTTCCCCGCTACGCATCTTCAGGGGGGAAAACCAAGGAGAAACTGACCCTGGGGAAAAAGAAAAGGGTCATAAAAAAGAATTTGGGAGAAAGTCCTCTAAACGGAGAAAGAAAAAAAAAAAGATTACCGTGGCGAAAAAGAATTCCTAACAGACCCGTCGCTAGAAGGGGGGGGAAAAAAAAAACGCCTTGTCCGAGAAGTAAACAACAAGGGGGGAGGGGAAAATCCGCCAAAGGGAAAAAAAAAAAAAAAGGGGGAAAAAAAAAAAAAAAAAAAAAATAAACCTCGAAAGAGAAAGCTTTCTTAAATGGAAAACTGTCAAAGAGGGAGGTTGTCTTGAGGGCGAGAAAAGTCACTCCGGGAAATGACCAGGGGGGTTGGCTCTTTTGGGAGGGAAAAGAAAAAGGGGATTCGGGGGGGAAGGAAGCCACTTACACCGAATAAAGGAAGAAAAGAATAGAAAGAGGCATCATAAAAGGAACACCTTTTTGAAAGAAAGCCCATAGATAGTGAAAACGAAAGCGCTTTCCCTGGGAGGGGGGAAAAATTCCCTCCAAGGATCCTGCTTCCCAGGGGAGTAGGGGGAGACGGTAGCTTCCTAAAAAGGAAAAGGGGCCGCAGGACCCCAATTCCAGACGGATATGCGAAGAGGGGAAAAGCCCAGTGCCCTATGCCTATCAAGAGAGAAAAAAGAAGGGAGTACCCCGGCCACCATGACTATGGGGAGGGAAGAATCCTATGCGGGGGAAGGGGAGAAGATGAAGAAGAGGATATCCCTCAAAAGGGGAGGGGAAAAGAAAGATTCCTAAACAAATCGGGGGAAACTCGTGTAGGGAGAAAATCCTTCTGTGGAAAAATATCTCCGGACTTGGGGGGGAAGTTTCAAAGAGAAAAAGCCCGCGAGGTTTAAAAAAAAAGCCTACCGTGCTTGGGGAAGGTGATACTCAAAAAGAGCATCAATTGTGAAGAAGGAAAAAGGAAAAACCCACTTCCAGGCTTCTCGTTATACTAACAGGGTAGTAAGGGAGTAGGAAAAGAAAAAGGTAATATTACCTATGGGGGGGAGGAGAAGAGTGGTGGATTTTCATCAAAAAGCATCCTTTTGGGAAAAAGGTGGGCTATAGGGGGGAAAGAAAAAGAAAAAGAATTACCCATAGAGGGTTTTCTCTCAAATTAGGGGAAGCGAGAAAAGGGCCCATTTTTAGAAAAAAAGAACTACCTCCCTTACTTGGAATGAGGAGAAGAGAGGTAAATCTTCTTCAGAAAGTGGTGAAAATGAGATGCGTTTCACTAAAAAGAAAGAGAGAGGACGTACGCTCTCGTATGGGGGAAAAAAAATTTCCTTCAACTAGGAAAGGAAAGGAAAAATATCCCCTCATCATGAGGGCTCCCTATTAATCTTAGGTCCGCCAAGAAAAAAAAGGGGTCTTAACCAAGAAAAAAGTAAGGGGGGAACTACACTAATCCTAAAGGGGGGGACCCTCCTACGGTAACCGTCGTAACTGAAAAAAAAAAGAAAAAACAACAAACGTATGTAATTATGGGGAAAAAGGAAAAGGAAAAAGGGAATTTATTCTTCCGGGGGGAAAATATCCCCCTTCTTTCGTCAGGGGAACTTCGGAGGGGAAAAAAAAGCGTCGCGGGGAAAAAGAAATAAAAAAGATGTACTTCGTGGCAAACACTCTTACTTCTTGAGAAAAAGTACCATCGAGAGATGTGGGAAGGTGCGCCTAATGAGGATTGTTCTCTTGTTTGGGTCCTTTTCCTCCTCCTCTTGGGGGGGAAGAAAAAAAAAATCTAACGAGAAAAAAAAGGGATTCTCTTCTTAGGGGGGGGGGGGAAGCTTCTTCGGGACTAAAAAGAAGTCTCATCTCTGCCGGGGATTTTACAATAGAAAAAAAACGCTTTTCGGGAAGCTCCATTGTGCCGGGGCAAAGTGAA
>Ga0179593_1425630_pt1 | contig 10275 bp, 20 predicted proteins | sample CZODoug2_1_08_16_FD_185931 | JGI IMG/M metagenome (GOLD analysis project Ga0179593, IMG submission 185931) | Vadose zone soil fungal communities from Angelo Coast Range Reserve, California, USA - CZODoug2_1_08_16fungal (PacBio error correction) | ecosystem: Environmental > Terrestrial > Soil >...
AAGGCCGGGAAAGAGAGGAAAAGAGGCGCGTTTCATACCAGAAGGAAACTTGAAAGGTCCTAGAAAACCCAGGGATGGGGTATGCATGGAGTTTTACATGAAACGAAATCAGAGGGAAGGGCGGGCGGAACAACGAGTCGGAGGTAAATAAAGGTGTTGGCGGGGGGGGGAGTGGGGAGGATCGGAGGTCCTTATACAGTACAGCATCTAAACCAAAGAAGTAAAGGGGGAGGAAAGGATCCGCGTCAGCTCGGGGGAGCGCTGGAGGGTAGATAATTCGCCCAAGAGGTGGAGGGAAAAGGGGGGTACGGAGCGGGGTAGTGGTTCGTAATTTTTGAAGAAGAGAGAGTACAGTGGAAAAGGGGAGAGGGGGTAGGGGAAAAAAGTGTTCGGTTCCGGGGCCCTGCATGTCGCACGAGGGCTCACCAGTCCGGAAAAGAGGGAAGTACAGAAGGGGGGGGGTTGAGAAAAATCAAAAATCGGACTCCTCGACATTACCAAGACGTCCGAAAAAAGGTGCAAGCGGGAAAAGAAAAATAGGGCTGCAAAAGAATCGTTTGGTGTCCGTGATGCCTTCAAAGGGGAGGGAAGTTGGAGGTAGATTGAATGGAGTTTCAGGGAGTCTTTCCGGAAGAGAATGACTATCAAACGAAAAGGGGCTTGGAGGGGAAGAAAAAGGTAATTGCGAGAGCAAAGCGAGGGGGAGAAGAGATCAAAGGGATACTCGGGGAAAGAAAGGGGGACTCTCATGCCTGAGTTGTTGAAGGTAAAGGGGTCGCCTCTCTGTACGTTCATAGCGGCGAAGGATGCCGCCGGGGGTTCTCTCCTGCGGAGTGATGCATTGAATCAGGCGAAGGGGGGGGGAGGGGGAGGAATGAAACGAGAAAAAAATTCTTGCGGACGTGAGGTGAGAAGAGAGTTATGCAATAGCTAAGAGGCGGGGGCGAAAAGGGGGGGAAGGGTCGCGGAACTTCTGAAACTGAACCCCTTTAAAGGAAAAAGGTTGGGGGTTTAAGGGGGGGAGAAGGGAGTGGAAAAGAGTAACTTTTTATGCCGTGCCGCGCCTCTGTCGCCAGTGAACAGGTTGAGACATTCTGGTAACGAGAACAGTCGCTGTTCCTCCGCAAGAGAGCCATAAGAGAAAAAGGTAACGGGGGATTTCTAACTAACCGGGGGGGATTTATTTGGAGGTGAAGAAAAGTGGGATCGAAGCGGAGGGATGGTTCACGCCGGTCGTTGTTGAATATAGTAACGGGAAATAAGCCGGGAGAGATGGGAGAGGATGGCACGGGTCCTTGCCCGGGACAATCTTCTAGTGCAGAAGGAGAGGAGTAAGACGCCATACCTGATACGAGGGGGTCAGAAGGGTGGGGAATCAAGCATGGGCTTTTGGAAAGTGGTTGTCATGACGTCACTTGTCATCTCTGCCTATCGGAGATGCGAAGGGGTTCGCGTTATTTAATTGCCATTTTGCACCGCTCGCGGGGGGGTAGCATGCCTCTACTACAGCTTGACTTGACGACTGTTAGGAAAAAAAAAGGGAGCGCTGTATCTAAGTGAGAGGAGGGGCTGGTCGTTTCGGGGGGGCTGGAAAAAGGGGTACCGTCGATAGGTGAAGCTCGGGTAGTTTCCGAGGAGTATTGAGGGGGAAGAAGGAAGGGTTGAAAGGGGAGGGGAAGAATCTCCATATTCAGAAAGGGCTTCTTCTGGTTCGGAGGTTCTTATACGTGGCACGGCCATAATATAACCTGGACGGGAAGGAGAAAAGGAAGAGGAATCAAGCTGTATTTGAGAGTAGTATTTGGGGGAGAAAGGGGATCCCAGGGGAAGGTTCGAAAAGGTTTTCCTGAAATTAACGTGAGTGGGCAGGGAAGAAGGGAAGGGGTAATCGAATTGGCCTGCAACAGACAAGGGGAGTCAGGGAATGTTAAAAAAGAGGGCGACAGGGGAAGATCCAGGAGAAAAATCTCAAGGGCGACTAGGTGGAGAATTTGGGACAGAAGAACTGGTGGGAGGGAAAAAACCTGTGGAAGACGAGAGGTCAAATGTCATCCGTCGGGATCTGCGTGCCGTTTTGACTAGGAAGTTGAAGGCAGGTTCAAAAGAGCGCCGAGTCCCATTAGGAAAACGTACACCGTGGCTTGGCGGTGAAGGGAGGTACTAGGAATGAGAGGAGAGGAAGAGAAATATTGAAAAAAAAAAACGGTGAATGTAACGTCAGCCGTATTTTACTGAAGGGGGAAGCCGTAAAAAAAGGTGAGGGTCAGGGAGGTTAAAGTACTTTCTGGTAGCCGTGGGAAAGGGGAATTTGCAAGTAGCGGCGGCCGAATCAGAGGGAGAAGTTAAAGGGAAAATTAAAAGGGAACATTCTTGTCGAAAGGTGGTCGACCTACTACAAAGGGGCAGAAAAAGGGGAAGAGGCAAATCGAGTGTTTTGACTCAGGAGGAAGGAGCGAACTTGAAGGGAGAAGGGGGGGGGGGATACATCCAGGGGGGAGGGGACTGACCGTTTTTTCGGTAGTTTCGTCCGAGCGAGCGAGACAGAAAGGTTTTGGCAATGAGACGTTCTGGTCGGCTCCGAATGAATACCGGAAGGAAAGGAGAAGGGACTAAAAGGGGGGAAAACGGGCAGCTTTGTGGGGGTAGTAACATGGGTTTCCGGTCTCTTCATGAAAGAGCACAGAGGGAGGTACGCCTGTGGGTAGCAGGAGGTCTTGTAGGCATAGTGGTTGACCTCAGAGACTCAAAAAATCATGAGAAAAGAAAAGGAAGGATGCCGAGGGGGAGGCGACCAAGGAGGCGGGCCAGAGCTAAGTGAACTAAAAGGGGTTTGTCAAAACAGGGTTTGACTGGGAACAGTAGTGTACTTCGTAATTCTTGGTTCCGGAAGAGAAGGGGGGCAGGAGGAAGGGGAGGGGGGAAGGGGGCGGTAAGTGTAATTTCCTGCATCTGCAACGTCGTCCAGTTAAGGGGAGGGGGGGGGTCCGGGAGGGGTCGAAACGTTAGCGGAACGCCATAATAAAACGGATCCGATAACAAAGAGTGGTCGAAAAGAGGGGAGGAGGAAAACAAAAGGAAAGGAAGACACGGCGCTTGTCAAAGACGGTGTATTGGGAGGAGAGTGTTGGGGAGGAAGGGAAAAAGTAGAGGGTCCCTAAGAGTTGCGTAAATGAGAAGGCCGTCAGACACAGGGATGGAGGGTAAAAAGGGAGGGGAGCAAAGCCGACTTTAGCGAAGTGAAGGAACTTACTATTGGGGAAAGGTGGGGGACGTAGCTACGGAGACACTTTTTTGCCTTGAGTCTGTAACTATCAATTGCCACGAGTTATATTCAAGGGGGGGGGAGAAGTCGGATGGGAAGGATAGGGGGGGGGCCGAACCATATCGCAATACCTGAAAAAACCGGAGGGGGGGGGGTCGTTAAAAGGCTCGTATTAGAAAAACAACAGGAGGGGAAAGAAAAAGATCTCGCCTCGCTCTCTTTTCGATCTTAGAAGGAAAAAACCTGTAGGATCGGGAGGGAGAGGTGAAAGGGAAAAGGACTTCCAACGAACCCGTAACACATACCACTCAAAGATTGATAGAAAAAAAACAGGCTTCCCCAAGGGGACACAGTAAAAGGCTAGCGTCCCCATGCCGAAATTAGAGTCAGGAGGAAGTAGGGAAAAAGGTCCGAAAGGGTGCCGAAAAAACGCGTCCACCTTTGTGGGGAGAGGCATGGCAGAGGGAAGGGGGAAAATTATTCGCATATCCTTTAGACGACAACCATCGAGGAACAGAAAATGCAGCTAATCCCGCCAGACGGAAGAAGGGAGGAAAGAACCCCCAAAAGTGTGGCACGAAACATAGAGAGAGGAAAAGAGGAAAAAGCCTATTCTGGGTTACATAGACGGGAAGCCAAAACCGAAAATAAAAGGGAAAAAAAGAAATGACCAGAAGAAAAAACGGGAAGGGAGGAAGGGAAAACCGGGGTAAAGCTGGCCTCCCCCAAGGGGGAATACAAAAGGAGAAAAAACATACACGGAGTCCGGCTGAAAAATTAACAGGACCGGACCTGTTCAACCTCGTTAGAGAGGAGAAAGACTACAAAGCGGAAGAAGGGGGTCGTAAGAAGGACGGGCATAAGCTTTCTGTGAGTCGAATTGGACAGCGTCTGAGGCTGATGGACTTCATCAAATATGCAAAAAGGAGAGGAAAAGGGGAAAAGCTAGAGGGGAGGTTAAACGGTTATAACAGGGGAGGGAAACCTGTCTGAAAAAAAAGAAGACATTTAAGGTGAACAAGCTAAAACTGACCAAGAGTCCGCCCAAGAATCGTCAAAGGGGGAAAAGGGTCGTGAGAAGGGGGGGGAGGATCAGAAAGAGTCCATACTTTCGACTACCAAACCAAGGTAGGGAGCGAACAAAAAGACCAAGGAGGTAGATCACTGCAAAAAAGAAAGCCTACCTAACTACAGCCACTAGGAGAAGAGAAACTTTCTGCATTCGAGGGAACTTATTGTCAGGAAACAACGTGAGAAGAAAAGAGGAGAACCAACTTGACGTTAAACTGGGCCTGATCTTTCGCAAATGGTAAGGAAAGGTGCCAAGAAGATACCCAAATGAAGAAGCACAATGGAAGAAAACTGAAAAAGGAGCGCCGGCGTAGGAAGAACTTCCACTTAACCCGGGAAGACAAGAAGGTTTTTGGGCGAAGATGATAAATAGAGAAAAACCGACTAGGGTGGGGAGATCGGTGCACGTACCAGTGTTTCGGGGCAGTGAGGCTCGGAAGGCTAGGAGGCGGGCAAAAGATCATCCAAATAAAATACTGGAGATACCGTATGAGAACGAGAGGGATGAAAGTGGGACAAAGACTTCGAACACTACAAGAAACTATGCGGGAGAAAGGTGATGACAAGAGTAATTATACTTCCTTACGGGGGATAGAGTAGGAAAGAAGGAGCCGTAAAAAAGGAGCACTTGCACACCGTTTAGGTGTAGCGAGGGGGAGAAGGGCAGAAAGGTCGAACCCCTTTCAAAACCAAAAGCTTCTGGGCGGAAGCAAAACACGAGAAGACTGGGAAAGAACGGCAGCAAGAAGGGACTACTCCACATGTACATCCAAGATTTAATAGTAAGAGGAAAAGCGAGGGGGCAAGGAACGGTTATAGTGGAGGAGTTTCTCAAAAAGGAGGGGGGTCGTAACCAGGCAAGACTGGGAGGGAAAACTGGCCGACCTTTGTAGAAGATGAAATGAAACAAGGAATACAGCGAGAAAAAATCCATGTCACAGCCTCCCACCATTAAACTGGAAACGAAAGAAAAGGAAAAGGAAAAACGGGCGAAGTAACCCTTCGAACTAAAAAGTTTTGGGCAAAAGAGAGAAAAAGGAGCGAAAAAATCAGGAGGAACACTTTGTGAATAGCGGCAAGTCCAATAGGGGAGGGGGAAGAGGGATGTGCCTAAAACGAAGGGAGAGGAAAAGGGGAGGGCAAAGGCCTTCCATACTACGGCGAGACCATTCCACTTAGCAGTTAGGAAGCGAGGGGGAGAAGGGAAGGGACAACACAACAGTCTGCGTGTAAATGCCAAGAGAAAACGAGGAAGAGGACAGAGGTCACCATAGCTCATCGTTCTGAAAACGTTAGGGAACAGAAAAGGGAAAAGGGAGAATCAGATCCGGGGGGTGCGGATTGCCGGTACTATAACACTACCCACAAAGGGGAAAACACGAAAGCCGCGGGAAATCAACTGGAGTAACCCCCCAAAAACCCCAGAAAAAAAAAATAAAAAGGTTACTATTCAAGGCATCTACATTGGAGAAAAGATTACTGGGGAAGAAAAAAACGACGCAGGTGGGACTATGGAGAGGAAAAACCGGCTCTCGGAACCAAGTTACGGGGAAAGGGAAAGGAGCAGAACGATGCCGGCAACACGGGGGACACTTCATAGACCCCCCAGTCAAGTCAAAACCACCATTTGACGCGACCGTTTATACACGGCAAGAAGAGGCGAAAGAAAAAGGGACCACCGGGAGAGGGGAGACATATTTTCAATCCTACGTTGCGAGAAGAAGGAGGGGGCACGGTGACAAGAAGATGAGAGGGGGAATTGGGGAAAATCCGGCAGTAATGGGAAGGAATTCCTAACTCACGAGCACCAACCACCGAGGAAGAAGTGAAAGCGAGAGAGAAGGTTTACTACAACACACCTGCTGTTCACCAGGGAAACAAATAGAGGGACGAAGGATTGAAAAAAGAAAGAGAGGAGAGCTTGGCACTAACAGCAACTTTTACAGTTAAGCTGGAGCAAACAGGAAAAAGAAAAGGAAATCGAACTCACGACAATGCAATGTTCTCTAGAAAGAGGCGCCATAAAAAAAGGGACAAAAAGAAAGGTCATTAGTTCAAAGTTGGATACCAACCGTTAAAAAAGTCACGGGGGGGGAGGGAGGCCGCTGCGGGTCTACCAATCTTATCCGGTGGGGGAATGCGAAAGGAAGACGGAGGGAATGAATTAGGTAAAAACAGACTACGAAAGCCTATCACCCGCTGGGCGAAAAATGACACGGGAGGAGACTGCGCAACAAAATTACTACTGCAACCACTACCGCGGACAGGAAAAGGAAAACCAAAGGTGAGAACCATATTCAGCTCAAAAGGTGCCGATGAGAAAGGGAGCAGGGGGGGATAACTGTAAGCGATGAGATCAAGAGGATTCAGGGAAAAAAGAAAAGGCTATCAACCGAAAAACTTACGCTCCGAAAGGGGGGTGGTCGACAGCCCTTCCAATCCATCTATTGTCCCGCTCAAGTACTTTAACCTCCACATACACAAAGGGGGGGGGGCCACAAGGGAAGGGGAAAAATGGGAGTGGATTTCAGACCAAACTCCCTGGAAAGATCGGAAGGAAAATATAATACTAGATCGTCACAACCACGTAGGTGAAAATATAATAAGCGGGATAAGGAAGGAACGAGATGGAAATCGCGCTGGTTTCATTGTTCACCCAGGGAATGAGCTTGGAGAAAAACCAGGGAAGGGGGGGCACTAGGCACTTGCGGATTAACTTCATCTTTAAAAAGATGGTGGGGGAAGGAGGAAAAAAGTCTAGGTGGGGCTCCGCAGGTGGGTGGGTCAACGGGGAGAAGGAGTGAATCTTAATCAAGTACAATTTCGAATAACTAAGGGAAGTTAAGGAAAAGGAGAAAGCAGCCGTTGGAAAAAGGGGCTCAGTTTAAGAAAAAAAGTGAACAAAGAAAAGAGGTGTTGTCTGAAGGTCCTGGCTGTCCTGGCTTCGGGGGACGAATCGAAGAAATACAGGGAGAAGAGTGATATTCTATACCGGGGGGCGGGTGCCCTAATTCAGAACAGCTAAAGGGGGCAAGAAAAAGTGTACCGGGCACAGTCTGTTACCTACAGTTTTGGTGAGAAAGAAGAGGAGAAAAGGCCGACGGGGAAAAAGGTCAGGAAGGGGACACAACCGAAACACTCACAATCGTGGCTGAAAACGTGGAACGTAGAGATTTCGGCCGGAAAAGCGAGGGGGGATACGCCGTGTGGTCAGTATTGAATTTTTATGGGGGCGGGACGAATCTATTGAAAAAGGCACCGAAAAAAAGGAGGGAGGGGACGACGGTAGTTCGTCAAAGCTAGAAGGAATAGTCTACTTGTTCGTAGCAAAGAAGGGGGTAAAAAGGGGAAAGGAAAGCGGGTGGATAACCTGTGGCGCACTCTTTCACGGTAAGGCGCTGGCCTATAGTAAAGGGAGTAACCGTCGGGTGAGTAAGGGATAGAGGAAGAATCATCGAATTGCCTAAAACTTACACCGGGGCTTCCTATACCGACTGGCGGCGAAAAAGATGAACAAAGAGGTGTCTGAAGGTTACTGGAAAAGGAAGGATTGACAGCGTAAGGTTAACCCGGACCCTTAAGGGTTTGCAATGGTGGGTTTGGGGGGCGGTGGGACCGTGGTATTCACTGTAAACCCCGAACGCCGAGAAAAAAATTCATCCATGCACAGTCTAAGGGTCCGAGCGTGGTGAGGAGACGTCGGAAGAAGAAACCATGAAGAGGGGAAAAAAAAGTCAGGGGGACTGTTCGAAATCTCGTTACAAGTGTGAATGCATTGATGGGGGGCGGGTAGGGGAGCAGAGAGCAAGCTTAGGATTGTTTTCGTTGAAAAATGGAATGGATGGGGACCTGGGCAAGACGCAAAAAAGATCGTAATAAGTGCACTTACGGGAGGGGACACTCTCGTGGTAAAAGTCGAGATAAAAGGAAGAGGACGGAAGAAAATGACAACCTCGGGGCCAGAGAGCGGGGTGGTGGAAAAATTGTTTCACGCCGATCGTTAAAGGGAAAGACGCTGGCAAAGGGGGCAACCTGGGAGAGGAAGAGTTTGAAGGGAGGGCAAAAAGCAGGAGGGAAGGAATAAAAACACCGGGAAAAAAGGGTGCGAGTTCTATCGGCAAATTAGGAAGGGCGTAGCTAATGGTCGCAAAAAGCGGGGTCGGAGGAAAGGGTTAAGCGTGTGGGACTTGTTGAGCCGGGATCGAAGACTGGAGGGGGCAGGGGGGGTCACGGTGGAGGGAAGCATCGTCGCGATAGTCATGAAAGGTTTCTTACATAGAAGTAAGAAAGGAGGTGCAGAGGCGGTCACAGCCAGAATAATAGACCGGAAAGACGGGGGGGGGACGAGAATTTAAGGCGAGTCACATCAAGGTAGGCGGACAGGCCTTAGGTGAGAAGGGGGGGGAGAATGAACGCGAGGATGTAGCGCGTTTGTCTTCGGAGAAGAGTGAAAACGAAAATCGCAATGCAGATCCCGACTTTGTGACGGGAAGGGGGGAATACTTTCGGGTTTAACGTGAAGACCTCAAGGGAGCGGTTGTGGAAAAACAGGTGCCAAAGCAGGAAAAAGGGTCTTAACCTTCCCGAATACCGGTACGGGTAAAGGGCGAGGGGATTATGGGTGCTGGCGTTACAGGTCAAGGGGGGGGCCAATCAGAGGAAGGGAGGGGGTCTCATGAAGAGCACCTAACGCTTTCCGGGATAGCTAAAATAGCGAAAAGGAATATGACCCAAAAAGGGGTCGTGGGGGTTCAGTATGGACCGGCGTGGTGACGAAGGGGAGAAAGGGGGGTAGGGGACTCCGGCGATAATTTTCGTTGTGACCTGTTCATTAAGGGGGACCGGAGAGGGCCTAAAAAGCGTCAGGCGGTCCCGGCAGGCCATCAGAGTAAGGGAACTAAAAAGGGGAGAACGAAGTAAGATAACGCTCCGAAAGCGCCGTCAGCGTCGTCACAAGATGGGGAGGAACTTGGGAAGAGGGGGAAACTTAGCTGCCGTTATGTACCGAAGAGTGGGGAAAGGAGAGAACGAAAAGAAGGTAGGGGGCAAAGAGAAATAACAAGTTTCGTGTTTTCGCAGGTGGTTGTGGGCAGGGGACCTGGTGTCCCGGAAAACAAAAAGAAAACTAAAAACAAGGTTGCCGTGCCGGCTTTTCGGCAAGCGCGAGTGCTAGAAAAAGAAGGAGCAGGAGGAGAGGGTCAAAAGGCGCAGCAGCTGTGTTTCTTTAACAGAAGGGACCCCGGGAAGGGAACGCTGGGGCTGTGATAGGAGGGGCTCCGCCGTCGTGAGGGAGGTTTCCCCGACAATCATCGCCGGCGAAACAAAAAAAAAATGGAAGTAAGTAAGGGAGCGAAAAAGGCGCTTCTAAAAGGATGTCGCCCAGGCTGGGGAGGAATGGGACCAGGGAAGGAGGATCAGTGTTGACGCGGCCCCGATTGGAGGGGAGCAGAGGAGAATGTAAGGCAGATGAGGCAGGGTTGGCCGGCATCGGAGATAATTATGCCTTGGGAAAGTCTGGGAGGGGGGACGACGTGGGTGGGGGTCGTGCCGTCCAGAAAGAATTAAACCGAGGGCCGAGCACGAGAAACAAGAGAGGGGCGGGAGCTTTCCCTGGATCCTTTGAAGGGGGCCCAGGGGTAGAAACGGGGAGTCGCAGCAGGGGTGTGCCCGTAGTGAAAGGGAAGGTGGAAGGACAAGAAGAAATACGAAAGGGAGAAGTCTAAAGAATGAGGGTTCCCACTTCTTTCTTTGCTACGAAAAAAAAGCGAAAGGATAAAGGGTGGAATGACCGTGGCAGACTGTACTGGTCAATGTACGCAGGAAAACGCCGGTACAAGATAAAGGGAAGAAGGGGGGGGGAGGAAGTGGCGTAGGGCAGCAGAAAATTCGCCATAACAAAAAGGCGTGCCGAGAGAAAGGGGAGGACAAAGGGGCGCTGAGGG